>MTKX01022049.1_pt1 | contig 107958 bp, 93 predicted proteins | sample 1042771 | NCBI WGS metagenome assembly MTKX01 (sample SAMN06212183, study PRJNA360534) | anaerobic digester metagenome | biome: Wastewater treatment plant; material: sludge; isolation source: anaerobic digester fed with sludge from wastewater treatment plant | place: Denmark: WWTP Randers ...
CTTCCTTTCTAGATTCAACCCGAGCCCTATTATACACCAGCGCTTCCAAATGCGATTACCCTAGGGTAGGGGCTTCGCGGCCTTGACAAGGCGTGGCCTGATGCTATAATCCGGTCATGCGAGTGATTCTCTTGCGCCGGGCAAGGCCCGGCGCCACCGTCGCCTGGCAGGTTGCCGATGGGGAAGGATGGCATGGACGATCTCTTTGACCGCGCCCGCATGGAGCGCCTGGAGCGAGAGGCACCCCTGGCCGCCCGGATGCGCCCCCGCACCCTGGAGGAATTTGTGGGGCAGGAGCACCTGGTGGGGCCGGGCCGCCTGCTGCGCCGGGCCATCCAGGCCGACCAGCTCTCCTCGGTCATCTTTTACGGCCCGCCCGGCACCGGCAAGACGACCCTGGCGGCGGTCATTGCCAACACCACGCGCAGCCACTTTGAGACGCTGAACGCTGTCCTGGCCGGTGTAGCCGACGTGCGCCGCGTGACGTCCGAGGCGCAGGAGCGCCTGGCCCTCCATGGCCAGCGCACCATCCTGTTTGTCGACGAGGTGCACCGCTGGAACAAGGCCCAGCAGGACGCCCTTCTGCCCTGGGTCGAAAACGGCACGGTCATCCTGGTGGGCGCCACCACCGAGAACCCCTACTTTAGCGTTAACCGCCCCCTCGTCAGCCGCAGCCGCATCTTTCAGTTCAAGCCCCTTACCGAGGAGGATCTGCGAAGCGTCGCCCACCGCGCCCTGACGGACGCGGAGCGCGGCTATGGCGGGCTGAAGGTGGCTCTGCACGACGATGCCCTGGCACACCTGGTGGACGTGGCCAACGGCGACGCCCGCGGAGTGCTCAACGCCCTGGAGCTGGCCGTGGAGACGACACCGCCCGGCGACGACGGCACCATCGTCCTCGACATGACCGTGGCGGAGGAGAGCATCCAGCGTCGCGCGGTGCTGTACGACAAGGACGGCGACTATCACTACGATACCATCAGCGCCTTTATCAAGTCGCTGCGCGGCTCGGACCCCGACGCGGCCCTCTACTGGCTGGCCAAAATGGTGTACGCCGGCGAGGACCCGCGCTTTATCTTTCGGCGGATGCTCATCTTTGCCGGCGAAGACGTGGGCCTGGCCGATCCCGGCGCCTTGCGGGTGGTGAATGCCTGTGCCGAAGCCTTTGACCGCGTGGGCCTGCCCGAGGGGCGCTTTCACCTGGCAGAGGCGGCCCTTTACCTGGCCACGGCGCCCAAGTCCAACTCTATCCTGGCCTTCTTTGACGCCCTGAGCGTGGTGGAGCGAGAGCGCGAGAGCGAGGTGCCCACTCACCTGCGCGACAGCAGCCGCGACAAGGAGGGCTTTGGCCACGGCGAGGGCTATCTCTACCCCCATGCCTACCGCGACCACTGGGTGGCCCAGCAGTACCTGCCCGACGCGCTCCAGGGCCGTACCTTTTACCAGCCGGGCGAGCAGGGGTACGAGCGGAGCATTCGCGAGCAGGTAGCGCGCCGGCGTGAGGCCCAACTGGAGGCCATGCTTGACGTGCAGGGACCGCCGGAGGTCCTGACGTTCCATCCCGGCGAGCGGGACCAGGACCGCTGGCTGCAGCGCACGGTGAGCAACGCCGGCGAGCGCCTGGGCCGCGTGCGAGACCGGGTGCTGGACGCCGCCCGATTGCAGCGTCACCACGTTGTCCTCGACCTGAATGCCGGGTCGGGTCTCCTCACCTGGGAGATCTTGCGCCGCGTGCCGGAGGGAGGCACCTGGGCCCTGGGCCGCGACACCCGCTCCGGCGAGGCGCTCCGCCAGCAGGCCGCGCGCCTGCCCGAGGTGGAGCGCCCTGTAATCCTCGTCGGCGAGCCCGGCGAGCTGGGGGATCTCCTCGGACTGCGAGGTGAGGGCGACCTGCGCTTTGACGCCATCGTCGGCCGCAACGCCCTGGGCTCCTTGCCGGACAAGGCGGCCATTATGCAATATCTGGCCGGCTGGCTGCGGCCCGGCGGGCGCCTCAGCCTCGCCGAGACCGTCGCCCGGGCGGGCCAGCGCCTTTACGACCTGGTGGACCTCTCGACCCTGGACGAGGACCTTCGGCAGCGCCTGGTGGAGGCTGAGGAGGCCATCTATGCCGCGGAGGACGACCCCCTGGTCAACTGGGAAGCCGGTGCCCTGCAACAGGCCACGGCGGGGGCAGGCCTGGCAGATGTTTCCATGGAGGAAGAGACCCACGAGGCCGAGATGCTGGTCAGTGGCGGCACCCTCGACCGCTGGTTCTCCGCGGGCGGCGAGGGAGGGCGTCCTTCCTATGCCGGGCGCCTGGCCCGGCGCCTGTCGCCCGACGAGGTGGCGCGCGTGGAGTCCCTCTTTCGCCGGCAGCTCACCGGCCAGGCCGTGCCGTGGCGCAGCCGTCTGGCCTTTGTCACCGCGCGGCGGCCGCTAGAGGGGCGGTAGGCGATCCTCCAGCTCCGGGTGGCGGGCAAAGTATTCCTCTCGCAGCAGGTCGGCCATGATGGTGTCCAGCACCTGCCCGCCCTTGTAAACCGACTCTCGGAGCCTGCCCGACACCTGGAAGCCTGACTTCTGGGCCAGCTCGATGGCCCGCGGGTTTCCGCTGTGGGTCCAGAGGCGCACCACGCGCAGGCCCAGCTCCACGAACAGGAAGCGCAGCAGCACCTCCTGGGCATCCAGCGCCAGGCCCGTGCCCCAGAACTTCTGGTGGACCATGACGCCTATGGTGGCCGAAAAACGGCGTTCCATCTCGCTGTAACTGATGCTCCCTGCCCGCTCGCCGGTCTCTTTGTGGACGATGATGAACCTGCCCAGCAGAGGGTCAAACGAAAACTCGCGCTCCTCGAAGCGCTTGGCGAACATGACCTCGGTATAGTCGGGAGGCAGCGTTTTGCTCCAAGCCTGTGTCTCCAGGTCGTTGCGCAGCGCCCGCAAAAAGTCCAGGTCGTCTCGCCGCTCTTCGCGCAGGATCACCAGCATTCCCTCAAGGGGCATGGCCCGCACCCCCGTCGCGGCTGGCAGCCTTCCCTGCCTGCCACTCGCGGCGCAGCAGGTCCATGGCCACCAGGTCGAAATAGGCGCCCTGGCGCAGGCCCGCGCGCCGCATGCGCCCCGAATCGTGAAAGCCGTGCCGGGCGGCAAACCGTTGCCCTTCCTGGTTCCAGTCCGCGAGCCAGCAGGTGACGGTGTTGGCCGGTGTGTAGTCGAACAGGTGGCGCAGCAGGAGCGCCAGGGCCTCGGAGCCGAGGCCCTGCCGCTGATGGGCAGGGTCGATGACCACCGATACCGACGGGTTGTGGGGGTCCCAATCCCACTCGCCCTCGGCATGGCCCACCACCTGGCCCGTGGCCTGCTGCACCACGGCCAGCACCAGCCCCTTTTCCGTCTCGGCCCACTTCTGGACGATGGCGGTCACCTGTTGGCCGGAAAGGGGAGCAGTGTCGGAAAAGGACCAGGGGACGTAGCGCCGCCCGAGCAGGGCCGGGTGGTTGAGATAGGCCTCTACCGCCGGCGTGTCACCCGGCTCAAAGGCCCGCAGCCGGATCAGCCGCCCCTCGAAGGGTGCGTCGGCCATGGTGCTCCTCCTTAGCTGTTTGCCGGCCTCTTCCCGGGCCGCCACTTTCTGCTCAAGGTCAGGATGGCGATAAGGCTCCAGACAATGTTCACGGTCGAGGAAGGATAGGAGCCGTAGTAGACCGTGTTGACGATCAACAAGCCCCCGCCCGCCAGGTTAAGAAGCTGGTAGGGCACGGAGTCGCCCTCCAGCTTCTTGAGCGAGACCAGGCCGTAGGCGCTCAGCAGCATCACCGCTCCTGCCCAGCCAAGGATGTCGACGATCAGGTTGTGCTCCATGCATCCCTCCCTGGCTCCCCTTTGGCGCCAGCGCTATCTATTCTCCCGTCACAAAGCTCAAGATCAGGCCGTGGACCACCTGCTCCACCGGCGCCTTGTCGTCAGTAAAGACCATGGTGGGCGTCGTGAACTCCTGGGCGCGGGGGATGGATGCGTCGGCCACCGCCCGCAGGATGGGGTCGGCGAGCAGGCTGGCGTTCTGCTCCAGGTTCTCCAGGGAGGTCGGTTGTTTGGTGGCCACCACCAGGACGTTGATCAGATCCTGGCCTGGCTGTTCCAGGTCGACCATATAGACGTTGGGAAACTCGGCCTTGAGCGTGCTGGCCAGGACCTCCACCAGGCTCCAGTCGGTGCGGGTGCGGCCGACGTTGATGGCCACCACTCCGTCGTCGGTCAGGTGCTCGCGGACCTGCTGAAAGAACTCGCGCGTGGTGAGGTGGAAGGGGATGTAGGGCGGGCGGTAGGCGTCGATGGCGATGACGTCGTAGGTGCTCGTGCTGTTGGCCAGAAAGTAGCGCCCGTCCTGGGCCACGGCCCGAAAGTTGGGCTCGGTCATGTCAAAGTACTGGCGGCCGACCTCGATGATCTCGGGGTCGATCTCGGCGCCGTCGATGGGGATGGGCCCGTACACCGCGGTGTATTGCTTGGCCACCGTGCCCGCCGCCGAGCCGATGAGGGCCAGGCTGTCCACCTCGCCGGCGGTAAAGGGCGGGTTGTTGAAATAGGGGGCGATGAGAAAATAGTCCCAGATGCCGCCCACGAGGACCGAATCGGGGTCATAGATGGAGTGTACCCCCTGGCCTTCGTTCAGCTTGAGCCACACCTCGTCGCCCCACTGCACCACCTGGATATAGTTGTACATCGACTCCTGCTCGTGGATCAGCTCGCCGAATTCCACGGGCTTGACGATGCCGCCCCCGGCAAACAGCGCCAGGGCCACCAGGATCACGGGCATGGCCAGGTAGAGCACAGCCCGCCTGCCCAGCTCCCAGAAGAGCCCCACCAGCGATACGGCGAGGAGCACGAAGGCAAAGAGCAAGAACGTATTGCGCGTGCCGATGTTGGGGATGAGGACCAGCACCGGCAAGAAGGTACCCGCCAGGCTGCCCACGGTGGACAGGGCATAGAGTCCGCCGGCCACGTTGCCCGACGACTCGACGCCTTCCCCTTCCATGGAGAGGCGGATGGCAAAGGGCGAGATAAAGCCCATGAGGGTCACCGGGATGGCAAAGAGGGCCACGACCCCCAGCAGGGAGCCGGCCAGGATTCCGGCGCTGTACTGGGCAAAGCCCTGCATGGACCATAGCAACACCGGCCGGGCCACAAAGGGCACGATGCCCACCAGGAAGGCCGACCAGGCCGTGAGCTGGTACAACACCGAGTAGTACGGCTTGCGATCGGCATACTTGCCGCCAAGGTAATAGCCGACCGTGAGATAGAGCAGCACCATTCCGATGAGCACTGCCCAGATGATGAGCGAGTTGCCAAAGAAGGGGTCCAGGAGGCGCGACGCTGTCAGCTCGACCCCGAGGCTGGTCATGCCCCCCACAAACACCAACAACAGCAGCAATCCACGTTTTGCCTTCACTGGTTCTCCTGTCTGAGCCCGGTCTCGTCCGTTCCTCTATGTAGTTCCGGCCTCTGTCCGGCCGGCTTGCAGGCCCGGTGTTGAAGCGCGTGGCCTGGATTTTGAGATTATACCGCTTTTGGCTTAACCTGGCAAACAACCTTGACGGGCGGGCGCTTTGCTGGTATAGTGCAGCCTCATGGGGGAAAAGTTGCCAACCATTGTACGTGCATTTGCCGGATCTCTCGCCGACGCCGAGGGCCTGTTGGCCGTGGAGCGGGCAACCTTTGACGAGTCGCCCTACAGCGCTGCACAGATCCGCGCCATGCTGAGCCGCGGCCCCGGTGGGCAGCAGGCCTGGCTGGCCCTCGTCGACGGCGTGGTGGCCGGCTTTGTCGCCGCCTTTGCTACCCACGGCCTCCTCGGGCCTGCCTGGGAGATCGACCTCCTGGCCGTCCATCCCGACGCGTCGGGCCAGGGCCTGGCGGCGCGCCTCATCCGCGCCGCCGCGGCCCACGGCGCGCGCCTGGCCGGGCGCGCCCGGGCCGTGGTCGCCGCCGAGAACGAGCGGTCGGCGCGTGCCTTTGTGCGTGCCGGGTTCCGCGACGACGGCCGGCCGTGCCGCCTGTTGATCCATCGACCCGGGACCCGCGACGCGCCCTCCTGGCCCGGCCCGGAGGTGGCGGTCCGTCCGGCCGCGAGCCTGTCGGAGGTGGAGGGCTGGCTGGCTGGGTCCCCGTCGCCGGGCGCCCTGCCGCGCGAGGGGCTGTCGCTCCTCGTCGCCGAGGAAGGTGGCCGGCCAGCCGGCTACGTGGAGCTGCTGGACGTGCAGACGCTGCTCTACCGCGGGGCCTGGATCGAGTCGCTGGTGGCGGCCACCGACCGTGCCCGGACTGCCCTGGTGCAGGCCGCCCTGGCCCGAGCCGCGGCCGGCGGCCTGGATGAGATCGGCGCCATGGTGCCCGAGGGCGACGGGCCATGGCTGCGTGCTTTGATGAGCCTCGGTTTCGAATCGCTGGGAGAGTTTGGCTGGCTGGTCGCCCGGCTGCCCCTGCCCGGCGTGGCTGCCTCGCCGGGCGCCACGGTGACCCTCGGTGCGGTCAATGCCTGATGAGCCGGGCCCGCCAGAGCCGGGAGGCTGGCGGTGGTGGCCCTGGCTGCTGGCCGGCCTGGTCGTAGCCGGCCTCGTCCTCGCCCTGGTCCTCTGGGGCCGGCCGCTCACCCATCTCCTCACCCAGCGCGAGGCGCTCAACTCCTGGCTGGCCGACCTGGGGGCCTGGGGCCCGGCGGCCATCATCTTCCTGGAGATGGTTCAGACGCTGGCCGGTCCGGTCCCGGGCACCGCCATCGAGGCCGCCAGTGGCTTTCTGTTTGGCCCCTGGTGGGGCACCCTGTATGCCATGACCGGCATCGTGACGGGTGCCCTCATCGCCTTTTCCCTGGCGCGGCGCTTTGGCCGGCCCTTGATCCAGCGCTTGCTGCGGCGCCACGACGTCGAGCGCCTGGACAGTCTTCTGGACGGCGGCGGCTCCATGCTCTTTTTTCTGCTGTGGCTCTTTCCCCTCGTGCCCGACGACCTGGTCTGCCTGGCCGCGGGCATCATGGGCATGTCGCCCCGCCGGTTTCTACTCCTCATGGGCGTGGGCCGGCTGCCGGGCATTTTCGTTTCCGTCTGGCTGGGGGCAACCGCCACACGCCTGAGCCCCGCCTGGTGGCTCGTCGCCCTGGCAGCCCTGGCGCTCCTGGCCCTGGCGACCTGGCGCTGGGGCGCGCGGCTGCAGGCTGCCCTGGTTTCGCTGGCCAACCGCTTGAGCGCTTTCGTGGGCCGCGCCCCCCGGAACAACGAGGATCTGTGATGCATCCTGGCTGGCCCGGGTTGGCAAAATGGGCCAGGAATGCTATACTTGGGTCGAGAACAGACCGATTGGGGTTTCCACATGGCGAACTGGATCACTCTGGCCCGGCTTCCGTTGCTGATCGGAATCGTCCTGCTGCTGTACGTCGACGTGCCCGCAGTACGGATTGCCACAGCACCGCTCGTCTTGATCCTGATCTTTATGGATACATTGGACGGGATCGTGGCTCGCAGGCGGCACGAGGTGGGCATGCTGGGCAGCAAACTGGACATCGGCGTCGACCGCATCGTAGAGCTCGTGCTCTGGATCGTCTATGCCCACCTGAACCTGATCTCGGTGGCTATCCCCATCATCTTTGTCATCCGGGGTGGGCTCGTAGACACGGTGCGCAGCTTTAGTTTGGTTTGGGGCGAGACCCCCTTTGGCATGATGCGGACCAAGTGGGGGCGCCGCCTCGTGGCCTCGGGCTTTATGCGGTCGCTGTACGGCGTGTCCAAGGCGGCGGCTTTTTGTCTCCTGGCCCTGGCCCTGGGCCTGCGCGGCCTGTGGGCCGGCACACCCCAGGCGGAGGCGGCGGAAGTGGTGTGGATCGTGGCGGTCGTTGCCAGTTGGATCGCCACGGCCATTTGCATCGTGCGCGGCGCCCCTGTCCTGGTAGAAGCGCGGACGCTTCTGCGGGACCTCGACGCGCGAGTCGCCCACCACGCGCCACCGTCATGAGGCTGCCCGACTTCGTCAGTCACCCCCGGGGTATCCAGCTTGGCCTGTTTTTCAGCCAGCGGGTCCCGCCGGGAATTGCATACCGCTCGGCGCGGTGGCTGGCAGGGCTTATGACCCGCCTTGGGCCGGAACTGGTGCGCATCCTGCGCGCCAACGTTGGACAGGTGTTGGGGCCTGATTGCGGCGAGGACGCGAACAGGCTTGTCCGGCAGATCCTGACGAATTTTCTGCGCGGCTACTATGACCTGTTTCGGGCCTGGAACCTGCCCCAGGAGCAGATGTCGGACCTCATCAAGGTCCCGCCCTGGCTTTTCGAGGCCATGCACGCCGCCCGCAGTGCCGGCCGGGGTGTCGTCCTGGTGTTCCCCCACGTGGGCAACTTTGACCTGGCGAGCCAGGCCGTGGCGGGCTATGTGCCAAGCGTGCAGGTATTGACCCTGCCCAATCCGTCGCCCGGCTTTCAGCGCCTCAACGAGATGCGCGGCCGCGGAGGTGCCCAGATCACGCCGCTGTCGCCGGCGGCGCTGCGCCAGGCCCTCCGCAGCCTGCGCCAGGGTGGGGCCGTCGCCTTCGGGGGCGACCGGCCGGTGAGCGAGCTGGACACGCCTTTTTCCTTTTTCGGGCGGCCCGCGCGCGTACCTTCGGCCTCCGTGCGCCTGGCCCTCAGGACCGGGGCACAGGTAGCTGTCATGGCGGCCGCCTGGGATGCCGAGCAGGGCACGTATTGCCTCGACGTGGAGCCATTCCTGGAGATGGAGCGCACCGGCGACGAGGATCAGGACATCGCCCTGAACATGCGCCGCGTTCTCGATGCGCTGGAAAGTGTCATCCGGCGCTGGCTGGACCAGTGGTTCATGTTCGTTCCAGTCTGGCCAGACTTGATGGAAGACTGAGAGGGGATCTATGCGCACGTTGATAACCGGCGGGGCCGGGTTCATCGGCTCCGCCCTCGCCAATCGCCTGGTGGCCGAGGGACACACCGTCCTCGTCCTCGACGATCTCACGGCCGGAGATGCCCGGCAGCTCGACCCTGCCGTGCTCCTGACCCGGGGCGACGTTCGTGATGTGCCCAAGTTGTGGAGCCTGTTACAGCAGGTCGATTGCGTCTACCATCTCGCCGCCCGGGTCCGGGTGCCCGAGTCGATCTACTATCCGCGCGACTATAACGAGGTGAACGTGGGCGGCACCGTGGCCGTCATGGAGGCCATGCGCGATACGGGTGTGCGCCGCGTCGTCTTTGCCTCTTCGGCGGCGCTGTATGGCGAGCAGGCCCAGCAGCCCATCAAGGAGAGCCAGGCGCCCAGCCCCAACTCGCCCTACGGCGTGAGCAAGATCGCCGCCGAGTACTATGTCTCGACCCTGGGGGCCCTGTACGAGATCGAGACGGTGTCGCTGCGCATCTTTAACGCCTATGGGCCCGGGCAGGACCTGCCGCCCAGCTACCCACCCGTCATCCCGCAACTGCTGCGCCAGGCGCAGACGGGGGGCTCGCTTGTCATCTTTGGCGACGGGACCCAGACGCGCGACTTTGTCTACGTCCAGGACGTGGTCGACGGTCTGTTGCTGGCGGCGACGGTCGAAGGCGCCAACCGGGCTGTGATCAACATCGGCTCCGGCCAGGGCATCTGCATCAACGAGCTGGCCGAGCTGGTGGGGCGGGTCACGAGCCGCGACGTCGGCTTGCTCCACAACCAGGGCCACTCGGGCGGCGTCTGCCGGCTGGTGGCCGACGTGTCCCTGGCCGACAAGCTGCTGGGCTGGCGGCCGCGAACCGGGCTTGAAGAGGGCCTGCGGTGCATCCTGGACCAGGATCCCCGGTTCCAGTAGTCCAGATCCAACTAGAAAGAAGGATAGCAAAGAATATGTGTGCCCAACCGACAAGCAGACCGGACAAGCCCTTGACCCTGATGGCTGTCTTTGCCCACCCCGACGACGAGTCCTTTGGCATCGGCGGCACCCTGGCACGCTATAGCGACGATCCCGACGTGCGGGTGGTACTGCTGTGCGCAACCCGCGGCGAGGCGGGTGAGATCAGCGATCCCGGGCTGGCGACCAAGGAGCGCCTGGCCGAGGTGAGGGAGGCGGAGCTGCGCTGCGCCGTCGAGGCCCTGGGCGTCGACGAGTTGCTGCTCCTCGACTACCGCGACTCGGGCATGGCCGGCACCGACGACAACCTGGACCCGCGGTCGTTGAACATGGCCGACTTTGACGAGGTGGTGGGCAAGATCGTGTACGAGATCCGGCGCATCCGGCCGGACGTCATCGTCACCTTCGATCCCACCGGGGGCTACGGCCACCCGGATCACGTGGCCATTCACTATCATACCCGCGCCGCCTATAGCGCCGCGGCCGACCCGTGCCGCTACCCGGAACAACTCCAGGGTGGGCTGACGGCCCACCAGGCGAAAAAGCTGTACTATACCGCCATCCCCCACCGCTTTTTCGTGGCCGTGGCCCACAGGATGCAGGAGATGGGCATGGACGTGCCTCAGCGTTACCTGGATCGCCTGGAAGGCCCCTTTGGCCTCCCCGACGGCGCCTGCACCACCGACGTCGACGTTGAGGGCTACTGGGACGCCAAGTACAAGGCTGTGACCTGCCACGCTACCCAGCTCCACCCCGACAGCATCTTTGCCACGCTGCCGCCGGAGGTCATGCGCGGCCTGCAGAACTGGGAGTGCTTCCAGTTGGCCGTCAGCCTCGTCGGTGGCGACGAGGGCAGCCACGACCTGTTGGCCGGGCTGCGCTAACGGGTCCCCGCTTCCCCGGGGCTCGGCGGCCTGGCGCCGGACGACGGGGTCCGGCGCACATCGGCGCTCTTGCCGTGGGGGTGTCACTGCCAGGAGCGAGGCATCATGGGTAACTATCCGTGGGTTCTCTCCGCCCTGCACGCTGAGCCCTTGTTGCGCGCCCGCAAGGCCGGCCGCGGAAAGGCCACCACGTCCCTGGATCTGGGCCTGAGCCAGGTCGAGCTGGCCGTGGAGGCCGAGGGCGTCATCCTGCCCGGCGGCGAGGGCCTCGCCTGGGAAGAGGTGGAGCGCGTCGCCGCCAACGCGGCGGCCTGCTTTGCCATTGAAAACGGCCAAGCGGCCAAGATCCAGCGCTATTCAGAGGTGCGAAACCGCGTCAACGTCCTGCTGCCCACCGGCCGGGCGCCCACCGTCCTCATCTCTGGCGTGCAGATGCACCGCGTCCGCGACGTCGACCCCTGGGCGGACACCGAGCGCAAAATCCGCACCATCGCCCCCGTCACCGGCCGCGTCCTCGACACCTGCACCGGACTGGGCTACACGGCCATTGCCGCGGCCAGGACGGCCGCCGAGGTGGTCACCATCGAGCTGGATCCGGCCATTCTGGAGGTGGCCCGGCTGAACCCCTGGTCGCGGCCGCTCTTTGAGAACCCTCGCATCCGCCAGATCGTGGGCGATGCCCTGGACGAGGTGGACACCTTGGCCGACGGGTCCTTTGGGCGTATCATCCACGATCCGCCCATGTTCAACCTTGCCGGCGATCTCTACTCGGGCGAGTTCTACCGATCCCTGTACCGCGTTCTGGCGCCCCGCGGCCGCCTGTACCACTATGTCGGCGATCCGGAGAGCCGCTCGGGACGGAGCGCCACCAACGGCGCGCTGCGCCGCCTGCAAGAAGCTGGCTTTTCCCGCGTCGTCCGCCGGCCGGAAGCGTTCGGTCTCCTCGCATCCAAGTAGCCATTGTTTCCCAAAAATTAACCGCGGCCCCATTGACAAAGCATGAAATCCGTGATACAATTTAAACATATGTTCTAACCCTGGCAGTCATGCCGTTCGGCGAAAGGAGAAGTCAGTGGCACATCAGGTCGTTCATTTCGAGATCCCGGCGGAGGACGTACAGAGGGCGGTCCAGTTCTACAGCAGGCTCTTTGGCTGGGAAATGGAGGAGGCGTCCGGCTATCCGGATTACTACATGTTTGACTCAAGCGGTGGCCAGGAGCTCCAGGGAGGTGCCGTCCAGAAGCGCCAGCCCGGGATGGAGTCACCGGTCAACTATATCAGCGTCGAATCGGTCTCGCAGATGGTGGGCCGCATCAGGGAACTGGGCGGCGAGATCCTGATGGACAAATCACCCGTCCCCGGGATGGGCTGGATAGCCATCTTTCACGACACAGAGGGCAACACGTTCGGGCTGTGGGAGAACGATCCAAGCGCAGCCTAGGCATTGAGAACAAGAGGTGAGGGCTCCCTACCCCCGGGTAGGGAGCCTGCCATTTTGCCCTCCCGGCAGCGCATAGGGCGCGCGGGGATATCCGAGGCCCGGCTGTCTGCTACGTTTGTACCACGACCAGCCGGTCCAGCCCGGCATAGTCCTGGTGCACCTCTACCCGGGCCCCGGGGAAGTGCTCGCCGGCCAGCGCCCGTGCCGCTGCCCCCTGTTCGGCGCCGATCTCCAGGAGAACCGCTCCCCCGGGTCTCAGGTGGGGGCCGGCCGTGGCCAGCAATCGGCGGATGACCTCCAGCCCCCCGGGGCCTCCGTCCAGGGCCGCCCTGGGCTCGTACTCCCGGATCTCCGGGGCCAGCGCCCCCCACTCTTCGCTGCCCACGTAGGGCAGATTGGCGCATATCAGGTGCACCACTTCGGGCAGTGGGGTCAGTAGGTCGCCCTGGAGGCAGAGGACGCGATCCGCCACGCCATGGCGCCGGGCATTTTCACTGGTCACGGCCAGGGGGCCCGGCGTTTCGTCCAGGGCATAGACCGTGGCGTCGGGTAGGTGCACGGCCAGGGCGACGGCGATTGCCCCGCTCCCGGCCCCCACGTCGGCAACCAGGGCGGGCCCGGACAGCCGCCGGGCCAGGTCCAGCGCCCGTTCCACGAGCAGCTCGGTCTCGGGGCGGGGGATCAACACCCGGGGATCGACGGCCAGATCCAGCCCGAAGAACTCCCGGCGGCCGGTGATGTAGGCCAGGGGCTCGCGGCGCGCCCTCCGCGCCGCCAGGTCTCGAAAGCGCGTCAGCTCCTTGGGCGTCAGCGGCCGCTCGGGATGGGCCAGCACCCAGGCGCGGTTGGTCCCCGCGGCGTGGGCCAGGAGCAGCTCTGCCTCCAGGCGCGGCGACTCTACGCCCTCGCTTTCCAGTGTCTGCACCGCCTGAAGCACAGCCTGGCGGACGTCGACCATGGCCGGCCCGCTACTCTCCGATGGCCTGCAGCCGGTCCGCCTGGTCGGTCGTCGCCAGCTCGTCGATGAACTCGTCCAGGTCGCCGTTGATGATGCTCTCCAGGCGGTGGATGGTCAGGCCGATGCGATGGTCGGTCACCCGGTTCTGGGGATAGTTGTAGGTCCGGATCTTTTCGCTGCGCTCTCCCGAGCCCACCTGGAGCCGGCGCGCCTCGCCCCGCTCCTCGAGCTGCCGCTCCTGCTCTATCTCGTACAGGCGGGCGCGGAGCACGGCCATGGCCCGCTCCCGGTTTTGCGTCTGGCTGCGCTCGCTTTCCGACGCGGCGACGACGCCCGTCGGCTTGTGGGTGATGCGCACGGCGGTGGCGTTCTTTTGCATGTGCTGCCCGCCCGGGCCCGAGGAGATATAGACGTCGATGTCCAGGTCGGCGGGGTTGATCTCGATCTCCACGTCGTCGACCTCGGGCAGCACCGCCACCGTGGCCGTGGAGGTGTGGATGCGACCCTGGGCCTCGGTGGCCGGCACGCGCTGCACGCGGTGCACGCCGCTCTCGTATTTCAGGCGGGAATAGGCGCCCTTGCCCGCGATCTGGAAGACGACCTCCTTGAATCCGCCCACGCCTGTATCGTGAAAGTCGATCATGTCGGTCTTCCAGCGGTGGGCCTCGGCGTAGCGGGTGTACATGCGGTACAGGTCAGCGGCGAACAGCCCTGCCTCGTCACCGCCCGTTCCGGCCCGGATCTCCATGATGACGTTCTTCTCGTCCTTGGGGTCGCGGGGCAGGAGCAGCAGGCGCAAGCGGGCATAGAGGTCTTCCATCTTGGCCTCGATGCGCGACACTTCATGCCCGGCCATCTCGCGCGACTCCTCGTCCTCTTCCATCTCCATGAGGGCCCGGGTGTCGGCCAGCTCGGCCTCCAGGGCGTTGTAGTGGCGATAGGCCTGCACCAGCGCCTCGAGCTCTGACTGTTCCTGGGCATATTCGGCCACTTGGACATAGTCGGTCACGACCTCAGGATCGGCCATGAGGGCGTTCAATTCTTCGTAGCGTTTTTCGATCAGCTTGAGCTTTTCCAGCACGGGCAGAACTCCTTCGCATTGGGCCGGGCATGGCAGCGAACCTTGCCCGCCTGTTGCCCATCATACGGCAAAATGTGCGCTGCGTCAAGGCGCTGGCGCGGCAAGACTGCCGTGCGCCGGCGGGGCCCGGCGGGCGTGGTTGGGTTGCCGGTCGCTCTTGCCCCGGAGCCCCTCCTGGAGTATAATAGCCGCAACTTACGCATGGAGCAAGAGGTGCGAAGAACCACCCTGGCGGTGCTGCTGGTCTCGATCGTCCTGAGCCTGCTGCTCACCTATCCCCTTTCCGCTCACCTGGCGACGGCGGTGGAGGACCGTCAGGACGCGCTCCTCAACGTGTGGATCATGGCCTGGGATGGCCACCAGCTCCTGGCCGATCCCCTGCATCTCTTTGACGCCAATATCTTTTATCCCTACCCGCGCACCCTGGCCTATTCCGAGCTGCTCCTGGGCAGCGCCCTCCTGGCGCTGCCGCTGACGGCCGCCAGCGGCAACCCGGTGTTGGGCTACAACGCCGTCCTGTTGCTGTCATTCGTCCTCTCGGCCCTGGGCACCTACCTCCTGGTCCTGAAGCTCACCCGCTCGCCGGCCGCCGGGCTCGTGGCAGGGCTGGCCTATGCGTTTTCGGCCTACCGCATGACCAACCTGGCCCAGGGCCAGCTTCTCACGGCCCAGTGGATGCCCTTTGCCCTCCTGGCCCTCTATGGCCTGCTGCGCCGGCCGGGCCCGCGCCCCGCGGCGGCCCTGATCCTCTTTTTCTGGCTGCAGGCTGTGTCTTCCTTCTACTATGCCATCCTCCTGGCCCTGGCCCTGGCCGGCCTCGCCGTCTACGAGGGTTTGGCGGCCCTGGCTCCCGGACTGGCCCGGGGGAAGGATGCGCAGGCGGCCCGTGGCCCGCGCGGCCGGGCGCTGGCAGCGCTGCTCCTGGCCGCGGCCTGCTGTCTGCTCTCCGTCCTGCCCTTTGCCCTGCCCTACTTTCGGGTGCAGCGCGAGCTTGGCTTTGAGCGAAGCCTGGCCGACAGCGAGCCCTTTTCGGCCAGCCTGCGGCAATATGCCATGGTGCCGCCAAACAGCCTGCTCCATGGCCACTGGCTGCCCAGCGACGCGACGCCCATCGCCGGCGGCTACCCGGTGGATGCCCTCTTTCCGGGACTGGCCGTCCTGGCGCTGGCCGCCTGGGGGCTGCTGCGCGGCGCCGGCCGCCGTCGCTGGTTCTTTGTCCTGCTGTTCGCGGGCGCGCTGATCCTGTCCTTCGGCCCGCGCTTGTACCTGGCGCCCGGCAAGCCGGCGGGCCTGGACGTGGCGCTGCCCTACGCCTGGCTGTACGCCCTCGTGCCCGGGTTCAAGGCGCTGCGCGCGCCCGTGCGTTTCGACGCCCTGGTCTCCCTCTGCCTGGCTGTGCTGGCGGGCTACGGGCTGGCCGCCATCCTGGGAAGAGGGCCGGGCCGGGCGCGCCTGGCGGGTCCCCTGGTGGCTGCCTGTGCCCTCCTCGTCGTCGCGGAATCGGCCGCCTGGCCCGCGGCCCGGGCCGAGCCGGTGCCCGTGGGCGACGAGCTGCCCCCGGTCGTCGAGTGGCTGGNNCGCGGCTCGACTACCAGTACCTGTCCACCTACCACTGGCGTCCCACGCCCGACGGCTACAGCGGCTTTATCCCCCCGGCCCACGGCCAGATCGTCTACGAGATGGAGCGATTTCCCGCGGAGCGTGCCGTGAGCTTGCTCCAGGCCCTGGGCGTGCGCCTCGTCGTCCTGCACGGCGGACGACTGGCGCCAGAGCGCCTGGCCGAGGTGGAGGCGGCGCTGCCCGCTGCGCCCGACCTGGCCCCCCTCGCCGTCCTGGCCGGCACGGGGCCCGGGCAGGGTCGCGACCAGGTCTATGCCGTCTCGCCCCGCGCCGTGGACCCCGCCGGTCTCCAGGTGAGCGTCTACTTTCCGCCCCAGGCCCTGGCCGGCCGGCCCTACACCGCCTACCTGGTGGCCCTCAACCCCGGGCAGCGGAGCCTGGCCCTGCCGCCCACGGCCCGCCTGCAGCCCACCTTTGCCTGGCAGCCGGCCGGCGAGAGCACCGGTCAAGGCACCGCCACCGCCGCGGCCCTGCCCCTGGTTACCTCGCCCGATGGCGGCGCGGCGGTCGTCGCCCTCACCGTGGAGGCGCCGCCCGGCGAGGGCAGGTTTCGCCTTGCCCTGGGTGAGGAGCGAGGTCCCCTGGGCAGTTGGCAGGCCACGGGGGAGGTGGAGTTTGGCGCCACGGCCAGCCTTGACCAGCCCGTCCCGGCGCGCCTTGTGGACTGGGAGCACCCGGCCGCCGTCCGGGCCGGCGCCGACCTGGACGTGGACCTCACGTGGCGCGCCCTGGGCAAGATCGACGCCTATTACAGCGTCTACCTGAAGCTCCTGGACGCCGGGGGCAACGCCCTGGCCGGCTGGGATGGCGAGCCCGGCGGCGGCCAGGCGCCAACGCTCCTGTGGGTGCCTGGCGAAACCGTCGAGGATCGGATTCGCCTGTCCATCCCGGCGGACACGCCCGCCGGCGAGTACCGCCTGGTGGCCGGCATGTACCGGGCCGAGGACCTGGCCCGCTGCCTGACCCTGGACGCCGGCGGCCGGCCCATCCCGGAGATCCTGCTGGGGACCGTTCGCGTCGAGCCCTGATCTCTCGCGGAACAGACATCCTTTTCAATTTTTCCTTTGCCCCCGGCCGGGGTATAATATCGACACCTATGGAACACGCAGCGCGCCGCTCGCAGACAAATAGCAGCCGCTGGTTGGTCCGTGCCCTGTGGGTCCTGGCCCTGGCCGGGCTCGTCTACCTGGCCGCCCTCACGGTATGGCTGGCCGTCAGCGGGCTGTTCTTTCCCTACCAGTTCGACTATGGCGAGGGCTACCTGTTGCACTTTGTACGCGAGTGGTCCCGGGGAGAGCCCATCTACAAGCAGGCCGCCGGCTACCCCTACATCGTGGCCAACTACCCGCCCCTGGACATTGTCCTGGCCCTGGCGCTGGTGCCCGTCCTGGGGCTGAGCTATGCCGCGGGGCGCATCTGGACGCTGCTGGCCGTCGTGGCCGTCGCCGGCCTCGTCGCTGCCTGGGTGCGCCGCGAGGGGGGGCGCTGGCCCGTGGCGGCCGCCGCCGCCCTTCTCCTGGCCGGCTCGCCCACGATCTATCACTGGGCGCCCCTGTTTCGCGTGGACCTCCCGGGCCTGGCCCTGACCCTGGGCGGGCTGTACGTCGTCGCCGTGGCCTATCCAACCGGCAGCGCCCCTGCCCGCCCGCGCCTGTTGTGGCTGGCCGTCGTCCTCTTTGTGGCGGGGTTGTATGCCAAGCAGTCGTTCCTGTTCGCTCCCGCCGCGGCCGTGGCCTACCTTCTGGTCGTCCAGCGGCGGGCGGCCGTCGTTTTGGTGGCGGCCATGGGCCTCCTGGGCGGAGGACTCTTTGTGCTGATCAATTATCTCACCGGGGGCGGCTTCTGGTTCGGGCTGGTGACCAGCAACGTCAACCCCTTCCTCTGGCCCGAGTTCTGGCAGCAGCAGGCCGATTTCTGGGGCACCTTTGCCCCCATTGCCCTCCTGGCCGCTGCCTATGCCGTGGAAAAGTTCTGGCTGCGCCGCCGGGAGCCCCTCCTTCCTCGCCTGAGCCCCCTGGACTTTTATCTCGTGACCGCCCTCCTCAGCCTGTGGCTGGCGGGCAAGGCCGGCGCCTGGGAGAACTATTTTTTCGAGGCCCAGGTGGCCCTGACGCTGGCCGCCGGCGTGGCCCTGGCGCGCCTCGCCGCCCGTCCTGCCCTCCTGGCCCGGGCGGCGGTACCCCTCCTGGTACTCCTCCAGGTGGGCTTCATGTGGCACACTCCCCGCGCCGCCGAGCGCTTTATCAGGCTCACGGCCGAGTCCAACGAGGCCATGGCCCCTATTCTGGCGGCCACGCCCGACCCCATCTTTTCCGAGGACATGGGGCTGCTGGTGACCAACGGCAAGGTCCTGGACTACTGCTCCTTCCAGTACAGCCAGCTTGCCCGGGCCGGCCGGTGGGATCAGGCCTGGGAGCTGGACCGGCTGCGCAGCCGCGCGGCGAACCTGGTCGTCCTGGAGCGGGGCACGCGCCAGGACGTCGATCGCTACCAGCGCTTTACCCGCGAGTTCCTCTCCGAGCTGGACCGCAACTACCATCACGAGGCGACGGTGGGCAAGTACGAGCTTTACCGGCCCGATGCCCTGCAGCGCGAGAGGCGGGCGGCCTTTGGTGCCGACCTGGCCCTGGTGGGCTGGAGCGTGGAGGGGCTGGCCGGCGTCGAGCTGGTGCCCGGCGACCCGCTGACCCTGACGGTGGTGTGGCAGGCGCGGCAGGCGCCGGCTGCCGACTATACCGCCTTTGCCCACCTGGTGGACGAGGCCGGGCAGGGTTGGGCCGGCGACGACCACCAGCCCCACGCAGGTCTCTATCCCACGACGGCCTGGGGCGCGGGCGAGATGGTGCGCGATCGCTTCAGCCTGGCCCTGCCCGCGGACGCGCCCCCCGGCCTCTATCACCTGGAGGTGGGCTGGTACGAGCCGGCCGGCGACGAGCGCCTGGCAGTGGCAGGCGGCAGCAGCCTGCGCCTGGCCGTCCTGCCCGTGGCCTGGAGCGGCACGGGCGGCGCCACCCTGGAGCCCCTGGCTGCCCGCTTTGGTCCGGCCATCGACCTGGCGGGCTGGGCGTGGGAGGCGGAGCCGGGCGCCCTGATCGTCACGCTGCGATGGACGGCGGCCGCCTACCCGGAGACCGACTACACGGTGTTTGTGCACCTGGTGCGGCCCGGCGACGATCATGCCCTGGCCCAGGGCGACGGGCCGCCCCTGGGCGGGCGCTGGCCCACTTTCCTGTGGCCGCCCGGCCTGCGCGTCGACGACGGGCATCGAGTGCCCCTGCCCGACGGCCTGCCCCCGGGACCCTACGAGCTGCTGGTGGGCCTCTACGACCCCGCGACCGGCGCTCGCCTGCCCCTGGCCGACGGCTCCGACGCCCTCCGGCTGCCCCTGCGCCTGAACAAAGAGTAATCCCGGCGTTCGTGCCAGGTGCTTTGGCGCCGTGGGCTGCCCGGCGGAGGCGAATAAAAAGGAGCCAGGCTGCGGGCCTCGCCTCAGCCTGGCTCCGGTCAGAACTCGGGCAGGGTGGCAGCCCGCTGCCCGCTATGCGTCGCTATTCGGTACCCTGGAGATACCCGAGGGCCTTGTAAGCCTGCACCAGGCCGTAGCCGTAGTGCACGTCGCGCCCTGCATCGCCCAGGTCCAGGGCGGTCATGGCCATGGCCTCGCGGATCTGGACGTTGGTCCAGCCCGGGTTGGCGCTCCACAGCAGCGCCGCCACGCCAGAGACGTGGGGCGTGGCCATGGACGTGCCGTCCCACGCGGCATAGCCGCTGCCCTCGACGGGCTCATAGTCTTCCACCGTGGCAACCTGCTCCACCATGTTCGCCGCCAGGTACAGCCCGGCTTCCTGGGTGATGCCGATGGCCGGGATATAGTCCCCTTCTTCGCCCATGGTGCCGTTCAGGTCGCCCGGCTCGTTGTTGTAGATGACGGCTGCCACACCGCCGCCGGCGTTGACATTGTTCACCTTGTCCATAAAGCTGACGTCGCCGCGCTGGCAGAGCACGACCGCTCCCGTCCAGTCGCCCGGCTCCAGGCAGAGACCGCCATCGACGAGGACGCCGCTGACGCCTCCTTCGGGCGTGTAGGGCGCATACTCCATGTGGACGCCGGGGTGGAACTCGCCACGGACGGTCACGCCGGCAACGGCGATGTAGGACAGGGTGCTCAGCACGCCGACGCCCGGTGCCGCCAGCTCGACCTGATCGTTGTACTGGGAAAAGTCGGCGGCTATGTAGCTCGAATCGATGGCGGCCACCGAGATGACCGAATCGTACGAGGCCGGGTAGTGGTACTCGTCGATGCCGTCGTTGCTGGCGGCGCCTACCGACAGGATGCCCTGCGCGTACAGGGCGTCAAAGGCCTTTTTCTCCTTGCCCGACTTGTTGGTTCCGCTCAGGCTCATGCTGATGATCTGGGCTCCGTTGTCGGCGCACATCCGGGCCGCGGCGATGAGGTCGGAGGCGTGGGCCTTGGTCACCCACTCGCCCGCGTTGTCAAAGATCTTGACCATGAAGATGTTGACCTGGCCGGGGCTCACGCCGATGACGCCCAGGTCATTGTCCACCGCGCCGATGGTGCCGACCACGTGGGTTCCGTGGCCATAGCCGTCGTAATTCCACTCGTCGTCGACCTGGGAGTAGCCGTCGATGGACGGGAGCCCCACCAGGTCTTCGTGTTCGGCATACAGCCCCGTATCGATGACGCACACGGTCACGCCCTGGCCCAGGTGGCCTTCAGCCCACACCAGGGGCGCCTGTACGGCGTCGATGCCCCAGGGCACGACCTGCCCCCCGACGACCTCGGCCGCCGTGGCGGGGCTGGCTGCCGGGTAGCGCTCGGGATCGCTCTCGATGGACACCACGTTGGGGTTCCGGCGCATCCTGTCCACGGCCTTGCCAGGCATGGTGACGGCCAGGACGTTCATGTCCGCGAATTCGTAGCGGATCTCGGCCCCTGCCGCCCGGGCGGCGTGGCCCACGGCGGCCATCTTGCCGGGGACCACCTCGATAAAGACGTACTCTGCCCTTTGCGCCAGGACCGGCGGCAGGGCCGTGACGAGGACCAGTAGTGCGATGACGAGTGCGAACAGCCGTTTGGATTTCATCTCTCCTCCTCCCTGAAGAATTGGGTTGCGACACGTGGGTTTGAGAGTTGGCCCGATCCCGGTGCGCCTAAGAGTGCCGGGGCGCAGGGCGAATACGTCCTACGGGTTCGAGACACACCGCCCCCATACTTACTAGACGGAATGGAGGCGAAAAGGTTACGGGTCGCCCGTATTGTGCCGACAGAGCGAAACGAGTATTTGCGCAGTCGGCGCGAATGTGGTAGAATGTCCCAGCGAATCGAGGTTCGCAGATGCGACGGGGCGTAGCGCAGTCCGGTAGCGCACTTGAATGGGGTTCAAGTGGCCGCCCGTTCAAATCGGGCCGCCCCGACCACAAAGAGGATGGTCGATGGTGTGTTGCCGTCGACCATCCCTTTATCTACAGACACTCCCGGTTCCGAGCGTGGAGTGGCTGCGCCGAGACGAATGGTTACAAGACCGTTCGTCTTGGGCGAGACCTGAAGGGTGGTTTCTCGGAGTTGAGAAGAGGATGAGCTCTGTCGTTCAACGTTGCAGACATCTGAACAAAGAGGATCTCGCCATCCTGCTCAAGATCCAGGGTGATCTGGGCATCCTGGCCGACCTGAGTCGCGCCGACGTCTTGCTATATAGTGCCTGCGAGACAGATCGGGCAATGGTCGTGTTCCAGGCTCGGCCGCATTCCATCCTGCCCATCTACGATGAGTCGATGGTCGATCGCCAGATCACCTTCTCCGATGGCCCGGCCGTCTTGCGAGCCCTCACGGAAGGGCGCCGGGGGCAGATGGAGGTACGCCGCCCTATCGGCAAGCGCGCGGGCCAGGCCCGCACGGCAACCATCGTCCAGGAGACGTATCCTATCTTTGGTCAGGATGGGCGGATCATTGCCGCAGCTTCCATCGAGACCAATCTTATCGAGCAAGAACGCCACCGGCGCCGCAGCAAGGCTTTTCGCCAGGCCATGCGCCGGTTTCGGGAGATGGTGCTGGCGGGCCGCATGCGAGGGGCCGAGCGGCTGACTCCCCTGCTCGAGCAGGACGGGTTGATGATCGTGGACGCGCAGCACCACATCGAGTACGTGAGCGAGACGGCCACCAGCCTGTACCGCAACCTGGGCTATGCCGGCGTGCTCTTGAAGCGCCGCATCGAGGACCTGGAGCTGGATGACCACAGCCTTCTCCTCGATGCCCTGGAGCATGGCCGCTGTTACGAGGGCGAGGTCAAGGTCGGCGACGTGGTGTGGATCAAGAAGGCCATCCCCCTGCTCACCCGGCGAAAGAGGCTCGTGGGCGGAGGCCGCGGCGATGGGAGTTGGCGTATCCAGGGTGCCATCCTGGTCATTCACGACGAGACCGAGACCCGTCGCCGGCAGGAAGAACTGCAGGTCAAGGTGACCATGATCCGGGAGATCCATCACCGGGTCAAGAACAATATGCAGACCATTGCTTCCCTTCTGCGGCTCCAGTCGCGCCGCGCCGATTCCGAAGAGGTGCGCCGCGCCTTGCAGGAGGGGATCAATCGCATCCTGAGCGTGGCCGTCATTCACGAGTTCCTGGCCCACCAGGACGCGCGGGTCATCAACATCCGCGACGTCAGCCAGCGGATCATCAACCAGGTGCGTGAGGGCGTGTTGGATCACGAGTGCAATATACGGCTAGAGTTGCAGGGGCCGAACATTTACCTGCCCACGCAGCCGGCCACGGTTTGTGCTTTGGTGATCAACGAGCTGCTACAGAACGCCCTGGAGCATGGCTACGACCGCCAGGACGTGGGCACGGTGACGGTCAAGTTGCACGACAGCGGGGATCAGATCACCATCGCCGTCGAGGACGATGGCCTGGGGTTGCCGGGGGATTTTCGACTGGAACAGAGCAACAGCCTGGGATTGCACATCGTCAAGACACTGGCCGAGGGCGATCTTAAGGGCAAGTTCGAGCTTCGAGGCAGGGACAAGGGCGTCTCGGCTATTGTAACGTTTCCTAAACACACCTGAGGAGGTACCTATGACAGAGCGGACACGTGTGATTATAGCCGACGATGAGTCAATCATTCGCATGGATCTGCGCGAAATGTTGACGAACCTGGGATACCTGGTCATCGGCGAGGTTGGAGATGGTCGCAGCGCCGTGAACCTGGCCCGGGAGCTCCGGCCCGACATTGTGATCATGGACATCAAGTTCGAAGGAGAGGGCTTTGACGGCATCGACGCTGCTCGCATGCTGACCGAAGAACGCATCGCCCCCGTGCTGTTGCTGACCGCCTACAGCCAGCGGGAGTTGGTGCTGCGCGCCCGGGAGGCGGGCGTCGTCGGCTATCTCGTCAAACCCTTCCGCGAAGCAGACCTGGTTCCCGCCGTCGAGGTCGCCCTGGCGCGCTTTGCCGAGTTTCGAACGGTCGAAGAGCAGGTCGGAGACTTGCAGCAGGCCCTGGAAACCCGCAAGTTCGTGGACCGCGCCAAGGGGATTCTCATGGACAGCCAGGGCCTTTCGGAGGCCGAGGCGTTCCGGCGCATTCAGAAGATGAGCATGAACACGCGCAAGCCCATGAAGGACGTCGCAGAGGCGATCATTCTGGCACATCAGACGCAGCAGCAATCCGTCGTTTAGCGCTACATGCGGTGCTTCTGCCGCGAGGCTCTAGCCCCCCAGGGTCGGGTATGCCCCTCTACGGGCCGGTAGAGCAGGTGGTCTTGCGTCCAGGAGCAGCACAACCCGCGGGCAAAAGGTCCCCTGCCAGGCCGGGCGACAGGGGACACAAACCCCTGGACGCTGAACCTTTTGCCCGGTACGCGAGTTGTTGAAAGTGAGGACCGTCACTGGTGCGGGTAGGCCCCAGCCGGTCTCTCGCGCCCGTTCAGATGACCGAACGAAGCTCTGAACGGGCGTTTTTATTTAGCGGCACGGGTTGTAATTCGCGCCCAGCACGACCACCACGTCCACCGGATTCGCAGGGTCGGGCTGGGTAGCGCCGGCCATGTCCTGCACGGCCGTGGTCGGCACCCCCAGGGCGCGGGCGATCTCGGTCGCCGCGGCCAGGCTGCCGTTGTAGGCCTGCACTACGGTTTGGGCATAGTCCGGGCGATCCGCCGCGCCCCGGCCCACCACCTTGTAGCCTTCCCAGGCCAGGGCCGATGCCGCCAGGTCTTGCGCCTGTTTGCGCGGCGAGCCGTTGAGCACGCGCACCCGCACCTTGCTCGAGTCGTCCAGGTGGGTGGTATCCAGCGGGGCGTAAAAGTTCTGCAGCATGGCCCTGAGCTCTTCCTGGCGCGGCAGCAACACCGCCGCCCCCTCGGGCGTCACCCAACTCTGAACCTGGGCCGGGCCAATAGCCCGGCTCAGGATGCGTTGGGGCTTGAGCTGCACGCCCAGATAGGCCATGTTGATCACCTGGTCCAGGGTCATATCGGTCTGGAATGTGTTGGACATGGCCCGCCACAGGTCGGGAATGCGCGGGATAATGTCCAGGGTCAGCGCCTGGTCCCAGAGGGCCATGAGCACCTTGCGCTGGCGGCGGGCCCGGTCAAAGTCGTTGGTGCTCTTGCGCGAGCGCGCGTAGCGCAGCGCATCCTGCCCGTTCATGTGGTGCATGCCCGCCGTGAGGCTGATGTCGGGCAGCGGGCACTCGACGTCCACGTCGATGCCTCCCACGGCGTCGATGATGCTTATGAACCCCGCGAAATCGATGCGCACATAGTAGTGTATGGGAATGCCCAGGTTGTGATGGATGGTCTGCTTGACCCGCTCCGGCCCGCTGCCCTGGCGGTCCAGCTCGCCCCACAGGTCGGCGGTGTTGACCCGGTTGTAGCCGTGGCCCGGGATAAAGACCCATAGGTCGCGCGGGATGGACAGGAGGCGTACCAGGTTCGCCTGGGGATCGACCGAGACGACGATCATGCTGTCGGTGCGCCAGGCGCCGCTGCCGGGCCGTTTGTCAGAGCCCAGGAGCGCGATGTTAATATAGTCCTCGGGGATCTGGATGACCAGGGCGGGCCGGGGTGTGGGCGTGGGCTGCGCGGTGGGCGGCAGCGTGGGCAGCACCGGCCCGGCCGGGTTGGGCACGGGCGTTCTGCGCTCGGCCGGCACTGCCGGCGTGGGCAGGGGGCCCTGGGCGATGGCGGTTGCCGGCGGCGTGGCGGTGGCTCCGACGCCGGGCACGTATAGTTGCTGTCCGATAAAGATGGTGTGGGTGTTCAGGCAGTTGACCAGCATCAGGGTCTCTATGTCGGTGCCGTAGCGCCTGGCCAGGGAGAAGAGAGTGTTGCCCGCCTGCACGACGTGGATGCCCCAGTCGGCGGGGGGCACGCAGGGCGGCGGTGTCACAGGCGTAGGCGACACGGGGATGCGTGTGGGCGTCACCACCGCCGTGGGCGACAGCGGCTCGGTGGCCGTCGGTGGGACCAGCGTGGGGCTTGGCTCGGGAAGCGACGTCGCCGTGGCGGTTGCCGCGGGCGCGACGGCCTCGGCTACCGGCCCATCGGTGGCGGGCCTCAGCCACAGATCGGTGACCAGGGCGGCCACGGCTGCTATCAAGAAAAAGGCTACCCAGACAAGGACTTGCGTCAGACGGTCAGAGACCGGCCTTCGTGGGCCCGAGGTGTCGTCGAGCGGTTGAATCTCTGTGGGTCTCATGCCCTCTCCGCTTATCACTGGGGCCAGTACCTCTGAAAGATCGCCTTTGGGAAGCGGCCCTGGCCCGCCACGGCCCGGCAGCCTGCTCTTGGAGTTGTGACTCCAAGCGTACTGGCGGGGAAATTATAGCACGGTTTGCCGTGGTTGGCAATCTCTAGGGGTCGGGATTGGCGGGCTCCTCCCTCTCCTCGTCCTGGTTTTCGGCGCTTATCTCGCTCTCGATCTCGCGCAGCAACCGCAGGTCGTCATCCGACAGGCGCGCCCTCCGCAACAGGTCGGGCCGCCGGGTGAGGGTACGGCGCAGGGCTTGCCGCCGGCGCCAGCGGGTGATCTCGGCGTGGTTGCCCGAAAGGAGCACCTGGGGAACCGCCTCATCGCGAAAGACGGGGGGGCGCGTGTAGTGTGGGTATTCCAGCAGGCCCTCGGCGTGCGAGTCCTCGAAGGTGGCGCCCGGGTCGCCCAGGACGCCGGGGATGAGGCGGGCGACGGCCTCCACGACGACCATGGCCGGCAGCTCGCCGCCCGACAGCACGTAATCGCCGATAGACACCTGGTGGGTGGCCAGGCCGCCATGCACCCGCTCGTCCACCCCCTCGTACCGGCCGCAGATGAGGAGCAGGCGGCGCTCTCGCGAGAGCGCGCGGGCCAGCCGCTGATCGAAGAGCTCTCCCTGGGGCGTGAGGAGCAACACGGGCACGCGGCCCAGGTCCTCGCCCAGGACGGCCTCGGCCGCGGCAAAGATGGGCTCCGGCTTCATGATCATGCCCCCGCCGCCGCCGTAGGGTGTGTCGTCCGTCACGCGGTGGCGCCCGGCTGCATAGTCGCGGATGTTGTGGATGGCGATGTGCACCAATCCCGCTTCCCGGGCGCGCTTGAGGATGCTCTCCTCGAACGGCCCGGAAAACATCCCCGGGAACAGGGTGAGAATGTCGAAACGCACGCTTTTAGCCGCCTCCCCGCTTCTGGGCCCCATTGTAGCACATTGTGTCCGGGGCGGCAAGCCATTCTCGAATCCCGCCGGGGCGCGGAGCGGCGTTCCCACGATGACGATGGCCTGTTTGACAGACGCTGCTATATAGTGTATAATACCGTTGCTCTGTGTTCCAGGAGATCGGATTCCCGATCATTGACACCTCGCTGCCCGGCCTCAACCGCGTCCGCCGGCCCATGGCCAGCGATGAGCCAGGAGGTCAGGGCTCGATTTGCTTGCCGGCATTTCGAACCGGCCGCTCGTTGGCTGCGCAGCGATGCGCCTGGTGGCGGGAACCCAATCTGGTACACGTCCCTGGCCCTGGCGGATATGCGCGGGCCGGGGCGCGGTGGCCCAAAGAAGGGGAGCTCGACTCCTTCCTGGAAGGGAACAGGCAGGCGGCGGGCTTTTTTGATTTCCGGAATGCAGCGCGGAACAGCTTATGGAGGAGTGGTGCGTCAATGGATGCAGAATACACAGTGGCAGGCGAACAGGTCCCTGCTGAGGAAACGGCCCCGGTAACGAACGTTGAGGAACCCGAGGTCCAGGCCGTGGACCAAGGCGGTGAAGAGACGGCCGAGGCCGAAACCGAGGGCGGCGGCGAGACGGCGCCCGTCGTATACCAGGCGGACACCGTCGACGAGGAGAGCGAGGGCGGCGGCGAGACGGCGCCCGTCGTATACCAGGCGGACACCGTCGACGAGGAGAGCGAGGGTGGAGGCGAGACGGCGCCCGTCGTAGACCAGGCGAGCACCGTCGACGAGGAGAGCGAGGGTGGAGGCGAGACGGCGTCCGTCGTATACCAGGCGGGCACCGTCGACGAGGAGGGCCAGGGTGGAGGCGAGATGGCCGACCTGGCCATGGAAGACTGGGATTATCAGCGCCCTCGCCGAGGGGAGGTGCGCGATGGCACGATCCTCGCCATCCGTGACCAGGAGATTATTGTGGACGTCGGCGCCAAGCGCGACGGTATCGTCCCCTACGCTGACCTCCAGCGCATGGATCCGGAGGCTATCCAGCAGTTAAAGGTAGGCGATTCGGTGCCCGTCTATGTCCTCCGTCCCGAGGACCAAGAGGGCAACCTTCTGGTCTCGCTCTACCTGGCCCGGCAGTCGGCTGCCTGGAAGCGGGCCCAAGAGCTGGCCGAAAGCGGCGAGGTCTGGGAAGCCGAGGTTGAGGGCTATAACAAGGGCGGGCTCGTCGTGCCCATCGGTGAGGTGCGGGGCTTTATTCCTGCCTCCCAGATACCGGGCTTTCCCATGGGTATGAGCCAGGAAGATCGCCTTGCCCGCCTCTCGAAGCTCGTGGGTGAGAAGCTGCACGTCAAGGTCATTGAGATTAACCGCCGCAAGAGGCGCCTGATCCTTTCGGCCCAGGCAGCGCAGAAGCAATGGCGCCAGCGACAACGCGAGCGCCTTCTGGAAGAGTTGCGCGAGGGCGAGGTGCGCAAGGGCATGGTCAGCAGCCTGGCCAGCTTTGGCGCCTTTGTCGACCTGGGCGGGGCCGATGGCCTGGTTCACCTCTCGGAGTTGAGCTGGCGCCGCGTGCGCCATCCCAAGGAGGTGGTCAAGGTCGGCCAGGAGGTCGAGGTTTTCGTCCTGCGCCTGGACGAGGAACGGAACCGCATCGCCCTGAGCCTGAAACGCCTGGAACCCGAGCCCTGGGCCCTGGTGGAAGACAAGTACGAGCTGGGCCAGTTGGTCGAGGGTGTGGTCACCAACGTCGTCGACTTTGGTGCCTTTGCCGAGATCGACGAGGGCATCGAGGGCCTCATCCACGTCTCGGAGCTGGCCGACGCTCCCATCTCGCACCCGAAAGAGGTGGTGAAAAAGGGCGATCTGCTGCTGCTGCGCATCATCCGCATCGATGCGCGCCGCAAGCGCCTTGGATTGTCCCTCAAGCGCGTCCTCGAGGCCGAGTGGGCCGAGTGGGCAGCTCGCCTGACGCCTCCCCGGGAAGAAGAGGCCCAGGCTGCAGAGCCCGAAGAGCGGTCTGAGGTCGAGGGCCAGGAAGAAGAGACGGCAGTGTCTGCCGCCCCGGCAGAAGAGATCGCACCGGTTGCCGTCTCCGATGACCAGGCCGAAGCAGAGGTAGAGGCGCTGGAGGTAGAGGCCGAGGTAGAGGTCCCGGAGGCCGAAGCAGAGGTAGAGGCGCCGGAGGCCGAGGCCGAAGTGCCGGAGGCCGAAGTGCCGGAGGCCGAAGTGCCGGAGGCCGAAGCAGAGGTGGAGGCACCGGAGGCTGAGGCTGGGGCCGAGGTAGCAGAGGCGGAGACAGAGCCGGACGACCTCGAGGAGACGGACGAGGAACCCGAGTTTGCCGTGGTGTAGACCTAGACCCCTCACACGAGATTGCCAGGATTTCTGGAAGGCACCTGGGAGCCATAGAGGTGCCCTCGCACCGCGAGAGCGTGCTATTAACGGCTGGTTTGATGTCTGCCGGCCAGCCAGCCGGCAGGGAAGTGAAGAACCGAGCATGACTGCCACTCAAACTGAATTAAGACAGCGCCTGGAAGAACGGTTGGCTGAAACGCTGGCCGAACTCGCGCGCCTCGAGGCGCGCCTCGAGGGCAAGGGCGATTACGGCCTGGGTAAGGGCGACCCGAGCATCTACGAGTGGGAGATGTGCCTGGCCTTAAAGCAGCGGGCGGAACACCAGGCTCGCTCTCTCGAAGCGGCCTTGCGCAAGGCCGAAGAGGGCGATTACGGCATTTGTGAACGATGCGGCAAGCCGATTGATCCCGCGCGCCTGGAGATCGTGCCCGATACCAGGCGCTGCGTCCAATGCGCGCAAAAGAGATAGCGCCACTCGACCAAGGCAATGCCGCCTGGGAAACCAATTCCCAGGCGGTATTTTGTTGCGCCCCAACAAGTCCGATTTCCTACAGGAGGTAACATGCTCAAGCTCGTACCCATCCCCGAGCGCATCGGGCGCCTTCCGGACCTGGCCGGCAACCTGTGGTGGAGCTGGCACATGCCTGCCCGCCAGCTTTTCAAGGCGGTCAGCTATCCCCTCTGGAGGAGCACCCGCCACAATCCCTGGTCGATGCTCCAGTTGGTGAATCCCGAGCGGCTGCAGCGCCTGATCCAGAACGAGGAGTTCCTGGCACTCTACGACTCGGTCGTGCAGGCCTACGACCGGGACATGGCCGACGGCCACCTCTGGTTCTCCCAGAACTATTCCGAGCTCCGGCGCCCGGTGGCCTATTTCTCCGCGGAATTCGGAATCCATGGCTCGCTGCCTATCTATTCTGGTGGTCTCGGTGTGCTCTCGGGCGACCACTGCAAGGAGGCGAGTGACCTGGGCCTGCCCCTGGTGGGCGTGGGCTTTATCTATCCCCAGGGCTACTTCCGCCAGCAGATCCCGCCCGATGGCTGGCAGGCAGCCGTCTATGACACCATGGACATGGACAAGGTGCCCCTCCGCCCCGTCCTCGACGGGCAGGGCAACCGCCTCCTGGTATCCGTCACCCTGAGGGGCACGCCCCTCCACCTCCAGGTGTGGCAGGTGCAGGCCGGGCGCGTGAGCCTCTATCTCATGGACAGCAACGTGCCCCAGAATTCGCCCTGGGATCGCGACCTTTCGGCCCGCCTCTACGGTGGCGACCAGGAGACGCGCGTCCGCCAGGAGATGGTCCTCGGACTGGCAGGCGTCCGCGTGCTCCGGGCCCTGAACATCGACCCCGCCGCCTGGCACATGAACGAGGGCCATTCCGCCTTTCTCGTCCTCGAGCGGCTGCGGGAGCTGGCCCAGGCCGGCCATCCATTCCACGAGGCCGTGGAGAAGGTGCGCCAGAGCACCGTCTTTACCACCCACACCCCGGTTCCCGCCGGGCACGACGCGTTTCCTTTCCATCTCATGGACGAGTATTTCGGGCGCTTCTGGCAAGAGCTTGGCATCAGCCGCGAGGAGTTCATGCGGCTGGGTGAGTACCAGGACCGCTTTAACATGACGGTCCTCGCTCTGCGCCTTTCCAACTGGCGCAACGGGGTGAGCCAGCTCCACGGCGAAGTGTCGCGCCGCATGTGGCAGCCTGTCTGGCCCGACCGCGCCGCCGAAGAGGTGCCCATCAGCGCCATCACCAACGGCGCCCACGTGCCGAGCTGGGTGTCCACCCGCATCAAGGACGTGCTGGCCGAGCACGTGGCCGAGGACTGGGAAGATCGCCACGACGAGCCCGAGCTGTGGGAGCGCCTGCGGGAGATACCCAACGAGGTGCTGTGGGAAACGCACCGGGAGCTCAAGGCCAAGCTCCTGGCCTTTGCCGACCAGCGCATTCGCGCGAGCTGGCGTGCCGGGTCCATGGCTGCCAGCCAGGTTCTCGCTTCGGGGGCGCTCCTGGAGCCCGACGTCTTGACCATCGGCTTTGCCCGGCGGTTCGCCACCTACAAGCGGGCCACGCTGATCTTTCGCGACCTGCGCCGCCTGCAAGCCCTTCTCCACGCCGAACGCCAGCCGGTCCAGATCATCTTTGCCGGCAAGGCGCACCCCGCCGACGCCGGGGGCAAGGAGTTCATCCAGGAGGTGTACAAGTTTGCCCAGGATCCGCAGATGGGCGGCCGGGTGGCCTTTATCGAGGATTATGACCTGCACGTTGCCCACTTTCTCGTCCAGGGCGTCGACGTCTGGCTGAACAACCCCCGGCGCCCCAACGAGGCCAGCGGCACCAGCGGTATGAAGGCGGCCATGAATGGGGTGCCCAACCTCAGCGTCCTCGACGGCTGGTGGCCCGAGTCGTACCACCCGCCGCAGGACGGCCGGCCGGCCAACGGCTGGGCCTTTGGCGACGTGCAGTACGCCGACTGGGATGCCCAGGACGAGACCGACAGCCAGGCCCTCTATCGCATCCTGGAGAGCCAGGTCGTGCCGCTCTACTACGACCGCGATGCCAGGGGTGTGCCCCACGGGTGGGTTGAGGTCATGAAAGAGGCCATGCGCACCAGCCTGGCCGACTTTTCCATGCGCCGCATGGTCAAGCAGTACGTCCGCGAGCTGTACGTGCCCGCCATGGGTTGAGCTGCCGGTCCGGGCCTCTGCGGAGGCCCGGATCAGGCCCCAGCCTCAAAACGCCAAAATACTTTTGACGAAACAGACCCGCTATGTTATACTCGATTCCGCGACGAACTCGGAGACGGCCGGACGCTGTCGCCATCGCACATCGCCGGCGCCGTGTTCCTGTCCATCATCAGGAGGAGGGAAAACCTTTCTATGGCAGAGAGAGGAGAGATGAAGCGCATCCTCGTCACAGGTGCCGTTGGCCAGATCGGATCCGAGTTGACCGTGGAGCTGCGCCGCCGCTATGGCGTGGGCAACGTCGTGGCCGCCGGGCACCGGACCCGGCCCGGCGCCGTGTTGTGTGAAGGCCCCTTCGAGTACATCGACGTCGCGCGTCGCGAGAGCATCGAAGAGGTCGTGAACAGGTACGACATCGACACCATCTATCACATGGCTGCCATCCTCTCTGCCGTGGGCGAAGCCAAGCCGCACCTGGCCTGGGATGTCAACATGAACGGCCTCTACAACATCCTGGAGGTGGCCCGCGAGCACAACCTCACCCGCGTTTTCTGCCCCAGCTCCATCGCTGCCTTTGGCCCCGAGACCCCGCGGGACAACACGCCCCAGGAGACGGTGCTGCGACCCCGGACCATGTACGGTGTGACCAAGGTGGCCGGCGAGCTGCTGTGCGACTATTACGTGCGGCGCTTTGGGCTCGACGTCCGCGGCGTCCGCTATCCGGGCATCATCAGCAGCGAGACCCTGCCGGGCGGCGGAACCACCGACTATGCCGTGGCCATCTACTACGAGGCCGTAGCCAACAAGCGCTACACCTGCTTTGTGCGCAAAGACACCGTCCTGCCCATGATGTACATGCCGGACTGCATCAAGGGTACCATCGATCTCATGGAGGCCGATTTTCGCCAGTTGGTGCACCACGCGGACTTTAACCTGGCGGCCATGAGCTTTTCGGCAGGCGAGTTGGCGGCCGAGATCAAGCGCCACATCCCGGAGTTCGAGGTCAGCTACGAGCCGGACTCTCGCCAGGCCATCGCCGATTCCTGGCCGCGCTCCATCGACGACAGCGCCGCCCGGGAAGAATGGAAGTGGCAGCCCGCTTATGACCTGAAAGCCATGACCGCCGACATGCTGGCCAAGCTCCAGGCGCGCCACGCCGCCGGGAACCTCTATCCGGGTGAGGAGGACGGCTGCAACTGAGCGGCTGCCGGGGGCCATCCCCGGCGCGCCGCGCCTGATGCCCCGGCCGTTGCAAAGGGGGAATGATCGTGCCCGAGGCCCTTCACGAACGATACGTGCCCATCCTGCGTTTCACGCGATGTTTGTCTTCGGCAAAGAAAGGAATGACGAATGGCGGACAAGTTTGACTTTATTCGCGACGACGTGGCCGGCCTGAAAGACGCGGGCCTGTTCATCAACCTGCGCGTCATGGGCTCTGCAGCCGACGCCTGGATGATCGTCGACGGCAAAAGGGTTCTCAACTTTTGCACCAACAACTACCTGGGGCTGGCCAACCACCCCGCCATGAAAGAGGCCGCGCAGCGGGCCATCGACGAGTGGGGCGTGGGGCCGGCCGCCGTGCGCTCCATTGCCGGCACACAGGCCCTGCACGTCCAGCTCGAGCAGCGGCTGGCTGCGTTCAAGGGCGTCGAAGATGCTCTCTACGTGCAAAGCGGCTTCTGCGCCAACCAGGCGGCCATCCCACCCCTCGTGGGTCGCGACAGGGAGACCGGCCAGCAGGACGTCATCTTTTCGGACCGGCTGAACCACGCCAGCATCATCGATGGGGCGCGCCTGTCGGGCGCCAAGATCGTCGTCTACGAGCACTGTGATGCCCGCGACGCCGAGGCCAAGATCAAGGAAAACCTGCCCAAGTTCCGGCGAGGCATGCTCATCACCGACGGCGTCTTTAGCATGGACGGCGACGTCGCCCCCCTGGACCAGCTCTACGAGGTGGCCGAAAAGTATGGCGTCATGACCATGGTCGACGATGCCCATGGAGAGGGTGTGCTCGGCGGCGGCAAGGGCATCGTCCATCACTTTGGCCTCCAGGGCAAGTTCGACGTGGAGATCGGCACGCTCAGCAAGGCCTTTGGCGTGGTCGGCGGCGTCATTGCCGGCAAGAAGGTGGTCGTCGACTACATACGGCAAAAGGCCCGCCCCTTTCTCTTCTCGAGCGCCGTCACGCCGCCCGACACGGCAGCCTGCCTGGCCGCCGTGGACCTGCTGGAGGCGAGCACCGAATTGGTTGACAAGCTGTGGGCCAACGCCGACTATTTCAAGCAGGACATGGCCCGCCTCGGCTTTGACACCGGCCGCAGCGAGACGCCCATCGTGCCGGTGATGCTGGGCGAAGCGCCGCTGGCCAAAGAGTTCTCGCGGAAGCTGTTCGAGAATGGCGTGTTTGCCATGGCCCTTGGCTTTCCCACCGTACCCCAGGGGCAGGCCCGGATTCGCGTCATGAACACGGCATCGCACGAGCGCGAGGACCTGGACGCCGGCCTGGCTGCTTTTGAAAAAGTTGGGCGCGAATTGGGCGTAATTTAAGCCCATGGCGTGAACAGATCGTGGCCCTGTCGCGTTTGCTTAGGTAGAAGTCTTTTCGAGGTGATGGTCACCGACCGGCAGGGACAGCCGCGCCAGCAGGCTCGCGTCGGCCGGGCGAACGTTATGCCCGCTTGACGTGCAACTGCAGTTGTGGTATTATGTAGAAAAGTTTACGCCTTCTACTGCCACACGCGGCGACGATCTGATCGGGAGGTGACAAACGATGAGGCAAAGACTGTCAACATTAGGAGCCGTTTTCCTGGTCCTCGTCCTCTTGGCCGTGGCCCTTGGGGCTTGCGCCAGGTCGGCCGAGGAGCGCGAGCTGGAGACTGTGGAGCCCGGCGAGAGCCCGGCCACGACGGAGCCCATCCCCGGCGGTGCGGAGACCCCGCTCCCGGGGGAAACCGTCGTGTCGGCGGTGACCCCCGTGGGGACGACGGCGCCGCAGCCCCAGCCTACCCAGGTTTCGGTTGGCGAAACGCCCGGCGCCGCTCAACCTGCTGCGACCGACGCGCCAGGCGTGACCCAGCCGGAAGCCACACAGCCAGCCGCTGCCCAGCCGGCAGCGACCGAGCCGCCGTCACCACCCGCAGCCTCGGGAGAGACCATCGTCCACACGGTCCAGCCGGGCGAAAGCCTGTCTTCCATCGCCCGTCGGTACGGGACCACCTGGCAGGCCATTGCCCAGGCGAACGGTCTCGTAAACCCCAATCAGATCTATGCCGGGCAGCAGCTCAAGATCGGCGTCTCCTCGTCGGACGGGGGGACCACCGGTGGGTCAACGGGCTGTCGCCTGCGGCACACGGTCAAGCAGGGAGAGTGGGTGTGGCAGATTGCCAGGACCTATGGGGCTGATCCCTATGATATCCTGGCGGCCAATGGCCTATCGGTCCAGACGGCAAACACGATCTATCCGGGCACGGTGCTGTGCATCCCTTGACGGACGGTCTGGTATCCTAACAGTAGAGGCGGCATGGCGGGCTCGTCCGGCCTGCCCCTGGTCTGAAGGCTGCTCGTGCTTGCCGCCCCTGGCATTGCCAGCGCAAGCATAAAGAGCGGCGGCCTCCGTGGCAGGGCCGGTGTGAGCCAGGTACCAGGCCCGCAGTTCTCGGTAACGTGCGAAAACTGCAGAAAGGAGGTGCGAGCCGGATTCAGAATAACCAGAGCGTGAGCCGAGCCTAGTTTTTTGAGGTCAACAATTCCGATCGGAGGAGAGAAAATGTTGAACAAGAAGTTGGCGATCCTGACACTCGTGGTCATGATTGCACCCCTGGTTCTGGTTGCCTGCGGGCCCACGCCGGAACCGATCGTCGTCAAAGAGACCAGCGTCGTCGTCGAGACGGTGGTCGTAGAGAAGGAAGGCGAGACGGTCGTCCAGGAATCGACCCGGATCGTCGAGGTAGAAAAGGTCGTCACCGCGACGCCCGAGCCCGAGGAGACCGAGCCGCCTGTCGCGGCCATCAGCCCCGAGTTCAAGAACCCCGACACCTACGTGGTCGTTGCCGGCGCCGGCGAGCCCGAGAGCCTGGACCCGGCCTGGACCTACGAGACGGCCGGTTCCGCGGTCGAGTCCAACCTCTACCAGGGACTGGTGTATTTCAACAGGGAAAGCACGGAGGAATACGTACCGGTTCTGTCCACGGGCTGGGAGGTCAACGAGGCGGGTGACGTCTGGACCTTTACCATCCGTGAGGGCGTTACCTTCCACGAGGGCGGCACGCTGGAGCCCCACGACGTTGCCTACACCAACCACCGCGCCATGCTCCAGGGCCGCATCGACGGTCCCCACTGGATGACGTACGAGGCCTTCTTTGGCCCCGACATGAGCCTTGGCTCCATCACTGACTTTGCCGTTGAATTCGTGGGCAAGGATTCGTTCGACGAGCTGACCGATGCAGAGTTGGTCTCGGTCTGCGAGGCCATCAAGGAAAGCGTGGTCGCCGACGACGAGGCGGGCACGGTCACCTACAACCTGTTCGCGCCTACGCCCTGGTTCCTGGCCCTGGCAGCTCAGACCTTCCTGGGCGGCGTCCTCGACCAGGAATGGATGGCGGAGAACGGCGACTGGGATGGCGACTGCGCCACGTGGCAGGACTTTGCCGACCCGGCCGCGGAAGAGACCATCCTCTTCAATCAGGCCAATGGCACCGGCCCCTACATGCTCGAGAGCTGGACACCCGGTGAGGAGATCGTCATGGTCGCCTTCCCCGACTACTGGCAGACCGAGCCCCTGTGGGAAGGTGGAGCCACTGGCCCCGCCGCCATCGAGCGTGTAGTCATCCGCAACGTGAACGAGTGGGGTACCCGCCTGGCCATGTTCCAGGCCGGCGATGCCGACTGGATCTATGTCCCGCCCCAGTACCGGCCTGAACTGGACCCGTACTATGGCGTTGTCTGCCAGGAGGACGGCACCTGCGAGGAGGCGGGCGATGGCTACATCCAGGCCTGGGTCGGCCTGCCTCGCCCGGCCATGACCCCTGCCCAGTTGAACTGGAACATCAACGTCGAGGGTGGCAACCCCTTCGTCGGCAGTGGTGCGCTGGACGGCAACGGCATTCCGCCCGACTTTTTCTCCGACATTCACGTCCGCAAGGCCTTCAACTACTGCTTTGACTTTGATGCCATGATCCAGGATGCCCTGAACGGTGAAGGCGTCCAGGCCCAGGGGCCGATCGTCGCCGGCATGTTGGGCTATCGCGAAGGTGAGGATCCCATCTTCTCCTTCGACCTGGCCATGTGCGAGGAAGAGTTCAAGCTGGCCGATGCGGATAAGGACGGCGTTCTCGCCGGCGAGGACGAGGACGATGTCTGGAATCGGGGCTTTTACCTGCAGCTCGCCTACAACACCGGCAACGACACCCGCCGCCTGGCCTCCGAGATCCTGAAGGCCGGCCTGGAGTCGGTCAACCCGAACTTTAACGTCGCCGTGGTCGGCATGCCCTGGCCGGTGTTGCTCAACACCCGCCGCGAGCAAAAGCTGCCCATCTATGTCGGCGGCTGGCTCGAGGACTATCACGACCCGCACAACTGGGTGCATCCCTTCCTGCACTCGGCAGGCGCCTACGGGCGCGTCATCAACATGACGCCCGACTATGCCGAGAAGTATGATGCTCTCATCCAGGAAGCGGCCTCGCTCACCGATCCGGAAGAGCGCCGGCCGATCTACGAAGAAATCCAGCTTGCGTCACAGGAAGATGCAGTGGTCATCTGGTTGTACCAGGAGGTCGACCGGCAGCACTTCCAGCGCTGGATCGACGGGTTCTACTTCAACCCGGCATACTCGGCACCTGCGTATAGCTGGGTATACGAGCTGTCCAAGGTCGCGCCTTAGACAGTGAGGTAGCTCGATAACAAGCGGCAGGGAGCCGGGACAGGACCGGCTCCCTGCCCCTGAATATAAAAATAGCACTGCCCGCCGTGCGACCGCTCCTGTCTGCGAAAAGTTGGGGCTCGATGAAGAGCCAGGACAAAGGTGCTGGTGGGCCTGGTGGAGGACACCTAGATGTTTCGTTATATCGTTCGTAGATTGCTGATCATGCCGGTGCTGCTTATCGGCGTGACTATGCTGATCTTCTTGATGCTGTCTATGCTCACCCCCTATGAGCGGGCATCGCTTTATGTATCCGACATTCCCAAGCGCCAGGGAGCTCTGGAAGCCATCATAGAGAAGTATGGGCTTGACGATCCTATCCCGGTCCAGTATTGGAACTGGATGATGGGGCGCAAGGACAAGGACACCGGCGAGATCGAAGGTGGCGTCCTCCGCGGCGATCTGGGCTGGTCCAAGGTAGGCAAAAGCTCTGTCGCGACGGTCATTGGCCGGCGCCTGCCCGCCACCGCCGAGCTCGCCCTCTGGTCCGCTATCCCTCTCATAGGCCTCAGCATCTGGATGGGCGTCGTGGCGGCCGTCAAACACAACAAGCTTACCGATCAGATCCTGCGCGTCTTTGCCATCACCGGCTGGTCCATCCCAACCTTTGTCTTTGGCCTCCTGGTGCTGATGATCTTTTACGCGCGCCTGGGCTGGTTCCCTCCGGATCGCCTGTCGGAATGGGCGCAGCGTATCGTGATGTCTGGCGCTTTCACGCGCTATACGCAGATGCACACCGTCGACGCTTTGCTGAACCTGCGCTTTGACATTTTTGTCGATGCCTTGCGGCACCTGTTTCTGCCCGTGCTGACCCTTTCGGTGGTGAACTGGGCCTTTTTGCTGCGCGTCACCCGCTCGTCCATGCTCGACGTCCTGCGCCAGGACTATATGACCACCGCCCGCTCCAAGGGCCTGGCCGAGAGGAACGTCATTCGCCGCCATGCCGTACCCAACGCCCTTATTCCTGTCATCACCGTCGGCGGCCTGACGCTCATTGGCCTCTTTAATGGCGTCGTCATTACCGAGACCGTCTTTAACCTGCCGGGGATGGGTTCCTTCCTGGCGGAGGCTGCCCTCTCTCTGGACGTCGTTTCGGTGCTCGGTGTTACATTGTTTAGTAGTTTTGTGCTCGTCTTTGGCAACCTGATAGTGGATGTCCTGTATGGGGTCGTCGACCCCCGGATTCGGTTGGAATAGCGAGCCTAGGAAAACGAGATATCATGAAAGTACTGAAGAGACTTCTCAAGAATCCGACGTCACTCGCGGGGATCCTGCTTCTCGTCGCCTTTATCATCATCGCCATCCTGGCTCCCCAGCTCGCGCCGCCGCCCGAAAACAGCCGGGACGCCTTTATGATCCCGCGGGATGGCTTTTCTACCGAGCCGCGGGCGCCCAGCGATGAACACATCATGGGCACCACCGAGGGCCAGTATGACATCTACTACGGAGTGGTCTGGGGAACGAGAACCGCCTTTCGCATTGGCGTGGTCATCACCATTTTCACGACGATCATTGGCCTGTTCATCGGCGCAATCGCTGGTTTCTATGGCGGGTGGCTCGACGAACTGCTGATGCGCATCACCGAGATCTTTCAAGCCTTCCCCTTTCTCCTGGCAGCCATCACCTTGACCTCGGTGCTGCAAACGGTGTATGGCCGGGGAGATGCGAACTTGATGGTCATTGCGGCCAAGATACTCGCCCTGGTGACCTTTTTCCAGAGCCCGGCAGCCTCCATGGATCCCATCCAGCTTCAGATCCTGACGGGCATGCTGGCCATCATTGTCTTTGGCTGGATGACCTACGCGCGCGTGATCCGCGGCAACATCCTGTCCATCAAAGAGTTTGAATATGCTCTGGCGGCACGGACCATCGGGGCTGGGCCGATGCGCATTCTCTTTCGCCACCTCTTGCCCAACGCCGTCTTTCCGGTCCTGGTCATCGCCTCCATGAACATCGGCGCCTACGTGTTGACCTTTGCAGCCCTGAGCTTCCTGGGCCTGGGTGCCCAGCGAGGCTATGCCGACTGGGGGCAGATGATCAGTTTTGCCCGCAACTGGGTGCCATCCCTGGCCGAGCACTGGTATATCGTCGTCTATCCTGGCGTGGCCATCGTTCTCTTTGTGTTGGCCTGGAACCTGGTGGGCGACGCCCTGCGCGACATCCTGGACCCGCGCCTGACGGGCAGCCGAGCCTAGGAGCCGGCATCGGATACCGGAGAAATCGCACTATGCGCCCCGCCCAGAATGGGGCCGGGCTCAAAGAAGTGCTCTATCAATGAAGAGTGAGGGTAGATAACATGCCAATGCTAGAAGTCAACGGGCTAAAGACCCAGTTCTTTACCCAGGACGGCGTGGTAAAGGCGGTGGATGGCGTCTCGTTCTACGTTAACGAGGGCGAGACCCTGGGCATCGTCGGCGAGAGCGGCTGCGGCAAGAGCGTCAGCGTGCTCTCGGTGATGCGCCTGATCCCGCAACCGCCGGGCAAGATCGTAGACGGAGAGGTCCTCTTTGACGGTCAAGACCTCGTCAAGCTGAGCGACGACGACATCCGCCGCGTTCGCGGCAACAAGATCGCCATGATCTTCCAGGACCCCATGACCTCCCTGAACCCTGTGCTGACCATCGGCCGCCAGATCCAGGAGGCCCTGGAGCTGCACATGGGCATGAACAAGGACGAATCTCGCAAGCGCGCGGCCGAGCTGCTGGAGATGGTCGGCATCCCCGAGGCCGATACGCGCCTTGACGATTATCCGCATCAGTTCTCGGGTGGCATGCGGCAGAGGGCCATGATTGCCATGAGCCTGGCCTGCAACCCGCGCCTCCTCATCGCCGACGAGCCAACCACCGCCCTGGACGTTACCATCCAGGCCCAGATCGTGGAGCTGGTCAAGCGCCTGCGCGACGAGATCGGCATGGCCGTCATCTGGATTACCCACGATCTGGGTGTGGTCGCCGGCCTCGCCGACCGCATGATGGTCATGTACGCCGGTCACGTGGTGGAAGAGGCACCGGTCAAGGAAGTGTACGCTGATCCGCGGCACCCCTACACCCTGGGGCTTCTGGGGTCCCTGCCGCGGCTGGACGAGCTCCGGGAGGATCGCCTGACCTCCATCGAGGGTCTGCCGCCCGACCTCATCGCCTTGCCGCCGGGCTGCCCCTTCGAGCCCCGCTGCGTCTATGCCATCGACAAGTGCCGGGAGGTGCGGCCGCAGTTGGAGCCGGTGGGACCCAGGCACCGCATTGCCTGCTGGGTGGACGTGACGCAAAGCAAGCCCCATCCAAAAGTAGTCGAGGAAGGACCGGTGGAAGCATGACCGACAACGGGAACAAGACCAACAACGGTGTTCTGGTTTCGATCCGCAATCTGAAGATGCACTTCCCCATCACCCAGGGGATCGTCGTGCAGCGCAAGATCGGGGCCATCAAGGCCGTCGATGGCCTCAACTTTGATATCGTGCGTGGAGAGACCCTCGGTCTGGTGGGCGAATCGGGGTGTGGCAAGTCCACGACCGGCCGCGCCATCCTGCAGCTCTACCGGCCCACGGCCGGCGAGGTGCACTTTGGGGGCGAGGATCTGACGGTCGTCAAGGGCGAGAAGCTGCGCCGCATGCGCCGCCGAATGCAGATGATCTTCCAGGACCCCTATGCCTCCCTCAACCCGCGCATGACCGTGGGAGACATCATCGGCGAGCCGCTGACGGTGCACAACATCGCGAAAGGCAAAGATCGGCGGGAGCGGGTGCAAGAGCTCCTGAGGGTGGTGGGCCTCAACCCCTACTTTGTCAACCGCTATCCCCACGAGTTCTCGGGCGGGCAGCGGCAGCGCATCGGCGTGGCCCGTGCCCTGGCCGTGCAGCCCGAGTTCATCGTCTGCGATGAGCCCATCTCCGCCCTGGACGTCTCGATCCAGGCGCAGATCATCAACCTCCTGGAAGATCTCCAGGAAGAGTTCAATCTCACCTATCTGTTTATCGCCCACGACCTGTCGGTGGTGCGCCACATCTCGGACCGGATCGCCGTGATGTACCTGGGCAAGATCGTCGAGCTGACGGACCGCAAAGAGCTCTACGACAACCCGCTGCACCCCTACACCCAGGCCCTGCTCTCGGCGGTGCCCATCCCCGACCCTGTGGTCGAGGAAAAGCGACGGCGCATCATCCTGGAGGGCGACGTGCCCAGCCCGGCCAGCCCACCGGTTGGCTGCAACTTTAACACGCGCTGCCCGGTGGCCATGGACGTTTGCTACGAAAAGGAGCCGGATTTTGTCGACGTTGGCGGCGGGCACTGGGTTGCCTGCTACCGCGCCTGAACGGGCTTTGAAACCCGGCGGGGGATGGCCCGGGGGGCAGACCACTCTGCCCCCGGCCATCCTGGCCGGGTCTTTTTGGTTGGAGCTGGACCCGCCCCGCGGGCTCGAGCAGGCCCGTGCTTGAGCCGCGGAGCGCGCTCCAGACCGCGCCACAGACGAAAGGCCTGGCATCCTGTATGCAGCAAACTGGCGAATTCTCGTCGCGGTTTGACTTGACGGCCCGTCTGTGGTATGATGGTGTTGCTTCGTTCACAATTCTGGACCCCACCGGTAGGCAGTCGTATTGCCTAGAGTGGCACACCTGAGGGGAGGTGGTCTGGCGGGAAACATCTTGCGAGCAGGCACCCCGCTCCTGGGCACGTATTGGATCTGTCAGTCCAAGTATAGAATAGGGAGGAGACAAATGTTTAACCGCAAGTTGGCGATCCTGGTCGTCATTCTGATGGTCGCCCCCATCGTCCTTGCCGCCTGCGGCCCGACGCCCGAACCCCAGGTCGTGGTCGAAACGGTGGTAGTCGAGCAGACCCGTGTTGTGGAGGTCGAGGGTACGCCCCAGACCATTGTCGAGACGGTTGAGGTAGAGGTGACAGCGCCGCCGCAACCGACGGCCGAGGCAGAACCGACTGCCGAACCGGAGCCAGTAGCGTCCGAGCGCATGGGCGCCTGGGTTGACCGGATTATCATGGTCGAGGAAGAGTCCCAGGAAGCGGCCGCGACCCGGCTTCAGTCCGGCGATATCGACGTTTTCGCCTTCTCCGCCGATGACCCCCAAGTCTTTGAGACGGTCCGTGGCGACGAGAACCTGGCCTACACGACGAACTTTGGGTCCTACAACGAGATGACCCTCAACCCCGTGGGGCCCGAGTTTACCGACGGTCGCCTGAACCCCTTCAGCAACCCGAAGATCCGCGAGGCGCTGAACTGGCTAATCGACCGGGACTATATCGTCCAGGAAATTTCCGGCGGCCTGGGCATTGCCAAGATCCTGCCGATCAACAGCAACTTCCCCGACGCTGCTCGCTACATCGCCAAGATGCGCGAGCTGCAGGCCAAGTACGCCTATGACCCCGAGATGGCCGCGGAGGTCATCACGGCCGAGATGGAGGGCATGGGCGCGGAACTGGTCAACGACGTGTGGCAGTACAACGGCCAGCCGGTTGTCCTCATCATGCTCATCCGCACCGAGGACTCCCGGATGCAGATCGGCGATTACGTGTCGAACCAACTTGAGACGGTCGGCTTTACCATCGACCGCCAATACCGGACCAGCGCCGAGGCCTCTCCCATCTGGGTTGGGTCTAACCCCGCTGATGGCCAGTGGCACATCTACACTGCCGGCTGGATCACCCAGATCATCGACCGCGATGCCTCCGAGGACTTTGCCTTCTTCTACCTGCCCTACGACTATCCCATCCCGCTGCACCAGGCCTACACGCCTTCGCCCGAGTTCGACGAGGTTGGCCTCGCCCTGCGCAACACCCAATTCAGCTCGATGGAAGAGCGCGATGAGCTGTTCGAGCGGGCCATGGAGCTGGCCCTCGAAGACTCGGTGCGCGTCTGGCTCATCGATCAGACCAGCTTTACCCCCTACCGGACTGACCTGAACGTCACCGGTGACCTGGCCGGCGGCATGTCCGGAGGTTACCAGTGGCCCTGGACTCTGCGCTACGAGGGCCAGGAGGGCGGCACGGTGCGCATCGCGCAGCCCCTCATCCTCATCGACCCCTGGAACCCCATCGCCGGCAGCAACTGGGTCTATGACGGCATGCCCCAGCGCGCCACCGAAGACCAGGGCTTCATGTTCGATCCCTTCACCGGTCTCGTCTGGCCGCACCGCGTGGAGCGGGCCGAGGTCGTCGTCCAGGAAGGCTTGCCCGTCGTCTCTCAGCTCGACTGGGTTGACCTCAGCTTCGAGCCCGAGATCGTCGTGCCCGACGATGCCTGGGTGGACTGGGACGCCACCAACCAGCAGTGGATTACCGCCGGCGAGTTCTACACCGAGCCGGCGACGGCTCTGACCAAGTCCACGGTCTACTATCCCGAGGACCTGTACGACACGGTCAAGTGGCACGATGGAAGCCCCATCTCGGCCGCCGACTTTGTCATGCCCATGCTCCTGCTCTACGATGCGGCCAAGCCCGAGAGCCCCATCTTTGACGAAGCCGCCGCCTCCAACCTGGTGGCCTGGATGGGCCACTTCAAGGGCGTGCGCATCGTGTCGACCGACCCGCTGGTCATCGAGACCTACGATGACCTGTGGACCATCGACGCCGAGCTGATCCCCACCTCCTGGTACCCGGCGGACCTCAACAGCGGTCTGGTCTACGGCACCGGTGGCTGGCACAACCTGGGCGTGGGCATCCTGGCCGAGACTGCCGGCGAGCTGGCCTTCTCCGCCGACAAGGCCGACGCCAACGAGGTCGAGTGGATGAGCTATGTCAGTGGGCCCAGCCTCGCGATCCTCAAGGCCCACCTGGATCAGTCCGCGGCCGACGGCTACATCCCGTACGAGTCGGTCCTGAGCGAGTTTGTGACCGACGAAGAGGTTGCCACCCGCTGGTCGAACCTCCAGGACTGGTACGCCGTCCAGGGTCACTTCTGGCTCGGCACCGGGCCCTTCTACCTGGACAAGGTCTTCCCGGTCGAGGGCACCCTGACCCTGGAGCGCTTCGAGGACTATCCGGATCCGGCCAACCGCTGGGAGCGCTTTGCCCAGCCCAAGATCGGCGTGGTCGAGCTGGATGGCCCCGGCCAGGTGACCATCGGCGAGGAAGTCGTCTACGACGCCTACGTCGAGTTCGAAGGCGAGCCCTACCCGCAGGACGAGATCAGCCGCGTTGCCTGGCTGCTCTTTGACGCCACGAACACGCTGGTCGCCACCGGCGACGCAGAGGCCGTGGCCGACGGGCAGTACCAGGTCGTCCTGCCCGCGGACGTCACCGGAGACCTGCAGGCCGGCTCCAACCGGCTGGAGGTTGCCGTGTCGTCGAGCGTGGTGAGCATTCCGTTCTTCACCGCGCTTGACTTTGTGACTGTGCAGTAACCCCATGTTGGGGATGGCCCGGTAGGGGTGGGGATCCCTCGCCCCTACCGGGCCTAAATTGTCTAGTGGGAAGTAAACGACCATGACAGAAGATGCCTTCGCTCCACCAGCGCTTAGCCCGGCAGTTGCCGAGGAAAAGACGCCGAGTACATTCTCTCGCGTGGCCAAGTACACCGGCGTCCGGCTGGTGGGGTTGTTTTTCACGGTCATCATCGGCGTCTATCTCACCATCCTCATCGCCAACATGGGCGGTTACGTGGACGACATCCGGCGGGGCGAGATCCGCGAGTCGGTCGCTCTCTCGATTCGCGCCGATCCTGCCCTGCAAAACCTGGAGGCGCAGCAGCGCACCGAGTACATGGCGGCCCAGATCGCACTCCAGGAAAAGCGACTGGGGTTGGATAGACCTTTTGTCTTGCGCAGCTTTGCCTATCTGGGCGACGCCCTCACCCTGAACCTGGGCCGCGCCGAGCGCATGACCAGCGACAGCGGGTCCAGGCAGGTGCGCCTGATCATTCTTGAACGACTGCCGCCAACCCTGGTTCTTTTTGCCACGGAGAACTTTATCCTGTTTTTCCTGAGCGTTATTCTCGCTCTGGCTCTTTCGCGCAAGTACGGCAGTGTCTTTGACCGACTGGTCGTGGCCTTGACACCCACTTCTTCGGCCCCGGGCTGGTTTTACGGCATCTTCTTGATCCTCATCTTTGCCGGTATCCTGGGCCTGTTACCCTTTGGCGGGATGGTCAAAGCGCCGCCGCCCACCGACAAGCTCGAGTACGCCCTCAGCCTTCTCCGGCACATGATCCTGCCCCTTTCGGCGCTGCTCATCAGCTCGATCTTTTTGACCGTTTACAACTGGCGAACCTTCTTTCTCATTTACTCCAGCGAGGACTATGTCGAGATGGCGCAGGCCAAGGGCCTGTCGGAGCGCGAGATCGAGCGCCGCTACGTCCTGCGCCCGACGCTGCCGACCATCATCACTTCCTTTGCCCTGAGCCTCATTGCCCTGTGGACCGGGGCCATCATCCTCGAAACAGTGTTCAACTGGCCGGGCATTGGCCGGCAGATCTTTCGCGCCATTGGCCTGTATGACACGCCGGTGATCGTCGGGTCGACGGTGATCTATGCCTACCTGCTGGCCATCACCCTCTTCTTGCTGGATATTATCTATGCCCTGGTCGATCCTCGCGTGCGCATTGGAGAAGGGAGCAGAAGGGCATGAAAGGCTTGATGGGTTCCTTTCGCGAGATTGCCCGCTATCCGTCCGCCATCCTGGGGTTGATCATCATCCTACTTCTGATCGTCGTCGCCATCTATGCCGTGGTCTCGATCCCCTATTCGGAAGCTGTGAGGCTGTGGCGCGGGGGGGAAGACGTCTGGTACAACACGCCCCGCCTGGCGATGCCCGCGTGGTCCAACGTTTTCCGGCGTGACCGCCTGCCCGAGACGATCATCATCGACAGCAGAGACAAAGACACGCCCAAGACAACCGAGCCCGCCGGAGAGGGAATGACCCGCATTGTCATGTCCTTCCCCTTCGAGTACACGTCGCGGGCTTTTCCCGACGAAGTGGCGGTCTATTTCAAGTCCACCTTTCAGGAAAAGGTTCCCTACGTTTCGCTCGCGTGGCTGACGCCCGACGGTCGCGAGCTGAGGGTGGCCGACTTTTCCATCAACCGGAACTTTTCCTATCGAGCGGGCCAGGATACCAGGCTGGAGCGCCGCCTGGGCAGGGTGCCCCCCCGCCAGGGGCTCTTTGCCGCTCCCGATTCGGATCCGCCCGTGGCGCTGCCGGGCAGGTACGAGTTGGTGATCGATGCCCTCGTCTTTGAGCCCGAGTCCAACGTGGACGCCGAGCTGGTCGTCTTTGGCAAGGTCTTTGGCCTGGCGGGAACCGACCACCTGCGGCGCGACCTCATGGTTCCCCTGCTGTGGGGCACGCCGGTAGCCCTCTCGTTCGGCCTGCTGGCCGCCGTGGGGACCACCGTGACAACCATGATCATCGCCGGCATTGGAACCTGGTTTGGCGGCTGGGTGGATGCCCTCGTCCAGCGCATCACCCAGGTCAACCTCATCCTGCCCTTCTTGCCCATCCTGATCATGATCGGCACCTTCTATTCCAAGAGCCTGTGGACCATGCTGGGCGTGACCATTCTCTTGAGTATCTTCGGTGGGTCCATTTTGACCTATCGCGCCGTGTTCATCCAGGTGAAAGAGTCGCCCTACATCGAGGCGGCGCGGGCCTATGGCGCCAGCAATGCCCGCGTCATCTTTGGCTACCTCATCCCGCGCATGATCCCGCTGCTCATCCCGCAACTGGTGGTGCTGGTGCCGACCTACGTGTTTCTCGAGGCTTCCCTGGCCGTCTTGGGCCTGGGCGATCCCACGCTCCCAACCTGGGGCAAGGTGATCAATGACGCGTACTCGAACGGCGCGTTGTACCAGGGCCAGTACTATTGGGTGCTGGAACCGGCCGTCCTGTTGATGATCACAGGCCTGGCCTTTGCCCTGGTGGGCTTTTCCCTGGACCGCGTCTTTAACCCCAGATTGAGAGGACTGTGACGCCGATGTCTAACGATGACATGCTGCTTCGCGTCCAAGACCTGGTGTTGCATTTTCGCACTACCAAGGGTGTCGTTCAAGCAGTAGACCGTGTAAGCTTTGATCTGGCTCGCAACGAGGCGGTCGTCATCCTCGGCGAGTCGGGCTGCGGCAAGACGTCGCTGGCCAAGGCCATCCTGCGCCTTTTGCCCCGCAATGTGGAAACCTACACGGGCCAGATCTATTTGAAAGACCAGGAGCTGATGCGGCTCGGCGACGAGGAGTTTCGCCAGCAGGTGCGCTGGGTCGAGATGTCGCTGGTGCCCCAGGCGGCCATGAACGCCCTGAATCCCGTCCTGCGGGTGGGCGACCAGGTGGCCGAGCCGATGATCGTCCACCACTCGGTGAAAAAAGAAGAGGCCATGTCCCAGGCCCGCAAGATGTTCCAGCACGTGGGCGTGCCGGCCGGCTTTATCGGCCGCTATGCCTTCGAGCTTAGCGGCGGCATGCGCCAGCGCGTGGCCATCGCCATGTCGCTGGTCACGGCCCCCAGCCTGGTCATCCTCGACGAGCCGACGTCGGCCCTGGACGTGTTGACCCAGGCCAACATCTTTAACGTGCTCAAGCGCATCAAGCACGATCTGGAGGTCAGCTTTATCCTCATCACCCACGACATCGCCACCTCCAGCGAGCTCGCGGACCGCGTGGCGGTCATGTATGCCGGCCAGATGGTGGAGCTGAGCGACGCGCGCAGCTTTTTCACCGATCCACTGCATCCCTACTCCAAGAAGTTGATGGCCAGCGTGCCCAAGCTGCGGGCCGACCAGGAACCGGACTTTATCACCGGACAGCCCCCAAGCCTCCTCAACCCGCCGACCGGCTGCCGGTTCAAGGACCGCTGCCCTTCGCGCTTTGACCGATGCGACGAGGACCCCCCGATGTTTGGATCCTACCGCCGCAAAGTCAAGTGCTGGCTGTACGCGCAGAGCTAGGAGCAGGACATGGATCTCGATACAGAATTGAACATCCAGGAAGATGCCCTCTCCATCGGGGGCAACGGCCACGGAGGCTCGGACGAAGTGCTGCTCAAGGTCGAAGACCTGCACGTCTGGTTCGAGCTGCGGCGGTTTGGACTCGGCCACGCCGGCTACGTGCGCGCCGTGGATGGCGTCAACTTTGTGCTGCACAGAGGAGAAGCCATCGGCGTCGTGGGCGAGAGCGGTTGCGGCAAGTCGAGCTTGATGAAAACCATCCTGGGCATCAACCGGCCCACCCGGGGGGACATTGTCTTTGACGGCGGCCGGCTGAGCGAGCTGGGCACCCGCGAGATGTCCGTCTACCGCTCGCAAGTGGGCTATGTCCAGCAGGACCCCTACGGTGCTCTGCCACCCTTCATGAGCGTCCAGCGCATCCTGGAAGAGCCGATGATCATAAACGGCGTCAAGAGCAAGGCGAAACGCGTGGAGCGCATTCGCAAGGTCCTGGAGGAGGTCAAGATGACCCCCATCGAGGACTTCTTGGAAAAGTTCCCCCACATGCTGAGCGGAGGGCAGCAGCAGCGCGTCGTCATCGCCCGATCGATGATCATGGAGCCCAAGCTCATTGTCGCCGACGAGCCGGTCTCTATGCTCGACGCCTCGGTGCGCGTCGAAATCCTGAAGCTGTTGCGGGGCCTGCAAACCACCCACAACCTGGCGGTCATCTATATCACCCACGACCTGTCTACGGTGCGCTATTTTTCCGAGCGCATCTTTGTGATGTATGCCGCCAAGCTGGTCGAGCAGGCCAAGGTCGACGATTTGTTGCGCAATGCCCTGCACCCCTACACCCACGCCCTGCTGGAGGCGACGTCGGACCCGGACTATCAGAACGCGCTGACCTTCAAGGAGGTGCCGCCAGGCGAGCCACCCAGCCTCATCGAGCCGCCGCCGGGCTGCCGCTTCCACCCACGCTGCCCGCACTTTATGGAGGGCCTGTGCGACGTGCAGGAGCCGCCCTACTTTGAGCCCGAACCCCTGCACCTGGTGGCCTGTTGGCTCTATCGATGATCGGCATGCGCCCCAGGACGATCATGATCGTCGCCGTTTTGTTTCTTACCATCGGCCTGGTCGTCCCGTTCCTGATGACGATCGGGGTCATTGGCTCCAACCTGCTCCTTGGGTTTCTGTCGTACGCCATATCGACCCTTGGCCTGTTCCTGGGGATTATCGGCATCGCCGCCAACTGGCCCCGCCGCAGGGAATGAGCCAGGGCGGAGCACGCACCGCTGCATACTACGGCCCGGGTCATGCCCGGGCCGTTTTTTCGATTCCCCCTCCCCGGCCCGCGTCGGGACGCGGCTGTGAACAGATTCGGACCTGGCGCGTTTAATAATAGAGGCTCCTGCGTTGCGTCCCTATTGTTGCCAGGGAGGCGAGTGGGATGAGAATGCGTCGATGATCGAAAAGAGCCTGTAGGTGACAGCTTCTGGAGGCCGTGAGCCATGAGCCTTCCGGCCCTGAAAAGGCGCGTGATGGCACCGGCCATCAAGGTGCGCTGGGTCTTGATCGTGGCGCTCTTGCCGGTGGAGCTCCTGGGGCTCCTCGCCATCGGGGTCCAGGCCTACGAGTGGGTGCGCTACGAGCCCGGCTATTTTACCCCGCCCTTCCTGGAGCGCTATGCGGCCCCGGCCGATACCGCCCGGCTCCTGGAGACCGCGCTCCAGACCGGAGACCCCGGGCTGGCGGCCGAGCTCCAGGGACTGCGGCGTCCGGCGGCCCTGCCTTCCAGCCCCAGCATCAAGTTTGTCATGCTGGAGGAGCGAACGGATCGCTATCTCACCTACCTGTACGTCGACATGCGGGATTATGCGCGATACCCGCAGCACCTCGAACGGGTACGCGGCCGGTGGGTTGTCGCGGCCGACGACCTGGCGTATTACCTTCACTCTGGCCAGTGGCGCCGTACCTTTTTCACCCTGAGCATCGCCTGGTGGGCCGTGGGTGGCCTGGGCCTTGGCCTGGTGTGGATCCTGCGCACCTCCGAGCGCGTCCGCGCCTGGCTGCTCCGCCAGGAGTAGACCGAACGCATTTGACACTAACCCAGGGGTATGCGCTGCCGGGCCCAAACGCCATTGCCCGCCGCGACTAGCCCCGCCCCTTTACCTTTGCACCCCGTTGTGTTATAATCCCGGCGGGAGGTCAACCGGTGATCATTGACTTTCACACCCACATCACGGCGCCCACGATCATCGAGAGGCGCGACGAGTACCTGGTTCGCGATGCCTGGTTTCGCGACCTGTACGCCAATCCCCAGGCGCGGCTCAGCTCGGCAGAGGAGCTGATCGCCGCCATGGACACCGCGGGTGTGACCCAGGCCGTGGTCTTTGGCTTTGGCTGGCGCGACATGGACCTCTGCCGCCAGGATAACGACTATGTCATCGAGTCAGTGGCCCGCTTTCCCGATCGGCTCGTGGGCTTTTGCATCGTCAATCCCGCGGCGGGGGCAGAAGCCGTCCGCGAAATCGAGCGTTGTGCCGCCGCCGGGCTGCGCGGCATAGGCGAGTTGATGCCCGACGGCCAGGGCTATCGCCTGGACGAGGAAAAATCCATGGCTCCCGTGGTAGAGGCGGCCATGGCCCACGACATGCTGCTGCTGACCCATTGCAGCGAGCCGGTGGGCCACCTGTACCCCGGCAAGGGCAGCGTCACGCCAGACGAGGTCATCCGCTTTGCCCGCCTCTTTCCCCGGGCCACCCTCGTCTGCGGGCACTGGGGCGGGGGCACCATCTTTTACGAGCTGATGCCCGAAATCTCCCGCTTGATGCACAACGTCTATTACGACACCGCGGCCAGCCTCTACCTTTACCAGGACGACATCTTTCAACTGGCCGCTCGCTGGGCTCCGGGCAAGGTCCTCTTTGCCACCGACTTTCCCCTGCTCACGCCCCAACGCGTCATCCGCCGCATGCGCGCGGTCCGCATGCCCACCGCCACCCTGCTGCGGATGTTGGGCGGCAACGCCTGGCGCGTGCTCAAGCTGGGCAACCAGCGCCCGGCGGCGGGCGACAGGGCGACGGTCAGAAGCGAGGTCGGGGGAACGCCCCAGGAGGAGGGGAGAGCATGACCACGCTCCGCACCTTTATCGCCATCGACCTGAGCCCCGAGCTGCGGGCGAACCTGGGCGACTTGCAGGACCGGCTGCGCGGCGAGCTTGGCCGGGGAAGCGTGCGCTGGGTGCAGCCCCAGGGCATCCACCTTACCCTGAAGTTCCTCGGCGACACGCCCCGGGAGCAGTTGGACGCGATCAAGCGCGCCCTGACCCGCGCGGCGGCCACGGCGGAGCCTTTCACCCTCTCGGCCGGCGGCGTCGGCTGTTTTCCCAATACCCGGCAGCCGCGCGTGGTGTGGGTGGGCCTGGAGGAGGCGTCGGGCGCCCTGCTGCGCCTGAGGAATGCCGTGGAAAGCGAGGTATCGCCCCTGGGTTTTCCCATCGAAAAGCGCCCCTTTCACCCCCACCTGACCCTGGGCCGCGTGCAGCGCGGGGCGTCGTCCGGCGACGTGCGCCGCGTGGGCCAGGTGGTCGCCGCTACGACCACGGGAGATCTGGGCGAGATGGCGGTTTCGGCGGTGTCCTTTATCAAGAGCGATTTGCGCCCCTCGGGCGCCGTCTATACCACGCTCTCTGAGGCCGGCCTGGGCCGCGGGTAAGGGATGGACGAGAGGACCGTGTCCCCGGCCCGCGGTGCGTTCCTGGCCGTCGTGGGCTCGGCGAGCTGCGACGAGCAGGTGGCCGCCCTGGCCGAGGCCGTCGGCCGCGAGATCGGGAGGCGGGGGGCCGTCCTCGTCTGTGGCGGGCGCGGCGGTGTCATGGAGGCCGCCTGCCGTGGCGCCCGGTCCCGGGGCGGCACGACGGTGGGCATCTTGCCCGGCATCCATCGCGGCGAGGCGAATCCCTACGTCGACATTCCCATCGTCACCGGCCTGGGCGAAGCGCGCAACGCCGTCGTCGTCCGTACGGCCGGGGCGGTCATTGCCGTCAGCGGCGGCTACGGTACCCTATCCGAGATCGGCCTGGCCCTCAAGATGGGCAAGCCGGTCGTCGGCCTTGAAACGTGGGAGTTGCACCAGGGCGGCAAGCCCGCGGGCGCTGTGCGCGTTGCCCGGACCCCCGAAGAGGCTGTAGAACTGGCCCTGGAGCTGTTGCGGGCCGAGGAGTCAAGATGACAGATCAGAGACGACAATATGGCGAGCTCAAGCTCATGGCCGGCAACGCGAACCCTCTCCTGGCGAAACAGATTGCCGCCGAGCTGGGGCAGGTGATCGAGAGCACGCAGGTAAGCCGGTTCGACGACGGTGAGGTCAAGGTCGACCTCGATTGCGTCGTCCGGGGCACCGACGTTTTCATCATCCAGCCCATCTGCCAATCGCTCCACGGACCCATGCAGAGGCCCTGCCGGTCCTTTGGCTTTACCCCGACGAGCGAAGACCAGTACTGCACCTATCAATCCATAAACGACAGCCTGATGGAGCTGCTGGTCATGATCGACGCCGCCCGCCGGGCGTCGGCCGGGCGCATCACTGCCGTGGTGCCCTACGTGGCCTATGCCAAGCAGGAGAAGAAAAAGCGGGGCCACGAGCCCATCACGGCCAAGCTGGTGGCCAACCTCATCACCGTGGCCGGCGCCGACAGGCTGCTGACCGTGGACCTGCATACGCCGGCCATCGAGGGCTTTTTCGACATCCCCGTGGACCACATGCGCATGGCCTTTCTCATGGCCTCTCACTTTCGCGACCGCCTGGACCGGCAGGAGGCCGTCGTCGTCTCGCCGGATGCCGGCGGAGTTGCCCGCGCGACCGAGTTTCGCGACCAGCTCAAGATCGGCCTGGAGCATCTCATCGCCCGCGACGAGATGGCCATTGCCTTCAAGCGGCGCACGCCCAAGAACGAGCCGACGGTCATCGACATGGTGGGCGACGTGGAGGGCCGGCCGGCGGTCATTTACGACGACATGATCCAATCGGGCGGGACCATCGTGCAGGTCGTGGAGCGGCTGCTGGAGCGGGGAGCGAAGGAGGTTCACGCCGCCGCGGTGCACGCCGACTTTACGGCCGAGGCCCTGGATCTGCTGCGGTCCTCTCCCCTGAAGAGCCTGGTGCTGTCTGACACGACGGCCGTCTCCTTCGAGGTGGCCGGCGGCGCCATCGAGATCGTGACCTCGTCCCGCATCCTGGCCCAGGCCATCTGGCGCATTCACACGCAGCAAAGCGTGGGCTGGATCTTTCAGACGTTGCGCGCGGTGGGCAACCTGCCCCCCGTCGACCGCGAGGGCAACTGACGGGATCCGCCCCGGGCAGGCCCCTTATTGTAGTTCCCGAACCACCAGGTTGTCGAACTCGACGACGACGCCGGGCTCGCCAAAGGTGCCGGCCGCCAGCCCGATGCTGCCGGTGCTCAGGGTGGCGTCGGTGATGGTGGCCAGGTCGGTGCCGTTCACGGCAAAAGCGAACTGGCTGCCCTCGCACTCGACCCTGAGGCGGTTCACCACGTCGAGTCCCTGCCGGATCGCCGTCGACGCCTCCCAGGAGACGAGGGTCACCCACTCGCCGGCCTGCATCAGATCGATGGCGAAATAACCGTCGCTGCTGATCTGGAACCAGTAAAAGTTGTCGTCGTCACTCTGGTACCGCACCAGGACGCCCAGGTTGTTGTCCAGGGGGCCCTCCATCTGCCGGGCGTCCACCTCGATGCTAAAATCAGAGAACCCGGGCAGATCCTCGGGATTGCCCCACGTGACATAGTCGGCGCGCCTGATGCCGAGACGATAGCCGCCCCCGGCATAGGCGGCCCACGTGTCCTCGTCGTCGTACTCGTCCCAGCCGCCTGGCGCGTCAAAGTTCTCCTCGTAGAGGGACGCGCCGGCAGGCAGCTCCACGGTGGTGGCTGAAGCCGCCACTACCGTCGGGGCAGGCAGCTCCACGACGGCGGTTGGAGTCCCGGCCGTCTGGGCGAGGAGCAGCATGGCGAGGGCCGCGACGCAGATGCACAGGCCGAGCCCGGCTGCGGCCAACCCGGCGATCAATGGCCAGCGGCGGCTGCTCACCCTGGCGGGTGGCCTGGCCGGCGGGGCCGCCGCCACGCTGGGCGGCATTGACGGCAGCAGCTCGGTTTCCTGGTCTCGCACGTCCTCGGGGCTGGGCCCGGCCTGAGCCTGGCGCACGACCGGCTGGCCGCACTCGCCGCAGAAGGCATCCTCCTCTCCCAGGTAGGCTCCACAATTCGAGCAGTTCATCGTATCCCTTTCCCCTCTCCCTCGCGGGCTCTTCCGAATCGGCTTATTGTAGCTTACTTGAGCCTTTTTTGCCAGTTGGGTGCTAGATGGATCAGGGATTGCGGCAGGGTCAAGCCCTGGGTTTGATCTGGATGCCCCGCGCGGCCAACCGGTCCATGAACGGGACGGGCGCAAAGGCGGTCTCGGGCGGCACAACCCCCCTGCTCCGCACCTCGCCGCGAGCGATGGCCTGGGCGCCGATGCTCAGAGGAATCGCAATGTTCTTGTAGTAGGCCGCGGGGCCGCCCCATTGGTCGGGATGGGGATGATCGTTCTCCAGCACGATGGTGCGCTCGCGCTCGTCCTGCCTGCCGTGCACCTCCACGACCAGCCCATAGGCCCACAGGGGCGTCTCCTTGCTCTCGGGCAACTGGAGCAAAAGCTCGTGCATCGCCTCCAGGGGTGTTGTTTGTACCCCGCATATGCGAACGGGCTGCTGGCCGTACAGGCCGGCTTCAAGCATGGCCCGCGCGAGGCGCATGACGTGGGGTGGGAAGCAGCCACGCACCGATACCGCCCTGGCCCCCAGGCTGCGGGGCATGGTCCGGGTTTCGGGGTGGGGGATATAGACCACTTCCTGCTCACCGATGGGGTCGTGAAACCGTACTTTCCTGGAGCCCTCGAAGGGACCGGCGCGGTGGAACCGGCCATCCTGGTAATAGACGCGGCTCTCGGTCGTGGGGTCAAACTCCCACAGCAGGGTGGTGAGCAGTCCGGGGGCGGGGGCCGCGCAGCGAAAGGCGGCAAAGCTGATATGGATGCTATCCACCTCGTCCAGTTGGTCGGCCGCCCAACGGGCCATGACGTTGGTGATGCCGGGCGTGGCGCCCACGCCCGGGACGAACAGGATGCCCTTCTCGCGGGCCGCCCCGTCATAGTCCCACTGGCTCTCCTCGCTAGACACGTCCAGGCCGCTCACCCCGGCCTCCACGCAGGCTCGGGTGACGACCAGGTCAAACTTCCAGGGCAGGCCGTTGAGGACGACGTCGAACCCGCGGACGGATCGCACCAGCGCCTCCTGGTCGCCGGCGTCGATGGACAGGGCGTCCAGGCGCGGGTCGCCCAGCTCGGACACCAGCGCCTGCGCGGCAGTCAGGTCCCGGTCGGCGACGGCAATCTCGGAGAAATCGGAGAACTGGACCAGGTCGCGGACGGCGTGTTGGCACACGGCGCCGGCGCCGCCCAGGCATAGGATCTTCATGTCAGGCAACTCCTTCGGTATGGTTGTGCGCGGGCAAACCGCGGCTCACGCGGCCCGCGCCCTGATGCGGGCCAGTTCGTGCTGCACGTCCTCGGCCAGGGGCAGTGGCTGGTGGCCGGCCAGGATTGCCTCCACCCGGGCGCGGGCCTCGTCCAGCAGGCCGGCGCGCCCCGAGGCCAGCCAGCCTTCGTAGGTGTCGTGCACGCCCAGGCGGCTCAGGTACCACTCGCCGTCGCGCGTGGCCCGGGCAGTAGACCGCCGGTCCGTGAAGTGGCCGCCTGGCCCCACCTGCTCGATCTCGCCCTCCAACCAGCGTCCGGCGGTGGTGTCGATGCCCTGCCGGGCGCGCTTGAACATGCGAAACATTTCCACGTCTACCAGGAGCTGCTCCAGGCAGAGGATCATGGAGCCGCCCAGCAGGCCGGGGCCGACCAGGATGTCGGGCCAGGCGATGGTCGGCAGCAGGCCGTTGAGGGCGCGCTCGAAACCGGCCTGGATGCCCGGCTCGTGGGCGTCGCTGCCGATGCCCGAAGCCTCGACGGGCAGGCCGTAGTGGCGCGCCATCTCGACGCACGCCGCGCCCAACAGCCCGTGCTCGATGGGCCCGCCGCCATAGCCGGCGGTGCGCGGGTTCATCACCGACAGGGCCGGCGCATAGATGACCGGTGTGCCCGGGTCCGCGGCCTCGACGAGACACAGCATGGCCAACACCTCGCAGTTGCCCAGGACGGTCGTGGCCACCAGGCTGGCCGGTGCCGTGGAGCCCATGAGGGGCATGGGCATGATGGCCGCCGGAATGTCCCAGCCAAGGGTGGCCAGGTACGCGTCGGTGCGGGGGGCCTCGATGATGAGGGGTGACTGGGGGCAGAGCAGGAAGGAAAAGGGGTGCCGCGCCCGGATCGTTTCACGGCTGCCAAAGACGGCCTGGAGCACCTCCAGCAGCCAGGGCGCGTATTCGGCGCCGGGGATCGAGTCCTGGACGTGCTTGGAAAAGTTGCAGAACACGGCGGCCAGGTAGCCGGTGAAATCGGCCATCGTGGCGCCCCTGCCGGCCGATTCCAGCATCTGCCAGTAGACGCCCACCTCGTCCAGGGCGTCGACGAGGCGCGTCGCCTCCAACCAGTCGTCCCGGGTGCCCGGCCGGCGCTGGCCGGTGTGCCGGTCGCGGACGAACATGGCCTCGCCGTCCACAAGCAGCGTGCACTCGCCGGCATTCATGGGCAAATCCCAGCCGGGCCGGCGGGCGCCCAGGGAAAAGTGCCGGGGTGCCAGCCGCAGCGCCTCTTCTACGAGGGCCCGCGGCAGGCGCACGATGGCCGTGTTCTCGTCAACGGCGGCCCCCGCCTCGCGCAGAATGCGACGTCCCAGGGACGTGTCCACCCGCACCCCGGTGCGCTCCAGCACGCGCAGTGACTGCTCGTGGATCCGCCAGCGCTCGTCATCCGAGAGCACCTGGAGCCTGGTTTGCATGGCGACCTCCTAACGGCTCTCACCCCGCGGGGTACTTGTGTGGGGGCCATTGCTGCCCGACAACTCTTCCTCGGCGGCCGCCAGAATGCGATCAAGCTCGGCCAACTGCGCGCCGTCGAGGGGAAGGGGACGATGATCGGCCAGGATGGCCTCAACCTTTTCCCGGGCGACACTTAGGGGGTCGCGGAAGCCTTCCGGGTCCGGCTGGGCGACCAGATCGGAGAACTGCCGGCGGCGAAGATGCGTGCGGGTGTGGCGCTGCAGGAGAAAATGCCCCCTGGGGCCCACTGCCTTGACGACGTCCAGGGCCAGGGCCTCGGGGCCGGTGTCGAGCCCCGCCGCGTCGCAGCGCACCCGGTGGTAGACGTCGCTGTCGAGGATGATGGCCTCGGGATAGAGGAGCGTGCAGCCTTCCAGCAGGCCCATGCCCGCGCCCATCTCGGCGCCACACAGGGCGCACAACAGCAGGCAGCTCGCCGACTCGGCGGCCTGCTGCCAACCCGGCACCGTGGCATCGGTGCCAAAGACCCCGGCCAGCGCCGGCACACCCCAGGCGTGGGCCATCTCGACGCCGATGGCATAGAGAAGCTCCCCCTCCCAGGCGGTGGCCAGGTAGCCTCCGGTGCGCGGGTGCATGATCCCGGGCATGAGCGAGTGGTAGACCGGCGCCCCAGGATGGGCCAACTGCACGAGGACCATGGCCGAGACGATCTCGGCATCGGCCATGGCCACGGTGCCCGCCAGCGAGGCCGGGGCCGTGGAACCGGCGTTGGCCATGCTCATAAAGCCCACAGGCAGCCCTGCCGCCGCAAAGGCCAGGGCCGCCTCCATGCCGCCCGCGTCGTGGGCCAGGGGGGCGATGGTGCAGATGAGGGACGACAGGGGTGGGCGCTGGCGCAGCGTCTCGGTGTCGCCGGCGACCACCTGGGCCATCTCGACGGCGTAGCGAGCCATGCGAGCGCCCATGACCGTCTCGGTCTGGACGTGCTTGACCGTGTTCCGGAAGCTGGCGTCCATCTCGTGCAGCGGCGCGCAGGCGGGATGGTCCTGGGCGCTGACCATGGGCCAGTAAAAGCCGATGGACGACAGCCGGTCGGCCACGCGCGCCATGGCCGCCACGTCGGCCTTGACCGACGGGCGGCGCTGCCGGGTGGCGGCGTCGACGGTTTCGGTGCCGCAGCCGTCGGTGGCGCAGTAGAACGCGCTGCCGTCGAGGACCAGGTCGTGGTCGGGAGAGCGGGCGCCGAGGACATATTGGCGTGGCGCCCGGGCCATGGCCTCCACGACGAGGTCGGGGGGCAGCCGGACGACGCCGGTCTCCCGGTCCAGGCGTGCCCCGGCCCCGGCATAGATGGCCTGCGCCGCGGCGGAGGGGCAGTGAATGCCCACCTCGTCCAGCAGCTCCAGCGTGGCCCTCTTGAGCTGAGCGATCTGCCCGTCGTCGAGGATGCGCAGCCGGTAGGCAGGCCGGATGGGCTCAAGGGCGGGCGTGGTGCAATGCGTCACGCGGACCTCCCTTCGGTTTCCGGCCCTGCCGCCTTGTGCCGCCACCCGGGAGGGGCGAGGGCACGGCCGGCGGCGGCGACGATGGCGTCCATGGCCTCGGGCGCGCCATCGGGCAGCGGCGGGGGCCGGTGCCGCTCCAGGATCTCGAACGCCTCGGCCCGCGCAAGCTGGAGCGCCGTCTTGCCGGCCGGCGGCCACGGTTCGACGTACTCCTGGCGCAGGGCCGCCCGCGTCTCGCGTCGCGAGAGATAGTGCCCGCCAATGCCCACCTCGGCGATGAGATCCGCCTGGAGCTGGGCGTCGCCGGCCAGAAAGGGACGCGTCATGACCTCGACCTGGTGGATGAGGTGGTTGTCGAGGACCATCTTTTCCAGGGACAGGATCTGGGCCGAGCCGAGCAGCCCGACGCTATAGATCTCGTCCGCGCCGGCCAGGGCGGCCAGCAGCACCGACGCCGTTGCCTCGTGCCCGTAGCGGGCGTCGAGCTCGTCTGAGGCGGTGGACAGGCCCCACAGGTTGGTGGGCAGGTGGTAAAAGCGGGCCATCTCGTGCAGGGCCAGCTTCAGGCCGTACTCGCCGGCGCCGCCGCCGTAGCGGCCGGTGCGCATATCCATCTGCGACGCCCCGGTGCCATAGATGAGGGGCGCACCGGGCCGCACGAGCTGGAAGAGGGTCACGGCGCTGAGGACCTCGACGTTGTGCAGCAGCACCGTGCCGGCCCGCGTGAGGGGGGCTGTACCGCCCGACAGGGGCATGGGATAGATGAGGATGGGCACGCCGAGGCGGACCAGCTCGATACAGGCTTCGGTCATGGGCCCATCGTGCATGAGCGGCGAGATGGTGCAGTCGGTGGCCGAGAAGATGGGCCGGAACTCGCCCCCCAGGGCGACACAGACCAGCTCCACCAGGTAGGGCACCTGCCCGGGATGGAGGACGCCGCTGCGCACGGGCTTGGAGGTGTGGCAAAAGGCCGTGGCCATGTGTTGCACGGTGCGCACGTGGGCCGGGACGTCGCTGGCAGCGACCATGACGTTGACGATCTCGATCCGGTCCAGGGCGTCGGCCAGGAGCAGGCCGCGCTCCAGGTCTCGCGCCGTGGAGGCGCGCCGCTCGCCGGTGGCCAGGTCCACCGCCTGGGTGCCCTGGCTGTCGGTGGTGTGGTGCGGGCGGCGGCCGTCGAGGATCACGTCTCGGGCCGGATCGCGGGCAGCCAACCGCACCAGGCGGGGCGCCTGCTGCAAGGCCCACTCGACCACGTCGCGGGGCAGCTTGAGCCGCGTCCCGTCGTGATCCACGGGGCAGCCTGCCTGTTCCAGGATGGCCAGTGCCCGCGGCGTCTTGTAGTCGATGCCCACCCGCTCCAGCAGGTCGAGGCTTTGCTCGTGGATCCGCTCGACGTCAGCGCGGGTGAGCACGGGTTCGAGTGATAGGCCCATGCTACGAACCGAGCTCGCGGTCGGCGGCGGCCAGGATGCGGGCCATCTCTGCCTGTTGTGCCCCCTCCAGCGGTGCGGGCCGGTGGTGCTCCAGGATCCAGCGCACCTTCTCGCGGGCCACCTCGTGCGGATCGCGATACTTGCCGCCGGGACCCGGCTGGTGGGTCAATCCGGGTGACATGGCGGTGCGCATGTGCTGGCGGGTGTGCTTTTCGCGCAAGAAGTGGCCGCCGGGCCCTACGCGTTGGATGACGTCCAGGGCCAGGGTCTCGTCCGTCACCTCCATGGCCGCCAGGGCATACCTGGCGCGGTGGTACAGCTCGTCGTCGAGGATGATGGACTCGGGATAGAGGAGGGTAAAGTTGCGGTTGAGCCCCAGGCCCGTCACCCACTCGGCGCCGGCCAGGCTCACCAGAAAGGGGTCAAGGGCCACGTCGGCGGCGGCTTGCCAGGTGGCCGGCCGCGGGCTCTCGGTGCCATAGGCGCCGCCGAAGGCGGGCATGCCCCAGCGATGGGCCATGGCCACCGGCGCGTAGCGGCAGCGAGCATCCAGGGGGTAGGGCACATACGTGCCCGAGCGGGGATCGGCCCAGCCTTGCATGATAGAGTAAAAGACCGGGGCGCCGGGATGGGCAAGCTGAAGGAGCACCGTGCCGCTGACGATCTCGGCGTCGCCCACGGCCAGGGCGCCGGCCAGCGTCGCCGGGGCCGTGGTGCCCAGGGTCGGCATGGCCAGGAAGCCGACGGGCACCCCTGCTTCGGCCAGCAGCAGGGCCCCCTCGATGCCCTCCTTGTCGTGGGCCAGGGGGGCAATGGTGCACAGCACCAGCGACAGCACCGGGCGACGGCGCAGCTCTTCGCGACTGCCGGCCACCACCGTGGCCATCTCGACGGCATAGCGCGCGGGGCCGGCGCCCATGAGCGTCTCGCTCTGCACGTGTTTCACCGTGTTGTTCCACGACGCGTCCAGCTCGTGGAGCGGCGCCGTTTTGCCACAGTCCTGGGCGCTCACCATGGGCCAGTAAAAGGCAATGGACGACAGGTAGTCGGCCACGCGGGCCATGCGGCCCACGTCCTCCTTGCACGAGGGCCGCTGCTGCCCCGTCTCCAGGTCCACGACCTCAACGCCGCAGCCGTCGGTGGTAAAGTAGGTCGCGCCATCCCCAAGGCAAAAGTCACAGGCAGGGTCGCGGGCCCCCACCTGGAAGGTGCGCGGCACCTGCGCCATGGCCCGCCGCACCAGGTCACGGGGAAAACGGACCACCTGCGTGTGGGCGTCCACCCGGGCACCGTGGGCGGACAGGATGGACAGGGCTTGCTCCGATGGCAGATGGACGCCGGTCTCTTCCAGGAGGCGCAAAGTGGCCTCTTGCATGGCGTCCAACTGGGCCTCGGTGAGGAACTGCACGTGAAAGGCGGGCCGGATGGGTTCGATGGGCGGGCGGTCCTCGGACATGTTACACTTCTCCAATCTTTTGCAGCACTTTGAAGGGGTCAAAGGCATCACGCAGGCCATCGCCGATATAGTTGACCGAGATGATGGTCACAAATATCATCAGGCCGGGAAAGATGGCCAGCCAGGGATGTTTCAGCATGTGCTCGGGCGCGGTGCTCAACAGGTTGCCCCAGCTTGGCGTGGGGGGCTGGATGCCAAAGCCGAGGAAGGAGAGCCCTGCCTCCTCCATGATGGCGTATCCGACCTCCAGGGTCGATTCGACGATGATGGGGCCGATGGCGTTGGGCAGGATGTGGCGGATGACGATGCGCGGGCTGGAAACGCCCAGGCAGTGGGCCGCCGTGACAAACTCTTTTTCGCGGATGGTCAGGCAGGTGGCCCGCACCAGGCGCGCCGTCGTCATCCACGACAGGATGCCGATGACCAGGGCGATGGCCAGGACGTTGTTGCGCTCGAAGAAGGGCAGCCTGACCTCGCGGACGATGGCACTCAGCAGGATAAGGACCAGGAGGGAGGGCAGCGCCAGGGCGGCGTCGGTGATGCGCATCAGGACGTTGTCCACCTTGCCGCCCAGGTAGCCGGCGATGGCGCCCACGGGAACGCCGATGAGCAGCGTCACCAGCACTACCATGAACCCCACCGCCAACGAGATCCGCCCCCCATAGAGGACCCTCGTCAGCATGTCACGGCCCAGGGGATCGGTGCCAAAGGGATGCCGCCAGGACGGCGGCTCCAACCGGTGCGCCATGTCCGACGCCTCCGGGTCAAAGGGCGAGAGGGGCACCAGGAGTACGCTGGCGACGACCAGGAACAAGACGACGCTCCCGGCGATGGCACCCGGGTGGCGGCGAAAGCGGCGCCAGACCATGGTCCACATCGTCTCGGCGGGACGCATCCGGTCCCCGCCTATGGGCAGCGCGCGTGCATCAGTCATAGCGCACCCTGGGATCAAGGTAGGCATAGGCGATGTCGGCCAGCAGGTTGCAGAGCAGGGTGACGCCGGTGGCAATGATCAGGATGGCCAGCAGCAGCGGATAGTCGCGCTTCATGGCCGACTGGTAAAAGAGCCGGCCCATGCCCGGCCAGGAAAAGATGGTCTCCACGTACAGCGACCCGGCAAAGATCCACGGCAGGTCCAGGGCCAAGATGGTCACGAGGGGGATGGCCGCGTTCTTGAGGGCGTGGCGGAACATGACGGTCCGGTCGCGCAGGCCCTTGGCGCGGGCCGTGCGAATATAGTCCTGGTGGATCACGTCGAGCATGCTCGAACGCAAGAAGCGCGAGTACCAGGCCACCCAGCCCACCATGCCCATGGTCACGGGCAGGATGAGGTGCTTGATCCAGTCCCACAGGTTGAAACCGGCGCCCAGGGTGTGCATGCCGCCCGCCGGCAGGAGGGGCGCACCGGTAGCCGGATTCTTGAGCCAGGCGTAAAAGACCAGGATCAGGATCAAGCCCAGCCAGAACTCGGGGATGGCCTGGCCCATGAAAGACAGGGTGGTGACCAGGATGTCAAAGGCCGAGTACTGCTTGATGGCCGACAGGATGCCCAGGGGAACGGCAATGACGGCCACCACCAGGAGCGTCACGCTCATGAGATAGACGGTATTCGGCAGGCGGCCGGCGATCTCTTGCAGCACAGGCTGGCGGGTCTGGTAGGAAAAGCCAAAGTCGCCGCGCAGGATGCCGCGCCGCTCTCCCCGGCTTTCGGCCACCCCATCGCCGTCGGCATCGACCATCATCCAGTCGTTGCCCGCCAGCCAGATGAGATACTGCATGGCCAGGGGCCTGTCCAGCCCGAGCTGGCGCTTGAGCGTTTCCAGGCGCTCCGGGCGGACGTGGCGCGAGCGGCTGTGCCCGGCCAACGGCCCGCCCGGCGCCAGGTTTACCAGCGCAAAGAGCAGGACGCTCATGAGCAACAACATCGGGATGGTCTGCAGCAGCCGCCGTGCTACATAGCGCCCCAAGACTCCTCCAGATTCGCGGCTCTAGTCGAGGACGACCGGCCCTCGCATGCCTCGCCTATTCCACAAGAGTCCAATCCGCCACGTTCCAGGTCACCAGGTCGTTGACCGTCGACTGCACGCCCTGAAGGCGGGCAGAGTGGGCATCGGCGTTGACCGTGGAAAAGAGCAGGATCACCGGCAGTTCCTCCTCCAGGATCTGGGCCATCTGGCAGAACAGTTCCTGGCGGTACTCCTCGTCGAGGGTGTACGCCTCGTCCAGCAGCGCGTCAAAGTCAGCGTTGATCCAGCGCGTGATGTTCCAGCCCATGTCGGGCTCGGCGGCCGTCGAGTAGTACAGCTCCCAGAGAAAGTCGGTCGGATCCACGCCCGAGTAGCCGTCGTCCCACAGGTTGAGGTCATAGTCGCCCACCTGCTCCAGGCCGCCGCTCTCGTAGTCGGCCCACATGACGCTGCCCTCGACGACGCTCAGCCGGACGTCCATGCCGATCTGATTCAACATCTCGCCCATCAACTGCTGGGCAAGCTCCAGGGCTTCGCCATACTCCGCGTAGGTCATCAGCTCCAGGGACATCGGGTCGCCCTCGGCCGCGTGGAGACAGCCGTGGCACTCGCGCATCCCGTCTCCGTCCTCGTCGGTCCAACCCGCCTCTTCCAGCAGTGCGGCGGCCGCCTCGGGGTCGTGGGCCGGCCTGGGGACATCGCACAGGTAGGGTGGGCGGAAGAACTCGGTCCATACCGGCTGGCCGTAACCGCGAAAGATCTCCTGGGAGATGCCATCGACGTCGATGGCCAGGCGAATGGCCCGCCGGACGCGCACGTCGGCCAGGATGGGGTGAGGATCGGCCTCGGGATCGATAGAGCCCCGGGCGGCCTGGTTGGGGAAGAGGCGCATGACCCACCGGCTGGTGGCCGCCTGGCTCACCTGGACGTTGGGCGCGTCTTTCAGGTCGTCGAGCATGGGCTCGGTGGCCCACATGTAGACGTCGACGTCGCCCTGCATGAGCATCGTCTTGGCTACGGACGGGTCGGGCACGATGCGGACGATGACCTGGTCGATGCCGGGCTTGCCCGCCTCGTGATAGTTGGGGTTGCGGACAAAGGTCATGTGATCGCCCACCTGCCATTCCTCCAGCAGGTAGGGGCCGGTGCTCAGGGGCTGCCGCCCACAGTCCCAGGCCACAAAACCCTGCTCCGGGTCGCAGTAGTGGGCCGGCCAGATGACGAGCTGCTCGCCGCCAAACTGGGTCGCATAGCCGGGATAGACATAGTTGTAGTAGATGACCACGGTATTGTCGTCAAGAGCCTCGACGCTGTCGACATAGTCAATGCCGGGCACCCACAGGCCGGTCTCGGGGTCGACGATGGCCTCGTAGGTAAAGACGACGTCGGCGGCGGTCACCGGCGTGCCGTCGGACCAGCGCACGTCGTCCCGCAGCTTCCACGTGACTTCCATGGTCCACGTGTCTTCATCGATCACTACCCCGCCATTGTCCACGGTGGGCAATTCGGCTGCCAGCTCGAGCAGGACGTTGCCTTCGGGGTCCAGATCGGCCAGCCCGAGGAGGGTCAGCTCCATGACCAGGGCATCGTAGCCCGTATCCGCCACGGAGGCGTTAAAGCTCGGTGGATCCTCGGGGATGGCCACGACGATGCTCGTCCTGGCCGCGGGCTCGGGAGCAGCCGTGGCCTCGAGCGGCGGCGTTGTGGCCTGGGGGGGAAGCGTCGCCGGTGCCTGGGTCTCGACCGGCGGACTGGCCGGTTCTGGCGTGGCGCCGCACGTCGCCAGGACGACCAGCAGCACGACGCCGAGCAGACTCACCACAAATCGGTCCAGCGTTTTCATGTTCCTCCTCCTGATGGGCTCCTTTCAACAGGCCGGCGGGGATCAGGCGCCGGCCACCAGGCTTCGGGCCAGGGCAACGGCCGACACGGCGTCGTCGGCATAGCCGTCGGCCCCGATCTGGCTGCACCACGACTCGGTGACAGGGGCGCCGCCCACCATGACCTTGACGCGGTCGCGGAGGCCGGCCTCCTTGAGGGCCTCAATGATCTCGCCCTGGTGCAACATTGTCGTCGTCAGCAGCGCAGAGGCACCGACCAGGGTCGCCCCGGTCCTCGTGACGGCATCGGCAAAGGCCCGGGCCGGCTGGTCGATGCCAATGTCGGTGACCTCGAAACCGTTGGCGGTGAGCAGCGTGCCCACCAGGGTCTTGCCGATCTCGTGCAGGTCGCCCTCGACGGTGCCCAGGACGACGCGCCCCCGGATCTTGCGCCCCTGGGCGCCGGTCAGGGCCGGCTCCAGGACAGAGAGGGCAGCCTTCATGGCGTCGCCGCCGATGATCAGGTCGGGCAAGAAATATTCGCCCGTGTCAAACAGCTCGCCAACGCGCTCGATGCCGGGCGTGAGCCCCTCGTCGATGCACCGCAAGGGGTCCAGGCCCTGTTCCAGGGCCTGCCGGGCCAGGGCTTCCGCCTCTTCGGGCTCGCCGTCGGCCACGGCCCGGGCCAGCCTATCAAGAATCTCCTCCGACATGGCACCCTCCTCGTGAGTTCTCCAACAACCAATTGGCGGGCAGGGCAGCGGGCTCCCGGCGGCCTCGTCTGCCCTGGCCGGTTGAACCCTTCTTATCCGCGCCGGGTCAAGGCGCCAGCTCCTGCTGTGCGGCATTCAGTATGTCGTGCAGCTCGGCCTGCACGTCGGCGGGCAGGGGCTCGGGCCGGTGCTCGGCGAGAAGCTGATCCAGGCGCGCCCGCGCCCGTTGGCGGATGCCGGGCAGCGGCGAGCCATCGAGCGGCGGCCGGGGATGGGTGAGGCCCGGGATCCAGACCTGGCGCAGGTGGCGCCGCGTGTGATCCTGGGACAGGTAGTGACCCCGCGGCCCCACGGCCTCGATGACCTCCACCGCCAGGCCGCCGGGCGACGTGTCGATGCCTTCCAGCATGACCCGATGGATGTGATAGATCTCGTCGTCGTACAGGATCTGCTCCGGGACCAGCAGCGTCGACGCTGCGAGCATTCCGCCCCCGGTGACCAGGTCAGCGCCGGCCAGGGGCGCTGTCAGGGCCGTGTAGACGTGGTCGCGCCCCACCTGCCACGAAGCAGGCTCGGTGGCGTCCATGCCAAAGGCGCCGGCCAGCACCGGCACGCCCCAGTTGTGGGCCAACTGCACTGCGGCCGTGTTGCACATGTACTTTTCCGGGATAGACACGATATAGGCCGCCGTGCGGGGATCCATGACCGACGCCAGGAGCGAGTAAAAGACCGGGGCGCCGGGGGCCACGAGCTGCATGAGGACCATGGCGCTGACCACCTCGGCGTTGCCCACCACCAGGGCGCCGCCGGGGACGGCCGGCGCCGTGGCGCCCATGTTGGGCATGGCCATAAAGCCCACGGGAATGCCCGCCTCGGCATAGACCATGCCCGCCTCGATGCCATCGGGATCCTGGCCCAGGGGGGCGATGGTGCAGATCAGAACCGAAAAGGGAGGCCTGGCCCGCATCCGCTGCCGGTCGCCGGCCACGGCCTCGGCCATGCGGACGGCGTAACGGGCGGGCACCTCGCCCATCACCGTCTCGCTCTGGACGTGTTTCACCGTGTTGTTGAACGCGGCGTCCAGCTCGTGGAGGGGCGCCAGCCGGCCGCAGTCCTGGGCGCTGACCATGGGCCAGTAGAAGGAGACCGATGACAGCGCGTCGGCCACGCGGGCCATGCAGGCGACGTCGTCCTTGCGCGAAGGGCGCGCCTCTCCCGTCTCCAGGTCTATGGTCCTGGTGCCGCAGCCATCGGTGCCAAAGTAGGAGGCGCTGCCATCCAGGAGCAGATCGGTGCCGCCGGCACGGCCCGCCAGGGTATAGACGCGGGGTGCGTGGGCCAGGGCCTCCAGCACGAGGTCGGGCCGCAGGCGCACCACCTGGCGCTCGCGGTCCACGTCGGCACCGGCGTCGGCCAGGATGCGGAGGGCGCGCTCCGAGGGCATGTGTACGCCGGTGTGCTCCAGGACGTGCAGCGTAGCCTCGCGAATGGCCTGTACCTGTTGCCCCTCCAGTGCATCAAGGTGATAACGGGAACGAATGGGCTCAATGCGAGGCATGGCTCTCCCTCCTAGAAGTGGAACTCGGGCCCGGCGTAGCGGCGCACGATGCGCTCCAACTCGGCCTCCACCCCCGCGGGCAGCGGAGGCGGGCTGTGCTCGGCCAGCAGCTCCCGGGCGCGGCGCCGGCAAATCGTCTCGATGGTTTCGCCCCGGGCCTGCCACGTCTCGTATGGCTCCCGGTTGAGGATGGAGGGCAGCCAGTGCTGGCGATGGGTACGGCGGGTATGCCTGGCCCGCAGAAAGTTGCCCCGGGGGGTGTTGGCTTTGATGAGGGCCACCTCCTCCTCCAAATCGTGGAGGTCGATGCCCTGCACCAGGCGGCGCAACCCGGCAATGAGCTCGTCGTCGAGGACCATTTGCGTGTACGAGATGGACGCCCCGGCGTCGGTGGCGCCCACGCCATAGATGATGCTCGCCCCCTCCAGGAGCAAAGGCAGGGCGGTGATCGCCTTTTCGAACCCGGCCTGGGCGTCCAGTTGCTTGGCGTCGGACGACAGGCCGCCGCACATGGACGGGATGCCGTAATGGCGGGCCATGCGGGCCGCCCCGGCGTTGACCATGCCCCGTTCGGGCGCGCCCAGGGGCAGCAGGCCGGTGCGCATGTCGAGCACCGCCGACACACTGCCGTATAGCAGCGGGGTGCCGGGATGGAGGATTTGCAGGGCAACGATCCAGGCCAGGACGTCGGCGTTGATGACCACGAGCTCGCCCAGGAGCGTCGCCGGGGCCGACGCGCCGCCCATGGCCATGCTCAACAGGGTGATGGGCACGCCATGCTCGGCCCAGCGCAGCATGCAGCGCACGTTCTCCGGGGTAAAATAGCCGGGGCTGATGGGGCAATAGAGCGTCGCAAAGCTGGGACGCGAGCGCCGCGCGCCCGACACGGCGTCCAGCATCTCTACCGCCGCGTCGACCCGGTCGGCCGTCAGGCAGCGATGCACCCCGGGCTTGGCCGTGCACCTCAGCAGCTCGGCGATCTCGACCAGGTCCGAGCAGGGGCCCCAGTCGGTGGCCGTCACCGTGGGGCGGACCACCTCCACGCCGGGCAGCGCATCCTGGAGGCGCACCAGGTCGACCACATCCCGGTGGGTGGCCGGCCTGCGCTGACCCGTGTCCAGGTCCAGGACGTTGACCGGCGTGCCACCGCCCATGAAACAGGAGTGCCGGTCGTACGGCACCGGCGACCCTCCGTCCCGGTCATAGAGCCGGACGTCCCGGGGCAGGGTGTCGAGGGCCCGTTCCAGCAACTCGGGTGTGATGCGCACCATGCAGGCAGCGTCGTCGACCTGGAACCCGGCTGCCTTTAGCCGCGCCAGGGCCCCTTCCTCGGGCACACAAAAGCCCACCTCGGTCAGGATCTCGACCGTCTTTTCGTGGACCAACTCCTCCATCGACTCGGGCAGAACCCTCATGGTGGTGCCTCTCCCCAGCGATAGGACAGCTTGTACATCTTCAGGATCATGAAGGTTTCGGTGCGCTCGACGCCCGGCACCTGGTGCAGTTTTTCGTTGAGAAAGGAGGCCAGGTGCTCGCGGTCCCGGCAGTAGACCTCTGCAAAGAGATCGAAGCCGCCGGAAGCCATGAACAGGTAGACCACTTCGGGAAAGCGCGCCACCTCGTGGGCCACCTGCTCCACCTTGCCGGTCTGGATGACCATGCCGATCATCCCGGCTGCATTCCACTCCAGCAATTGCGGCTCGACGATGCCGACGATCTGAAGGACGCCGGCGTCGGTCATGAGCTTGACCCGGCGACGGATGGCCCCTTCCGAGATGCCCAGGTCGGCGGCAATGTCGGTGAATGGCTTGCGCCCATCGTATTGAAGATGGGCAATAATCGCTCGATCGGTCTCGTCCAGTGTTTTCACGGGCAACCTGCCTGTGTAGCGACAGTAATGGATGAAAAGAAGTCGAAAGCTGCGAGGCTTATTATAGCCGATATTCGTAGGTTTGTCAAGATCTCGTGCTTATTTCGTAGCACTTTCTACGAAGATCGTACGATGGGGATGGCGGCCGGCATACCCGCCGACCGACAGAACTTGCATTGCGCCCGGGCGCATGCTATCATGCCCGGGGAGAACGGGCGGGCGGTCGCCCGGATTCGGACGCAGAATCGTGCAAAACCGCCGGTCACCGGAGAGTGCTACATGCCGATCTATCGCCTTGCCGCGTCGGAGCAGTTCCATGATTTCTTCCAGTTGATGGTTGCCGAGTCGGGGGACTATCTGGATTCGGCCCTGTCGCTCATGGAGACTGACCGGGCCAGGTTCGCGCAGTTGTTCCGCACGGTGGGCCAGGTCTATGGCATCTACCAGGAGGACGCCTGGGTCGGATTCTACTGGGTCGAGGTGCGCGACGCCGTCCTGCACCTGCACGGCCTGATCCTGCGCCCGGAGTTCCAGGGCAAGGGCATAGGCAAGCAGGTGCTGGCCGACCTGGAAGCAGAATACGAGGACCGCGTGGAGGCCATGGAGCTGGGCGTGCATCGCTCCAACGAGCATGCCCTGGCGCTCTACGAGCGGGCGGGCTTTCGAATCGTGAAGGTGTTGGAAGAGCTGTCATTCTTGATTCTGCAGAAGCCGGTCGCAAGGCGCGACGGCGAGGCCCGTGGTCGGAGAGAAAGCGGCTGATTGGTCCTCGGTCCCATCTGTGGTATAATCTGTCAGTACTTAACTCAGGAGAAGCAGTGTGAGCAAGCGCAAGCAAAAGAGAACCTTTTCCCAGGTTGCCCTTTGGACCCTGAGCGTCATCATGGTCCTGAGCATGGTCGTCAGCCTGATCATCGTCGCCCTGCCCGGACCCGCGGCCCCCGCCCCCACGCTGCCGCCCACGTGGACGCCGCGGCCCCGGCCGACGGCGACCTCTCTGCCCAGTCCGTCGCCGGCGCCCAGTGCCAGCCCGGCGCCTACCGATCCTGTCGTGGGCCCCCCCCTGCCCACCGCTACCGCTACCGTGACCGCGACCATCACCAGAACGCTGACGCCCGCCCTGGAGCTGGCGCCGCCCCTGGAGCCGGCCGAGCCCACGCCCACGCCCGCCGCGGCCCAGCCGGTCCTCCGGGCGGCAGCTCGCTCGCCGGGCAGTGCCACGGCCGACGGCGCGCCCGCCTGGCCCACGGACCCCGTTGCGCTGGCGGCGCCCGCCTTTACCTTTGCCGTGGCGGGCGACAGCTACCGCAACCCCAAGGTCTGGGCGAGCGTTCTGGCCGCTGTCGCCGAAAGTGGCAGCGAGTTCCTGGTCCACACCGGCGACCTGGTGCCCGAGGCGACCGAGGAGGAGTGGCGAATCTTCCAGGAGTCGATGGCTGGCTTTTCGCTGCCCTTTTATCCTGTGCCGGGCAACCACGACGCCATGGCGGGTAATCTGGACCTTTACATGGCCCACAGCGGGGCCCCGGCCGCCCACTACTCCTTCGACCGGGGCCCGGTGCACCTGGTCATGGCCGACACGCACCACGGTGGGCCGACCGCGGCCGAGCTTGACTGGCTGCGGGAAGACCTGTCCGTCACGCAGCAGCCCATCAAGATGGTCTTTATGCACCATCCCCCCTTTGACCCCGATGGCACGGACCACATCATGGCCTTTGGTAACGAGGCCATCATGGATCTGATGGCCGAGATGGGAGTCGAAACCGTCTTTGCCGGGCACATCCACGCCTACGTGCAGGGCGAGCGCGACGGTGTGAGCTATTTTATCACCGGCGGCGCCGGTTCTCCTCTCTACGCCGGCCATCCCCAGGCCGTGCATCACTACCTCCTGGTCACCGTCCGTGGCGAGGAGGTGACCGTGGAAATGATCCCGCTCTAGCCCTCCAACCCACCTCCAACGCTCGCCAACCCAGTCCCTCAGGTCTTCCAACCAAGTCCAGTCGTTACGGCTTTCGGGCGGGCGGTATAATGGCCTTGCAATCACTCGCTCCTGTCGGGCTGACCATCCCGGAGGAGTAGATGCGCCTTGTCGCCCGTACCTGCCTGGTCTGGTTGGAGGATACATGAAACGTTGGCTGGCTTGTGCCCTGGTTTTCCTTTCGGCGTTCGTTCTCCTGACTCTTGGCGTCTTGGCTGGGGTGTTCCTTGACCGCCAGGTCCTGGCTCGCTTTGTTCCCCTGGCCAACATGCCGGTGGACGCCGAGTCCGAGTTCCGGCTGATGGCCGAGACGTGGAACGTCATCCAGGAGAACTATGTGCGGAGCGCGACCACCGAGCCGCGCCAGATCACGTACGGGGCGCTGCAGGGCATGGTGGATGCCCTGGGAGACGAGGGCCACAGCCGCTTTCTGACCCCTGACGAGCTACGGACACACCTGAACTCGGTACGGGGCGAGCTGGAAGGCATCGGCGTCGAGGTCCAGGTGCAGGATGGCCGCGTGGTCATTGTCACACCCATCGACGGCTCGCCTGCCGAGCGGGCCGGGCTGCGTCCCGGCGACGTCATCGTCTCCGTCGACGGCGAGCAGGTGGCCGGCATGGACATTGAAGAGGTGGTGGCCCGCGTGACGGGGCCGGCCGGCACCACCGTGCGCCTCACCATCCTCGGCGGCAGCACGGGCGAGACGCGGGAAGTGACCATCACCAGGGCCCGCATCGCCCTGGAAAGCCTGACCTGGCAGCCAATTGCGGGCACGGACGTAGCCCTCGTGCGACTTGCCTCCTTCAGTGCCGGCGTCAGCGACGAGCTTGCCGAGGCCCTGACCGCCATCAGGGAGCAGGGGCTGCAGGGGGTCGTCCTCGACCTGCGCAACAACCCCGGGGGTCTGTTGAACGAGGCCGTCGGCACTGCGAGCCAGTTCCTCGCGGCCGGCAATGTCCTCCTGGTGCGAGATGCCTCGGGAGAGACGCGGCCAGTTCCCGTGGAGCCGGGGAATGCCGCCCTCGATCTCCCCCTCGCAGTCCTCATCAACCAGGGGACGGCCAGCGCGGCCGAGATTGTGGCCGGGGCGCTGCAGGACGCGCAGCGGGCCACGGTGGTGGGCGAGACCACCTTTGGCACCGGAACCGTCCTGTTGCAGTTCCCCCTGTCCGACGGCTCGGCCGTCCTCATGGCCACCGAGGAGTGGCTCACGCCCGCCGGCCGGGTCATCTGGAAAAGTGGCCTCGAACCCGACGTGACGGTGGCCCTGCCCGACGATGCCCTGCCCCTGGTGCCGGGCGGCGAGGAGCCCATCACCCCGGGCGAGCTGCGGAGCAGCCGGGACGAACAGCTCCACACCGCCCTTGAGCTGCTGACGGACCTGGTCGCAGGGGCGGACGCGCCCTCTCCAGGCAGGGAGGCCGTGCCTGGCCCCGGGGGAGACGCCGACACCGATCCCGATCCCCGCGCGCCGGAATCTCGTGGGCCGGCGAGCGCAGATCCGCTTGTCGACAACCCCCTGGCAGCCAGGGAAACCGGCCCGAGCCCGGCCGTCCCGGTCCGTGTCCTGGTGCGTAACGGCACGGGCAACCCCGACCTGGCCGGGCTTCTGGCGGCCGAGCTCCGCTGGCGCGGCCTGGAGGTTTTAGAGTCTTCCACGGGCGGGGGCGGCCGGGAGCACTCGCAACTACTGGTCTACCGCGACCGCCCCGTGGCCGTGGAGCTTCTCACCAGGGTGCTGGGCCTTGGGCCCGAGGACGTGGTCCGCCTGCCGGACGATGGGCAGGACGTCGACCTGGAGATCCTTCTCGGAAGCGACTATAACACCTGCCGCTAACCCCCTGCCGCGCGCCTTGCGCCTGGCGCCTCGGGCTCTTGGCGTCTGCGTCAAAGCCTGGTATAATCACAGGCCGGGAAAGGCCCGTGGCAATGGGGAGCAATGGTCGAGATCTCGCGCACTCGTCTCCTGGCCGGCCTGGCCGTCGGCGTCCTGGCCGTCTCTTTTGCATCCATCCTGATCCGCCTGGCCCAGGCCGAGGGGATGCCCAGCCTGGCCATTGCCGCCTGGCGGCTTCTCGTGGCCTCCGCGGTTCTGCTGCCCTACGCCTGGGCCACGCGCCGCGCCGAGATCAGGGACCTCACCCGGCGCGATGTGGCACTCCTGGCCCTCTCCGGCCTTTTCCTGGGGCTGCACTTTGCAGCCTGGATCGCGTCCCTGGGCTATACCTCCGTCGCCAGCTCGGTCGTCCTGGCGTCCACGGGCCCCATCTTTGTCGCGTTGGGCTCCTGGCTCTTCCTGCGCGAGCGGCCGGGCTCGCTCCTCGCCCTGGGCATCCTCATGGCGGCGGCGGGCGGCATTGCCATCAGTTGGGCCGACTTTGGGCGAGGCGGAGACCATCTGCTGGGCGACTTGCTGGCCCTGACCGGGGGCGGCATGGTGGCCGGTTATCTGATCATCGGCCGGCAGGTGCGCGGCCGACTGTCGCTTTCGGCCTACGTGGCCCTGGTGTATGGCACGGGCATGCTGACCCTCCTGGCTGTCCTGCTGGCGGCGGGCGAGCCGCTCCTCGGCCATACGCCGGCCGCCTACGGCTTGGTTCTGGCCCTGGGCCTGGGGCCGCAGCTCGTGGGCCACAGCAGCCTGAACTGGGCTCTGCGCTACCTGTCGGCCACCTTTGTGTCCATCGTCATCCTGGCCGAGCCTATCGCCTCCAGCATCCTGGCCTACCTGATTCTGGCCGAGGAGATCACAGGGCCCACCGTGGCCGGCGGCAGCCTGGTGCTCGCCGGTATCTATATCGCCTCGCGGGCCGAGCTGGCGGGAACTGGCCGGGGGTCGTGAGCCGCGCCTCGGGCGGCGGACAGGGGACCGGGCACCATGGCTGAACCGCGCGTCGACTACGATCGCATCGCACCCGGCTACAACCGGCGTTTCGCCGCCAGCGCTACCCGCGGGGTGGCAGTTGCCCTCCGCTCCCTGGCCCGGGAACTGGCCGGCGAGCCGGCCCGGGATCGGGAAACTCTTTCCATCCTGGAGGTGGGCTGCGGCACCGGGCACTGGCTGGCGAGCCTGGAGGGCGACCACCGCCTCTGCGGCCTGGACCTGTCGGCAGGGATGCTCCAGCAGGCCCGGCAGCGCCCCGTAACCCTGGACCTCGTCCGCGGCCGTGCCGGGCGGCTGCCTTTTTCCGACGGCACCTTTGACCTGGTGTACTGCGTCAACGCCATCCATCACTTTGACGACCGGCCCGGCTTCGTGGCCGAGGCCCGGCGCCTGTTGCGCGCCGGGGGCGCCCTGGCCGTGGCCGGCATGGATCCCCGGCGGGCGCGGGCGGGCTGGTACGTGTACGACTATTTTCCCGGCACCTACGAGGCCGACCTGGCCCGCTTTCCCTCGTGGGGCACCGTGGCCGACTGGATGATCGCCGCGGGCTTTGAGCGGCTGTCCTGGCGAACCGTGGAAACGATCTATGACGCCAAGGTCGGCCGCGCCGTGCTGCGCGATCCCTTCCTGGGCAAGGATGCCACCTCGCAGCTCACGCTCCTGGACGACGAGGCGTATGCCGCCGGCCTGGAGCGGATCGAGAGGGCCCTGGCAGTGGCCGAGGATTCCGGCCAGACCCTGACCTTTCCCACGGATCTGATGCTGGACATGCTGGTCGGCCGGCTGGGCGGCCCCGCGCCGGGAGGGGAGCCGGCTTCCTGCGCGCCATGAAGCTCCTCGACCTGCGGCTCCTCGGCGAAGCGGCCGCCGTGCGGCTGGCCCTGGCCCTGACGGTCCTCCTGGGCACCCTGGGCGGCATCGCCATCGTCGTCCAGGCCTGGCTCCTGAGCCGGGCCATCGCCCAGGTCTTTCTCGGGGGGCAGACGCTGGCCGGGGTGCGGACCTGGCTGCTCCTCTTCCTGGCCGTGGCCTGCCTGCGCGCCGGGCTGACCTGGAGCAGCGAGCTGGCCGCTCACCGCGTGGCCGACCGGGTGAAGGACGACCTGCGCCGCCGCCTGGCGGCCCACCTCCTGGCCCTGGGCCCCGCCTACGTCCAGGGAGAGCGCAGCGGCGAGCTGGCGGCCACCCTCGTCGAGGGCGTCGAGGCCCTGGATGCCTACTTTCGCCAGTACCTGCCCCAGCTTGCCCTGGCGGCCCTGGTGCCCCTGTCCGTGCTGCTCATCGTCTTTCCCCTGGACTGGGTCTCGGGGATCGTCCTCCTCCTCACCGCGCCCCTCATCCCCGTCTTTATGGTCCTCATCGGCCGCGCCGCCGAGGCACTGACCCGCCGGCAGTGGACCGCCCTGGGGCGCATGAGCGCTCACTTTCTGGACGTGCTCCAGGGCCTGGCAACCCTCAAGGCCCTGGGCCGCAGCCGGGAGCAGCTCCGGTCCATCGCCGCCGTCAGCGAGCGCTACCGTCGCACGACCATGGGGGTGCTGCGCGTCACCTTTCTCTCGGCCCTGGCCCTGGAGATGGTTGCCACGCTGAGCACGGCCGTCGTCGCCGTGCAGGTCGGCCTGCGGCTGCTGGGCGGGCACATCGCCTTCGAGCAGGCGCTCTTTGTCCTCGTCCTGGCGCCCGAGTTCTACCTGCCCCTGCGGCTCCTGGGGGTCCGCTTTCACGCCGGCATGCAGGGCGTCGCCGCCGCGCGCCGCATCTGGGAGGTGCTGGACGTGGAGCCCCAGGCCGCGAGGCGGGCCGCGCCCGTTCCCCCGGCCTCGCTGCCGGCCTCGCCCCTGCCCCTCGTCTTCGAGGACGTGCACCTGGCCTACGACGAGGGGGCGCGGCCGGCCCTGAAGGGCCTGTCGCTCTCCGTGGCGCCCGGCGAAACGGTGGCGCTGGTGGGCCCCAGCGGGGCGGGCAAGAGCACCGTCGCCTATCTCCTGCTGCGCTTCCTGGAGCCCGACCGGGGCACCATCACGGCGGGAGGCCGGCCCCTGGCAGCCCTGGACCCCGTGGCCTGGCGGCGGCAGGTCGCCTGGGTGTCGCAGAAACCGGCCCTTTTTTACGGGACCGTGGCCGATAACATCCGGCTGGCCCGTCCCACCGCCACGCCCGACGAGGTCATCTGGGCGGCGCGCCAGGCCCATGCCCACGAGTTCGTGTCGCGCCTGCCCCAGGGCTACGACACGCTCCTGGGCGAGCGAGGCGCCCGCCTGAGCGGCGGGCAGGCACAACGCCTGGCCCTGGCCCGCGCCTTCTTGCAGGATGCGCCCCTGCTACTCCTGGACGAGGCCACTGCCAACCTGGACCCCGAGGTGGAGCAGTCGATCCAGGAGGCGCTGGAGCGCCTGCTGCGGGGCCGCGCGGCGCTGATCATCGCCCACCGGCTGCACACCATCTACCGCGCCGACCGCATCCTGGTGCTGGACGGCGGGCGCGTTGTCGAAGAGGGCAGCCACGACGAGCTGTTGGCGCGGGGCGGGCTTTATCGGCGCCTGGTGACGGCCTACCGGGCGGAGGTGCCGGCGTGACCGCGCCGGACCGCGCCGCGGCCGCCCGGGAACGGGGGCCGGCCTGGCGCCTGCTGGCCCTGGCGGCGCCCTATGCGCGGCGCATGGCCCTGGCCGCGCTCCTCGGCTTCTTGACCGTGGCCAGCGGCCTGGGCCTCATGGCCACTTCGGCCTATCTCATCTCCCGCGCGGCCCTGCAGCCGTCCATCGCCGAGCTGCAGGTTGCCATCGTCGGCGTGCGCTTTTTCGGCATCGCCCGCGGCGTGGCCCGCTACCTGGAGCGGACCGTGTCCCACGACGTGACCTTCCGGCTCCTGGCCCGGCTGCGCGTCTGGTTCTATGCCGCCCTGGAGCCCCAGGCCCCTGCGCGCCTGTGGGCCTTTCGCAGCGGCGATCTCCTGGGCCGCGTCGTGGCCGACGTCGAGACGCTGGAGAACTTTTATCTGCGGGTCCTGGCGCCCCTGGCGGTGGCTCTGCTATCCTCTATCCTGGTCTTGCTGCTGCTGGGAAGCATGGATCCTCGCCTGGCCCTTGCCCTCCTGGGGTTTCTGATCCTGGCCGGCATCGCCCTGCCCCTCCTGGCCCGCGCCCTGGCCCGCTCCACGGGCAAAGGGATGGTGCAGGCGCGCGCGGAGCTTAACGCCATCCTGGTGGAGGGCACCCAGGGCCTGGCCGACCTGCTGGCCCTGGGCGCGGGCCAGGAGCACCTGGCCCGCACGCAGCGCCTGGGCCGCCGGCTGGGCGAGCTCCAGGGGCGCATGGCCCGGGTGACGGGCCTGGAGCGCGCCCTCTCGGGCCTGCTGGTCAATGCCGCCACGGTGGCCGTGGTGGTGGTCGCCATCCCCCTCGTCACGGCCGGGCGCCTGGACGGGGTCAACCTGGCGGTGGTGGCCCTGGCCGTCATAGCCGGGTTCGAGGCCCTTCTTCCCCTGCCGGCCGCCTTCCAGGCGATGGAGGCCAACGCCGAGGCCGCGCGGCGGCTGTTCGAGATCGTGGACGCCGAGCCGGAAGTGACCGATCCGCCGCGCCCGGCGGCGCCGCCCGTGGAGGCCGGCCTGCGGGTGGAGGATCTGCACTTTGCCTACGATCCGGCCGCGCCCGGCGCCCCCGAGGTCCTGGCGGGCATCAGCTTCTCGGTGCCACAGGGCGGCCTGGTGGCCGTCGTCGGGCCGAGCGGTGCGGGCAAGTCGACCCTCGTCCGCCTGCTGCTACGTTTCTGGGAATATCGCCGGGGCAAGATCTGGATCGGAGAGCGAGAGCTGCGGGAGCTGGCCCAGGAGGACGTGCATCGCCTGGTGGCCGTCGTGGCCCAGGAGGCGCACCTGTTCAACACCACGGTTCGCGAGAACTTGCTCCTGGCGCGGCCCGGCGCCTCCGAGGCCGAGATGGTCGAGGCCGCCCGCCAGGCGCGCATCCACGACGAGGTCGCGGCGCTGCCTGAGGGCTACGATACGTGGATCGGCGAGCAAGGGCTCCGCCTCAGCGCCGGTCAGCGCCAGCGCCTGGCCATCGCCCGGGCAATCCTCAAGGACGCCCCTCTCCTCCTCCTGGACGAGCCCACCGCCAACCTGGACGCCCTGGCCGAGCAGGAGGTGCTGGCCAGCATCCGCGCCCTGGCCGCCGGCCGCACCACCCTCCTGGTCACCCACCGCCTGGCCGGCCTGGAAGCCGCCCGCGAGATCCTGGTGCTGGACGGCGGGCGCGTCGTCCAGCGCGGGACCCACGCCAACCTGCTGCAGGCCGACGGTCCCTATCTGCGCATGTGGCGGCTGCAGAACAGCGAGATAGGGTGATCCCGGTACGGCTGCCGGTTAGCTCAGCTGCTGCACAGCCGTGTCAAAGAGGGTTTGCAGCTTCTCGTACAGGCTGGCCGGCAGCCGCTCGCCCGACTGGCGGCGCAGCGCCTTCTTGAGGCCCTTGGTGCTGACCACGGGCCGCGGTGCGTCGGCGATCTGCAGGTCGGCGCGCGGGCTGTAGAACACGAGGACGTTCTGGATATCGACGTCCTCGGCGATGCCGTTCTTCTCGATGAACTCTTGCAGGCTCGCCACCTGGCTGTCACCCTCCTGGAAGGGCCGGCCCAAGCCCTCTTCGGCCATAAAGCGCACGAGGCGTGCCGCGCTGAACTTGCGCTGGAACCTGTTGCCGTCGTAGCTGATGGCGCCGTCCTGCCCCAGGGCGGTGAGGACGTAGAGCCCCGTGGGCCCAAGGAGGATGTGGGGGGCGGGAAGCCAATAATTGTAGAGGCGATACTTGTCGTCAAACCCCTTCAGCCCCTGGGCCAGGGCCACGTCGGCCCGCGGCTGCTTGATCCAGCGGTTCATGTTCATCGTGCCGATGCTGGAAGCCACCAGCCCCACCAGCAGACAGGCAAACGATATCCAGACCATGGGCATCTCGCGGACGGTCAACGAGATGATCAGCCCCGCGGTGAGAAAGCCCAGGCCGACGAGGGTTGCGATCTTGCCCACGCGTTCTCCGCGGGCCACTTTTCTTTCATTCGTGATAATTTGCATGATTTATTCCTGGTAGCACCTCAGTACGAGACAGGCGTTCTGCCCACCGAGCCCGAAAGAGTTGGACAGGGTGGTGTGAACGCCGGCCTTGCGCGCCACGTTGGGCACATAGTCCAGGTCACATTCGGGGTCGGGGACCTCGTAATTGATGGTGGGGTGAATGATGCCCGTCTCGATGGTCTTGACACAGGCCATGGCTTCGATGGCGCCAGTTCCCCCCGATGCGTGCCCGGCCATGGATTTGGTGGAGCTGATGGGCACCCGATAGGCGTGCTCCCCAAACAGGATCTTGATGGCCTTGGTTTCCGTCGCGTCGCCCACCTCTGTCCCGGGACCGTGGGCGTTGATATAGTCGATCTCGGCCGGCTCCACCCCGGCGTCCTCCAGGGCCCAGCGCATGCAGCGGACGGCGCCGGCGCCCTCCGGGTCGGGGATGGCCGCGTGGTGGGCATCGGTGTTGGCCGCGTAGCCCAGCACCTCGGCATAGATCCGCGCCCCTCGCTCCAGGGCGTGGTCGAGGCGCTCCAGGACCATGACGGCCGAGCCCTCGGAAAAGGCGAACCCATCGCGGCGGGCGTCAAAGGGCTTCATGGCCGTTTCGGGGGAATCGTTGCCGGTGGTCAGGACCCGCATCGTGGCGAGACCGGCAATGGTGGCGGGATGGATGAGGCCCTCCACGCCGCCGGCGAGCATCAGGTCGGCGGCGCCGCGGCGAATGGCCTCCGTCGCCTCGCCGATGCCCTGCGTGCCCGAGGCGCAGGCCGTGACCACCGTCGAGTTGTAAGCCAGGCAGCGAAAACGGGCGCTGAGGTGGTGGGCCGGCATGTTGGGCAAGATCGCCACAAAGGTAAAGGGGTTGATGCGCTTGTAGCCCTTGTTCTTCAGGGTCTCCCAGGTCTCTACACCGGCGTCAAAACCTCCGTTGGCCGTGCCCATGACCACGCCGGCGCGCTCCGGATTGGGCACCTGGTCGCCCAGGCCGGCGTCGGCCATGGCCTGGATGCCGGCGGCCAGGGCCAGGTGGGCGCAGCGGGCCATGCGCCGGGCCTCCCTGGCGTCCATGTATTGGGTGACGTCGAACCCCTTGACCTCGCCCGCGATGCGGACGGGCAGATCGCTGGCGTCGAACTGGGTGATGGGCGCGATCCCCGAGCGGCCGGCCACCATCCCTTCCCACGATTCCTGGACGCTCAGCCCCAGGGAGGTCAACGCCCCCATGCCCGTGATGACGACTCGCCTTCGGACACTTTTCAGTCGCACGCCAGCTTCACCCTCCCTCCGGGCCCCTGGCCGGACGCCAGGTCCGGCCGCTTCAGGCCGCCTGCTCCTGGATCTTGCTCAGTACCAGGCAGGCGTTCTGCCCACCGAGCCCGAAAGAGTTGGACAGGGTGGTGCGAACGCCGGCCTTGCGTGCCACGTTGGGCACATAGTCCAGGTCACATTCGGGGTCGGGGACCTCGTAGTTGATGGTGGGGTGAATGATGCCCGTCTCGATGGTTTTGACACAGGCCATGCCCTCGATGGCGCCGGCCCCTCCCAGGGCATGTCCCACCATGGATTTGGTGGAGCTGATGGGCACCCGATAGGCGTGCTCCCCGAACAGGGTCTTGATGGCCCTGGTCTCGGCCGGATCGCCCACCTCTGTCCCGGGACCGTGGGCGTTGATATAGTCGATCTCGGCCGGCTCCACCCCGGCGTCCTCCAGGGCCCAGCGCATGCAGCGGACGGCGCCGGCGCCCTCCGGGTCGGGGATGGCCACGTGGTAGGCATCGGTGTTGGCTGCGTAGCCCAGCACCTCGGCATAGATGCGCGCCCCTCGCTCCAGGGCGTGGTCGAGGCGCTCCAGGACCATGACGGCCGAGCCCTCGGAGCAGACGAAGCCATCGCGGCGGGCGTCAAAGGGCTTGATGGCCTTTTCCGGGGAGTCGTTGTCGGCGGCCAGCACGCGCATGACAATAAAGGCGCCCACCAGCACGGGATGGATCATGCCCTCCACGCCGCCGGCGAGCATCAGGTCAGCGGCGCCGCGGCGAATGGCCTCCGTCGCCTCGCCGATGGCCTGCGTGCCCGAGGCGCAGGCCGTGACCACCGTCGAGTTGTAGGCCTGGCATTGGTAACGCAGGCTCAGGTGGTGGGCCGGCATGTTGCACAACAGGGCCATGGCCGTGAAGGGGTTCACCCGCCGCAGGCCCTTGGCCTTGTACGTGTCCCAGCCCTCGAGCCCGGCGTCGAACCCGCCGATGCCGGTGCCCATGACCACGCCGGCGCGCTCCGGATTGGGCACCTGGTCGCCCAGGCCGGCGTCGGCCATGGCCTGGATGCCGGCGGCCAGGGCCAGGTGCGAGCTGCGGGCCATGCGCCGGGCCTCCTTGATGTCGAGGTACTCGGTGACGTCGAACCCCTTTAGCTCGCCCGCGATACGGATAGGGAGGTCGCTGGCATCAAAAAGGGTGATGGTAGAGATGCCCGAGCGGCCGGCCACCATCCCTTCCCACGATTCCTGGACGCTCAATCCCAGGGGCGTTACGGCCCCCATCCCCGTGATGACAACTCGTTCTGCAATGTCCCTTTGCTTCATAGTGCTCCTCTATTGTTGGAACCGGGCTTTGAGCCCCGGCTCATACCTCTTGTTCGACCAGCCCCTGCTTGATGGCGTCCAGCACGCCGTTCTCCACCGTCTGGGCGGCTACGCGGATGGCGTTGCGAATGGCCAGGGCGTCGGAGCGGCCGTGGCCGACGATGACCACCCCGTCGATGCCCAGGAGCGGGGCCCCGCCGTACTCCCTGTAGTCCAGCCGGCCGCGAACGGCGTCAAAGGCGGGCTTGGCCAACAGGGCACCGACCTTGGACATGTTGCGGCTCGTCAGCTCGGTCTTCAGGATGTCCATCAAGAGCCTGGACACCCCTTCCGACAGCTTGATGATGACGTTTCCCGTGAAGCCGTCTGTGACAATGACGTCGGCAATGCCCCACGGAATGTCCTTGCCCTCGGCGTTGCCCACAAAGTTGAGGCCGCTGGCCTTCAGCAGCGGCACGGTGTCTTGGACGAGCTGGTTGCCCTTGCCCTCTTCTTCGCCGTTGGAGACGATGGCCACACGGGGCCTGGCCACGCCGAGCACTCTTTCGGCATAGATGGCGCCCATCACCGCAAACTGGAGCAGGTACTCCGGCTTGCAGTCGGCATTGGCCCCGATGTCCAGGAGAAAGCAGTGGCCCTGGGGGGTCTGGCTGGGAAAAACGGTCGACAGCGCCGGCCGCTTGATGCCGCGAATGCGACCCAGCCGGAAGAGCGCCGCCGCCAGCGCGGCGCCCGAATGGCCGGCCGTGACAAAGGCTTCAGCCTCCCCACGCCTGACCGTCTCCATCCCCAGCACCATGGATGAATCCTTGCTCGCCTTGATAGCGGCTGCCGGGTTATGCTCGTCCATGGCCACCGTCTTCTCGGCGTGATGGATCTGGAGCGACAGCCCCGCCGTGTCGTATGCGGATAGCTCCGCCTCGATGACGTGCCGCCGGCCGACCAGGATCAGCTCCAGGCCCAGGTCCCTGGCGGCTTGCACCGCGCCGTCCACGACGACACCCGGGGCGTGGTCGCCGCCCATGGCATCCACTGCGATCTTCATCTTGCCTCCTTACTCCGCCCACAGCCTTGCCAATTAAACAACACGGGACGCGGCCAAAAGAAACGGTCCCGTCCTCGTCCGATCTTTGGTCTTGGCGTACAGTCTCGTTTTCGGCCTCAGGTGCCAGGCACGCGAGGTACTTGGCGCCCATGCGCCCCAGGTTCTAGCCCAACAGGCGCTCCAATTCCTCGGTGCTGGGCTCGGTCGCCACGTGGACGCCATCAAAGAGGATTGTTGGCACCGACTGGTTGCCGCCGTTCAGTGCCGCGACACGCCTTGCAGCTTCCGGGTCCTTGGTGATATCGACCTCGGTATAGGGAATGCCCCGCCGTTCCAGCCAGCGCTTGACGCGCATGACACCGCCGCACCAGGGGCGCGTAAAGATCGTGATCTCGGGAGTTGCCTTGGCCATTCCAACCTCTCATGCCAGGTTTGGCGATAGCCCATAGTGTACCCCAAGAGCGCGGCGAACGCAAGTCAGGGGGAAACCCATTCGCGCGCGATGCCCCAGTTTCTTGCGCCCTGTCTCGTGGTCCGGCAAAGTTGCCATCATATTGTCTTGTGGTATAATGATGGCTACCACGCCAGTGCAGGCGACACCTTCAAGACAAGGGGTTGGAAAACGGCCCGCTCTTGTTTCCTCTTTGCCGCCTCGCTGTCCCACGCTCCACGGACCGCTGCTCCTTCTTACCCCTGGTCATAGTCTGACTTCTTGACGTTTCGGGAAGGAGGTGGTGACTTCTAGCTCAAGCTCTCGTATTCGTTTACCCATCGAGGCAGTTTCCCATATTGCTTGGAGGAGAAAAATGAAAAAGTCACTGTTTTCCCTGCTCGCCATCCTCGTGGTGACGAGCCTGCTGCTGGCAGGCTGTGGCGCCACGACGGAGCCGGCGGCAACCCAGCCCGCGGCCGCCCAGCCCGAGGCGACGGAACCGGAGGCCGCCCAGCCCGAGCCGACAGCCGCCGAGGCCGAGCCCTCTCTGGCGGGCACCATCGTCCTGTGGCATTCCTGGAAGGAATCCGAGATTCCGGGCCTCAACCAGGTCATAGGCGCGTTTCAGGAGCAGTACCCTGACGTCAACTTTGACGTCCTCTACACGCCCCACGAGGACCTACGGGGCAAGTTCGAGACCGCGGCGGCCACGGGTGGCGGCCCCGCCGTGCTCCTTGGCTCCGCCGACTGGGGCCCGGCGTTCTATGACGCCCAGCTCGTGGCCGACATCTCGTCCATGGCCAGCCAGGAGTTCCTGGACACGCTCAACCCCGCCGCCCTCGCTCCACTCCAGTACAAGGACGCCCTCGTTGGCCTGCCCCACACCATCAAGGGTGTGGTCATGTTCCGCAACCCCACCATCATCCCCGAGGCCCCGGCCACCTGGGATGACCTGGTGGCAGCGGCCCAGGAGGCCACGACCGGCGACACCGTCGGCGCTGACCTGGAGGCCGGCCTCTTTTTCTCCGCGGCCCATCTCAACGGCATCGGCGGCCAGCTCATGGATGAGGACGGCGACCCGCTCTTTAACGACGAAAAGGGCGTGGAGTGGATGAACCTCATCAAGTCGTTCCAGGACGCCGGCCCGGTGGAGTACAACAACGACAACGACGTGAACCTGTACAAGGCGGGCAAGGCCGGCATCGTCTTTGATGGCACCTGGAACATCACCGGCTTTACCGAGACCCTCGGCCCCGAGAACGTGGTTATCGACCCCTGGCCGACCTATGGAGATGGAGCCCTGTCCGGCTATGTCCAGACCGACAACATCTACCTGGGCAGCAACGTCGAGGGTGACGACCAGGCGGCCGCCTGGGCCTTCATGGAGTTCTTTCTCTCACCCGAGGCCCAGACCATGCTCGGCTCCGTCGGCCACATCCCCGCCATTACCGGCGTCGAGGTGACCGATCCGCACCTCCAGCAGGCCTCCGAGGCCTTTGAGGGTGGGACGGCCTTCCCGGTCATCCCCGAGATGAACGCTTACTGGGGACCCATGGACACGGCCATCCCCTCCGTGTTGAACGAGGGCACTGACCCGGCGGAGGCTCTGCAGGCGGCCTACGACGCCGTCATCGCCAGCGTCGAAGAGATCCGAGGCGGGCAATAGGCTGCGGGTAAGCAGCATCATGTAACCAACGCAGGCAAGGGCCCGACCCTTGCCTGCGTTTGCAGATCGGCCTTCCACCCTCGCCGGTGGACAACAAAGGAGAATTGTGATGGCTGTTGTAGAGGCGTCTGCTCCAATCTCGGCTGCGGCGCGTCGCGATTCGCTTCTGAAGCGCGTCAAGGATTCACGAACCGCCTGGCTGTACATCTTCCCCGCTGGCCTGGTCATGTTCGTGATCTCCCTGCTTCCACAGATCTACCAGGTCTGGATGTCCTTTACCGACTACCGGATCAATCACCTGCGCTTTGTGCTCTTCAAGCCCGAGACCTGGGAGAGGTATGCGCCGCCCTTTGTGGGGCTCAACAACTATGTCAGGATTGTCACCAACGACCTGGCGATCCAGAACTATGACTTCTGGCGGCTGCTCCTGTTCAACGTGACCTGGACCGTCGTCAACGTCGCGTTCCACGTGGGCCTGGGCGTCCTCATTGCCCTGGTTCTGAACAACAAGGATCTCATCGGCAAGCGCATCTACCGGGCCCTGTTTGTCCTGCCCTGGGCCATTCCCGGCTACATCACGGCCCTCACCTGGCGCAACATGTACGACTATCGATTTGGCGCCTTTAACCTGCTTCTGTCCGAGGTAAACAGCTTCCTGGGGACCAACCTGCCCACCGACACGCGCTGGCTGGAGATGACGACGCCGCCCATCGGCGGCCCCCTGTCCTTCCTGCCGATGGCCTTTTACGCCGTGATGCTGGCCAACGTCTGGCTGGGCTGGCCCTTCATGATGGTCGTGGCTACGGGCGCCTTGCAGTCCATCCCCAACGAGCTGTACGAGGCCGCCTCCATCGACGGGGCCAGTGGCTGGCAAAAGCTGTGGACCATCACCGTGCCCCTCATCCGGCCGGCCATGGTGCCGGCCATCATGCTCGGCACCATCATGACCTTTAACCAGTTCAACGTCATCTACTTTATCTCGGAGGGTGGGCCCTTTGGCCGCACCGAAATCCTCATCACCCAGGCCTTCAAGCTGGTCTACGAACAGCGGTTATATGGTGTCGCGGCCGCCTTTAGCATCGTCGTCTTTTTCGTCCTGCTGATCATCACCCTGCTCCAGAACCGTGTGACACGCGCCACGGAGGCCTACTATGCCTAAGAAGCAAAAAGAGATCCTCACGCAGATCGGGCTCCACGTCTTTCTCATCCTGATCTTGCTGGTGGTCATGTTCCCCATCGTCTGGATCGTTTCCCTGGCCATCGATCCGCGCAACATCGACAAGCCGTTGGAGCTGACCCTCATCCCGCCCGGCGCTTCCCTGGCCTCCTTCCGGCGCGTGCTCCTCGAGCCCTGGGGCCTGCTGTGCCGCAACCCCAACGACCCTTCCAGCTGCATGACCTTCCTCCTGCTCCTCAAGAACAGCCTCATCGTGGCCCTGGGCACCAGCCTCATCGCCGTACTGCTGGGCGCCAGCGCGGCCTATGCCTTCTCCCGCTTTAACTTTGTGGGGCGCCAGGCGGGCATGTTGGCCTTTATCGTGCTCCTCATGCTGCCCGCTTCGGCCACCCTGGCACCACTGTTTGTCCTTCTCAGCCAGGTGCGGATAGGCGACGAGTCGCTGCGGCTGACCCTGGTGGGGCTCATGCTGGCCTATGGCTCCGGCACCCTGCCCTTTGCCATCTGGAACCTGAAAGGCTACTTTGACACCGTGCCCAGGGAGCTGGAGGAGGCGGCCCGCATCGACGGCGCCTCCATGGCGCAGACCTTCTTGCGCATCATCCTGCCCCTCTCGGTGCCCGCCATCGCCGTCACCGTCCTCTTTGCCTTCATGCAGGGCTGGACCGAGTTTATCCTGGCCTGGACCTTCCTGGAGAACCCCAGCCGCTTTACCCTGGCCATGGCCCTTCGCTCCATGCAGGGCCAGTTCGCCACGCCCTGGTCCGACTTTGCGGCCATGTCGATCCTGATGAGCATTCCCATCGTCCTCCTCTTCTTTGCCCTGCAGCGCTACCTCGTCTCGGGCCTGACGGTGGGTGGGGTGAAAGGCTAGGGACGACTGCATGTCCGACGAGTACTATCAGCAGCGTGCCAGGCAGCGAACCCGGCGGCTGATCGTCATCGGCGGATTGCTGGCGCTGGTGGCCTGCGCCACCGCCGGCGTCGTCAGCCTCTTTTACGATGCCTGTACGGGTGGTTTCGATCGAGCCCCCGACTCGATCGTCCGCAGCTACGTGGACGCGGTGCGGCGCGGCGATGCCCGCGTGGCGCAAGAGTGCTGGGAGCACGATAGCTACTACGACCTCGAGACCGGCTGCTCGGAGGTCTGCCTCTCGCGGGTCCTGGGCGCCCCCTTCGAAGTGCAGGACATGAACGTGGGCCCGGCAGAGTCCACGCCCGCCGGCCGCGCCCGGCGCATCGCGACGGTCAGCGTGACCTGCACGGACTCGGGCGAGGCTTACACCGGCGAGATTGTCCTCGATGGCGTGGGCAGCGACGTTCCCTGGCGCCACTGGAGCATCGTCTCCAGCACCGTGGGCGGCACCGTCGCCGAGGCCTGGTGCCGGTGAGCGGGGAGATGCCCGTGAATCGTGCCACCGCTCAAGATCTGGATGGACGTGGGCGCCTTCGAGCCGCTCCTGGAGCCCAACCGTCGCATGCACTGCCGGCTGGCCCTGCGCGGCTACCAGGTGGACTACCGCGAGTATAGCGGCGGCCACAACTATACCTCGTGGCGCAATGACCTGGGGCAGGGCCTGGAATGGCTCTTCCCGGCCTCTGAAGGACCGGAGGGCTGAGGTCCGGGGGGCGGCAGGGCGAATGACAAAGCCCGGCACCCTGGTGCGGGTGCCGGGCCGGTGACGGGCACGCGCCCTTTTGCCGCCGGAGGCTAGGCCCTGGCCGGCACTGCCTTTTCCTGGCGACGCCAGCGATCGGGCACAAACAGCCCGATGACCTCGCCCAGCCCCAGGGTGCCGATCACGTTCACCAGGAACAGGACCAGGCCGACGCCCATGAGCACCCCGCCGACCCAGGCGACGCCCACGTATCCCTGGAACATGCCCGGTTCGTACAGGGTGCGCCGCAGCATGCCCCGCGAGCCGGCCATGCCCATGGCGTAGGCGTTCAACACGGCGCCCACGATCCAGATCCAGAGATGGGCGTTGACCAGGTGCGGGAAGCGGAACTCTTTTTTGGTCAGCATGGGTACCAGGGCGTACAGGACGGCAAACACCAGGGAGCTGACCGCCGTGAGCAGGAAGGTGTGGGCGTGCAGAGCGATCACCCACTGGGTGTTGTGGAACACCAGGTTCAGCCCGGTGTTGGCCTGGATAAGCCCGGCCGTGCCGCCCATGATAAAGCCAAAGATAGAGGCCAGCACGAACTTGAGCGCGGGCGTCATCTTGACCGGGCGGGCCAGCCAGATGGTCATCAGCGAGGCAAAGATGGTCAGGCCCATGGTAAAGAACTCGCCCCAGGTGATAAACTGCCCCGAGAGCAGCTTCATCCAGGTGGGCTGCCGGGTGTCGGCGAGGAGGTGGTGGCTCCAGACGCCCATGGACACCAGCAGGTCAACCATGATGACGGTCTTGACCACGGCGGCGCCGAACAGCTCCCGCCCGACGAGCATGGGGATGAGCAGATACCAGATTCCGGCGGTATAGATGAGCACGTTGCCGTCGGCCACCATGTCCAGCCCCCACCAGAACCAGTTCTTGTACACCAGCGCGTTCACCGCAAGGGGATCCAGGGGCGAGTTGAACAGCGCTGCCAGGCCATAGACCAGGATGAGCACGCCCGCGGTGAGGAGCACGAAGGCATTGATCACCGTGTCGATGGAGCCGCGACCCACGGCCACCAGAAACACCGGTAGGCCGTCATGATCCAGGTTGGGCGCCCCCTTGTCCTCCTTTCCCAGCCACTTTAGCAGGCGCTTGATGCCAAAGGCCGACCGCAAGAAGCCCCAGAAGCTGTAGCTCTGGGTGCTGTTCTTGCTCAGGACGGTGCTGAACAGGTTGAAGGCAAAGAGCAAGATGTTGACCATGATGATGGCCGCCCCGATCATGAAGGCGATGCTGCTCAACAGGGGCACCCTGTCATAGCTGACGGGCAGCGGCCAGTAGAGGGTGTAGAGGGCGTTAAACATCCCGAAAAAGCCGGCGGCCCAGCAGATCATGACGCCGATGGGCTGCAGCGCAAAGTTGATGGGTACCAGCTTCTTGTAGCGCACCTCCTTGCCCACCAGGTAGGGCACCAGGAAGTAAAAGGCGCCCATGATGGCCATGTACACAAAGCCATAGATGCCGACGATGGGGTGCGCCGACATCATGGAGAAATAGAGCTCTTCTTGCGTCGGCTCGGCTCCCATGCGGACCGTGTTCAGCACCCCCTCCATGGGGACCAGGGCCTCGAGGTCGTACTGCTGCGTGCGCATCAGCAGCCCCTCAAAGCCGGAGAGAGCCAGGAACAGCAGCCCTACCACGGCGAACCGCAGTGTCCACTTCTCTTGCCAGCCTAGTTGTGCCATCTTGGCCTCCTCCCTCAGGGGATGACCCGGATCGCGCCGGGGACGTACATTTCAGAATGCCGGGGGCCCGAGTACTCGGTTGAGCGCACGTCGTAGGTACCTGGCTCGTCAAACTGCCAGACCATATAGTTCTCCATGCCTGGCAGCACTTGCATCTGGAAGACCATGGTGCCGTCGGGCCGGAAGGCGCCGAAACCATAGGTCACGTCGCCCGACGTTGCCACAAACTCCACGTACTCCCCGGCCCTGGCCTCCATGCCACCCGGCGGCAAGTCGAACCGGTAGTCCTCGGCGTGGATGGCAAAACGCTGGCTTGGCTCCGGGCGAGACCAGAGGAGCCACCGTTGCCACGGGATGAGGGGCGACAGGGTCAGGACGTTGAACACCACAAAGACGCCGATGAGCACAAACAACCAGCGTCGCTCCTCCTTGTCCATGATCAGTCTCCTTTCTCCCTCACCTTTGCGGCAAACACGAGCAAGAACAGGGCCACGGCCGCAATCCAGACCGTGTAGCCCCACCAGACGACGTCGGTCAGATACATTTGGACCTCCTCCTTGATTCCAATCTGTTGGTGTTGTGTTCCTCTTCCGTCTCTGTTCCGGCTTCTGGTTGGGCGATCGTGTCCCGGCTCCCTCCTTCTCCCCCTGCGGGGCGCACCTTGGGGCAAATCGCATTTCCGACCATATAATATGCTGCGCGGAGAAAAGCGTCCATGACATTTGTCAGATGCCCGTCACGCTGCTCGCTGTCCTCGTTGCGAGGTGCCGCGCGGGCGTGACTGCGTGACTGATTGAGGGACGTAGCGTGCTCCACCGGTGAGGAACGCAATCGGTGTCCTGATGCGCCCATTCTACCACAATAATTCCATTTCGGCAACGCAAACCGAAGACAACCTTTACCCGTAGCAATTTCCAACCGACCCCACCTGCTTCTCCTTCTCCTCCATGCTATAATTTTGTTGAATGCCGCTCCAGCTTGCCATAACGGCGAGCGCCCTGACCCGCCCAAGGGATGACGATAGCCGGCATTCGATTTCTGATGGAACAGGAAACCTTGCTATGGCTGCGAATGCGGCCGGTTTGCGAGCAACAGCATCGAAACCGGGGCGCTTGACGGCCGTTGCGCCGCGTCGCGCGGCGGTTTTGCGCGCTCTTCCCGGGTTGGGTGACTTTTTGTGCCTGGTGCCGGCACTGCGCGCCCTGCGCGCGGCGCTGCCCTCGAACCAAACCCAGATCCTGCTCATCGGGCTGCCGGCCAACGGGCCATTGGTTCGTAGGTTCGGCCACTATCTCGACGGTCTCGTCGAGTTTCCCGGGTTTCCGGGTATTCCGGAGGCGCCCCTCGACCTGGGGCGTTTCGGCAGCCGGCTGCTGGCCCTGCAGCGCCAGCACTTTGACGTCGTGCTCCAGATGCACGGCCACGGCGGGATCATGAACGTGTTTGCCGGGCTGGTAGGCGCCAGCCTGGCTGCCGGCTACTACTTGCCGGGCAGCTACTGCCCCGATCCCGAGACATTTCTGCCATACGTCGAAAGCGAGCCCGAAGTCCGGCGATGGTTGCGCCTCCTGGAGGCCCTGGGCATCCCGTCGCAGGGCGAGTACCTGGAATTCCCCCTGGAGGCCCGCGACCAGGAGGACCTGGCGACACTCCTTCGCGGCGAGAGCCTGCAGCCCGGGACCTTTGCCTGCATCCATCCCGGTGCCCGTGGTCCGGCCCGGCGCTGGGGTCCGGCGAACTTTGCCGCCGTAGCCGACGCCCTGGTGCCCCTGGGCCTGGACGTGGTGCTGACGGGCACCCCGGACGAAAAGCCCGTGGTCCGGGCAGTGGCGGACGCCATGCGCGCTTGCGCGCCCCTGGACCTGGCGGGACGCACCAGCCTGGGCAGCCTGGCCGCCCTTTTGACCAGGGCCCGCATCGTCATCTGTAACGACACGGGCGTCTCGCACCTGGCCGCCGCCCTGGGCACGCCCAGCGTCGTCGTCTTTGGCGACCCGCGCGTCGCCTCAGATCCGCGGCGCTGGGCGCCCCTGAACGGGGACCGCCATCGACCCATCGCCCCGAGCCCCGACTCCCCCGGGGCCTCGGTCACGCCCCGGGCGGTCATGGACGAGGTGGAGCGGCTTCTCGGGGAGGACGGGCGCCGCCATGGGTGACACCGCTATCCGGCGACTGCTCGCGGTTTGTCTCGAGGAGAGCGGCATGCTGCGGGATCTGGAGCCCGCTTTGCAGTTGTTGCATCAGGGCCTGCCCGACGTCCGGCTGGCGCTCCTGGTGCCTTGCGATTCCGGCCCGGCCGGGCAGACGGAGGCAGGGTGTGGCACCCTGGCCGCCGTGCTGCCCCAGGTACAGGAGATCCTGTACTATCCCGACGACCGGGACGCCCGCGCCCTGATAGACCTCGTCGCCGAGGTGCGCCGGCGGCACTTTGACGCCGCCTTGATCTTTACGCGGGCACAGGTCAGTCCTTACCTGGCGGCCTACGTCTGCTACCTGGCGGGTGTGCCCGTGCGCCTGGGCCAGTCGTGCGAGTTTGGCGGAGGCGTCCTTTCCCACCGCTTTCCGCCCTCACCACATGACAGCCCGCCGTGCGCCCAGTTTCTGGCCCTGGCCGGCCGCGCCCTGCACGAGCTGGCGCCCGACAGCCCGGCGCCGTCAGAGACCGGATAGAGACGAGAGGAGACCGTGCGACCGTTGCGTATTCTGACCTGGCACGTTCACGGCAATTATCTCTACTACCTTTCCCAGGTGCCCCATACCTTTTACCTTCCCGTAAAAGAGGGCCGCCCCGAGGGCTACGGTGGGCGCTTGCCGGGCATGCCCTGGCCCGACAACCTGTGCGACGTGCCGGCAGAAGAGGTCAGGAACCTCGACCTGGACGTCATCCTCTACCAGTCGCAAAAGAACTATCTCGAGGACCAGTACGAGATCTTGAGCGAGGACCAGCGGCGCCTGCCCCGGGTTCACCTGGAGCACGATCCGCCCCGCGAGCAGCCCACCGACACCCGGCACGTCGTCGACGACCCGAACGTGCTCCTCGTCCACGTCACCCATTTCAACGACCTGATGTGGGACAGCGGGCGGACCCCGACCCGCGTCGTCGAGCATGGGGTCATGGTCCCCCCCGACGTCCGTTACAGCGGCGAGCTGGAGCGGGGCCTGGTCGTGGTCAACGGCCTGGCCGGCCGCGGGCGCCGGCTGGGGGCGGACGTCGTGGCCCGGGTTCGCGAGGAGGTGCCCCTGGATCTGGTCGGCATGGGCTCGGAAAAGGCCGGAGGATTGGGCGAAGTGCCCCACGACCGGCTGCCGGCCTTTGAGGCGCGCTATCGCTTTTTCTTTAATCCCATCCGCTATACCAGCCTGGGCCTCGCCGTCTGCGAGGCCATGATGATCGGCATGCCCATCGTGGGCCTGGCCACAACGGAAATGGTTACGGCAGTTGAGAATGGCGTTTCCGGCTACGTCCACACCGACGTTTGCTACCTGGTGGAGCGCATGCACGAGCTTCTGGTCGATCCGGCCGAGGCTCGCCGGCTGGGTGAAGGTGCCCGCCGCCAGGCTCGCGAGCGCTTTCGGATAGAGCGCTTTGTAGACGATTGGCTCGACGTCTTTCGTCTCGTCGCAGGGAGCGCGCGATGATCCCGGGCCGGGAAAGCAACCAACTTGCAGGAGGTAATCCGTGACCGTCAGGATCGGTCTTATCAGCGAGCATGCCTCGCCCCTGGCAATTCTTGGAGGTGTAGACAGCGGCGGGCAAAACGTGTACGTCGGCCAGGTGGCCAAACACCTGGCTGCCCTGGGCTACGAGGTCGACGTGTTTACCAGGCGGGACGCACCCGATCTGCCCGAGGTCGTCGACTGGGCGCCTGGCGCCCGCGTGATCCACGTCCCTGCCGGGCCCCCTTGCTTTGTGCGCAAGGAGGACCTGTTGCGCTATATGGACGCCTTTACCCTGGGCATCCTGCGCTTTGCGCGCCAGGAAGGCCTTCGCTACGACCTATACCACGCCAACTTCTGGATGTCGGGGCTGGTGGCCCTCAATCTGAAAGAGATCGAGGGCACCCCCTTTGCCGTCACCTTTCACGCCCTGGGGCGCGTGCGGCGCCAGCACCAGGGACAGGCCGACGAGTTCCCCGACGAGCGCTTTGCGGTCGAGGACCGGGTGGTGGCGGGCGCCGACCTCATCGTGGCCGAGTGCCCGCAGGACCGGCAGGACCTGCGGGAGCTGTACGGCGCCGACCCGGACCGCATCGTCGTGGTGCCCGCGGGCTTTGATCCCCTGGAGTTCTGGCCGGTGGACAAGGTCGAGGCCCGGCGCGCCGTCGGCCTGCCCCCAGGCGAGCAGATCGTCCTGCAACTGGGGCGCATGGTGCGGCGCAAGGGCGTGGCCAACGTCATCCGCGCCTTTGCTCGCCTGGCCGGCGCCGACGGCCGGCGCGAGTCGCTGCGGCTGGTCATCGTCGGCGGCGAGTCCGACGAGCCCGATCCCCGGGCCACCCCCGAGATCGGCCGCCTGCAGGCCATCGCCGAGGAGGAGGGCATCGCCGACCGGGTGCTCTTTGTCGGGCGCCGCGGCCGCGACCTGCTGCCCTACTACTACAGCGCTGCCGACGTCTTTGTCACCACACCCTGGTACGAGCCCTTTGGAATGACCCCGCTGGAGGCCATGGCCTGCGCCCGGCCCGTCGTCGGCGCCGAGGTGGGCGGCATCAAGTACACGGTCCGCGACGGCGAGACGGGCTACCTGGTGCCACCCCGCGACCCCACCACCCTGGCGGAACGCCTTGGCACCCTCCTCGACTCGCCCCACCTCCTGGATGACATGGGCCGGCGGGCCCTGGAGCGGGCCAGGGAGCTGTTCACCTGGGAGAGGGTCGCCGCCTCGCTGGCGGAGGCCTACCAGGCGGTCCTGGCACCGGCCGCTCTCACCGCCGGCAGCCTCCCGGCAGAGCCGGAGGAGGAGGCCGAGCTGGCCGTCGTGGATCAGGGCTTCCAGAGCGCCCTGGAGGCCACCCTCCGGGCGTGGCCGCGGCTGCGGGGATCCCTCGTCGATCTCGCGCGCCTCGTGGCCGGCACCTTTGCCGCCGGCGGCCAGGTGCTCATCGCCGGCAACGGGGGCAGCGCCGCCGAGGCGCAACACCTGGCCGCCGAGTTGGTGGGGCGTTTCGTGCTGCCCGGCCGCCCGGCGCTGCCGGCCATGGCCCTCGGCACCGACCCCGCCGTCCTCACCGCCTGGTCCAATGACGTGGCCTACGAGGAGGCCTTTGCCCGCCAGGTGGAGGCCTTTGGCCGGCCCGGCGACCTGCTCCTGGGGCTGAGCACCAGCGGCTGCTCGCCCAACCTGGTGCGTGCCTTTGAGGCCGCCGGGGAGCGGGGCATGCGCTGCTCGGCGCTCCTGGGGGGCGACGGCGGCGACCTGTTGCCTCTGTGCGACGTCGCCGTGCTGGTCCCCGAGGACAACGCGCAGCGCATCCAGGAGCTCCACACCCTGGCCGTACACCTGATCTGCGAGCTGGTGGAGGCCGACCTGGCCGCGGCCGAGGCCGAGATGGAAGCCGGGACCTGGAATGGGCAATATGCCGAATACGCCTCGCCGCTGTCGTCCCTCCTGGACGGGTCTTACCTGCAGCCCGAGAGCGATGGAAAGGAGTCCAAGCATGGCTGATCTGGAAGGTCGGGTCATCGTCGTCACCGGCGGTGCCCGGGGCCTGGGCGCTGCCATCTGCCAGACGCTCTCCGAGGCGGGGGCCGACGTTGTCCTGGCGGACCTGCGCCAGGAGCAAGCCAGGGCCACGGCCGGAGAGATCGGCCGCCGGGCCAGCGCCTACGGGCTGGACGTCACCGACGAGAAGCAGGTGCAGCACGTCCTCGAGTCGGTCTTTGAGGCGCGCGGGCGGCTGGATGGGGTGATCAACAACGCCGGCATCGACGTCACCCTGCCCATCGAGGAGCTGAGCGTCGACCAGTGGGATAGCGTTCTGGCCGTGAACCTGCGGGGACCTTTCCTGGTGGCCAAGTATGCCTTTCCGCTCCTCAAGCGGCAGGGAGGGGGGCACATTGTCAATATCGTGTCCACCGCCGCCCTTCGCGCCTGGGCCAACGCGTCGGCCTATCACGCCAGCAAGTGGGGTCTCCTGGGGCTGAGCCATGCACTCCACGTCGAGGGCCGGCCCCACGGCATCAAGGTCACGGCCGTCATTGCCGGCGGGATGCGCACGCCGTTTCTCATGGACCGTTTCCCCGACATCGACCCCGACCTGCTCCAGGATCCGCGCAACGTCGCCGAGACCGTGCGCCACGTCCTCACGGTTCCCCGGGAATCGGTCATTCCCGAGGTCATGGTCTTGCCCATGCGCGAGACGTCGTGGCCGTGATGGTGCAATAGCCGTATGTCCAGACGAGCCGTTTTCTTGGACAAGGACGGTACGCTGATCCAGGACGTGGCCTACAACGTCGACCCTGCTCGTATCCGCCTGCTGCCGGGCTCCGTCGAGGGTCTGCGGCGCCTGCACCGGGCGGGCTACCTGCTCATCGTCGTCACCAACCAGTCGGGTGTCGCCCGGGGTCGATTCTCGGAAGCTGCCCTGGGGGGCGTCGCCCAACGCCTGCGCCAGCTTCTGGCGCCGGCCGGCGTGCCCCTGGCTGGCTTTTACTACTGCCCCCACCATCCGGAGGGGATCGTACCAGAATATGCCATCGAATGTGCCTGCCGCAAGCCGGAGCCGGGCCTCGTCACCCGGGCAGCCAGGGAACACGGCCTCGATCTGGTGCGTTGCTGGCTCATCGGCGACATTCTCGACGACGTCGAGGCCGGCAACCGGGCAGGCTGCCGGACCATCCTCCTGGACAACGGGGGCGAAACCGAGTGGGTCCCTGGCCCACATCGCCTCCCCCAGTACGTGGCTGACGACCTGCGCCAGGCCTCGGACATCATCTCGGCCGTGGATGCGGGTCGCAGCCCGGGCGCTTCTTCCAATCTCTGCCTTTTCCGACACCGTGCCCTGGGAGCCGACGCCCCCATCGAGGACGGATCGTGGAGGCCGAATCTGAAGGAGCAAGTGCATGAATGACAAGCTGTTAAAGGTGGTGGACCGTTTCGCCGGACTGCGCGTGGGCGTGATCGGCGAAGCCATGCTCGACGTCTATACCGAGGGCGACGTATCGCGCATCTGCCGCGAGGCGCCCGTGCCCGTCGTGACCGTCTCCGAGGAACGTGCCGTGCCGGGTGGCGCGGCCAACACCGCCGCCAACCTCGTCAGCCTCGGCGCCCGGCCCCGCTTCCTGTCGGTGGTGGGCGACGATTACGAGGCCAGGATGCTGATGCGCGCACTGCAGGCAGCGGGCGTTCCCACCCGCGACCTGCTGGTCCATCCCCGGCGCCGCACGCTGGTCAAGAGGCGCATCATCGGCGCGGGCCAGATGCTGCTCCGCGTCGACGTCGGCGACGTCGAGGCCGTCAACGGGCCGTTGGAGCGCGCCCTCCTGGAACGCATGCATTCCCTCTTTGAAGAATCGGACCTGATCGTCGTGTCCGACTATGGCTACGGCATTATGACGCCAACGCTCATCGCCGCCCTGGCTGCCTGCCAGCGGTCGATGCCCCGGGTCCTCATCGTCGATTCGAAGGACCTGGCGCTCTACCAGGATGTGGGCGTCACCGTGGCCAAGCCCAACTATGCGGAGGCCCTGCGCCTGCTGGGGCGTGAGGTGGCCGAGCCGAACGAGGACCGCCTGGTCCTGATGCACCTGAACGGCCAGAAGCTGCTGGAGGTGACCGGCGCCGAGATCGTGGCCCTCACCCTGGATCGCGATGGGGCCATCATCTTTGAGGTGGGCGGCGAGCCGCACCAGACCTACGCCGAGCCCAGGCCCAACTCCCACGCCTCGGGCGCCGGCGACACGTTCGTCAGTGCCTTTGGCCTGGCCCTGGCTGCCGGCGCCCACACCCACGCCGCCGCCGAGCTGGCGTCGGCTGCCACTGCCCTCGTCGTCGAACGGAACGGCACCACCACCTGCTCCGCCGTCGAGCTGCGAGACTTCTTGTCTTCCATCGACAAGCACGTTCAGGACCTGGACCTGCTGCGGGCCAGGATGGACCTTTACCGGCGCCAGGGCAAGCGCCTGGTGTTCACCAATGGCTGCTTTGACATCTTGCACCGCGGCCACATCGCCTACCTCAATCGCGCCAAGGAACAGGGAGATATCCTCGTGGTGGGGGTCAATTCCGACGCCAGCGTCGCCCGTCTCAAGGGGCCGGAGCGGCCCATCAACACGCTGGAGGATCGCATCCAGGTACTGGCCGCCCTGAGCTGCATCGACCACCTCGTGCCCTTCGAGGAGGACACGCCCGAGAACCTGCTCCGCGTCGTCCGTCCCAACGTGTTCGTCAAGGGCGGGGACTATACGCGCGAGACGCTGCCCGAAGCGTCCCTGGTCGAGGCCCTTGGCGGCCGGGTCGAGATCCTGCCCTACATCCAGGACCGCTCGACGTCGCTCATCATCGAGCGCATCCGCCAGACCTGCTGCGAGCAGGCCGAGGGCCAGCTGCAAGTGGCCTGAGCGAGCCATGATCGAGCCATGAACGAGACGACTGCTCGCCCCGCCGGGCCCGGTCCTGACGACGGCTGGGAGAGGGCCGAAAGGGTTCTCTGCGTCCGGCTCGACACCCTGGGTGACGTGCTGATGACCACCCCTGCCATTCGCGCCGTCAAGTTGTCGCGGCCGGGGCGGCACGTCACCCTGCTGACCGCCGGGCGGGGGACCTCGGTGGCCCGGCTGGTGCCCGAGATCGACCAGATCATCACCTACGACGCGCCCTGGATGAAGGCCACGCCTCCCCGGCCCGACAGCCGGCTGGAGTACGAGATGGCCAGCCGCCTGCGGCAGGAGGGCTTTGACGCGGCCATCATCTTTACCGTCTACAGCCAGAATCCTCTGCCCTCGGCCTTCTTGTGCTACCTGGCCGGTATCCCGCTGCGCCTGGCCCACTGCCGCGAGAACCCCTACCAGCTTCTCACCACCTGGGTGCCCGAGACCGAGCCCGAAAACGGCACGCGCCACGAGGTCCGCCGGCAGTTGGACCTGGTGGCCGCCGCAGGCTACGAGACACACGAGGAAGGGCTGTCGGTGGCGGTGCCGCCCGGCGCCCGCGAGCGTGCCTGCCAGATCCTGGCCGAGGCGGGCGTCGACCCGGACCGGCCGTGGGTGGTCATCCACCCCGGCGCCAGCGCGCCTTCCCGCCGCTACCCGCCCGGGAGCTTTGCCCGCGCGGCCCGCGCCCTCGTCCTCGACCACGGCTTCCAGGTGGTCTGGACGGGCAAGGGCGAGGGGGACCTAGTGGCCGGCATTCAGGCGGGAGTCGGAGCGCCCACGGTGAGCCTCGTCGACCGCCTCAACCTGGGCGAGTTGGCGGCGCTCCTGTCGCTGGCGCCCCTCCTCATCAGCAACAACAGCGGCCCGGTGCACCTGGCCGCGGCGGTGGGCACGCCCGTGGTGGACCTTTACGCCTTGACCAATCCGCAGCACACACCCTGGGCGGTGCCCCACCGCCTGCTCTACCACGACGTGCCGTGCAAGTACTGCTACAAGTCGGTGTGTCCCCTGGTCCACAACAACTGCCTTCGCCTCGTGACGCCCGGCTCCGTGGTGGAAGCGGCTCTCGACCTCCTGGCCGAGACGCGGGACGGGAGAGCGCCATGAGCCCGGCCGTCGACGTGCTGATCCCCACCTGCCACCGGCCGGCCGCCGTGGCGGTGACCCTCGCCAGCCTGGCCGCCCAGGACATGGCCGACTGGCGCGCCGCTACGGTGGTTGGGGCATCATGCCCTTGGGGGGGTCTATCACCAGGAGCTGCCGACCACCATCCCGGACCGCCGTCAGGACGCGCCGAAAGTCTTGACCGTCCAACTCTGAAAGGAGGAACCCATCGTGTTTACCCTTGGCATCAACGCCGCTTTTCACGACCCGGCCGCCTGCCTGGTGCAGGACGGGCAGGTGATCGCCGCCGCCGAAGAGGAGCGCTTCACACGCATCAAGCACGGCAAGCGGCCCGTGCCCTTTTCCACCTATGAGCTGCCCTTTCACGCCATCGACTACTGCCTGCGGGAGGCAGGCATCAACCTGGCCGACGTGGATCACGTCGCCTACTCCTTCGACCCCTTCCTTCTCCTGGGGCACCACAGCGGCCAGGAGACCATCTGTCTGCCCCTGGAGCCCAGCGCCCACCCCACGCCCGAGGAGTGGGAGTCGGGCTGGGACCCGCTGTTCCTGTCGTCCATCGTCAACGCTCCGCGGCACCTGGTGGGCGGCGTGCCTCACCACCTGCAGGCGCGCTTTCGCGACCTGCGGCGCAACGGCCATTATACCTTTCAATGGCACTTTGTCCGGCATCACGTCGCCCACGCCGCCAGCGCCTTCTACCCCTCTCCTTTCGAGAGGGCGGCGATCATGACCCTGGACGGCCGCGGCGAGCGGGCGACCACAACCCTGGGCCGCGGGCACGGCACGACCATCGAGCACCTGGCGCAGGTGGATTCGCCCCACTCGCTGGGGTTCCTGTACGAGCACGTCACCGACTACCTGGGCTTTCTGCACTCCTCCGACGAGTACAAGATCATGGCCCTGGCCTCCTACGGCCGGCCCGACTTTGTCGACGAGATGCGCGGCATGGTCCATCTCACCGGCGACGGCGGCTACTTCCTGGACGACACGAGCCTGGAGGCATTGGAGCGGCGCTTTGGCCCCCGCCGGCGGCGGGGAGGCCCCTTTGAGCAGCGACACTATGACCTGGCCTATGCCGTGCAGGTTGTCCTGGAAGAAACCGTCCTGGGGCTGGCCCACTGGCTGCACGGCGCCACCGGCGAGGAAAACCTGTGCCTGTCGGGCGGCGTGGCCTTGAACTGTGTCATGAACGCCCGCCTGCGCGACGAGGGCCCCTTCCGCCGCATATGGGTACAGCCCGCCGCCGGCGACGCCGGCACGGCCCTGGGCGCGGCCCTGTGGGTGGATCAGGAACAGAGCGGCCGCGCTGAGAGGTTGTATCACATGGACCATGCCTTCCTGGGCCCGGCCTACGACGACGAGATCGAGGAGTTCCTGCAGTGGTCCAAGCTGCCCTACCGGCGGTCGGCGGACGTCGTCCAGGAGGCGGCGGATCTGCTGGCGGCGGACAAGATCGTGGGCTGGTTCAGCGGCCGCCTGGAGTTCGGGCCGCGTGCGCTGGGCGCCCGCTCCATGCTGGCCTCGCCCATCCCCGACTGGATGCAGGATCGCCTGAACGACATCAAGGGCCGCGAGGAGTTTCGGCCCGTGGCGCCCGTGGTGCTGGAAGAGGAGGCCGGCCGCTGGTTCCGGGGCGCCGAAGCCTCGCCCTTCATGCTCTTTGTTTACGACGTCCTGCCCGAGTGCGCCGGCCGCATCCCGGCCGTGCGTCACGTGGACGGCACGGCCCGCATCCAGACCATCAACCGCGACCAGCACCCGGCCTATTACGATCTGCTGAAGGCCTTCGAGGCCCGCACCGGCGTGCCCGTCCTGGTCAATACCTCGTTCAACACCCGGGGCGAGCCCATCGTCTGCTCGCCCCGCGACGCCGTGGAGTGTTTCTGGTCTTCGCCCATGGACGCTCTCGTCATTGGCTCCTTTATCCTGGAAAAGGAGGGTAACTGCTGATGCCGATACGCGTCTCGGTGGTCGTGCCCACCCGTAACCGGCCCCACCTGCTGGGCCGCTGCCTGGCGGCGCTGCAAAACCAGGACCTGGACCCCGCCGAGTACGAGATCATCATCGCCGACGACGGCGCCGGCAGCGGCAACGACACGCGGCACCTGGTGGAAGAGTGCGCTCGCGTGGAGGGCGGCCCGGGCGTCCGCTACCTGCCCCTGGCCGAGCAGCGGGGGCCCGCCGCAGCCCGAAACGCCGGCTGGCAGGCTGCCCGTGGGGCAGTCGTCGCCTTTACCGACGACGACTGCGTGCCCACGCCCGGCTGGCTGCGGGCCGGCCTGGAGGCCTTTTACGACGGCGTGGCGGGGGCAGCGGGCCGGGTGGTGGTGCCGCTGCCCCCTCGCCCCACCGACTACGAGTTGAACGCCGGCGGTCTCGACCGCTCCGAGTTCGTGACCGCCAGTTGCTTCTACCGGCGCGACGCCCTGCAGTTGGCCGGCGGCTTTGACGAGCGCTTTGGACAGGCGTGGCGGGAGGACAGCGATCTGTGGTTCACGATCCTGGAGCGGCTGAACGGCGACGGGCACCTGCGGCTGGTACACGCCCCCGACGCCCTCGTCGTCCATCCCGTTCGCCCCGCGCCATGGGGCATCAGCCTGCGCCAGCAGCGCAAGAGCATGTACAATGCCCTGCTCTACAAGAAGCATCCGCGCCTCTACCGCCAGCGGTTCGGCCCGGTGACACCCTGGAGCTACTATGGCACCGTCGTCTCGGCCCTGGCCGCCGTGGGCGCCCTGGTCGCCGGCAGGCGGCGCCTGGCCCGGGTCGCGGGCCTGGCCTGGGCGCTCCTCACCGGCAGCTTCTTTCTGAAGCGACTGCGGGGCACGTCGCGCCGGCCGGGTCACCTGCTGGAGATGGCCGTCACGTCGCCTCTCATCCCGTTCTTGTCCATCTACTGGCGCCTTCGCGGCGCGGTCAAGTTCAGGGTGCCCTTCCTGTGAGGCCCCGTGGGGATGCCTGTGCAATCGTTGACGACGCGGGCTGCTTGCCGGTCGCCGAACGGGCAGGCCGCTCGCCTGGATAAGGAACAGAAGACATGGAACTCCCAAAGTACGTGCAATTCGAGCCCGTTGGGCAGTGCAACCTGCGCTGCCAGATGTGCGCCCTGCAGTTTCGCACCTACGACCTGGGCAGCCGCCGCGCCCTGGCATCGTGGGAGCTGTTCACCAGGCTGGTGGACGAGATCCCGACCATGGAGCACCTCCAGCTCCAGGGACTGGGGGAGCCGATGATGCACCCCCGCTTCTTTGACATGGTGCGCTATGCCGCCGACCGCGGTATTCGCGTCACCACCAATACCAACCTGACCCTGCTCAACGACCGCCGCGCGGAGCTGTGCCTGACCAGTGGCCTGGACACCCTCCACGCGTCCATCGACGCCCTGACGCCGGGCCTCTACGAGGAGATCCGCGTCCACGGCTCCTTCGAGCGGGTGCGGCGCAACATGGAGCGCCTCATGGCGGCCCGGAATGGGAACGGTGTGACGCGGCCCCGCGTTCACGTCGTCATGGTCATCATGCGCAAGAACCTGGAGGAGCTGCCGCTGTTGGTCCGCCAGGCCAGGGAATGGGGCGTCGACCAGCTCTACGTCCAGCAACTGTCCCACGAGTTCGGCGAAGCCGTCCTGCCCGACCAGTACGCCCCCATGCGCGACTTTGTGCGGGGAGAGACGCTCCTCCACGAGGACCCGGGGCGGGTCATCGGAGTTTTCGAGGAGGCGCGCGCCCTGGCGGCCGAGCTGAAGCTGGACCTGCGCCTGCCTCGCGTCCAGCCCAAGATCCATCCGCCCGGCACGCCCGGCCCCCAGCGCTGCGACTGGCCCTGGACCAGCGCCTACGTCACCTACGACGGCTACCTGCTGCCCTGCTGCATCGTCGCCACGCCCGACCGGGTCAACCTGGGCAGCATGGCCGATCACAGCTTCGAGGAGCTGTGGAACGGCTTCCACGCCCGAACCTTTCGGCAGCAACTCGACTCGGACGAGCCGCCGGACGTGTGCAAGAGCTGTTCCATTTATCATGGGGTCTTTTGACATGAGTCCTACCGTAGACATCCTGCTGCCCACGTGCAACCGCCTGGCGTCGTTCATCATGACCCTCAGCGGCGTGGCGGCCCAGGACCTGGTCGACCTGCGCGTGGTTGTCTCTGACCAGAGCGAGCATCCCGTCCACGACGAGCCCGTGGTCCAGACGCTGGGCCGCATCGTCGAGGCGCGGGGTGGCACCATCGAGTGGCACCGTCGCCCGCAGATCCACGGCATCGCCGAGCAGCGAGCGTACCTGCTGCACCGGGCCCGGGCCGACTGGATCCTCTACCTGGACGACGACGTGTTCATGGAGCCCTGGGTGGTGGGCAAGCTGCTGGAGACCATCCGGCGCGAGGAATGCGCCTTCGTGGGCGCCTTTCCGGCAGGGCTGACGTTCCGGGACGACGTGCGCCCCGAGCAGCAGAGGATCGAGTTCCTGGACGGCCCGGTCGAGCCGGAGGCGGTGGATCCCGGCTCGCCCCAGTGGGAGCGCTGGAAACTGCACCTGGCGGCCAACCTGTGGCACGTGGGGCGGGACCTGCCCCCTGGCGAGCACCGCACCTACCGCGTCGCCTGGGTCGCTTCCTGCATCCTCTACGACCGGCAAAAGGTCATGGAGGTGGGTGGCTTTTCCTTCTGGGAGAGATTGCCCCGCTACCACTCGGGCGAGGAGGTGCTGTTGCAGAACCTGCTTATGCGCCGCTGGGGTGGCTGCGCCATCGTGCCCTCGGGCACCTACTATGCCCAACTGCCCTCCACGGTCCTCAACGAGGAAGGCGGTGTGGACGGCCACGCCCTGGATCTCTTGCCTGAAATGCTGGCGCGATACGGCCTGCAAACGGAGGGCCAGGGTGAGCCCCAACGCGCCTAGGGAGCGCGGCGTGTTCGCCGCCGGCAGGGAGGGTGCGCTCTCGTGAGCGATGCCGCCGCCCCCGGGCTCTTGCGGCGCCTGCCCACGCCGCCCCGCCGGGTGGCCCTGGTGCGGCCCTCGCGCCTGGGGGATCTGATCTGCGCCACGCCGGCCATTCGCGCCCTGCGCCACGCCCTGCCGGGGGCCGAGATCGTCCTCGTCACGCTGCCCCTGCTGCGAGACCTGGCCATGCGCTTGCCGGCGGTCGACGGCTACGCCGCCTTTCCCGGCTACCCGGGCCTGGCCGAACAGCTCTTTGACGCACGGAAGACCGTGTGCTTTTTTGCCGGGATGCAGGCCGGCGGGTTTGACCTGGCGGTGCAGATGCACGAGTCGGGCACCTATTCCAACCCCTTCACCCTGATGCTCGGCGCTCGCTGGACGGCGGGTTTCGTGCGCCCCGGAGATGGGCCGGGCCGCCTGGACGCTGCCCTGCCCATCCCCCGCACGGGCCACGAGGTCGACCGCCTCCTGGCCCTGGCCGTCTTCCTGGGGGCTCCCTCCCGGGGGAGGCACACCGAGTTTCCGCTGTGGGCCGGCGACCGGGCTGAGGCCGCCACGCTGCTGGCCGGCGCGGAAGAGCCCCTCATCGGCCTGCACCCCGGCGCCCGGGACCCCGCCCGGCTGTGGGACCCCCGGGCCCTGGGCGCGGCCGGGGCTGCGCTCCGTCGGCTCCACGGCGGCACCGTCGTCATCCTGGCAGGGCCGGGGGAAGAGGAGATGGCCGAGGCCGCGGCCGCGAGCGCCGGCCCGCCCTGCCTCCGCCTGGCCGGCCGGACGCCCCTGGCGGTCCTGGGCGCGGTCATTGCCCGCCTGGCGGTGCTGGTCTGCAACGACTCGGGCCCGGCCCACGTGGCCTATGCCCTGGGCACGCCGGCCGTCGTCGTCTCTGACGGCAGCAGCCTGGAGCGCTACGGCCCGCCCCTGGAGGGGCCGTTTCGCCCCGTGACGGCCGCCAGCCTCGACCGCCTGGCCCTCGACGAGGTCCTGGGGGCCGCCGGCGACGTCATCCGCCAGCCCGATTCCCGGTGGGGGGCAAGGTGCCCATGCCCGGCTCGACAGGAGGTCACGTGAGCGGGGGCGCGGTGGCAAGCAAGCGGGATGCGGGCGCCTGGGCCGGGGTACGTCGCCTCCTGGTCGTGCGGCCCGACAACATCGGCGACGTCATCATGGCCGGGCCGGCCCTGCGGGCCCTCAAGGAGAGCCTGCCCGGCCTGCACATCACCCTCCTGGCCAGCCCTGGCGGCGGGCAGGCGGCCGCCCTGCTGCCCTGGGTCGACGATTTGCTATCCTGGCGCGTGCTGTGGCAGGATCTGGGGCGACTGCCCTTCGAGCCCGAACGGGAGTGGTCGCTGGTGGAGCGGCTGCGGGAGGGATGCTTTGACGCGGCCCTGATCCTGACGAGCTTTAGCCAGACACCTTTTCCCGGCGGCCTGCTCTGTCAACTGGCCGGCATTCCACTGCGGGCCGGCGAGTCCAAGGAGACGGGGCACGGCGAGCTGACCTTTGCCCTGCCCTCGGCCCCCGACGCCCTGCACCAGGTGGAGCGCAACCTGCGCCTGGTAGAGAGCCTGGGCTATGCCGTTGCCGACCGTCGCCTGGCCCTATCCATCCCGGCGGAGGCCCTCGACGGTGCGGCGCGCCTGCTGGAGAGCGCGGGGCTCGCGCCGGGCGCCCCCTACCTGTTGCTGGCCCCCTGGACGAGCTGCCAGGCCCGCACCTACTTCCCCGACCGCTTTGCCCTGGCTGCCCGCCAGCTCGCCGGCCTGCTCGATTGGCCGGTGGTGGTCGTCGGCCGCGAGGCCGAGGGCGCGCGCGCGGCCGAGGTGCTCGCGCCCCTGGGCAGCCGGGCCATCGATCTGGTGGGCGCCACGAGCGTGCCGGAGCTGGCCGCCCTGGTGGCCGGAAGCCGGCTGGCCCTGGCCAACAATACCTCCGTGTTGCACATGGCCGATGCCCTGGACCGGCCTATGGTCATCACCTACTCGGGCACCGATCTTGAAAGCCAGTGGTGCCCCCGGCGGGCCCCGGCGCGCATCCTGTCCAGGCCTGTCTTTTGCAAGCCATGCTACAAGTTTGCCTGTCCCTACAACCGGGAGTGCATGAATTTTGCGCCGGAAGAGATCGTCTCCGCTGCCCTGGAACTCCTGGGCCCGGCCGGGCCCGAGGGCGGCGGCGTGGGGCCGGGGGCAAATTGGAGCAGCCCGTGAGCGGCCCCTACCGGCGCGTGAAGGACGTGCGTCGCATTGCCGTCCTGCGGGCCAACGCCATCGGCGACCTGGTTTTCGCGTTGCCGGCCCTGGACTCCCTGCGCGCCGCCTATCGCCAGGCTGAGATCGTCCTCCTGGGCCTGCCCTGGCACGCGGAGTTCTTTGCCGGGCGGCCTGGTCCCATCGACCGCGTGGAGGTGGTGCCCGTCTACCGCGGGATACGGGAGGAGGGCGGGGGAGCGGAAGACGTGCCGGGCCAGGAGCGCTTTTTCGCTGCCATGGCCCGCGAGCGCTTTGACCTGGCAATCCAGATCCACGGCGGCGGGCGCAACTCGAACCCCTTCGTCCTGCGCCTTGGCGCCCGGGTGACCGCCGGCCTGCGCACGCCCGACGCGGCCCCCCTGGACCGTTGGGTGCCCTATATCTACTACCAGCCCGAGATCCATCGCTACCTGGAAGTGATGGCCCTCGTCGGCGCCCGGCCCGTGGGCTTTGAGCCGCGCCTCCGGCTGCTGCCTGGCGACCTGGAAGAGTCCTACACTGCCGTCCCCGAGGCGGGACCGCCCATCGTGGTTCTGCACCCCGGTGCCGGCGACCCTCGACGGCATTGGCCCACGGAGGGCTTTGCCGCCGTGGGCGACGCCCTGGCGCAGGCCGGGGCCCGGGTCGCCGTCATCGGCGGCCGCCCGGAAGAACGGCCCCTGGTTGATGCCGTCGCCGACGGGATGAAGGCGCCGGCGCTGAACCTGGCCGGCCGCATCTCCCTGCGTGGCCTCGCCGGCCTGCTCTCCCGCTGTGCCGTCGTGGTGGGCAACGACTCGGGTCCGCTGCACCTGGCCCACGCCGTCGGCGCGCGCACCGTGGGCGTTTATTGGTGCGGCAACGTCATCACCGCCGGCCCCCTCACACGCAGCCGCCACCGCCTGGCCATCTCCTGGCGTCTGAACTGCCCGGTGTGCGGCGTCGACACCACCCGGACCCCCTGCTCGCACCACGTCTCTTTCGTGGCCGACGTCCCCGTAGACGAGGTTCTGGAGCCCGCCCTCGAGCTGTATCAGGACGCGCTGCACGGCGGCTAGCAGGCCCGCCGCCCTGGAGGAGCGCGCCGGCTTTTGAGGCCTGGACCCGGCTTCCCGATACGGCGGTTGCATTGGCTCTTGGCTGCCTCCGGGATCGCCGGGCGCCAGCCCGGCAGGTTGCGTGCGGCGAGAAACGCCGAGGCGGCGCTCGGCGATCGCGGACCACAGGACCAACTGACCCCAGA
>MTKX01000812.1_pt1:0-25000 | contig 105330 bp, 81 predicted proteins | sample 1042771 | NCBI WGS metagenome assembly MTKX01 (sample SAMN06212183, study PRJNA360534) | anaerobic digester metagenome | biome: Wastewater treatment plant; material: sludge; isolation source: anaerobic digester fed with sludge from wastewater treatment plant | place: Denmark: WWTP Randers ...
CAGTACGCAGCACCGGCGAGTCACCGGTAATCATGACGTTCCCGAACCGCTGTTCACAGTCCTTCAGATAGGCCCTGTCCGTTACCGGGTCAAATCCGAGCCAGAGCCGGTAGCCGTCATCAGCCAGCACAGGTACTGCCTGTACCAGAATTAAAATGATCAGAATGGCGGAATACCTCTTTTTCATACGGACTATGGTTTGCCTGACATGAGCGATGACTGCCTTATTATCAATTCATGGCTGAGGGTGATTGAGTTGACTTTCTCGTACTGTGTCCCCTCAAGAATCCTGATCATTGTAGATGCAGCCACTTCTCCCATGGCCCTGCCGGGGTAGCGGACAGTTGTCAGGTTGGGCTCAACAATCCGGGATACCGGATCATCATTGAATCCAACCACTGCTATGTCTTCCGGCACCTGGTACCCTTTCCTCTTCAGCTCGCATNNTCTTCAGCTCGCATACAAGCGAAACGGCCGAGTTGTCATTGGCGGTGAATATTCCGTCAGGCATGGACCCGTTGTTCAACAGGTGATTAATGATCGAAACTCCGGCGTCGGCTCCCAGGTCAGTTACAATCAGCATCTTATCATCAAACTCCATTGAGTTGTCAGCCAGGGCCTGCCGGTATCCGCGGTACCTGTCATTGTATACGTTTCTGTTAAGACTGCCTGCAACATGGACAATTTTTCTGCAACCCTGGTCAATCATGTGCTGAGTGGCCTCATATCCTGCCTTGTAGTTGTCTATCACCACGCTTACGCAGTTTCCGCATTCAAATACCCTGTCAAAGAAGACCAGCGGTATATCCTTTCGCAGTATATTGGCAAAAGCGTCCTTTGTCTTTGTTTCGTAGGAAAGCGAGACGAGCAGCCCGTCAACCCGGCTGCTGAACAGTGCCTGTATGTTTGCCTCCTCGAGGGAGGCAGATTCCTCGCTCTGACTTATAAGCAGCTGGTAACCTGCATTATTGGCCACCTTCTCCATGCCGGAAATGACGGTTGACATGAAGTGACTGTCGATTCTGGGGATGATCACCCCCAGTGTCCTTGTCCGCTTCTGTCTCAGGTTTGCTGCAAACTTGTTGTGCTGGTAGCCCATCTCCTGGGCTGTCTGTATTATCTTTTTACGAAGTTCCTTTCTGACCTGGGGACTGTTGTTGAGGCCGCGTGATACTGTTGAGGCAGAGATATTCAGAGCCCTGGAGATGTCATAAATGGTGACCTCGCTTTTTTTCATAATTCCGGTCATAATTCTTCAAAATAAGTAAGAAAACCGCTATTATTGAAATTATTTGAACTATTTTTTGCAATCGGTTGCATTGTTAAATTATAATCGTTGATGGTGCGGCCAATTTCATCTTTCAGGCGATAGTGCTTCTTCACTTAAGTTTATACACCAATACTTTCAGAACAGGAGCCGGTGCAATTGCGGTGCTGTTCCCTGCAGGCCGGTTGGCAGGAGCCGTTGCCGACCCGGTTATATCTGGTCTTTTCAGGAATGTTTTTCTTTCAGTCTTTTATTAACATCATCAAGTGTTCCACTAAATGGGCCGGGTGTTTCCATTTTGATTGATACAAGAGCAGCGGCAAACTTCAACGACTCCCGGACATCGTGATCCAGTCTGTGTGAGAGGTATGCAGCAAATGTTGTATCACCCCTGCCGGTTCTGCCAGCTACACTATTGTTGGAGAATTTTTCATAGTATGTTTCCCCTTTAACTCTCGCAAGCACTCCCTCGGAATGTGTAATTAAAATTTCGGGACAACCCCATGATTCGACGATTATTGCAGCCTTTTCAAGATCATCTGTACCAGTAAGAAGTTTGGCCTCTACAACATCCAGTTTCAGTTTGTCCATCATGGCAGCAATTTCCTTTTTATCTGCCACGTCGCTGAACTCGTGGTTTTTTGTCACGGGATTGATATGGCGCACAAAACTCTGCATATCAACAGACAGGCTTGGGTAGTTTCTGGCTTTTAATCCCTTCATGAGTGGCATATCAAATTCNNATGAGGGTCATTTCACGTTCATCGACATTGGCGGAAAAGTGTACCACCCTGTTATACGAAGTTTCTGCGCTGGGAATAAGATAACAATCGATGCCCAGATCTTTCATAGGCTGAAGGATCTCCTCGTCCTTCCTGGCCATTTTAGCAACGACAGCAACCTTCTTGCCAACTCTTGCGGCCACCATGGCTCCGCATAAGACAGCGCTTCCCGGAGCTACACGTGGTTTCCCTCCGAAGGGAACAATCTCATCATAGCACATGTGCCCGACAAATGTGATATCATATTTTTTACTCATACCGACCGACTTCTGATTTTTTGTACTATAAATTATTAAGTGTTTGTTTATGTCATTCTTCTGAGTCACTCAGCAACCAGGGATAGAAGGGCATCAGGTCTTCCGGCCCGATGGTCATGGTCTTGTTTTTCGCCTGCAGATCCTTGATGTGATTCATCACCAGGTGTGACCATACAGCGCCGGGCCGGGGATATGCTGCCACAATATAATGCGGACAGGGTTCTTTTTCACCGGCTTCCAGTTCCAGCTCTGCCCGGAGATTATCCGGAGTTGTCAGGGTATTTGCATAGTTAAATACTACGCGATCCATATGTTTGTATACCTCTTTACTTTCGTCGACCATACCGTAATAATCCAGCAACTGGGCGAAAACATAATTCGTAGTGGTATATACATCCTGCCCCTGTTCCGATTCAACAGGCTCTCCATCCCTGGTTTTACACATGGCCCAGCCCATAAACGAGCGATTTGTATTATAAATAGCTTTGAGAATCTTTTTGACCCGTTCTTCCGGAATTGCGGGAGGCTCGCCAATGGCTGTCAGATACCATAAAGCATCAAGCTGATTGGTCCATACATCCGTATTTGTATTTCCTGATTCAGGATCAAAGCAGGTAACGTAATATTCGAGTTTCTCCCCTTTTTTATTTAGATCCTCGCGCCATAATTTCTCAAAACTGCTCCATGCTTTGTCGTACTTCTTCCGGATGTATTCCTCATCGGCCTTTTCACCAAGCATTTGGGCCATCTTGATTAATGCCTGGCATCCACCCAGGAACTGAGTTGCATCATAGGCATCAGCTCCAAACAGTACAAGGTTATCAAAGGTGTTCTTTACATCGTCCGGATGACCTTCAGGAATCCCATCGTTGTCAAAATCAAGTTTCAGCAACGATTCCAGTCCGAACTTCATCGTCTCCCAGTTCGATTTAAGAAATTCCATGTCCCCCGTGAATTTTACATTGCGTAATACACGCATCATCAGTTTGGGATACAGATCAACCCAGTAATTATTATTATACCATGCGTAATCGCTCACGTTACGCAACGGATGACCTTTAGGCATGGCACCGACATCATGGGCAACACTGCCTTTGGTCTTGAAATCATCACGGATCTGCGTAAGTGATACACCTTCGTATTCCTCGCGATGTTCATTAAAATGCATCTGTGCCTGTACAAAAGAAGCATGATGATGATACCATCGGGGCGTAGGATCCACTGCCTGTATGGAATTGATGAACGCCTGGCACAGGTCTTTTTCCACCTTTGGGAAAAGCATCAGCAATACCATCGAATACCAATCCACATCCGAAGGATCGATATACGCATAGTCAAAACATTCCAGGAACCGGGCCCGCTCACCGTTTTCATCATCGACCCAGACGATAGCGTTGGACAATGGAAAATGAAGTTCATTCAGCATTAACCTTGTCAGCCGCAATGCTCCTTCGCGGTCATCCTTGTACGAAGAAGTGGAAGAGATCAGATCAAAGATCCGTTCCTGAATTGCAAGGGTGCGTTTCCACCATTGCGGGTAACTGGTCAGCGCAACTTTTACCAGGTCCACTATCCGGGTTTCCTCGTTCGTAAAGTTTTTTACATATTTCCGCTCAAACGTCTTTCCGTCAATATAATCCTGTACGGGAAAATCAAGAGCCACAGCAAAAGGAACAGTCTTTGATTCAAATGGTTCCAACGTAAACGTCAGACTGACAGCTGCTCCATAATCACTGCGGATGACCGGTTGCCGTTTTTCATAAAAGCTGCCATCGCTGCTTAGCAGAAGATCACCGGAGTATTTATTGAGGCAGAAGTAGGGTTGGGTATCCACGGCAACGCCCGGAACGTCTGCAACGGCTATCGCCATTCTGTTCTGACTATCCTTGCTGCCCATAATTACACCACGGATACCTTCCAGCCGGAATTCTTCATGCATCTGTCCATTTACTGCCGCAGTGGCAACGAAAACGCTGTCCTGATCGGTGGGCTTAAGCTCTTTTTCCTGGAGATTGACCAATGATGGTCTTGGTATTACGAGTGTGACCTGTTGATCGTATCCGGTAACATTTTCAACTACATATTCTTCAACGCCGAGCGGCATCAACGTCTGTTCTCCACCGGACAGTAAAGGAGAAATCAGTCTCCTGGTGACCTTCACCATTTCAAATTTATAAGCAATCTCCAGTGAGGGAGTTGCAATTGTCATTGCAATGTTCTCTTTTTCAACCGGAGCAGGATAATAATTTTTAACTGCGGGGATATCATCGGGAAGTTCTGTTTCACCCGGTGATTTCTGCGTCAGCATAATACAATCATCACCAATGCGAATATAGGGCGCTGAGCCGAACTGAACCGCTTTCTGATTCAACAGGATAAGACGACCGGCTTCGTTAAACCGGTTATATAAACCGTATGGTGAAATACCGATTGAACAGGTGGGCGCACCTTGCAATGCCACAGTATGCGGAAACTGAAGACATTTGGACATTCCCTGGAAATGCACCGACATGAAATTCTCTTCGTAAATATTTGCGATTTCAGTGCCATTAATTGTGTAGATATCCTGAATGTTAAAGGATGTTGATTTTGTCATTTTATTCTCGCTTAGTGTTCATTATAATAAATATAAAAGGAGGGCAATGTGCAGACGCTATAACCCTTTGGATTAATCTGAACGCCATTGTGGGATTTATAATCTTCACCGGCGCTCAGCATATTAATTTAATCTTTCGGTTTTATAAGTCTTAGCACTTTCCTCCCCATACATTACCGGGTTTTTTCTCCAGCGATTTCTTGGGAGCGGGATCTGGTTCTTCCGGTAGATTCTTTTCAGCACTCAGATCGATCGGCATCCTGGTTGTCGGGTACGGTTTGATTGCTCCAAAAAGGAGATCAACTGAGGCCCTGATTGAATCGGGTGTACCGGAGAAGTTGCAAACGACAGCATCTCGANNCGGAGAAGTTGCAAACGACAGCATCGGCTACCGTTGTGGTTCCCTTCCTGTAGGGGAAGTTGGTAACGACGACCACATCCTTACCGGCAGCCTTCAGTGCTTTTACCAGATGGGTATTATTGCCGCGCTTTTCAATTCGTGCGTAGTAGTTGGTCATGACCACCAGATCAGCTTCTTTGGCAAGTCGCAGTGCTTCTTCGATGTCTTCCTCTTCAGCATGGAACGGGGCATCGTCGAGAATCAGGTTAGTGGAATGCTTGACCATTTGCTCGCAGAACATATGGGCATGACTGTATAAATCCTTTCCGAGAAATTCATATGGGATGGTTTGCTCGATCACCAGGATTTTCTTGTCTTTGCTCAGGGGCAGCAGCTTTTTATCATCGCGGACAACCAGCAGGGCTTTATGCGCAACTTCCCAGGAGAAGTCCCTGTTTTCCTTACTTCTGACAATCCTGGTGGTTTCCTTCGGATCCATCTTGCCGGCTTTTTCGAACAGGCCCTGATCGTATTTCCTGCAGAGCAGACGGCGTACAGCATCGTTCACGCGCTCTTCGGGCAAAGTTCCGTTCTCGACAGCGCTCTTAATACCGAACAGACATTGCGAGCGGGATTCGTCATCGGCTTTGAGCAGGATTGTGTCAACTCCAGCTTTGATGGCCATGGCACATGCGAGCGGGAGTGGCCATTTTTTAAGAATAGCGGCCATACCTATTGCGTCGGAAACAATAATTCCCTTAAATCCCATTTCACCTCTCAGCAGATCGGTAAGGATTTTTTTCGAAAGGGTTGCCGGATATTCTTCATCATAGGCAGGAAAAATAGTATGGGCAGTCATAAGAGCAGATGCACCGGCATCCACACCAGCCTGGAAGGCAGCCAGCTCTACCTCCTTCATGCGTTTTTTATCGCCCCGGCACACATCGAGTACATCATGCGCGTCGGTCGCCGAATCGCCACGGCCGGCAAAGTGTTTAATTGTTGCAGTGATGCCTGCATCCTCATAACCCCTTACAGTAGCATCGATGAATTTTGAGATAACGCTTACATTATCACCGAATGAACGGACACCAATCTCAGGATTCAGCGGATTGATATTCACGTCGCATACAGGATGATAGAACTGGGTTACGCCAATTGCGGCCATTTGACGGCCCATCAGATTTGCAATTTTGTAAGCAAGATCTACATCCCCAATGGCTGTAATACCCATCGGAGGAATAAACTGAAGAACACCGCCTGCAGTATAATCGTTCTTGAAATCACCCTCCATATCAATTGTGACATGCAGTGGAATTCCCGAAGGCCGGTTCATGGCAATTTTCTGCATATTGTTCAGTGCTTCGGTAAGCTCTTCAGGCGTCATGCTTATGCCAAAGGCACGGGAATTGAACCATGTGTGTGCAATGTCGAAATAGTCCTGGGGCTTCTTGAAATTCGGATCAACCTGTGAGCGTCCCCAATATAGATTTTTACATGTTTCAAGTGCATACGGTTCCAGGCAAATGCCGCCTGCATGCAGTTTGGTAATTTGTTCGATCCCCGATGGTGTGGGGATAGCACCTCTCCAGGTGAAGGTCAGCAGCTGGCCGCATTTTTCCAGCAGACTCATTTTCGCGATTTTCGCTGCAACAAAATCATCTCTTTCCTTTGACATTGTGTTTCTCTTTATAGTTTATTTTTTTTTGTATTAATCACGGTCTCCGGAGGCGATCCGGATAAGCTTCTTTATCTTTTTTTCTTGTATTTTTTTGCCATCATGATCATATCTGCAACCACGCTCTTGGGCTGGTTATTGCGGTCGAAAAGCACAGGATAATCCTTTCTTCCGCGGATCGGGAAATTGTTCAGCCATGATGTGGAATCGTTCAATGCCCACAGTGTGACGCGATCAACCACATCATTGTGTTTCAGAAAGAGTTCGAACATATCAAGTACGCGTTTGTTCCATTCCTGTTGAACTGAGTCGGGCACACCTTCACGATAGGGATCCATTTCCTTTGAATAGGTGAAGCGGGTAGAAATGTTTGCGCCAGAATACGGACTTGGAAGAATGGAAATATCCCATTCAGTAATATGAACTTTCACACCGGCAGCTTTGAGTTTCATTAAGCTGGTCTCTGTTGCTTCAAGTGTAGGATCATCCATGTGCATGTGTCCCTGGGAACCAACCGCATCAATTCTGCATCCTGCGGCTTTGAGTTCTTTTACAAGTTCCACGATTGCATCGCATTTTGCCGGCGTTTCTACATTATAATCGTTGTAGTACAATTCCGCATCCGGGTCGGCTTCATGGGCAAACTGAAAAGCATATTTGATGAAGTCCTTACCCAGTATCCGGTAGAATTTGCTGTTGCGGTATGAGCCGTCGTCTTCAAAGGCCTCGTTTACAACGTCCCAGCCTTTAACACGGCCTTTATAGCGACCCACAACTGTATAAATGTGTTGACGCATACGTTCCTTGAGAACTTCCGGAGAAACATCCTTGCCTTCTTCATCTACAAAGAACCACCTCCCTATCTGGGAATGCCACATAAGGCAATGCCCTATTACGGCCTGTTTGTTTTTTTCTCCAAATGCCACAAATTTGTCTGCATCTTCCCAATTGTATTTGTCTTCCTGCGGATGAATCGGCTGTGGTTTCATGCAGTTTTCTGCAACAATGGAATTGAACTCCCTTGCAATCAATTCTGATTCTATGGGGTTATTGCCGTTAACCTGTTGCATGTTAACAGCTACTCCAAAAAGGAATTTGCCTTTGGTAGCCTTGGCTATTGTCTTTTGCGCCATAGCGGATATGTTTGACATAAAAATAATGGCAATTATTGCAGTAATAGTCTTGATTTTCATTATATTCTATTTGTTTAATTATAATCGGTTATGCAACTACCTGTCCCCTGCGGGCATGCAGCTCTGACTCAATCTTTACCTCCATTTTTTTATCAATAACATAGAAGAACAATAATCCGACTCCGATAAGGAATGGGATGGATGGATATACACTGACGAGCATTTTTGCTCCTGCAGCGACAGTTTCAGGTTGAATAATTTCCGTCCCGGCTACCGCACCTTATATAGGGATATATCCGTATAAACTTAAGATCCATGCCACCAGGGCACCTCCGATTGAAAGCCCTGCTTTAAGACCTACCATCATGGCAGAAAAGATAATTGCCGTTGCCCTGCGATTTGTTTTCCATTCTGAATAGTCTGCAACATCAGCAATCATCGCCCAAAGAATTGGTGTTGTAATCCCATATGTAAATCCATGCATGATTTGCGAAACAAACATCAGGATTACATTATCGGGTTTGAAAAAAATAAAGATCAGAATAAAGAGGGTAGCAACGAGTAAGGCATACTTGAAAACATCCCGTTTGCCATATTTGTCTGCAAGTTTTTTTGACAATGCAATCCCAATAATCCCAAAGAGTATGCCTCCTGCATTGAATAAACCAAAGCCTGCAGAAACCGGGTCTGATCCGAAGAAATTAATACCTATACCTGACAGACCTGAAATAATCGGGTGAATAAAGTTGGCAAGGGCAGCTTCATCTACATAATTATTAAAATAATACACATAAGAGCCTCCTTTCATCGCGAGGGTGACGAACACCAATATAGTTAAGACAAGCATTATCAGCCATGGTCTGTTTTTCGAAAGATCAGTAAGGTCATCCTTAACCGATGATTTTTGTTCCACAGCCGGAATAATGCGCTCCCTGGTTGAAAAAAATGTTATAAGTAACATTACAGTGCCAATGCCAGCCATCCAGGTCATTACTGATTCAATCCCGGCGGCTTTATCTCCGTGGCCGGCATATTCAATAATCGGCAGCATGAACACCTGTACAAAGAACTGCGCAACCATCACAGCAACAAAACGATACGATGAGATACTATTTCTTTCTCCCATATCACCTGTTAATACACCGCTCAAAGCTGCATACGGAAGATTGCTGGAAGCATACATCAACAACAGCAGAGTATAAGTTGCAGCAGCATAGATTAATTTTCCCTTGTATGAAAAATCTGGTGTTGAAAAGGCCAGTATTGCAACAACGCCGAGTGGAATAGCAGTGAATAATATCCAGGGCCGGAATTTGCCCCATCTCGAATTGGTTCTGTCAGCCAATATGCCTATCAGTGGATTAAACCCAAATGCGGCAACCAGGCCTACAGTCAGCATTATTATTGAGGCATCGGTGCCTTTCAAGCCATAAATGTCTGTATAGAAATAAGCTAAATAAGTGATTAGTGTTTGGAAAACCAGGTTCGCGGCAAAGTCTCCCAGGCTATACCCTATTTTTTCGAACACAGTGATTTTGTGAGAAGTTAGACTCATATTTTTTTATTATTAATTGAAGATTTACATGCACTGTTAATCTGACCCCATTCCGCAGAACCAACTGATCCCTTTGAAGGCGGTCCAAATGAAAGCTTTTTCACGGGAAAAACCTTTAGTAAATCTATCATTTTATTTTAAAAATTCATTTTTTTTACCCATTAAAGTCAGGGCAAAAGCCCTGATGATCATTCTGGCGCAGGTGACCCGGACTGAAGCCCGGAGTTAGTGATGTAGTATTGTTGTGGTTCATTTAAAAAGGGATACATTGACAATTAATCACTATCTTTACTACAATGCAAAATTGATGTGGAACGTATTGTAAATCTGCATCAGACGGTGTTGTCCGTTGTTTGAAATCCCGGTACAGGGATTGTTACGGGGCCTTTTTTGACAGGGTCCGAATGTTTAATGAATTCTGATTTTATGAAAAGACTGACAGTCTTTGCAATCTCAACAGGAATGATCCTGCTGTGTCCATCGTGCGGTGAAACCGATGGTCCGGATGATCCGGATCCTGTTCCGGTGATAAATAATGCAGTCATAGATCCTGCCGTAACCTACCAGGAGATGATAGGATTCGGAGGGTCATTGACATGGTACTCTGACAGAATTACAGCCAGTCCGCAGAAAACCCACATCTGCCAGCTTCTTTTCGAGGATCTCGGAACAGATATTATCAGGTTCAAGAACAACTACTATCCGTTGGGTTATCCGGGAGTGAAAAGCCCGGCCACCATGGAGAACGGTTCGATAAAGACACTGTGGAATGTAACCAGTGATCTCTATGCCTCGGCAAAGCAGCTCAATCCCGATATACAGATCCTGGTAAGTTCATGGACCCCTCCGTCTGCACTTAAAAGCAACAATAACCTCCGCGAGGGTACCCTGAAAAAGGATAACGGAGTGTTCATGTACGAGGCTTTAGGAGACTACTGGAACGATCTTCTCGATAACCTGCAGTTTAATCCTGAATACATAAGCATACAGAATGAGCCTGGCTGGATCACCCCCGATTGGGAGACCTGCGAGTGGAGACCCACGGAGACGGCGGAATTTCCAGGTTATGATGCAGCGTTTGATGCAGTTTACAGCAAGATAAGCACCCGGAACAATCCGCCGAAGATGATCGGACCCGAGGCCGAAAACATAGGTTACAGCGGCAAGCTGGGAGGCAATACTTTCGCCGTTTTTTCGGATCCGATCAGGAACAAGCCGTCCCTTGCAGCCTATGCATATCATACATACAATTACTCTGCCTCGACGCTTATTGCCCAGACAAAGGCGGATCTCAACATGATCCGTAATACCTACGGCAACAAGCCCTGCATTATGACGGAGTACTCGAACTTCACCTGGCTCAATACTGCATGGTTCATCATCCAGAACATCAATGAGGCCAATGCCGCCGGCTATATCTACTGGCTGATGGCATGGCATGACGGCAATGACGATGCCATGATAAAGCTGAGCTCCGCCGGTGCCTATACCCTCACTCCGTTTTATTACGTGATGAAGCATTTTTCGAAGGAGATTGACAGAGGTTATATCAGAGTTAATGTATTGTCTCCTTGGATTCCGATGTCAGGCTTCATCGATCCTTCAGGCAAGAAGATAGTAATAGTCGCGGTTAATCCGAATGATGTTGCAACCAACTACACTTTCCCCGTTACCGGGAAAACAGTTAAAACGATACGTGCAGCCCAGACTGACGAGGTCAACCACTACACGGAGATCCAGCCTGTCGGCACTGACAAGTATATCATTCTGAAACCAAAATCAGTAACAACAGTCGTTCTTGAGCTACTATAAACAAATCAAGACTCCGCTGATGAATAAATACGTCTCTACCGGACCTTCAGACTTTCAGACCTTCAGACCTTCAGACCTCAAGGTCCTTGTCGCCTCTCTGCTGGCCGCACTTTTACTTTTCTCCTTTCCTGCCGTCGGTCAGAAGCAATCAGATGTGATCATTTCCGCTGAGAAAAGTGCCGGAGCCATTGTACTTGCCTCTGCCGGCAACTGCTCACCCCTTCTCGTCAGCCCCGGGGAGTGGCCCGGTGTGACGAGAGCTTTAACAGACCTTCAGAACGACCTTGGAAGGGTAACCGGGACCATGCCCGGGTTGATCACCACCACAAAGCCGCCCCGGTCTGAGTTTGTGGTCATCGCCGGTACTGTTGGCAGAAGCGCCGTGATAGACCGCCTGATAAAAAGGAAAAAGATTGATGTGGGCGACATCAGCGGCAACTGGGAATCTTTTATTATCCAGACTGTTGAAAAGCCATTCCCCGGCGTGAAGAGTGCACTTGTAATTGCAGGCAGTGACAAACGGGGCACCATCTACGGGATTTATGAAATCTCAAGGCAGGCAGGTGTATCGCCGTGGTACTGGTGGGCTGACGTGCCGGTACGTAAAAGCAACGAACTGTATGTTATTCCCGGGCGCCATGTCTGGGGTGAACCCTCCGTAAAATACCGGGGGATATTCCTGAATGATGAGTACCCGGCCCTGACAAGATGGGTTGCTTACAAATACGGAAACGTCACACAATCTGCCAACCCGCCTGTTCCTATGGGTGTGGCCAACTACGGCAGCGAATTCTACAAGAGAATTTTCGAGGTGCTCCTCAGACTGAAAGCAAATTATCTCTGGCCGGCAATGTGGAACAACGCATTCAATGAGGATGACCTTAGGAATGCTGCCCTGGCCGACGAATACGGCATTGTCATGGGCACCAGTCACCAGGAACCGATGATCAGGGCACAGAAGGAATGGGACCGGAGATACCAGAAAACCCTCGGATACTGGAGCTGGACACATCACGAAGATACCCTTCTGAAATTCTGGCGGGACGGCATCAGGCGCAACAGGGATTATGAAAGCATCATCACAATCGGGTTGCGTGGCGCTGATGACACTGAGATGGGGCCGGGTGGGCCTGCAGCAAATATTGCCAGGCTGGAAAAAATAGTAAAGGTTCAGCGTGAGATGATTGCGGAGGAGATAGATGCTGATGTAACGAAGGTTCCACAGTCGTGGTGTCTCTATAAGGAGGTACAGGATTATTACTATGAGGGGATGAGGGTCCCCGACGATGTGACCCTGCTGTGGGCAGAGGACAACTGGGGCAACGTGCGCCGCCTTCCTACGGCCGACGAGAGAAAACGCCCCGGAGGAGCAGGGGTCTACTATCATTTTGACTATCATGGCGGACCCCGTAGCTACCAGTGGATAAACACAAGCCCTATCCCCAAGATCTGGGACCAGATGTCGCTGGCGAAGCAGTACGGAGCTGACAGGATCTGGATTGTTAATGTGGGACACTTCAGGGGATACGAAATTCCTGTGGAATATTTCCTGGACCTGGCCTGGGATACCGGTGCGCTGGACAGCAAAGAGATGTCAGCCTGGACTGAGCAGTGGGCGGCTGATGTTTTTGGACCGGAATATGCCGTGGAGATCGCTGAAATTATCAGGGAATACACCCGGTACAACGGGCGCCGCAAGCCTGAGCTGCTTTCGCCTTTTACATACAGCCTTGTCAGCTACAACGAGGCTGAACGGATAGTGAACGAATACAGCAATCTGGCAGAGAGGGCTGAACAGGTCGGGCGAAAGTTGCCTGCAGAGATGGAAGATGCGTATTTTCATCTTGTTCTTTTCCCGGTCAGGGCATGTGCCCTCGTAAATGAGCTTTATGTCACTGCAGGGAAGAATGCCCTGTACGCTTCACAGGGTAGGGCAAATACAGGAGCGATGGCAGACCGTACTGAGCAGCTGTTTGCTGCCGACACCGCCCTGATGGGTTATTATAACCGCGTTTATGCTGATGGCAGGTGGAGACACTTCATGGACCAGACCCACCTGGGATACATTGCATGGAATGACCCGCCTGAAAACAGCCTGCGGCACATAAAGCTTGAAAGTCCCGCAGTTCCTGCAGGTGCTCTGCCTGCAGTAGCTATGGAGGGTTCAACGGAAGCATGGCCGGGATCAGGGGCGGCTCCCCTCCTTCCTCCGTTTGATATTTTCAACAAACAGACCAGGTATTTTGAGATATTCAACCGTGGCAGCGATCCTTTCGGATACACTGTCACTGCTGACAAACCCTGGATCATCCTCAGCAGCAACCGGCGCAACCTCACAGATCAGGTGAAGATAAGTGCCACCGTCGACTGGCCTGCCCTTCCGAAAGGGCTTCACAGTGGTTCAATAACCATTTCTGCAGCCGGAAGTGAGATGAAAATCGGTGTAACAGCCTTCAACCCGGCCACCCCTGATCCTGAAAAAGTCGAGGGATTTGTCGAGGCTGACGGATATGTGTCAATGGAAGCTGCCAGCTACACTGCCGGGCATGATATAGGCGAAAGACACTGGGAGTGGATTGAGGATTACGGAAGGATTCGCTCCGGCATGCGTACCTCGGCCGTGACCGATGCTCCTCCTGCGGTACCGGGGAAAGACTCTCCTGTACTTGAATACAAAATGTATCTCTTCTCGACCGGCGAGTTTGAAACGATATTGTATATGGCTCCCTCACTCAACTTCCTTCCTGACAGGGACTTCAGAATCGGACTATCGGTTGATAACAGTGAACCGCAGCTTATTACGGTGGTTCCTGCCGGGTTTAATGCAGAGAACTTTAACAGGGAATGGGAGGAGACAGTCAGTAACAGTATCCGGCAGGTCACCGGAAAAATAATCATTGCGGAACCGGGACATCACACCTTGAAAGTATGGATGGTTGATCCCGGCATGGTCCTGGAAAAGATAGTTGTCAACACCGGAGGACTGCAGCCGTCATACCTCGGACCGCCGGAGAGCTATAAGAATTAACGATTTGCGATGTGCGATGTGCGATTTAAAAATCGGTAGATTGCCATTTGCACATCGAAATTCGCAAATCGCAAATCGTAAATCCTCAGGTTTTTCTTCCCCGGTATATGCAGTTCCTGTCATCGCACTTGTGGCACTGGTAAGGTTCGTAATTAACCTTCCTTCCAATTCCGATCAGCCCACTGACTGATTTTACCGGATTCATGAGGGCTGAGTCGGTAAGGGTTATTCCGCAATAGTTGTCCGGAAAGAAGCTGAATAGATTATGCTGCTCCGCAACATCCCATCCGCAGTAACCGGGACTGAAGCGGTTGGTAATCTTCATGCCGGATGATGCTGCCGTGATTTTCAGTGCCTCCTGCATTTTATCCGCGGCACTCTCTGCAACTTCGGAACCTATTACATCGTATACGTAACCACGCAGAAGATCACCCTCCTTCATGCTCTTCCGGCTGTGTTCCCCCACCTCCCGGCCGGCGGTACAGATAAAGAGCGCCGCACCTTCAGCATGCCTGAGCTGGTTGAATACAATAGGCTTGACATTAAAGACAACTCCCTCAATATCAATGGTTTTATTGAATGTATCAAGCGTAATGTGATCGAAGAGGGCATACTCCGCCCTGGCCTCACCGGACGTCAGAAGCTCCTGCGACAACCCGGCTATAAGATCGGTCACAGGCTCGGGTGCGGTACCGGGCTGGTATCCCATGACCGCAGCCAGGGCATCGATACCGGGAAGGAGTTCACTGTATTTATAGCTGAACCTCATCAGGGCATTTGTGTAGACTGATAATGTTCTATNNGAGATCTTCTCAGGGTTGGCAATCGGGCAGGTCAGGCCGTACATGATTGACATGGCCATGAAGGCGCTGTTGATGTTTTCGCGATTGGGCAGTCCGAATGAAATATTGCTGGCTCCCTGCGTAATGTTGTGTCCGAGCCTCTCGTGAACCAGCCGGATCGTTTCAAGGGTTACCCGGCAGGCATTGGGATCAGCGCTGACAGCCATTGCCATCGGGTCAATGATAACATCCTCCTCCCTGATTCCGGCGCGGACCGCCCGATCGATGATCTTTTCGGCAATCTTAAGACGTTTCTCCGGATCATGGGTGATACCGTCATCATCAAGCACCAGGCCAATGATGGCAGCTCCATACTCACGGGCCACAGGAAGCAGTCTCTGTAAGGATGCTTCTTCCGCATTGACGGAATTTATCAGGCACTTGCCCCTTGCCACCTTAAGTGCAGCCTCGATGGCCTTCGGATTGGGTGAATCAAGGCAGAGGGGTATGTCGAAGTTATCCTGTAGGGCTATCACCGCCTGAGGAAGCAACTCCTCATCATCCACCCCGGGGTACCCGACATTCACATCGAGGACGTCAGCCATTGCTTCAATCTGTGATTTTGCGAGCTCCAGCATGTAACTGAAATCATGGACCTGAAGGGTGGAAACCAGCTTTTTCCTCCTGGTGGGATTTATGCATTCACCAATGATCATCACAGGCCCCGCTGTATCAATCACCACCTCCTTGGTTGTTCCTTTAAGTATCGTCTTCATTTACAGTCATTTTCATTTAAAGACAAACAATACGCTGCTGCCGGTACGAAAGTTTTGCGGGCATGCTGTACATGTTTCAACCGCGGGTACCGCAGAGCGAAATAACAAATAAATCCTTTAATCAGGCAAGTGTTTTCAGGTATTCCACTGCCCCCTGTGGATCAGGAGAATAGAAGTCAGCTCCTATTTTCCGGCAAAACTCTTCTGTCACGGGTGCGCCCCCGACAAGGATTCTCAGTCCGGGGAATCTTTCGCGAAGTTCAACAACGCTTTTCCTCATGTTTTCCATCGTCGTGGTCAGCAGGGCAGACAATCCAAGCACGGCACCCGGATGTTTTTCGATTGCCTCGGCGAATTTTTCAGTGCTTACATCCACTCCCAGGTCAACGATCTCCCAGCCTGCACCTTCAATCATCATGGAGACGAGATTCTTGCCAATATCATGCAGGTCGCCCTTGACAGTACCGATGATAAATGTTCCCCTTCTCTTTGTTTCTCCTGAGAGATAATAGGGTTTTATGTGAGTCATTGAGCTGCTCATTGCTTTTGCGGCCATCAGCATCTGCGGAACGAAAATCTCGTTTCTCGAGAACTTCTGGCCTACTCTTGACATAGCCGGAAGCAGTGCTTCCTCGAGAATATCACCCGGGCTGACTCCCTCATCGAGGGCATGCCTTGTGAGCTCAAACGCCCCCTCCTGTCCCTTCATGGCGGGAGGATAAGGTGATTTGAAATCTACCTTGCCGAATTCCACGCAAGTTGAGATTTTTTCTAGTAACTCAGTCATCTTAGAAATTGATAACAGTAAAATATGCCTGTTTGGGAACCAGGTTGATATCAAACAGAAGCGGGTAGTTCTTTCGGTTTTTCACCGGGAAGTTATCGAGCCAGGTGTGATTGTCAGCCATTCCCCAGGTCGTTACACCTGTTATATCATCCTTATACTGTCTGAAGAGTCTGAAGAACCGTCCATAGGCGATTGCCTGTTTCAGGGCGATGTCCGAAGTATATTCGCCCTGCGGATCACTGGTGTTCGGGTAGATGGAGACATCAAGTTCACTTATCCTCAGCTCCAGTCCAAGAGACTTGTACCTGTTGAAAGCAGCAGTAATCAAGTCATCCGACGGGGCATCGATATTCCAGTGGCCCTGCAGGCCCATGCCGTCAACAAGGTTCTGAGCCTTCAGCTCCGAAAGCAGGGTATATATCTTCTCGCGTTTTGTGGCATTTGTGGCTGAGTAATCATTATAAAACAGTTTCGCCGAAGGATCTGCTTCCCTTGCCGCTTCGAAAGCTTCAAAAATATAATCATACCCGCATGTCTGGTACCAGTTGTTGTTCTTATAAGTCGCTGAACCGTCATCGATTGCTTCATTGACCACATCCCATCCGTAGACTTTCCCATTGAAATGGGTCATTACCGTGGTGATATGTGTTCTGAGCCGCTGAAGGACCAGCTCTTTTGATGCCGCTCCGGCACCATCCCGGAAGACCCATTCCGGTACCTGGTTATGCCAGCAGAGCGTATGACCATAGACGATGAAGCCGTTAGCCTGCGCGAAGCTGACAATTTTGTCAGCCGGTCCGAAGTTGAAACTCCCTTCTGTCGGCTGAAGCGTTGACCACTTCATGACATTCTCGGCAGTAATGCTGGCAAAATGGCGTTTCAACAGGGCCACCTCAGCCGGTTTGTCAAGAGAAGAGGGCTCTATGGCAGCACCGATGGCGAAGTACGTATCCTTATCATAATAATCTTTCAGACCCTCTGTCACCTGGTTGTATTCGGATACGGTGGTCGGACGGTTCTTTTCTTCAGGCGGAGGAGGGTCATCACCTTCGCATGAGACAAACAGGGCCAGCGATGCAATGGTCAGGGCGGCGTAAATTCTTTTCAACAGTATAAGTGTAAAATTCGACAACGGGCAAAATTAGGTAAAAAGTGCCCGTGGACAAGTCCACGGACACTTTAACCTGAACCAACCCTAATTAATTACAAACTTGAGATTATCGATTGCAAATGACAGGCTTCCGTTGCCTGATGCATTTGGTGTGCCAACCACCAGTGCGAGGATACGCAGGCTGTTGGGATGGCAGAATGCACCGGATATTGCCGTCACCTGGTCAGCCGTATACAGTCCGCTGTTGTTCGAGGCTCTGAAGTTTTTCAGATGGATGCTGAAGTGATGCCACTCTCCGTCTGTTGCGACGTATGAGGTCGGGCTGTTGTATCCGTATGAATATGCACCGCTCGCACCCCAGCCGAGGGCATCCATTGCAAAGATCTTGAATTTCAGCGTTCCGTCAGTCTGTTTGAGTGTATCCGGAATCGCCATTACATTCAGGTCAAACTCCAGGTACACGCCGTCAGGATTCGGGGTAAAGAGAGTGAATTTATCGTTTCCTGCTGCCGGTCCCCAGATATAGATGCTCTTCCCGTTGATGGCTCCGTTTGCGTCAATACGGGCATACGGGTTGGCGGTTTCATTCAGCGTAAACCCTCCGAAGCCGTTGTTGGCAATCCTGTCATAACGGTCAACCGGGAAGACGGAACTCCAGTCATTTACCCAGAACTCACCTGTAAAGATGAACGGTATTGAACTTTTTACCGTACCGTTAGGTGCAACCAGTGAGATGAATCCTGCGGTGCTTGCCGGAACGGTAAAGATGATCTTGGTGTCTGTCTGGGTGTGGATCGTTGCCGGGGTAGTTCCCACAAGAACCTCGGTCACCAGGTTGAAATTCGTGCCGTCAACAACGAAGGAACGTGAATCTGTCGGCACTCCCTCAGATCCTTTCTGCGGCAGGAACAGGCTGATGGCAGGAAGGTTTACCATAAAGGTTGAGCTCTCGGTAAATCCGTCCAGACAGGTCAGTTTGATCTTTCCCGTTGTAGCCAGAGCCGGTACGGTACATGTTATTGTACCGTCGGCATAGGTGAACGGTGTTGCCTCCACGGTGCCGAACTCAACTTTTGTGACCTTTTCCAGCAATGAGCCTGAGATGATCACTTCATTGCCAACGTCAAGTTTCGTAATGTCAGGCGTGATCCCTGAGATCACCGGAAGGGCAAGGGTAAGAGAAGCATCACTTGCAGACTCAGCAGGCTTAAGCATGCCATAGTGAGTCAGATAGGTGTAAAACAGCCTGATCTTGCCTGTCTGAAGTCCTAAAGGAGCAACAATCTGCATTTCTGAAGCTGTCGGAGTGCCCTGTATCACAGCCTTCAAATTGCCGATGAAGACTGAGTCAACCTCATTCAGAAGGTTACCGGTTACTGTAATGACATCGCCACTTCCTGCAATGGCAGGATCAAATGATATTACAGTCGGGACAGGTGACTGATCCACTACAAAGTTTTCCCTTGATGTTATAACCACTCCGCCTTTGACGAGCTTGATTTTTGAGGTGAGGGCTCCTACAGGTACCACAGCGCTGATTGAGCTGCCGGTTTGTGAAAGCATCTCACCGGCAATGCTTCCGAATGAAACCTGTGTTACGCCCGAGAGATCAGTGCCCTGAATGGCAACAGTGGCACCCGGGGCTCCGTGTGAAGGTGAGAATGTGAAAGGATTCTCGTATTCAACCGGATCAATAATGAGATCTCCGGTCTCCTTGCAACCTGTGGCAGCGAAAATGAGCAGCAGAATCGCGAAGGACAATTTTAAGAATATCTCTGATTTTTTCATTTTCGTTCGGTTCTAGTCAACGATTATAAACTTGATGTTGTCCACGGAGATCTTTTCTCCGAAGTTGCCGCTGGCAGTCTGGGCAGGGGGCTGAATCTTGACCCCTGATATATCCTTGAACGGGGGAAGAGGCATTTCCGGAGGGATTGTACTTCCGTATCCTGATCCCATATCGGGGAAGGGAAGGACCACAGAATTCCAGCCCTGGGCCAGTGAAAGGGTCTTACCCCATACGTCTGAACCTCTTGCGATCATCACGTTGACACTCATTGCCTTTGTAAGCTGAATATCAATGCAGAGCCTGATTTTGGTAAGGTCAGTATAGGTGTCAGGCATCCCTGTTGTATAGAGGTCAAGGTTACCTCCCCAACTGGTACTGTTATCCTTGATTGTGAAAGTCCAGAACTTGCTCCTGGGGAAGTCACCGGTCTCCTCAGTATCAGTGTCAAGGTTCCCGTTGCTGCTGATGAAGCTGGCTGCAGCATAATTCGTGAGACCATCGAAGTTGTTGATCATGATCTCCTTGCCAAGCAGCATCGGGTAAGGCCCTGTTGAAACGCCGCCGCTCTCGGTGGTTATTGTAACGCTTCCGCCGGTAAAACCTTCCGGAGCTACAACAGACAGTATCTTGTCAGACTCAATCTGCATTGAAGCACTTACATCAACATCATTTATCTTGACAACCTTTGACAGATGAAGCTCTTTCCCGTATAGCCTGATCACATCACCCGGATGTGCAGCTTCAGGGACAATTGAAAAGATCACCGGCGGTGAGATGATTCTCAGGGGTATCTGGGCAAGGCCCTTGCCTGAGAACAGAAGGCTGACGGTTATGACATCACCCAGGGGCGAGGTAGCCGGAATAGTCATCTTAAGCTCTGTTGCGTTAGCAGTGAAGGGGACAGGGACGTTATCGGTATTCAGCATGATCTTGTATACCTTGTCGAGCTCCGTTCCCTTTAGGGTAACCACATCACCGGGCTGGACCACAATCTTGTCAACGGATGTTATCCTGTCATTCATGTCATTAATGCCCGGATCCATATAGGTTTCCTTCTCCGTGCAAGCTGCCGCCAGTATGACGGTGAGAAAAGAAACCAGAATCAGTCCTGATTTGATATTTATATGTTTCATTTTATCTCTCATTTTGTATGTGTTCAATCGCCTTAGCCGTTAATAGCCGGGATTCTGCAGAAACTCGTTTGACGTAAGGTCTATCTGTCCCTGCGGTATCGGGCGCAGTACATGATAATCCTTGATGTTTGCATATGCCGGGATATGTCCTTCGTCAGAGTAGACTGTCGGTGATACAAGGTTACGTACCCTGTAGAGCAGTTGTACCTCTCCTGATCCTGTACGTGTCCTGACCAGGTCCCACCACCGCATGTATTCACCGCACAGTTCGCGTGAACGTTCTTCAAGTATAAAGTTGATTCCAATACCCGTATCGGTCATATCAGGAACCTTGTTGCGCATTCTCTGTGCTGCCAGTAAATTTTCTGCTGATGTGCGGTTCTCGTCGTATGATGCACGGTCCCTGACAACGTTCAGCATGGCCACAGCCTCCGAAGGCTTATCAAGGTACATGGCTGCTTCAGCTGCTATAAGATAGGTTTCCGCAAACCGGTGTACTATGAACGGGCGTACTGATGACTCTGCCACTTCAGGTCTGTCAATATCATTGAACTTGCTCAGGGCCGGGTAAATTGACATCGTCTGACCATTGTTGTTGTAGTATTGTGCGGGGGTGAATACCTTCACGGCTTTTGCGGCACGTGGATTGGCAATTCCCGGCAGCCATGCTGCAGTATCGCCAACAGCAAAACCCGGAGCGGTAATGCCGGCAGCATCGTTCAGGAGCCACACTGTCTGGAAAGTTTTCAGATATCTTGTATCATCACTACGTTCAGCAAAGGTGACATCAAGGACATAGTTGGTAGGTCTGACACGATGCCACGGCCTGCCATATGGGATGTCACGCACAAGACCGCCAACTCCCCAGGCGGAGTAGTTCGGCCTGAAGAACATGAACGTAATATTGTTCTTTGAGCTGCCACCTGCTCCGGAGGGATTCCCCGCATCGTTGTACAGAATGTCGGTATTCCTCTCGACCGTAAAAAGTACTTCCGGTCCGTGTTCATTGCGTGGTTCGAATACTTTGGCAAAATCCTGCTCCAGCTCCAGACCGTAGAGTCCTTTATTGCTGATCAGTTCCATGGCATTGTTGTAAGCCTGCTGGTAATCAGAAGCGGCGTTGGCCCCCTGCGTGGTTGCCCGGGTAAGGTAAACTTTTGCCAGAAGGTGTGTTGCAACAGCCGCGTCAGCACGCCCGGTTTCCTCAGCCTGTGCCGGCAGCACTGACTTGGCTTCCTCAAGGTCTGCCACAATAGCGGCATAGACGTCAGCAACCGGATCCCTGTATGCTTCCGTAGAAGGTTCCTGGATGAAATCAAGATTCACAGGGCATGCTCCGAATGTCTGGACAATCAGGAAATACCATGTAGCCCTCAGAAATTTTGCTTCAGCAGTAACCTTTGTGACTTCCTCTTCATCCATTCCGCAGAGAGGTGCATATTTAATCACCGCGTTGGAAGTGTTGATTGCAGTGAAACCCCAGTTCCAGAGTCCGGAGATGGCACCATCGGCAGCCATGCCTGTCTGGTAAAGGTTGAAGTTAGCGTTTCCGTCAGGACCTTTTTGCCACTCGTCGGTACCCGAACAGGTGGCATTCATAGCACTTTCGCCGCCATAGATATATCTCAGATCAGAGTATGCCGAGTAGAGGGCAGAGTTGACACCCGCCTCCGTTTCAAGGTACTGAGCCGTAAGTAATGATTTCGGATCTTCCTTCAGGAAATCCTCGCAGGACACCGTGAAGGCAAGAACGATAATCACAGCTATATATTTAATTTTCTTCATCATATCGAGTCGAGTTTAGAATCTGACATTTATTCCAAATACATACTTCCGGACCGGCGGAATACCTGTTCCGACGACCAGCGTTCTGGCTGGCATTGCAAGCGCATTGTTGTCCGATGATGCATTGTTTGTGGGCTCCGGGTCAAGGCCTCCTGCCTTGAGGTAAGGCGAGAAGAAGATGAACGGGTCAGTAACAGATGCATATATTCTTATGCCGGATTTGGCTCCCAGCCACCGGGTTAGCTGCGGATCAATGTTATATCCAAAGTTGATGCTGCGGATCTTAAGGAAAGAGCCGTCAAAATAACCCAGTACATTGGTTCTGGCAGCGTTGATTGACATATCCGGCCTGGGCATGTCATTGGTGGGGTTGTCAGGCGACCAGTAATCAACCTTAAGCTGGCCGCGTCTTCCGTCAAGACGGTTCCAGTAGTTGTTTGGCATATGCAGCGTACTTGCAATCGTGCCTCCGACGCGATAGTATCCAACAACACTGAGGTCAAAGCCCTTCCAGCCCCAGGTGGAGGTGAATCCTCCCATGAAATCAGGCTGTGATGAGCCGAGTACCTTGCGGTCTTTATCATCTATCTTGCCATCAGGTTCCAGCGGACCATCACCGTCAGGATCGAGGTCTTCAAGCTTGATGTCACCCGGTTTTGCGCCGTAAACAGCAGCCTGGACTTCCTCGCCCAGTTGCCAGATACCCAGTTTGACATAATCATATATGGCACTTGAAGGAGAGCCGACAAACCATCCGTTACCAATATCCTGCTTGATACTGGTGTCCTGCAGGGCAGTGATCTTCTCCCTGTTGAGGAAGAGGTTGGTGTTGACATCCCATGAGAATCCCTTCTCTTTCTGAGGGCTGATGATAACGCCGTTAAGCACAACTTCTATCCCCTTGTTCTCGGTAGCCCCGATGTTTTTCATAAATGATCCGGGAACGCCCTGTGTCGGGGGAAGTGATACACCGAGCAGGACTCCGTCAGTCTTCTGCAGATAGACATCCACTGAACCATTAATACGATCGTTCATGAACCCGAAATCAAGTCCGAGGTTGGTCTGCTTGGTAAATTCCCATGTCAGATCAGTATTGGGAAGTGTTGAAACGTAATAACCGTATACACCGCGGTCACCGAAGTTGTATTTGGTTTTAGAGAGGCCTCCCAGGGTTGAATACGGGTTTATTGAAGTGTTTGAAGTTTGCCCGTATCCTGCACGCAGTTTAAGTGTTGAGATGGCTTCTGAGTCTTTGAGGAACGGTTCTTCTTTAATTTTCCATGCAAGGGCAAGGGCTGGATAGGAGTGCCATTTCTTACCTTCAGCCAACCTTGAGGAGCCGTCACTCCTTCCGGTAATGGTTATCAGGTACCTGTCCATGAAGGAGTAGTTGATCCTTCCCATGAATGATACAAGGCCCCAGTTTGAATAATAGTTGCCTGAACTGCTTGCATCCTTTGTTTCGAAGAGACCGAAGTTATTCCATTGTATATAATCTGCAGCCAGGGTGGTTCCCGTGAAGCTTGAGCCGGTTGAGGTCGACTCCTGCACACTCTGCATGGCAGTTATTCCCAGGCGGTGATTTCCGGCGTTGAGGTCATAGATAAGCAGGTTCTCAATTGTATAGCCGAGATTATCACTGTTGGAGACTGTTCCGGTGCTTTCGCTTCCCTGCCTCATGTGGGTATCTTTGCCCTGGTAGCTGGTATATTTTGTGGTATTGAAGTCGAACCCCAGGTTAGCCCTGTATTTAAGCCCCTTCAGCAGATCAATTTCCAGATACATTGTATTGAAGGAGGAGTTTCTTCTGTTCCTGTCTCCCCAGTTGGTCTGGTTAAGAAGTGTAAGGGGGTTATAGGTATTGTCTGTATCATATGCAGGCTGTTTGTTCACTGTTCCGTCTTCATTATAGGGGACCATCAGCGGTGAGAGTGAGTAGATGGGCCACATCATCTGTGTTGCCTGAGAATCCTTCGTATTTGCAATAGAGTTCATTGAAGTGATACCGAGCCTGAATCTCTCTCCTATCTGCTGATCAATTGCCATTCTGAGATTGTATCTCCCATATTGAATGACTGGCAGTACACCAGTCTCACTGTAGAATCCGCCCGAAAGGGCATATTGTGCTTTTTCCGTACCTCCTGAGAAGCTCAGCTCGTGGTTGTGAGTCTGGCCGGTCTGGTACATCAGGTCCTGCCAGTCAACATCGCGACCAAGGAGCATTGACTCAATCTCATCAGTCATATAATTGGTATAGTTGGCCACCGTACGGAAATTCACAAATTCTTCTGCATTGAAGAGATCATACTGGCGAGCTACTGTGTTCAGGCCGTAATAACCATTGTAGTTAACCTTGATCTCACCAGCCTGCCCTTTTCTTGTTGTTATT
>MTKX01000812.1_pt1:30000-105330 | contig 105330 bp, 81 predicted proteins | sample 1042771 | NCBI WGS metagenome assembly MTKX01 (sample SAMN06212183, study PRJNA360534) | anaerobic digester metagenome | biome: Wastewater treatment plant; material: sludge; isolation source: anaerobic digester fed with sludge from wastewater treatment plant | place: Denmark: WWTP...
ACCTGTATCAGAGCCCTGTCGCTCCAGAAAGGAGGTGTTCCAGCCACACCTTCCGGTACGGCTACCTTGTTACGACTTAGCCCCAGTCACCAGTTTTACCCTAGGCCGCTCCTTCCGGTTACAGACTTCAGGTACCCCCGGCTCCCATGGCTTGACGGGCGGTGTGTACAAGGCCCGGGAACGTATTCACCGCGCCGTGGCTGATGCGCGATTACTAGCGAATCCAACTTCACGAAGTCGGGTTGCAGACTTCGATCCGAACTGAGACCGGGTTTCGAGATTAGCATCACCTCGCGGTGTAGCTGCCCTTTGTACCGGCCATTGTAACACGTGTGTAGCCCTGGACATAAGGGCCGTGCTGATTTGACGTCATCCCCACCTTCCTCTCACCTTACGGTGGCAGTCCCGCTAGAGTCCCCGGCTTTACCCGATGGCAACTAACAGTAAGGGTTGCGCTCGTTATGGGACTTAACCCGACACCTCACGGCACGAGCTGACGACAACCATGCAGCACCTTGAAGAACGTCCGAAGAAAACCACCTTTCAGCAGCTGTCGTCCCCCATTTAAGCCCAGGTAAGGTTCCTCGCGTATCATCGAATTAAACCACATGTTCCTCCGCTTGTGCGGGCCCCCGTCAATTCCTTTGAGTTTCAACCTTGCGATCGTACTCCCCAGGTGGATCACTTAACGCTTTCGCTTAGCCGCTTACTGTATATCGCAAACAGCGAGTGATCATCGTTTACGGCGTGGACTACCAGGGTATCTAATCCTGTTTGATCCCCACGCTTTCGTGCCTCAGCGTCAATGATGGATTAGTAAGCTGCCTTCGCAATCGGTGTTCTGTGTAATATCTATGCATTTCACCGCTACACTACACATTCCGCCTACCTCATCCATATTCAAGTCCAACAGTATCAATGGCAATCCTACCGTTAAGCGACAGACTTTCACCACTGACTTATCAAACAACCTGCGCACCCTTTAAACCCAATAAATCCGGATAACGCTTGCATCCTCCGTATTACCGCGGCTGCTGGCACGGAGTTAGCCGATGCTTATTCCTGTCATACCGGCATCACTCGTCTCGACAAGCTTATTCTTCTGACAGAAAAGAAGTTTACAACCCGTAAGGCTGTCTTCCTTCACGCGGGATGGCTGGTTCAGGCTTCCGCCCATTGACCAATATTCCTCACTGCTGCCTCCCGTAGGAGTCTGGTCCGTGTCTCAGTACCAGTGTGGGGGTTAATCCTCTCAGAACCCCTACTGATCGTAGCCTTGGTAGGCCGTTACCCTACCAACAAGCTAATCAGACGCATGCCAAACTTGTGCCGATAAATCTTTACCAACTATACCATGCGATATAGCTGGACTATGGAATATTAATCCGCGTTTCCACGGGCTATCCCCCTGCACAAGGTATGTTGCATACGCGTTACGCACCCGTCCGCCGGTCTCATAGCATTGCTGCCATTTACCCCTCGACTTGCATGTGTTAAGCCTCCCGCTAGCGTTCATCCTGAGCCAGGATCAAACTCTCCGATGTAATCAAAAAGTTTATCTCTTTTGCGCTCAGGTTTCTTCTCCAGGTTTTGACAAAGTTATTTCACCTTGCTTCTTTGTGCTTCAATAAATAAAAGAACTCTTTCCTTAGGTAATCTCTCCGATCGAACTCAGATTCAAATCCATGAACCACCGGAATTAAATTCTAACCCCCCATGATCGTATTCCGTCAACGAAGTTCCGATCTTTACGGGGCGACAAAAGTAACAACCTTTTTCGATTGAGCAAAATTATCGGTAACTTTTTTTTAACTTACAGCTTCAGCAAAACAATAAAAAAATATCACCTTACATGCAATATAGAACCAAGGCTAATCATCCATCCAACTTAACCGAATAATAATGAAAAACCATAAGTCACCGGGCTCATCAACAAAAGAACTTAAACGTTTTGAGGTTGCAAATGTAAAACCGTTTTAGTAACCAACAAATGTTTTGGGAAAACAATCTTCGCCATATTCAGGCACAAGCACCCCAAATAACTCGCAGCCAGACAGATCCGGAAAATTCTGAAGCTATAGAAATTATTTTACGTAATAATAACATTTAAAGTTTCGGAATCCGGGAAAAAATATTAAGGCTTTTGGTCTCATATCCCGGATCAGGTGACGCCCCGGGCCCCGGAGGATGCTGCGAAAGCTTCCGGGATGAGTTCGGCGGATTTCAGCACCGGATCAGCCATTAGCAGAGACCCGGCATTAATGCTTACCTGGCACAAAGAACCGATGCAGTCAATCCGATTCTGCAGAGGACTTCTCTATTGTTTCGCCCGCTAATCCCACAGCAGAGCTGATGGGAATTGCGCTCGCCGGAATTCAGATTCCCGGACTTTCAGGCCTGTTGGTATTTATAGGATCCCAGGTCGTCGATGGAGCTGCTGCCGATAAATTCAGAATGGGCACGTACCTGGGCTTTGGCAAGCCGGGTAAAGTTACGGGCTGAACGGAGGTATTCCCTGTCGCGGTTGGCATCGAGCATGAGCAGGTAACCCATGATGATATAGCCAGCCATTTCTACCATCCTGCGGGCATGGAAATCCACGTATTCATTGTCATTTACCGCCATTACATGGTTTACGGCATGTTCAAATTCATCACTCATAATGATCAGGGCGCGTTTGAGAAAGGCCAGTTCCGGGTCTGTTTTCATAGCTTCATATTCCCTGATCCTGGCCAGGAAAGCCCCTGTGGTGACGCCCCTGATGGCGGCAACCACCTGTAATTGGGTGGTTCCCTCGTATATGGAGGTGATCCGGGCGTCACGGTAAATGCGTTCGACCGGGTAATCCTTCATGAATCCCGAACCACCATGGATTTGAACAGCATCATATGCCAACTGGTTACAAAATTCACTGGACATCCCCTTCACGAGTGGGGTAAAGAAATCGGCCAGTTTCTGGTACTTTTTCATTTCAGCCCTTTCTTCGGGCTCCAGTCTCCTTTCTTCCGAGATCTGGGAATATGTTTTACCAAGATCGACAAACCGGGCAGTTTCGTAAAGCAAAGAACGGGAAGCATCCAGTTTGGCTTTCATGACAGAGAGCATTTCATAAACGGCCGGGAAACGGAGGATGGCTTTGCCGAATTGCACCCTTTCGCCTGCAAAGCTGAGGGCTTCGCGGTAGGCGGCTTCCGAAATGCCCACTGACTGGGCGGCAATACCCAGGCGGGCGCCGTTCATCAGGGCCATCACATATTTGATGAGTCCCAATTTACGCTCACCCACCAGTTCTGCCGGAGCATCCTTAAACACCAGTTCGCAGGTGGGTGAACCGATAATTCCCATTTTATGCTCAATTCTCCTGACGGTTACGCCGCCTTTGGCTTTGTGATGGATAAACATGGAAAGGCCACGGCCATCTTTGGTACCCTGCTCGCTTCTCGCCAGGACCAGGCTGATATCGCCGTCACCATTGGTAATAAAACGTTTAACGCCGTTTAGAAGCCAGGTTTCCTTTTCGTCGTTCCATGCCGCTTTTAATTGAACAGCCTGTAGGTCAGATCCCGCATCGGGCTCAGTAAGACCCATGGCCATGGTTGCTCCCACAGCCACCTGGGGCAGATACTCCGCCTTTTGCTCCTCAGAAGCAAATTCGTTGATGGTTTCGGCACAATCCTGCAAACCCCATATGTTAACAAACCCCGCATCGGCCCTGGATACGATGTCGGCAGCCATGATATAGGGTACGATCGGGAAATTCAATCCGCCGAACCGCCTCGGAAGAGACATTCCCATTAATCCCGATTTGATCAGGGCATCCAGGTTAAGACGGGTTCCACTGGCATACTGCACATGCCCGTCCACCACCCGTGGACCCTCAGCATCAACACCTTCAGCATTCGGAGCAATCACTTCACCACATATCTCCCCCACCACTTCCAATACCTTGTCATAACTGTCCATGGCATCCTCAAAATCCATGGGTGCGAAATCAAACTCTTGTTTTTCGCTGAAATTCCTTTCTTTCAACACGACGATTTTTTCCATCAAAGGATGGGTAAGGTGGAATTTCAGGTCCCTGTTATCAGAATAATAATTTGTCATTTTCTATGAATTCATAGTGTCCAACAATGGGATCATTTTGTATTTTTCCGGTAATGCCTGATCATTTTGGGAATAACATCCGCCACATCACCGATGATTACGTAATCAGCAATGGCGTTGATGGGTGCTTCCGGATCGGTGTTGACGGAGATAATCTGAGCCGATTCCTCCATTCCTGCGCGGTGCTGGATCTGTCCGGAAATACCGCAGGCGATATACAATTTCGGGCGTACGGTAACGCCGGTCTGGCCGATTTGCCGTTCATGAACGGCAAATCCGGCATCGACAGCCGCCCTGGAAGCTCCTACTTCACCTCCCAGTGTTTCGGCAAGTTCGAAGAGCAGGTCAAAATTCTCCTTTGAGCCAACGCCATATCCTCCGGCCACAATGACGGGAGCCCCTTTTAAATTAATCCTGCTTTTTTCGATATGGCGATCGATGATCTGCACCGCGAAATCTTCAGGCTGCAGGTACCTGTCAACCTCAATTTTCTTCAGCTCTCCCCGGTAATCCGGGTCGGTGATTTCTTTTTTCATGACGCCTTCCCTCACCGTTGCCATTTGCGGGCGGTGATCAGGGTTTATGATGGTGGCGATGATGTTTCCCCCGAAAGCCGGACGGATCTGGTAAAGGAGGTCTTTGTAAGTTTTGCCTTCCTTTTTATCTTCATGGTCTCCAATTTCAAGGCTTGTGCAATCGGCAGTGAGGCCGCTGTGCAAGGCGGAGGAGACCCGGGGCCCCAGGTCACGGCCTGTTGATGTTGCGCCTATCAGGACAATCTGTGGCTTCTTCTCCCTCATCAATCCGGTGAATATGGATGCATGCGGAAGCGTCTGGTATGGGTCAAGCCGGGGATCGTCGGCAACATGCACCACATCGGCACCATAGGGAAAAAGATCGTTTTCACACCCATTCAGCTTTGTCCCGATAACTACTGCTTCAAGTTTGCAATTCAGCCCGTTTGCCAGTTTGCGTCCCTTGGTCAGCAATTCGAGGCTTACTTCAGCCACAATCCCATTATCGGATTCGCAATATACAAATACGCTGTTCATATCTATCTGGTTTTTGTGCAGGTTATCCAATGGTGTGGTTAGCGATGAGTTCTTTCATGAGATCCCCGATTTCATCATCGGTGGGTGCCACGATGCGTGATTCCTTAGCCTGCAGCACCACGTTGTCAATTTTCTTCACCTTGGTGGGTGATCCTTCCAGTCCGAGTTGCGACGGATCGGTCTCGATCTGTGAAATCGACCATTCGTGAATATTCAGATATGGCCGGTCATTATAAAGGTGGAGGTAATCCTCAGCGGCAGACTGAATTTCGGTGATGGTCTTGGCGTGTTTGTATTTCATCAGGAGCCGGGCATTTCTGGGGCGGCATTCCGGTGCGGTCCCGTTCACTGTGATCAGCAGGGGAAGGGGTGCCGACACACTTTCCACGCCATGTTCCAGGCGTCTTTTCAAAACAATTCTTTCGCCGGTAATGTCTAGCAACTCCTCTGCATAGGTAACCTGGGGAATTCGGAGCTTTTCGGCCACCTGAGGGCCTACCTGCGCAGTATCTCCGTCGATGGCCTGTCTTCCGGCCACAATGAGGTCGACCCGGCCCATTTTACGGATGGCCTGGGCCAGTGCATAGGAGGTGGCCAGGGTATCAGAGCCGGCGAAAGCCCTGTCGGTCAGGAGGATTCCGTCATCCGCACCCCGGAAGAAGCCTTCCCTGATGATTTCGGCAGCCCGGCCCGGTCCCATTGTAAGCAAGGTAATGGTAGTCCCGGCGATCCGCTCTTTTATCGTCAAGGCCATTTCCAGGGCATTCAGATCTTCAGGATTGAAGATCGCCGGCAATGCCGCCCTGTTGACGGTTCCGTCGGCTTTCATGGCATCCTTGCCCACATTCCGGGTGTCGGGCACTTGCTTTGCCAACACAATGATTTTTATACCTTCCATCTATTTGAAATTTTTATTCTTCGAACAGCAAATATAAAGCCCCGGGGCAAACAGGCAACGAAATTGTTTTTCTCAGGCGATCATTTCCGAGGTGAATAAGGTCCGATGTAAGGAATTGTCGTCAGTTCCGGTTGATTATTCGAAGACCTTACGTCAGGCGTGACCGGAAAGGGTTCCGGTTTCCTCCTCCTTTCCGGATTTAATCCACAAACAAAAAGGAGCCTCACGGCCCCTTTTTGTTTTTTATGCCTGTGCGGCAGGTCCGCCAAAGGTCATCGGTGGGATCCGGGGATCAACTCCTCCACTGACTTTAATGGGCCCGTGCACGCTTTCATATTTTTTCAGGTTATCCTGCAACGCCAGCAACAACCGCTTGGCATGTTCAGGGGTCAGAATGATCCTCGACTTCACATTGGCCTTTGGTATTCCCGGCATGATGCGGACAAAATCGAGAACGAATTCCGAACTGGAGTGAGTAATGACGGCCAGGTTGGAATAAATCCCCTGGGCAACCTCTTCGCTAAGCTCTATGTTCAGCTGCTGCGTTTGTTGTTTGTTATCGTTCATACCTTATACTTATAAATTTTCTTCTTCGACTGATTCTTTGAGGTCAACCAGGCGGTCGTACTCGGTTTTTGAACCGACGACAAGGTTTTTGTATTCCTTCAAGCCGGTACCTGCCGGGATCAGGTGACCACAGATGACGTTCTCCTTGAGTCCGTCAAGATAATCCACTTTCCCTGTGATTGCAGATTCGTTGAGCACTTTGGTGGTTTCCTGGAAGGAAGCCGCTGAAAGCCAGCTGCGGGTTTGCAGAGCCGCACGGGTAATTCCCTGAAGCACCTGACTGGAAGTGGCAGGGATGGCATCGCGGGCGTCGATCAGTCTTTTATCTTTTCTGCGCAGGAGCGAATTCTCATCCCGGAGCCTGCGGGCGGAAATGATCTGCCCGGCACGTAAACCTTCGGCATCACCGGAATCAATGATGACCTTTTTGTTGTATATCCAGTCGTTCTCTTGGAAGAACTCATTCTTGTCAGCCACCTGTTTTTCAAGGAAGCGAGTATCTCCCGGATCTTCGATCTCCACCTTCCGCATCATCTGCCTGATGATCACCTCAAAGTGCTTGTCATTGATTTTCACTCCCTGCATACGGTAGACGTCCTGAACTTCGTTAAGAATATACTCCTGAACGGCAGTAGGTCCCTTGATAGCCAGAATGTCGGAGGGTGTTGTAGCTCCGTCGGAGAGCGGTGTTCCCGCACGGATGTAGTCATTATCCTGGACCAGGATCTGCTTGGAAAGCGGTACCAGGTAACGTTTGACATCACCCGATTTTGAGGTTACCACAATTTCGCGGTTTCCGCGCTTGATCTTTCCCAGGGAGACTTCCCCGTCGATTTCAGAAACCACGGCAGGATTTGAGGGATTCCTGGCTTCGAAAAGTTCCGTAACACGGGGCAACCCCCCGGTGATGTCACCGGCCTTGCCGGCAGCACGCGGGATTTTCACAAGCACCTGCCCGGCACGTACCTTATCTTTGTTGTTGACTGAAAGGTGTCCTCCGACAGGCAGGTTATAGGTTCTGATCAGGATGCCTTCTTCGTCAAGGATGCGGATGGACGGATTCTTGGTCTTATCCCGGGTTTCAATGATCACCTTCTCGTTGTAGCCGGTTTGTTCATCTGACTCTTCCCGGAAGGTCACCCCTTCAACGAGGTTCTCAAAATCAATGGTTCCGTTATATTCGGTAATGATTACCCCGTTGTAGGGGTCCCATTCGCAAATATGCTGACCGCGGGCAACGGTATCACCATTCTTGACATATAGTTTTGATCCATAAGGGATTGGATGGCTTGACAACTGGATGTTGGTATTCTTATCGATGATTTTGAGTTCTGCCAGCCGGCTGACCACCACATCCACGGGTTTTCCCTCCCTGTCAACAAAAGGAACAGCGCGTAGTTCCTCGATTTCGGCATATCCGTCATATTTGGAGATGACCGTCGATTGTGCTGAAATATTCCCGGCGATACCTCCCACGTGGAAAGTACGCAAAGTAAGCTGTGTCCCCGGTTCTCCAATCGACTGAGCTGCAATCACCCCGACGGCTTCTCCTCTTTGTACTTTCTTGCCAGTGGCAAGGTTACGTCCATAACATTTTGCGCAAACCCCTACTTCCGATTCACACGTCAATACTGATCTGATCTCGACACTCTCTATGGGAGAATCTTCGATGATGGCTGCAATATCTTCCGTGATTTCATCGCCTGCCTTAACGATCAGGTCACCCTTCAGGGGGTGGTATATGTCGTGGACCGAGGTACGGCCGAGTATACGGTCATAGAGGGAGGATACCACCTCTTCGTTGTTCTTGATGGCGGTAGCAATCAGTCCACGGAGGGTTCCGCAGTCATCTTCGGAGATGATCACATCCTGGGCTACATCCACCAACCGGCGTGTCAGATAACCCGCGTCAGCGGTCTTGAGGGCGGTATCCGCCAAACCCTTCCGGGCACCGTGTGTGGAAATGAAGTACTCCAGCACCGAAAGCCCTTCCTTGAAATTGGCAAGAATCGGATTTTCGATAATCTGGGATGTCGTCGATCCCGACTTTTGCGGTTTTGCCATTAGACCCCTCATCCCGCACAACTGCCTGATCTGTTCCTTGGAACCCCTGGCCCCCGAATCAAGCATCATGTAAATGGAGTTGAATCCCTGCTTGTCGGTGCTCAGCGTTTTCATCACCGAAGTGGTAAGTTTGGCATTGGCATGTGTCCAGATGTCGATGACCTGGTTATACCTTTCATTATTGGTGATAAATCCCATGTTGTAGTTGGAAGTCACCTCGTCTACCTCTTCGTATCCAACGTCAACGATCTCTTTCTTATCGGGGGGAATGATCACATCGTCGATATTGAAGGACAATCCTCCCCGATAGGCCCAGTAATAGCCGAGGTCTTTGATGTCGTCGAGGAAAGCCACGGTAGCGGCATTTCCGGTCACTTTGAACACTGCGGTAATGATATCGCGGAGTGATTTCTTTGTCAGCAGCTTATTAATAAAACCTGCCTGCCGTGGCACACTTTCATTGAAAAGGACCCTGCCAACCGTGGTTTCCACGATATGGCGGAAATAGTCCCCATTTTCGTCGATATCTTCTACCTTTACCTTGATGATGGCATGCATGCCGACCACCCCTTCGTTAAAAGCGATGATCACTTCCTCGGGGGAATAAAATGTCATTCCCTCTCCTTTGACGCCGGGACGGGGTTTGGTCATGTAATAAAGTCCAAGCACCATATCCTGTGAAGGTACGGTAATGGGCGCCCCGTTTGCGGGATTCAGCAGGTTATGAGAGGAGAGCATAAGCAGTTGCGCTTCCAGGATGGCGGCATTTCCCAGGGGAAGATGCACGGCCATCTGGTCACCGTCGAAGTCAGCATTGAAGCCGGTACACACCAGTGGATGGAGCTGAATGGCTTTCCCTTCGATAAGCACAGGCTGAAACGACTGAATCGACAGCCTGTGAAGCGTCGGGGCACGGTTCAGCAAAACCGGATGGCCTTTCAGAACGTTCTCCAGGATTTCCCAAACCACGGGATCTTTGCGGTCGACAATCTTCTTTGCCGATTTCACAGTTTTGACGATTCCGCGCTCAATCAGCTTCCTGATAACAAAAGGCTTGTAAAGTTCGGCAGCCATTTCTTTGGGCAGACCGCACTCATGGAGTTTCAGCTTAGGCCCGACAACGATCACCGAACGGGCGGAATAGTCAACACGCTTCCCCAGAAGGTTTTGCCGGAAACGGCCCTGTTTTCCTTTCAGACTGTCGGAGAGTGATTTCAGAGCGCGGTTATTTTCGGTCTTCACGGCATTCACCTTGCGGGAATTGTCAAAGAGTGAATCCACGGCTTCCTGGAGCATCCTTTTTTCATTCCGGAGGATCACTTCCGGGGCTTTGATCTCAATAAGCCTTTTCAGCCGGTTGTTGCGAATAATCACCCTTCGGTAAAGGTCGTTCAGGTCAGAAGTGGCAAACCTGCCTCCGTCGAGGGGCACCAATGGCCGGAGATCAGGAGGGATGACGGGGACCACCTTAACAATCATCCATTCGGGACGGTTCATCGACTTGCTGGCTCTGAAGGCTTCCAAAACCTGGAGCCGTTTCAGTGCCTCGTTCTTCCGCTGTTGTGAAGTTTCCGTGCCTGCCTTGTGCCGGAGGTCGTAGGACAACTCATCCAGGTCGATTTTTGACAGAATGGAATAGAGGGCTTCCGCACCCATTTTGGCGACGAATTTGTTCGGATCTTCATCGTCGAGATATTGGTTTTCTCTCGGCAGGGTATCCAGAATATCCAGGTACTCCTCCTCGGAGAGAAAATCGAGTGGTTTGACACCATCGGCAGCCTTAATACCCGGATTGACCACTACATATCGTTCGTAATAAATAATCGAATCGAGTTTCTTGGTCGGCAACCCCAGGAGATACCCGATTTTGTTGGGCAGAGACCTGAAATACCAGATGTGCGCCACGGGGACCACCAGAGAAATATGTCCCATCCGTTCACGGCGGACTTTTTTCTCAGTGACTTCCACCCCACACCGGTCGCAAACGATGCCCTTATAACGGATCCGTTTGTATTTTCCGCAGTGGCACTCATAATCCTTTACCGGCCCGAAGATCCTTTCGCAAAAAAGTCCATCACGCTCAGGCTTGTAGGTCCTGTAGTTGATGGTCTCAGGTTTCAGAACTTCGCCGTGAGATCTTTCGAGGATCTCCTCCGGAGAAGCCAGGCTTATGGATATTTTGGAAAAATTGCTTTTTGCTTTGTTGTCTTTTCTGAATGTCATAAAAACTTCTGTTTTTAAGTTGAATCAACACCATTTACACAAGGGTGACAGTCGGTTATTCCATTCTAACGCTCAATCCCAGCCCTCTCAACTCATGCAACAGTACATTGAGTGATTCCGGGATTCCAGGTTGGGGCATCGGCTCACCTTTTACGATCGATTCATACGCTTTTGCCCTTCCCATGACGTCGTCAGATTTCACGGTAAGGATTTCCTGGAGGATGTGGGAGGCGCCGAAAGCTTCGAGTGCCCAAACCTCCATTTCCCCGAACCGCTGTCCGCCGAACTGTGCTTTTCCGCCGAGAGGTTGCTGGGTGATCAGAGAGTAAGGACCGATGGACCGGGCGTGCATTTTATCTTCCACCATGTGTCCCAGTTTCATCATATAAATGATGCCCACCGTGGCTGCCTGGTCAAAGGGTTCACCGGTTTCCCCATCATAAAGGACGGTCTTGCCAAATTTCGGGATTCCTGCCTTTTCGGTGTATTCGGTGATGTTTTCAAGGGAAGCTCCGTCAAAGATGGGGGTTGAGAATTTCAATCCCAATTCCTTGCCGGCCCATCCCAGCACAGTTTCGTAAATCTGGCCCAGGTTCATTCGGGAAGGTACGCCCAGCGGATTCAGAACGATATCCACCGCGGTTCCGTCAGCCAGAAAAGGCATATCTTCGACGCGGACAACCCGCGAAACAATACCCTTGTTCCCATGGCGCCCTGCCATCTTATCCCCGATCTGAAGTTTACGTTTCTTGGCAATATATACCTTGGCAAGCTGAATAATACCGGCAGGCAATTCGTCGCCGATGGTCACGTTGAAACGTTCCCTGCGCGAAACCGCTTCAGCTTCCTTGTATTTCATGATATAATTGTTGACCACCCGGAAGATCAGGTCGTTCTTGTCCTTGTCAGTGGTCCACTTAGATGGGTTAACCGTCAAAAAATCAACCTCTTGAAGCTGCTTCAGGGTAAATTTCACACCCTTATGGATGATTTCCGTTCCGTAATAATCCTTGACACCCTGGGAGGTCTTCCCGGAAACCATTTCAAAGAGCTTTTCCTCCAGCCGGTTTCGCAGAGCAGATACTTCTTTCTCGAATTTCTCGTCGATCTGATCCAGGAGCGGTTTTGTCATCAGTTTGCCCTTTTTCTCCTTGGCCACCCTGGAGAACAATTTTTTGTCAATCACCACCCCGTTCAGACTGGGGGAAGCTTTCAGGGAGGCATCTTTCACATCTCCGGCTTTGTCGCCAAAGATAGCGCGGAGCAGTTTTTCCTCGGGTGAGGGATCTGATTCCCCCTTGGGAGTAATTTTCCCAATCAGGATATCGCCGGGTTTTACATCGGCTCCGATCCTGATGAGTCCGTTTTCATCAAGATTGCGTGTCGCATCTTCGCTGACATTGGGAATGTCGGAGGTGAATTCCTCCACTCCTCTTTTGGTATCGCGGACTTCCAGGCTGTACTCATCAACGTGCACCGAGGTAAAGACATCTTCCCTGACGACGCGTTCCGAAACAACAATGGCATCCTCATAATTATATCCCTGCCAGGGCATAAAGGCCACCATCAGGTTGCGCCCCAGGGCAAGTTCTCCGTTTTGTGTTGCGTAACCTTCGGTAAGGACCTGTCCGGACCTGATTCTTTGTCCTTTTGAGACGATGGGTTTGAGGTCAACGGTAGTTCCCTGGTTTGTTTTGGCATATTTGGGGAGGTCATAGGTAACCAGTTCAGGATCAAATCTGACGAACTTATCATCATCGTTCATGTCGTAGCGGACGATGATCTGGCGAGCGTCGACATATTCCACGACCCCGTCGTCTTCGGCTTTGATCAGGATCCGGGAATCGGAGGCGGCCCTTCCTTCCAGGCCGGTGCCCACGATGGGGGCTTCCGGGCGGAGCAGGGGGACTGCCTGCCGCATCATGTTTGATCCCATGAGCGCCCTGTTGGCATCGTCATGTTCCAGGAAGGGGATCAGGGAGGCCGCTACCGAGGCGATCTGGTTGGGACCCACGTCCATGAGCTGAACTTCCTCCCGGTCGATCAACGGATAATCTCCGTCGAGCCTGGCTTTAACTTTGGGCCTTATGAAATTGCCATCACTATCCAGGGGAGCGTTTGCCTGCGCAATGATGATGCTTTCCTCTTCCTCCGCTGTAAGATAGGTAACCCCTTCCGCAGAAAGGTCTACCTTTCCATTGCTTACTTTCCGGTACGGTGTCGCAATAAATCCCAGGTCAGTGATTTTGGCATACACGCACAACGAAGAGATCAGACCGATATTGGGTCCTTCGGGGGTTTCGATGGGACAGAGGCGGCCATAATGGGTATAATGGACGTCACGTACTTCAAATCCTGCCCTTTCACGGCTAAGACCTCCCGGTCCGAGTGCCGACATCCTCCGCTTATGGGTCATCTCGGCCAGCGGGTTGGTCTGATCCATAAACTGCGAAAGGGCATTAGTGCCAAAGAAGGAGTTTATAACCGAAGAAAGGGTTTTGGAATTGATCAGGTCGATGGGGGTAAACACCTCATTGTCCCTGACATTCATTCTTTCCCTGATGGTTCTGGCCATCCTGGCCAGCCCGACACCAAATTGGGCGAACATCTGTTCCCCGACGGTTCTGACCCGGCGGTTGCTCAGATGGTCGATATCATCCACATCGGTCCGTGAATTGACCAACTGGATCAAATATTTGATAATTTCGATGATATCTTCCCGGGTAAGGATCCTCACTTCCATGTCGATATTGAGGCCCAGCTTTTTATTGATCCGGTATCGGCCGACATCTCCGAGATCGTAACGCTTGTCGGAGAAAAAAAGTTTGTCAATAACATCCCTGGCGGTGGCTTCATCGGGCGGCTCGGCATTGCGTAACTGCCGGTAAATATGGAGAACTGCCTCTTTTTCCGAATTGCAGGGGTCTTTTTGCAGGGTATTGTAGATGATCGCAAAATCCTGCTGATTCTGGTCTTCCTTATGAAGGAGAATGGTTTTGACGCCTGCATCGATAATTGCATCGATGTGGTCATCGGTAAGAATGGTTTCGCGGTCGATAATCACCTCATTCCTTTCGATCGACACCACTTCGCCCGTATCTTCATCGACGAAATCTTCGACCCATGATTTCAGGACACGGGCTGCCAGTCTCCAGCCAATGACCTTTTTAAGACCGGTTTTCGAAACCTTGATTTCATCGGCCAAGTCAAAAATTTCAAGAATGTCTTTATCGCTTTCATAGCCTATAGCCCTGAGGAGCGTTGTGACCGGCAGCTTCTTTTTCCGGTCGATATAAGCATACATCACGCTGTTGATGTCAGTGGCGAATTCAATCCACGACCCCTTAAAAGGGATGATACGGGCTGAATAAAGCTTGGTGCCGTTTGCATGTATACTTTGCCCGAAGAAAACGCCTGGCGAGCGATGCAGCTGGGATACGATAACCCTTTCGGCACCGTTGATGATAAATGTCCCCTTGTCGGTCATATACGGGACTGTGCCGAGGTAAACGTCCTGTACCACGGTATCAAAGTCCTCATGTTCCGGATCGGTGCAGTAGAGTTTCAGCTTGGCCTTAAGCGGGACGCTGAAGGTCAGGCCTCTTTCAATACATTCCTCGATGGTATAACGCGGGGGATCAACCTGGTAATCGATAAATTCGAGCACGAAATTATTCCTGGTATCGGAAATCGGAAAGTTCTCCTGAAAAACTCTGAAAAGTCCCTCATTTTTCCGGTTTTCAGGTGTTGTCTTTAATTGAAAAAAATCCCTGAATGATTTTACCTGCACTTCCAGGAAGTCGGGGTAGTCATACCTAGTATGTGATGATGAGAAACTAATCCTCTCGTTCGTTTTATTTATAAACATGTATTTATACTGGGTTAAGTAGTAAAAATATAAATACAAAAAGGTTTAGAATCTTGCCGGAGCGAGATTCTAAACCATACCAATTAAATAAGGTTCCACCTATTTAATTTCAACTTCCGCTCCGGCTTCTTCGAGCTGGGCTTTTAAAGCTTCAGCTTCTTCCTTAGAGACTTTTTCCTTTACTGCCTTGGGAGCTGCGTCAACCAATTCTTTGGCTTCTTTCAAGCCAAGGCCTGTTAATTCTTTTACGAGTTTTACCACCGCCAGTTTGGATTGACCTCCGAACTTAAGGACAACATCAAATTCGGTTTGAACAGCCTCTTCTGCAACTTCAGTACTGGCTGCCACAGGACCAGCGACAGCTACTGCTGCGGCGGCCGGTTCAATGCCATACTCATCTTTCAGAATTTTGGACAATTCGTTAACCTCTTTAACAGTCAAGTTCACTAACTCAGCTGCAAGCTGTTTTAAATCTGCCATTGTATTTAATTTAAGTTGTTTAAACAAAAAAAATCATTCTCTTTCTTCCAGAGTTTTCAATACTCCGTGTAAAATAGTACCACCCGACTGTAACTGGGAAAGCACGGTTTTGATGGGTGATTGTAACAAGGCCACGAGATCGGCAACCAGTTCATTTTTGGATTTAACATTGATAAGTGCCTCTAACTGATCATCGCCGATATAAACCGACTCTTCGACAAAAGCGCCTTTAAGCAAGGTTGTTTTGTGGATCTTTTTAAAATCTTTGATCAGTTTGGCTGGCTCATTACCCTGGTCGCTGAACATCACCGAAGTGGTGCCTTTCAGAATGTCAAACAGGCCGGAAGCATCCTTGCCGGAATTTTCCAGCGCCTTACGCAGCAGGGTGTTTTTTACAACAACCAGTTTCACCTCCTTTTTGAAGCAACGTCTCCTCAGCTCACTGGTACCTTCGGCATTGAGGCCACTAATGTCAGCAAGGTAAAAATGGTTGTATTTCTTAATTTGTTCGGTCAGCGAATCAATGACGACCTTTTTTTCAGAACTCTTCATAACAACGCATTTTTAGTCAGTAACTGACTTGGGTTCGACTTGGATACCAGGGCTCATGGTACTGGAGAGATAAATGCTTTTGATGTAGGTGCCTTTTGCGGCAACGGGTTTGAGTTTGACAATGGTATTGACAAATTCACGGGCGTTGTCCATCAGTTTGTCAGGGGTAAAAGAGACTTTCCCGATGGAAGTATGGACGATGCCAAACTTATCGACTTTGAAGTCTATTTTTCCTTGTTTGACTTCCTGGACAGCTTTTCCGACATCCATGGTTACTGTGCCTGATTTGGGATTGGGCATCAGTCCGCGCGGACCGAGAATTCTTCCCAGGGCTCCGATTTTCCCCATGACAGGGGGCATGGTAATAATCACATCCACATCGGTCCAACCGCCTTTGATCTTCTCGATATATTCCTCGAGACCTACAAAATCGGCTCCGGCATCTTTGGCTTCCTGTTCCTTGTCAGAGGTTACCAAAGCCAGAACCCGCACTTCCTTTCCGGTTCCATGGGGTAACGAAACTACGCCTCTAACCATTTGGTTAGCCTTTCTCGGGTCAACACCCAGACGGATGTCGATATCGACCGATGCGTCGAACTTGGTAAAGGTAATTTCCTTCACCAGTGCAGCAGCTTCGTCGAGGGAGTACATCTTCGTCTTTTCGATTTTCCCGAGTGCGGCTTTTTTATTTTTCGTAATTCTGCCCATTGTAAAAGATTTAATTAATTATTGAATGGGGCGTTCCCTTCGACGGTGATCCCCATGCTTCTGGCAGTACCGGCTACCATTTGCATCGCCGCTTCAACGGTAAAACAGTTCAGGTCCGACATTTTGCCTTCTGCAATTTGTTTTACCTGATCCCAGGAGACTGAGGCGACCTTTTTAAGGTTGGGTTCAGCCGATCCCGTTTTAGCCTTAGAAGCTTCGAGCAATTGAATGGCCACAGGGGGTTGTTTGACGATGAAATCAAACGATTTATCCACATACACTGTAATCACAACGGGAAGCACTTTCCCTGCCTGGTCTTGGGTCCGGGCATTGAAAAGTTTACAGAACTGCATGATGTTAACCCCTTTTGAACCTAATGCCGGGCCTACCGGAGGTGATGGATTTGCAGCACCCCCTTTAATCTGCAACTTGATTAATCCAGCAATTTCTTTCGCCATAGCAAAATTTTAGAGCGTTTTCTACTCCTTCTCAACCTGTAAAAAACTGAGTTCCAAAGGAGTCTTTCTACCAAAAATCTTCACCATCACCTGCAGCTTTTTCTTTTCCTCATTGATGATTTCAATGGTTCCGTTGAAGCCGTTAAATGGTCCGTCGATTACTTTTATGGTTTCACCTACCACGAACGGGATGTTCAATTCTTCTCCGGTATCGGCGAGTTCGTCCACTTTTCCCAGGATACGGTTGACCTCATTTTGCCTTAACGGCACCGGGTCTCCCCCTTTGGTGTCGCCCAGGAAGCCGATCACATTGGGGATGTTGCGCAAAATATGGGCAACTTCGCCTGCCAGTGTGGCTTCGACAAGCACATAACCGGGGTAAAAGCTTCTTTCCTTGCTGATTTTTTTTCCGTTTCTGATCTGATACACCTTTTCTGTCGGTATCAAAACCTGTGTCACGAATCCCTGAAGTCCGCCTTTCGCAATTTCGTTTTCCACGTATTCCTTCACCTTCTTCTCCTTGCCTCCAATTGCCCGAAGGACATACCATTTTCTTTCAGAATCGCTCATGGCTTCTTCAGTTGTTAATTAGTAAAATAACCCATAAATAAACTTCATTATGTTCTCAAAAGAGATATCCATAACGAAGACTACGAGTGCTATAATGAAGGAAGCAACCATTACAACCAAAGCGCTGCTTTGCAGCTCTTTCCAGGTAGGCCATGTAACTTTATGAAGAAGTTCATCAAAGGCCTCCCGAACGTTATTACTGATTTTTTTAAACATGGTGAATTGAATTTGTACGGATGGTAAGAGTCGAACTTACGGTGAATCCACTACTCCCGTCTGAGTAACACCCGAAAACAGTCCCGGACCGGAGTCCGGGACTATTTCTATCTATCTGTATGCTAAAACTGTATTATTCAACAATTTCAGTAACCTGACCGGCACCTACGGTACGTCCGCCTTCACGGATAGCAAACCGAAGACCGATGTTCAGAGCGACGGGGTAAATCAGTTCCACTTCGATGGAGACGTTATCACCGGGCATCACCATTTCGCGTCCTTCCGGAAGGTGGATTTCACCGGTCACGTCAAGGGTACGCAGGTAGAACTGCGGACGGTACTTGTTGTGGAACGGAGTGTGACGGCCGCCTTCTTCTTTTTTCAGAACGTAAATCTCGGCTTTGAAGCGGGTATGTGGTTTGATGCTGTTGGGTTTGGCAAGGATCTGACCGCGTTTGATCTCTTTCTTGTCGACACCGCGGAGAAGCAGACCAACATTGTCGCCGGCCTGTCCATCGTCCAGAATTTTCCGGAACATTTCAACCCCTGTACAAACGGTTTTACGGCCTTCGGATCCCAGACCGATGATCTGGAGTTCGTCACCCGTATGCACCACGCCGGTTTCGATACGACCGGTTGCCACGGTACCGCGGCCGGTGATCGAGAAGACGTCTTCCACGGGCATCAGGAACGGTTTGTCCCTGTCGCGGACAGGTAGCGGAATCCATTCGTCCACGGCATTCATGAGTTCCACCACTTTTTCTTCCCACTTGGCTTCGCCATTCATGGCGCCCAGGGCAGAACCACGGATCACGGGAGAATTGTCACCATCAAACTTATAGAAAGTCAGGAGGTCACGGAGTTCCATTTCAACCAATTCGAGCAATTCTTCATCGTCAACCATATCGACTTTGTTCATGAAAACAACGATACGGGGAACGTTAACCTGACGGGCGAGCAGGATGTGTTCACGGGTCTGTGGCATTGGACCGTCGGTGGCTGCGCAAACCAGAATGGCACCATCCATCTGGGCTGCTCCCGTAACCATGTTCTTCACATAGTCGGCGTGCCCCGGACAGTCAACGTGTGCATAATGCCTCTTCTCGGTGGAATACTCCACATGGGAGGTGTTGATGGTAATACCCCTTTCTTTTTCTTCGGGAGCGTTGTCAATCGCATCGAAAGATTTAACTTCCGACAACCCTCTCTTGGCAAGCACCATGGTAATGGCGGCCGTTAGGGTTGTTTTGCCATGGTCCACGTGACCGATCGTACCGATGTTGACGTGCTCCTTGTCCCTTTTAAAATGTTCTTTAGCCATAACTTGTTGTTTTTTAACTTATCATTTAAATCATCAGAGCCGAAAACGAGATTTGAACTCGTGACCTCATCCTTACCAAGGATGCGCTCTACCCCTGAGCTACTTCGGCTTTTGAGGAAGCCCCGCTCTCACGGCCTCCCCTGTTCTGAGCGGGAAACGGGATTCAAACCCGCGACCCTCAGCTTGGAAGGCTGATGCTCTATCGACTGAGCTACTCCCGCTAGTTTTGAAAAAACCGTGCAAAGTTATAATTTAATTCAATATTCCCTCTAAAAAAAGTTGGATTTCAGAAAATTATTTTGTACGCAGTTTATCTTTGTGCCTCTTCAATTGACGGCGTATGGCTTCAACAGCCAGGTCTGTCGCTTCCTCAAAGGTGTCGGCCTGCTTTCTGGCAAACAAGTTTTCAGCAGAAGGAAGTGAAATCCTGATCTCTGAAATCTTGTTGTTCACCGTTTCCGGCTTTTCTACCTTCAACGATACTTCAGCACCGATGATCCCCTCAAAGAAAGTATCCATCTTAGATACTTTCTTGTTCACGAAGTCAATCAATTTCTGATCGGCAGTGAAATGCACAGAATTAACCTTGATATTCATACCATCAATTTTTAACCCCTAGGATGGGCTTGTTGATAAATATTATGTAATTTTTCGAACGTCGTATGGGTATAGACCTCGGTGGCACTCAGATTGGCATGTCCAAGAAGCTCTTTCACGGCATTCAGGTCAGCCCCTTTGTTTAAAAGATGGGTTGCATAGGTATGCCGCAATACATGCGGGCTTCTCTTTTCAATCAGTGTCACTTTGGCAAGATAATTATGAACGATCCTATAAATCAGCTTTTCATACGCCGGATCTCCTTTATCGGTCACAATCAGGGGTCCTGAAACTGTTCCGAAGGCCTCCGACCTGGCCTTCAAATAATCGCCGATTTGCATCTTCATGCTGAAAGGAAAGGGTATTATTCTCTGTTTGTTCCTCTTCCCGGTCACCTTTATCTGGCAGTAGTCCAGGTCTACCTGAGATCCGGTCAATGACAGCAATTCGCTCAACCTGATACCCGTACCATAGAGAAGGGCGATCACNNCGGTTTTCTTCAACAAACAACGGCAGTTTCTTTCTGACCTTGGGAAGCGGAACATCAAAGACCGGAGCAGCATCCACAACTTCAAGCCTGACCAGGTATTTATAGAAGGCTTTGAGGGAGGAGATCTTCCGCCTGACAGACCGGGGCGTCAATCCTTTTCCCATCAGGTAAACCACCCACTCCCTGATCAGCTTCCTGTTGATGTTTTTAACGTCAAAACCTCCTGGCACTTCCCTGCAAAATGCTTCGAATTGTTCGAGGTCATTTCGGTAGGCTACCACTGTATGAGAAGAATTACGCTTCTCATACTTCAGGTAATGTATGAAAGACTCCTGGTGACTCATTCAATTTACAACTAAAACAGGAATCCCCTTCTTACAATTAGTCCTCCTGACGCTGCAAACTCTGAATATAAACAGCCTTTTTCCGAATAGCCCGTTTTTTAACCGATGGCTTTGAAAATACCTGTCTTTCCCTTAATTCCTTGATTACACCCGTTTTTTCAAATTTTCGCTTGAACCTTTTCAAGGCCCTTTCAATGTTTTCTCCTTCTTTAACCGGAATAATGATCATAAAATTTTATTTTTCACTTTTTAAACGAGGCGCAAAATTAAAAAATATTCCATCGCAATCAAATATACTATAAAAAAATGACATTTTTTATTCAAGGAGTGTTAAGGAAGCTAAAATCTTCAACGGCAGGTCAGGTACGGTCTGACTTTTTTAAAAGCGACAGGGTCCAGGATCTGTCGTTCCAGGAGATCCTCTGATTTTTCAAAAGGTCCCCTGGCTGACCTGGAATTGACGATCTGCTGTGCCTGTTCCCGGGTGAAATAGGGATGCCTGGCCAATGTCGGAATGTCGGCGAAATTGAGCCTCAGGGGATTGACCAGACTGGTGTCGGCATAAACAAGCTTTTCCAGCATCCTGACACGCTCTTCTGTCATTCCGTATACCTCTGAAAGCTGCTCAGAAGCGTAAAATCCACCCAGCGACCGGCGATAGCGTATGATCCTTCCGGCGAATGCGGGACCGATTCCCGGCAGGGAGATCAACGCCAGGGAATCTGCCGTGTTGAGTTCCAGGATCCTTGCCGGGGAATCTCCTGTTAAGTGGCCGTCCTCAACGGGTATTCGGATGAGGGCGGCAATTTCGTGGTAAAATGAAGAATCAACACCGTACACTTTCATGAGATCGTCTCCCTCCCTGAATTTGCCTCCTTTGCTCCTGTAGTTGAGCAGATTGCGCCGCTGGTAAAGAGAAAAACCGAGCTTCTCCAACTCCTCCTCCGACACAGCGTTGGGGTCGAACAAAAACCGTTCCTTCTCCCGGGCCGGCTTCCCGGGCGACTCCCCGCCCCCACGGCCTGCAGAAAGCGAGATATAAGGGAGGATGGCATCCAGCAAAGAGTCATTCATCCCATACAATTTCCCAAATTCAGAAGGAGTTCTAAAAAACCCGCCTTTCGACCGGTAGTTAATCAGGTTTTTTTTGATCCTGACAGGAATGGCCAGGGAATCGAGTCGTGCTCCGGAAATGGTGTTGGGGTCAAAAGCAAAAAGCGTCTGGCCTGGGGATGAAACAGCAGTTTCCCCGGCTTCCAGGCTTTTCAGAAATTCTTTAAATTCCGAAGGATCGGCGGGCCGTTTAAAATCGATAAGATCCACGAAAAAGTTGAGCAACAGAGAAATCAAAAGGAGAATTCCCAGAATGACCATTCCATTCCGTTCCGAACGGGTGAACGAAAAATAGTCCCTCATCAGATGTCTGAATGCACCTCTTTGCATGACAGGAGATTCAAACCGTAAAAAAGTTTCAAAAAGCCGGTATGGGCGGTACCGAAAGCGTCCGATGTTCAGGGAATCAATATAATGAAAAAATGGTGGAAAAACAAGAAATCAGGAGCAGGAAGTGCAGGTTTTACATTTTCAGCAGTCCGATTCCGTTCAGGAAAATAAAGGCCAGGGCGATGGGGGCCAGGAATCTGATGATGAAGATATAAACAGGGATATAGCCGGCTTTCAGGGAGCCATCGTTCGACAATTCGGCCATTCTCTTTTCACGTCCGAAGAACCATGCCACGAAGAGGGCGATAAAAAATCCGCCGATAGGCAACAGAATATTCGCCGATGTATAATCAAGCAGTTCAAAAGTATTCAGGCCGAAAAAAGAAACCCCCTCCATGAGGCTATTCCACGACAGGGTGCACATCATCCCGAGCAATGAAACGGTTCCTGCGGCAATCCAGGTTGCCATTTTTCGCCGGAGCCGTAGTTCCTCCACGAAGAAGGCAACGATTACCTCGAGGACGGAAATGGTGGAAGTCAGGGCGGCCACCGCCAGCAAAAGGAAGAAGAGGCTGGCAAAGAATGCTCCGCCGGGCATCTGCTGAAAAATTCCGGGCAGGGTGACGAATACCAGCCCTGTGCCTTCATCGGGAGCGATGTGAAAGGAAAAAGCGGCCGGGAAGATCACAATTCCGGCGAGAACGGCCACGAGGGTATCGGTAAGGGCCACTGAAAATGAAGTACTTAAAAGACGGTCCCTGGCGGGAAAATAGGAAGCATAAGTAATCAGGGTGCCCATTCCGATGCTCAAAGAGAAAAAAACCTGTCCCAAAGCATCAAGGATTGCCGAAGAATCTATTTTCGAAAAATCAGGTTTAAACAGGAACCTGAGGCCATCCAAAGACCCCGGAAGGGTAAGGGAGCGGATTCCCAAGATGACAAGAATGACAAACAAAAGCGGCATCATGATGACAGTTGACTTTTCAATTCCTTTTCTGACGCCGAGAACGATAATTCCAGCTGTCATTCCCATGAAGATCAGGAACCAGAAAAGGGGACGCCAGGTATCGCTGCGGAATTCGCTGAACATCAGGCTCAGCTGCGCCCCGTCCTTGTTTACGAAACCGTTGGTCACCGACTGGTACAGATATTCGAGTGTCCACCCTGCCACGGTGGTATAAAAGGCCAGAATCATAAAGGCGGCGGTCACCCCCATCAAACCCACCAGGTACCACGGTTTTCCGGGGGCGAGTTTCTTAAAAGCCCCGTAAGGATTTTTCCGGGCCGAACGGCCAATGACAAATTCGGAAAGCATGACCGGAATACCGATGACCAGGACAAAGACCAGATAGATCACCAGAAATGCGGCTCCACCGTTCTCTCCCGTGAGATAAGGGAAACGCCAGATGTTACCCAGTCCGACTGCCGATCCTGCTGTTGCGGCAATGACCCCGAATTTGGTGGTAAAAGATTCCCTGCCTGCCTGATTATTACCAATATTTTTCATTTCCGGAAAAATTTCTACAAAGATATTCGCCTTCGTCAAATCACCAAGACAATGCCATCCAAACTATACCAAAAGAAGCGTTTCACCATACTACTACAAACGGATAAAGAGGAGGGAAGGGATTCTCAACCTCAGAACGGGTACCCAATGGCAAAAGAGAGGTTAAAGTCATTTCCGGTGAGCCGCCGGGCCCCGGTAACCCAACCGTTGTGTTCAGGCTGTGCCGGGTCCCGCATTTTGAGTCCCAGATCGAGTCTGAAAACAAAATAGGTAAAGTCAAACCTTAAGCCGGTTCCGGTGCCCAGGGCCAATTGCCGGTAAAACCTGCCGAAATTGAACTGAGCTCCCGGCCTGTTGTCTTTTTCATTAATAGCCCACACGTTTCCGGCATCCAGGAAAAAGGCGCCCTCCAGGAATTTGATCAACTTAAAGCGGTATTCCAGGTTGGCCTCGAGCTTGATGTCGCCCGATTGGTTGGGGTAGGATCCTTCGGGTGCCTGGTAAGTCCCGGGGCCCAGGGACCTGACCTGCCAGGCCCTTATACCGTTCGCCCCACCCGTAAAATACTTTTTTTCAAACGGAAGCACATCAAAATTTCCATAGGGCATTCCCACACCCAGGAACAACCGTCCGACCACCGAATTGTACTTGTCCAGAACGTACCCCTTTCGGAATTCCACATCTCCTTTCACATACTGGGCATAGCGGGTATCCAGCAATTTGTAAAATGAGGCGGGCTTTAATCCGGTGGTATCCGTTTCGGTAGTTTTCCGTGCACCCGTCATTACAGAGAAGAGGTTCAGGAAATTCCCGGATGATTCTGCTGAAACCCGGAGATAGTTATAGCTTTCCCTGGCCTTGACAGTCAGTGTGTTATATACATAAGAATAATTGGTGGCCAAAATCAGGTGGTCGGTAAAACTCTCCCTGATGTACAGGTCATAGATAGAATTCAGAAAGTCGGTGTCAAAGCTGGAAAGGTTCACCAGGTTAAAATCCATCAGGTTCCAGTTGTGCCGTTGGTACTCCGAAGTCATCCATTCATACCCGATCCGCAGGGTGGAGATGGTCCTGGTATAGTCGGGGCGTTGCTGAAAATTGTATCCCAGGGTGAAAAGTGATTTTGGGAGAATATTGCCGAAAGAGGGAACCAGGCTCATCGGGAAAATGAGCCGGGGCACAATCAGGGTTCCTTCCACGCCTAATTCGCGTGTATTGAAATCGAGCGATTCATTACTGACAAAGGCCTGTTGCCTTTCCATGGCTCCCTTCAGTTTCAGATTCAGGATTTCAGCCCCGCGGAACAGGTTGCGATGTGAATAATTGAGGTTTCCGGCTACCCCAAGGTTCCCTGAAGTATTGGTACCTTCAACGTCAAAGGAAGTGGATTGACGGCTTAACGGAGTCAAATCCACATGGCAGTCAAGGAGAGCGAGGTTGTCGGGAACATCCCTGAAGCTGATGTTTATAAAGCGGAACTGACGCAGTCGGTTCAGTGCGCTGAAGGTATTTTCGGCATTCCCGGCATGGTACCATTCACTGCTGTTGATACGGTTCAACCGCAAAAAGAGGTTCGGCTTATAGCGAAAATTCTCGGGAAAAATAAAGGTGTGGTTTTCCGCTACCAAAGTGTCCCTGGAAAGCGGATCCGTAGTTCCCGGAAGTACTACGTTGAAATAATAGCGCCGCAAACGGTAAGGTCTGAAAATCCTGACAGAATCAGCCTGGTTGGCCTGGGGAAGCTCCACAAACATTTCGAGATTGGCGTGCCCCGTTTTATCAATCGTATCGGCTTCAAAAAAAATCAGGGGTTTGGAAAAAAAGTAATAACCGTAATTCTGGAAAAAACGAACCAGGTGGTCCCGCTCACGGTCCAGCAGATCGAGGTCAAATACGGCATCCTTGTAGAGATATCTGCTTTTGTAGTTGTTCATGAAGAGGCTGTTCATCGCCGTATCCCTAACATCATAGGCAACTTCGCCGATCAGCCAGGGATCGCCGGTGGCTATCCGGTAGGTCAGGTTGCTCTTCTTCCCGTTTTTAATGGTATCGATGGTGAAATCCACGATGGCATTATAATATCCCTTGTTGTTCAGATATTGCGTAAGCTGGTTCTTCGATTGCAAAGCCAGGGTTTCATCGAAGATCTGCGGTGCCTCACCCGCCCGCTTCAACCAGCTTTCGGGCTTCTCTGGGGAAGAGAGATTGTAGAGCCACATGTGAAACTTGAGAAAACCCAGGATCCTGGTGTTTTCTCGCTGCTTCACATAAGAAGAAAGTTCCTCCATGTTTATTTCCTTGTTGTCAGCTTTCACATCGACCCGGTTCAGGAGAAGTTCACCCCGGGGGACGTACTTTGTGCCGGAACAGGAAGCCAGAAAAAGCAATACCGCGAAAAGCGCAGCATTTCTGTTAAAAAGACAACGGAGCCATGGAAATCTCATCACTCAGAATACTCTTATCGCAAAAATAACGATCTGTTTGGTGCGAAGTCTCCGTTTTTGGTTTTATCTTTAAAAAAATGAACGACCATGCTGGGCAAGAACCGGATAAAACTTATCAAATCGCTGGAATACAAAAAATTCAGGAACAAGGAAAAGCTATTTGTCGCCGAAGGCGTCAAACTCATCACTTCATTGTCTGATTCCGGAATTCTGATTGCAACGCTCATTGGAACCCCTGAGTTTTTTGCCGGAGCCGGGAAAGAAAAGGAAGCGGCCGGGGAAATCATCATAGCGGAAGAACCGGAACTTGCCAAAGCCAGTTATTTAAAAACTCCGCCACCCTGTATCGCGTTGTGCCGGATTCCCGATTATTCGACTGAAGAGATTTCCCCGATGGAGGAACTTGTGGTATGCCTTGATGACGTTCAGGATCCCGGCAATTTGGGCACCATTGTCAGACTGGCCGGATGGTTCGGGATCAAGGACATCGTCTGTTCAGAACAAACCGCCGATATATACAATCCCAAAGCCGTTCAGGCGACCATGGGTGCCATTGCCGGAGTACGAGTCCACTATACTTCACTGATCCGCTTTCTGGAAATGCACAAACAAGGGAACATTGAAGTGACAGGTACCTTTCTGGAAGGGGAAAACATCTACAGTGCCAGGCTTCCGGCCAACGGGATCGTAGTTCTGGGGAACGAAGGGAAAGGAATCTCTCCGGAACTCTTTTCCTCAATCACCCGGAAAATCAGGATTCCCGATTTTTCAGGAGGCCCCGGGAAACCGGAATCACTCAATGTTTCCATGGCTGCGGCCATCGTCCTGTCAGAGTTCAGAAGACGGACAGCCAGGGCATGATCTTCCGGGGAAAGCCAGCTACTCAAAGTGAAAGGAGAGGGTAAATACGTTGGATCTGAGGGATTTCAGGGCATGTGTATAGTACTGGCGTTCCTTCGCCGGATCAGGCCCCGGGGTTAATTGATCGTTTAAACCCAGGCTCACCTTTGCTTCTACCGACAACCGGAAGAACTGGAGATAATGGTCCCACCCGGCTCCCAGTTCCACATAGTACCCGTCCCTTTCCAGGCCGACGAGGTCGTATTCTGCTGCTTTCGAAATATCAAAACGCACCGCTCCTCCAAAAACCACATAGGGCCGGCCGTTATTGATCCTGTTGGCTTTGTATTTTACCAGAAGCGGCAAATCAATAAAAACCGACGGGATCGAATAATCGTAATTCTCATAAGGAGGAACGTCCAATGACATTATGACAGGGATATTGTATCTTAACTTTCTTTCACCGAACGACATCCCCGGCAGAAAACGCAGATCCAGGCTGTTTGTCATTCGAAGGTTGGAGACAATTGCCACGGTGAATCCGGGAATCAGACGGGCCACATCGGCACGTATGTTGTCATTGACATGAATTTCATCCGGATAGTTAAGCCAATTTGAAGCCGGAAAATCAGGATTCGTATGAACAGGCAGGTAATGTCTTACCCCGAAGTCGAAAGTGTTCACCCCCAGAGTGAATCCGAAATGGAGGAGCTTATCGTCGAAGGTCGTCAGATGGTTCAGCCTGGGTTTCTGCCCGGCAGCCAAGCCGGCAGTAACCATCAGAAAAACCATCATGGCCCAACGTATAACCTGCTTCTTCAACCTCATTTTCTTAAAACCCAAAATGTATTGGTTTATTGTGTCCCTGAAAATGAACTTTGTACTTTCATCCCGTAATATACCGTTGCAACCCCGAAGGTCAGGGTCCTTTTGCCGCATTCCGAAAAACCGCTATCACGCAGGATTTCCAGGAACTGTTCGCCTTCGGGAAACGCATCCACCGATTCGGGGAGGTACCGGTATGCCTGTGGATCACCCGAGACCACCTTTCCGATCCGGGGTAAAATACTGGAAAAATAGATGTTGTAAATCTGCCGGAAAGGCGACCTCACCGGTTTGGAAAATTCAAGGATCACCGCCTGCCCGCTGTTTTTCAATACACGGTACATCTCCCGGATCCCCCTCCCGGGATCCTCAAAATTCCGTACCCCAAACCCACAGAGAACAGCATCGAAAGAAGCATCTTTAAACGGTAGAACTTCAGCATCTCCCCCGAAAAAATCAATTTTGTCACCGAGCTTTTTCGCCAAGATTTTTTGTTTCCCTTTCTCCATCATAGCTCCAGAAAGATCAATGCCTGTAATCTTTTCAGGATTAAGACGCAGCGCAGCCACAGCAAAGTCACCGGTTCCTGTGGCCACATCCAGAATATGCCGGGGATGACGGTTGCGCAAATGGGATATGGCCCTTCTGCGCCAAAACCGGTCAATGTTTAATGACAAAAGATGATTTAAAAAATCATACCGTCTTGCAATGTTGTCAAACATCAACGCCACTTCCCTCTTTTTACCGAGTTCAGGGAAACTGTAAGGCAGAACCTCCATCAGAAACCGGTGGGCATTTTATCGGTAAAACCGAGCGACTCATCATCTATCCTGATCTCTCCCTTGGTCACATGCCCCAGCATGAAAAAGGGGATTTTCATTTCAGAGAGTACATCCACAAAATCGTCTTCCTTATCAGGCTCCACATCCACGACAATCCGCCCCATGGCTTCCCCGAACAGAAAAGCATCCTTTCTTGTCTCGGCATCGGTGGTGATGTCAAAACCCAGACTATTCGGGAAGGATGCCCTCAGGAGGGTAAAGAAGAGGCCTCCCTTTCCAACCGGACTGGCGCTACTGAGAAGGTTAAGGTCGTGCAGTTTCAACAAGACTTCGCGGAGGTGCACTTCCGCTTCAATGTTGAATTCAGGAAGGGGTGAATTGGAAATCCCATGATAGAACTCGAGGTACTCCGAAGCTCCTATATCATCGGAAGGACGTCCGATCAAAAAAATGTTATTCCCTTTGCTCTTGAACACATGGCTGGTAATGTTTGTTTTCCGGGGGATAATTCCCATCACACTGATAATGATGGTGGGAGGTACCGGACCATGCCCCCTGAAATAATCAAACCTGATCTTCCGGTCCGTGATTTTCATGTGGAACCGGTGTGCGGCATTTTCCAAACCTTTCTTGGCTCCTGAGGCAATCACATGCCCGTTCTGGTCAGCATAGTCTATATGATAAAGAAAAGCGCTGACTGCCAATGGCTTTGCTCCATAGCACAGCAATTTCCGGGATGCCCGCGAGATCAGGATTTCTGTAGCCAACTGAGGATTATCAGTCAGATGGTGATGAAATGCATGCGTAGTCATCGACAAACAATGTCCGGTGGAATCCAGCTCAAAGATTCCCGTTTCATCCCCATTACTGTTTTCCAGGGAATCGGGGGTAATGGTCTGATCACTGAAATCATTGAAATAATTGATGGTTGAAAGATTCGGATTAACCATCAACGTGTAAACGACATCTTCAATATTTGGCGGTTCGGCAATGTCGTCAATCGAGAAAGCAGGGTATTCGCTGTCGGTTATACTCATGGCACCGGGTATTAATTTTTTATTCTAACAAAGGTAATTAAGTGGCCGATAATTCCATAAGGTCCTCTCTTTTTTTTAATTTCGGCATTTAAAGCATTTTACCAAAATGGCCAAAATCTTACCGATAACCGGGTCTGCTTCAGTCCCTGTGATGGAAGCATCGTCCGACTGGGTGACCCCACCCGGGAATCGGGGGTTTTACCTTTATATTAACAGACAATCACAAGGATGGAAGCGCTGGTTATTACCCCGGTAAAAGATTCCCCGGAAACCACCCGCAGGACCATCGAAGCGGTAGCCGGGGCAAAAGGTGAGTTCCTCTATCTCGTGTACAACGACTTCAGCGGCAGGGAAACCACGGATTACCTCATTAAAAATCAGCAGCGACTGAAGTACCGGATGATTAATCTGCAGGATATCACCGACAATCCTTCCCCGAATTACAAACTGGTACTCCTGATGGCACAGCAGCGCGCCCTGGAATATAAGGTGCCCCTGATTCTTATTGAGTCAGATGTGGTTATCAGGGAAAATACCATATGCGATCTCCTTAAACTTTCACGAACCCTATCGAAACCAGGTATTATCGGAGTGGCAACAACCGACCGGGAGGGGAACTATAACTTTCCCTATGCACACATCAGGAAGGACGGTAAACCATGGGCGGAAACCCGGCGCAGTCTAAGTTTCTGTTGTACGATGATCACCCTGGATTTTCTGGAAAAATATGACTTTAAACAACTCTCCTCAAAGAAAGACTGGTTTGACATTCATATCAGCAGGCAGTCCCGGAAGTTGAAATTTAAAAATTACCTGGTAAAAGAGAATGGGGTTCTCCATTTGCCCCACAGCAGTCGTCCCTGGAAACAACTGAAATATTCCGATCCTCTCAAATACTATCTTGCGAAGCTTTTTAAACGACGCGACCGAATTTGAACCTTTCGTCACTTCCCTCACGATCTTCATTTAAAACCTTTCAAGGGCTACTCTGCAAATAACTATTCTTTAAACTAAAAAAGGGGAACCGTTCGGTTCCCCCTTTTTAATCAATCAATTCGGTATCACTGTTTGACCATCCGATCTGATTTGACGATGCCATCCTCGTTAAAGAGAGTGATGATGTAGACACCGGTAACCAGGTTGGAAGTACGGATTATGCTTTCAGGATTCTGGACATCGATAACGCGCTGACCGGCAATGTTTGTCACCGTAACACGGGTTAAACGGTCGCTGTTTTCAATATTCAGAACATCTCTGAAAGGATTCGGATAAACGTTGAACTCCAAGTTGGTCGGATCGATTACATCTGTTGTAGCTGAAAGGTCAACCACGTCAGCTGGAATCCTGGGCTCAAGTTTATAAAGATCATGTGCACCATTTACGATACCGGTAACTGTATAGAAGTGGCCATCAACAGGCACATAGGGATACATCCAGTCGTTCACGGTAATAGTATTGTCTTCCAGAGTTTTGATCACCCAGCTGCCATCGGGAAGCGGAGTTCCCTGGAAACGGGCACCAACGACTTTGACAAGTACGCTTTCATATTTCTCCTGTTTTGCATCAACGGGAGAATCAACCTCGATGGCGGTAATCGTCAGCGGGGCATTTACAAGAACAGCCTTGGCAGCGTTCAGCGTGGTAACGCTGTTCACTTCAGCAACCACACCATCGACAGTAATGCCAATACCTATCACAGGTGAAGTAAAGGCGTCAACCACCCAGATACCGCTCCACGGAGCTACGGCATCCTGGACGAAGTAACCAACGCCCGGGACAACGCCGGTGACAGTGCCGGTGATCTGGCGATAAGCTTCAAGCAAGGGTGAGGTTTCACCTGTTCCCTGGATTTCAGCGATCGTTGCAGTATGTACCAGGTCGTCGATGACGGTCACGACCAGCGTACGCTCACAATCGTTGTAGTCATACTTGAATTCGTAGGTACCGGCCAACAGCGTGGTATCCAATCCGGCCTCCGCATCGACCACAGCGGCTTCTTCCCACTTGTATGCGTGGAATTCGGCTTCCCGGACAACCGGGTTGGCGTTGATAACGAAGGTAGTAGTGGCTACACAACCGTGTGCATCAGTCAATACGATTTCATGTGTTCCGGCAGGATATTCGATCCGGTAGCTGCCATCCTCAGTGATCTGAGCCAGATCTCCGGCCACGGTAACCGTGTAGGGCAGGGTTCCGCCGCCCACCGTAATGGTGGCAAAGCCGGTGCATTCCAGTTCTTCGATACAACATACGCTCAACTGGAGCTTCTGCTGCACGGGAACGAAGGTAATTTCCTGGCTAACTTTCTCACAACCCATGTTGTCGATCACCTTGAACCAGTAGTGACCCATCTGATCACTTTCATGACCGTAAGTAAGCCCGGTGACTACGATTTCATTTTCGAAGGACCCGTTAAACTTTGTCCAGGTAGTGGCCGGGAATTTCTTGTAATAAATATCATAGGTACGGCCGGGTTCTCCGCTAACGGTAACCTTGACAGTTGCCGTAGGATCGCCGAAGCAGGTCATGTCCTCAAATGAGACGAATTTGATTTCCGCAGGTTTGGAGACATATTCCTCGGCATAATCCACGCAACCGTTGGCATCCTTGGCCCATACCTTGTAGGTCAGTCCGCCCGGACCCTGGAAGATGTTGACGGCTCCATACTGGGATTCAAATTTCTTAACATTGCCGTCCCAGGCTTCGTAACGATAAGTGACCGGCTGAATACCGCCGCTGAGGATACGGATTTCGAAGATCCCCGCAATGTCATCAGGACAGATGAAAGCATCCTGGGTGACATAAAGTTCAATATCGAATTCCGTGGGCTGCATCACCGCCACCTTGACAGGCTCAGATTCGCAACCGTTCACATCGATGAATACTACGGTATATTTCTCAGCATCCGGAATTTTTTCCGTACGGTTGGTACTGGCCTTAAGACTATTCATCCATGAACCAGCCTTAACATTGGAATACCACTGATCTACCGGGGCGCCGGTATAGTCAAATCCCGTCACATGAGCCGAATAGGCAGGATCACCACCAACGAGGGTGACAACCTTGATCTTGCCGTCGTCTTCGCCGAAACAGCTGGTCATACCAGTTTCAAACGTACTGCCACTGGAAACAGTACCCACCACAGGAACGGGTTCATTCACTGTCACACGGTGATTCTGGATGACTTTGCCATCGGCGTCGGTAGCATGTCCCTGGACGCAACTATTGGCATCCCTGACATAACCGATCCATTCGCCGGCTGGCACCAGGAATTCAGGTGAATCCTGCCAGGCCAGAGAAGCCAAGAAGGCTGCATCGTCGAGCGGGAAGAGATATTGGGCAACATCGCTAGCCAGAGCGATGGCATATTCATAATCAGGAGTTCCGCCGGTGGCGTTCACCTTGATCTTGCCGGTTGCCGTGCCGTGGCAGGTCACATTGTTTACCAGTTCCATGATCAGTTCCAGAGAATCGACATTGTGGATGGTTCCGGCTTCCAGACAAATTTCACAGTTGTTGGCATCCTTCACGAAGACATTGTAGTGTCCCCAGGGCAGACCCGTGAACGTGTAGAAGTTATCGGTCGGTTTTTTGGCATCCTTCCATCCCGTCAAGGATGGGGGAACATCATCCGGACCTTCGATCTTGAACTTATAGGGAGGTACACCGCCCGTAACGCCTGTGATCTTGATTTCACCCGTTAGGGTTTCATGGCATTTTACATCGAAATATTGCACATCATAGGCAATCGGAGCGGGAGCCTCAATGGCCTTGGTTGCCGACGCCATACATTCGCCGTTCTGTTTTCCGGATTCGGGAAGCTCATAAGCCTCTTCATCGGCAATGTAGTCCGGATCCAGAATGATGGGTTTCGGATAAAGCGAAGCTGCTCTTTCCACCACCGTGGCTGTATAGTTACCCGTGCTGAGACCGGTGAAAGTATAATTGCCGGCGACAGTGGATGTGTGGCTGCCCACTTGTACTGTTCCCTTGAGGAGCTTGATTTGATAAACAAAGAGATCATTGTTTCCAGAATCATTCCATCCGCCGCCCCAGGTCACCTTCATGGTACCGTCTTTTGTTTCATTGGTTTTCCCGCAACTTTCGGGCTGTGCACAGGAGACGTTCTTGGCAACCATAGAAACCGTAAGTGCTGCGGGTTCCAGAAGTTCTATCTCACCTTCGGTTTGGCAACCATTGGCATCCTTGATCATCACCACGTAAACGCCGGCACGGGCACGCTTGTCATAAATGGTCACATCATCATTGCTCAGGGCAATTTCATACCAGTTATCCCCGTTGTTGGTCGATTCCTGGTAAGGAGGCGTACCACCGGTAATGGTATACCGGATGATCCCATCCTGGTATCCCTTGCATGAAACGTCAACCTTCTGGAGATCAAGCACCAGTTTGGCAGGTTCTTTGACTTCCACGAAAATCACATGAGGTGTGCAACCGGTTTTGTCAGACACCGTCAGCGTGTAAACACCGGCTCCCAGCCCGCTGAATAACCCGGTCTGGTTTTTAACCGTGGTAAAGCCTGTCTTGGAGAGGGTGAAGGTCAGGTTGCCATCTCCGCCGGTAGCGGTAGCTGTGATGGTGCCGTCTTTCTCACCGAAGCAGCTAACCCAGGTGGTGGTAGCTTTTCCTACAATCGGGTCAAAGCCGTCGATTTCAATCGGACCAACGATCTTGATCTGTGAAGGATCGTGAATGGCGCAGTAACTCCGCACGGCAATCCAATAGGTTCCCTTCTGAACAGCCAGGGTAAGCACACTGTCATTGGTCAGGCTGTTGTTATTTCTGAAATTTTTCCAGGTTACCTGCTCACCATACCAGTTGGGATAATCAAAAATGTCGGGCTGTTGAACCAGTACATACTGGTATTTTACACATTCTGATCCGTTGGGTTCCGTAAATTCGGTAGGAATGCAATACCCGCCGCCACTGAAAGCTTCCACTTTGATCTCGCCAGTCCAGGTATTGGCACAGGTAGCATCCGTTTCAGTCACGACAATTGACAACGGAATGGCATCAATAATTTCGATTTTCTCAATATTGGAGTAGCATCCCCATTCATCTTTGGCCACCAGGTAATAGGTGCCAGCGCCAAGGGACGTCTCATGATCTACGATTTCACCGTTGGCAACGATGTCGGCCGGAATGGTACTGGCTGTCGTCGAAACCCACAGTTTCGGATTGCGTTCCCAGATATTGCCCTGAAAGGGAACCAGAACCCAACCCGTCGCGGATGTCCAGTAACTGAACATGTCGGCATCCTCACCATCGCCGGTATGGTTTATTTCAGGATACCAGGAAAAATCGGTCATGAAACCTTCATCGAGCCCGACATGCTCATACAAGTCATCTTCATCATAGGGATCGGAATTGAACAGGTTGATCTCATCACCGGCACACTGCAGGTAAACCTTGTCCTGGAACTCAATGTAGTTTTCTCCATCAGGAACTTCGAAGACGACAGGTTCGCTGAGACATCCGTTGGCATCGGCAACGGTGATGGTATAGGTACCTGCACCGACGGCAAAGTCATTGGAATGTTCCGCCATGGAGGCCGGACGGTCGTCGATTATAAACTTGTATACATTCCCTGGCCAGGGAGTTCCGCCTTCAACAACTACGGCAATGTTGCCGTCGATATTTCCGGGGCATGACGGGGGAACCATCAGCGCCGTCAGCGGAGTCGCAACTACCGGAGTGGGCTGGGTTAGGATCTGTTCCCATGAAACCACACAGTCAGCAGTTTTGTCCCACACGGAATACCTGTATTTTACATCGGCTACGATGCCGGTGAAAACATTGCTGGTTTGCCATTCAGTGCCAACAACTTCCCATGTGCAGGTAACTACACCCCCACTTTCTTCACATACCTCTTTTTCAACCTTGTAGGCAAATTCATGGTTCGCATCTCCCGAAACCAGTGTAATGGTAACCTTGGTTGTCTCACCGTAACATTTTATCGGCGTGTAAACAATGTCAAATTCTGTGGTAAGGACTTTTATGGCATCGTCGCCGATTTCATTTTCCCATACCTGGCGGCAGCCGTTGCCGTCTTCCACCTCTACGTAATAAACGCCGGCAGGAACATCCGTAACCCTGGTATCAAGGGAGTACCATGGACTCACATTGGTTTTCCAGGAAGGATCGGTGGTGTAATGCCACCTCCAATCAGAAAGATCACCTGAACCACCTGAAATGCTACCCTCGCGAATCCAGATTTCACCCACAGGCTCATCGCAACCGGCATCGGTATGATCGACCTCAAACACGATTTTATCGGGTTCCTCCACCGTATATTCGACCGTAAATTCACAGCCGTTGGCATCGGTGATCACGAAAGTATATTTGCCCGGTTCCAGAACTTCTTTGTTGCAGGGAATCGTACCGCAAAGCACATCGACATTGCTGTCATATACCAACCTTTTCCCAACATAAACGCCGTTGACAGAAACATGGTATCCCTCTTCATACGGGGTACCGCCAGAGATAGAGAATTGGATCCGGCCGTCATCCTGCCCGAAGCAAGTGGTCATCAGTTTCATATCTTCGCCATCGGTAACTTCGATCGGTTCCAGATTATCGATCACTTCAACCGTTTTCCACGACGCCATCATGTAGGATCCGGAAATCGGGACACAATCATTGGCATCCTGAACGGCCACCCAGTATATTCCAGGAGGACGCTGCACCACATAGTTGGAGAAGGTATACTTGTTTAGAATGGTTTTGTTGCCGTTCCGAAGATGTTGATAAACCTGGTCGCCATGTTCCCACTGGCTTTCAGGAACAACATAATAAATATAAGGTTTGGTGCCGTTTTTGGCCACAATCTCAATATCTCCGTTGCCGCCAGGGCAAAGGGTATAGACAGGTGATGCCACAGTGAAAGTGAGCGGGGTTACCGCCTCCACGTCAAATTTCTTGATATAGGAAATGCAGGAGGCATCCTGGATGATCAACTGGTTGTCCACCGAAGGGGCATACACTTCCGACTTGTTGAGGGGCATATAGGTATCCCCGTTGAAAGAGTACAGCATCCCGTCTACATGGGCGGGAGTGGTTACTTCAACGGTGACATTGTCGCCCTCGCAGTTGGCAACAGCGCCGTCCACCACAACTTCCTGCCACTTCTCAGTCACCTTCAGGCTATTGTTGAAGATATTCGAATTGAGAATGTCGCACTGACCGGCATCATTCCACAGCTCCACCTTGCTCCAGTTTAATGCCGTCTGGAATACAAACTGGTTGGCCACGGAATAGTGGTGCAGGTACGCAGGTATGGTAAATTTAAGGGTGAACACCCTGATATCTTCACCGACAGGCTCCAGGGTGACAGGCGTCGTACTCGACCAGTTCATTGTTATTTTCCCGCCTGCCTCCGCGAAAGTCGCAGTCGACAGACTGGGGTGTACGCCCGTAACTCCTGTGAAATCAAAATCAGTTACGTTCGGGAAGGTGAGCTCCAGAGCGAACTGTTTGATTTTCAGAAAATCCTGCATATATACAGGAATCTGATAAGTGTTATCGATCCGATAACAATTATCATAACCACCAACCTTCAACTGATAGGTAACCTGGTTACCTTGTGCAAATGCAAAGGTCGTCAGGAATACCAATACCAATCCAAGGCCAATTTTTCGGAGGTGACACCAAATGCCAAGTTCTCCGAGCAAGAAATCTCTAGTAAATTTTTTCATAGCAACTTGCTTTTAATTGAACTTAATTGATTGATTGATTTTGATTTATTAATAAAATTATAGATTTTAAGACATACTTGTCCTATTTTTTTATCTCATAATACAAACCTACTAAATTTAAACGCAATGTACAAAATAATTGATTCATTATTTCTGAACTAATTTCATCTTTTTCTCCGGTAATTGTTAACAATCCGGCATTTTCTGGTTTAATTATCATATGTAACCTGTTCATTTCCCCGATCCCGGGAGCCGATTAACCTACCGGTTATCTGAAAAATGGCCGGTCAAATATACGTTTTTTTAAAGAAATGCGTTCAACTCAAAAAAAAATATTTGATTTTAATTCTATTTGAACCATGAAGCGTAAAAAAAGCTGCTTTGGTTTGCCGGTAATCCTCCTGTTGCTGCTGTTGACGGGATTTGTTTCCTGCAAAACCTGCGACTGTCCGGCTTATACCTCCCTTCCCGGGGGAGCAGTGCCCCATGAAGTCGGAACGCCGCCCCGGGGATAACTTTTACGGATTTTATACCATTATTATATATATGGTAAATAAAACAGTTTCCGTGAACCGGATTTCCGTGCCGGAGACCATCCTGAACCGGATTTCGGGTGTTTCCTGCCCCACACGCCTGGCAAGTCAGGAAAGGTTAGGAACTGCCGGGGAAACTGCGCCGGAGGATCTTCCCCGGAGGTCACCGGTTTAAGAAAATCTTAACCTTCAACCTTTCAGGGAAAAAGTATGACGGCGATGCCCGACAAATCAAATAATTAATGTTTACTTTGCAATATCAGACCATTAACATTCTGTAGATATTTCTAGTCTATTAACATTTATAAATCTTATCGGCTATGTCAAAAATAAAAATTGGGATTAACGGATTCGGGCGCATCGGAAGGTTGGTTTTCCGGGTCGCCATGACAAAGGAGAACATCGAAGTGGTCGGGATAAACGACCTGCTGGATGTCGATTACATTGCCTACATGCTGAAGTATGATTCGACGCACGGTCTCTTCAAGGGCACCGTGGATGTGAAAGACGGCATGCTGGTGGTGAACGGCACTAAGATCAGGGTAACCCAGGAAAAGGAACCTGCCTTGCTGAAGTGGAATGAAGTGGGTGCCGAATATGTGGTGGAAGCCACGGGTCTCTTCCTTGACAAAGCCAAAGCCCAGGGGCATATTGATGCAGGCGCCAAAAAAGTGGTGATGTCGGCTCCTTCGAAAGATGACACACCCATGTTTGTGATGGGAGTAAACCATACGACCTATACCAATGACATGGACTTCGTCTCCAATGCCAGTTGCACCACCAACTGTCTGGCCCCCGTCACCAAGGTGTTGCATGACAATTTCGGCATCGTCGAAGGACTGATGACCACCGTTCATGCCACCACGGCCACCCAGAAAACCGTCGACGGTCCTTCGAAGAAAGATTGGAGAGGCGGACGCGGCGCCGGGCAGAACATCATCCCTTCCTCCACCGGAGCTGCCAAAGCCGTCACCAAGGTGATCCCCTCCCTGAAAGGGAAACTCACCGGGATGGCTTTCCGCGTACCCACCCCCAACGTTTCGGTCGTCGACCTCACCTGCCGCCTCGAAAAACCGGCCCCCTACGCTGAAATTTGCGCCGCCATGAAAAAGGCTTCCGAAGGAGAACTCAAAGGCATCCTCGGCTATACCGAAGATGCCGTGGTATCGACTGACTTCCTGGGCGATCCCAGAACCTCAATCTTCGATGCCGGCGCCGGAATCGGACTGAATGACAACTTCGTGAAAATCGTCGCCTGGTACGACAATGAATGGGGCTACTCCACCAAACTCGTGGAACTCATTGAATACATGAATTCTGTTAAGTAAACAACCATACATTAACATAATGAAAGGGGCGACAATCGCCCCTTTTTTCGTTCATTACGGCAGAGCATAAGCCAAGCCTGGTACCGCGGCCTTCCGGACAGGACAACAACCCTTGACAACAACCGCCAGGCCCCTGGTATAAGATATTGCCGGGCAAAGGTTTTACGAAGTGGCATTGGCTGCACGTCTGCCAACCAAAAAAGATTTAACATTTTTTATAAATCGGTTTTATTAGAACAAATGTTTCATCCACCGAGAATGGAATACCCGATTTAATCTCTCATTCATAAGAAGATATGCCTGCTCTTTTTCTGTCTGAACCACATTTTACAGGGTTGGCACCGCAAGGTCACACCTCCCTGAAGCTTTTAAACTGTTGCTTATTATGAAAATTCCTTTATAAATTTGACCCGGCATAATCCATCAACTTATGATTTATCAATTCAGGTGTAGTTGTCAGGAATCCCCACATTTTCAGCTGGAAATTGATGCTGATTCACAACACTCCTTTTTTGATCTTCACCTTGCCCTCCAGTCCTGCCTTGGTTTTCAGCCTTTGGAACTCGCCTCGTTTTTCATACCGCTGGCACGTGGAAGAGAACAAATAGAAGTTACACAATCGGGCGGATTGAAAACAGCCAGGGTATTCCCCATACGGAACACGCTGCTCGGCGACCTGATGAAACCCGGCATCCGGTTTTTCCGGTATGTCTTTGATTTAATGAATGACCGATATTTACAGATACAACTAACCGGAACGATTATGGAAAAGAATCTCAGGGAACCACTTGTCAGGATGAACCGGGGTAAAGCACCGGTTCAGATCATGGATGAGGAGCTTCAGGAAGAGGTGTTCGATAAACTTAATAAGAAAAAACCAAATGCTGATTATGGCATCCTGACTGACTATTATGAAATTTTCGGGGAGATGGAGGAATATGTCCTTTAGTTCCTCTTTCTGAGCTGAATTCTCTTTTTTTTACGGAATCTGAAACTGACCGGCCTCTCATGCCGGTCAGTTTTTTTATTCCCGCAATTGTATCTTTGTCCCAGTAAATTGCAACGAAAAATGGATTCTACACTGGTGGTCATAGCAGGTCCGACAGGAGTCGGCAAGACCAGGGTCAGCCTGGAAACAGCCCGCCATTTCGGGACGGAGATCCTGTCGGCCGACTCCCGGCAGATGTACAGGGAGATGAGGATCGGAACCGCCGTTCCTTCTATGGAAGAGCTGGCGCTTGTAAGGCACCATTTCATCGGGAACCTCTCCATCTCCGATTATTACAATGCCAGCCGCTATGAGGAGGAAGCCATCGCTTTGCTGAACCGGCTTTTCCGCCGGTCTCCTGTCGTGGTCCTCACCGGCGGATCGATGCTGTATGTCGATGCCGTTTGCAACGGGATCGATGACCTTCCCACCATCGATCCCCTCATCAGGGACCAACTCCTCCGCCAATACCACAGAGAAGGGATCGGGAGCCTGAGGGAACTGGTTCGTCAGCTGGATCCCGAATACTACCGGACAGTCGACCCTGATAATCCCAAAAGGCTGCTCCATGCACTGGAAATCTGCATGATGACAGGCAAGCCTTATTCCTCCTTTCTGAAACGTGAAAAGAAACAACGCTCTTTCAGGATCCTGAAGTGCGGACTGAACATGGACAGGAAGAGCTTGTATGAGCAGATCAACAGGAGGGTGGACGAGATGGTGGCTGCCGGACTTGAAGAGGAAGCCCGGGGGCTGTTACCCTTCCGGTCCCTGAATGCCCTCAATACGGTGGGATACCGCGAGTGGTTCTCTTTTTTTGACGGCGCATGCACCAGGGAAGAAACCATCGCACAGATCAAATCCAATACCAGGCGATATGCCCGCAAGCAATTGACATGGTTCCGCAGGGATCAGGCCATCACATGGTTTCATCCCGATGAAACAGAAAAGCTGATCACATTCATCGAAAAGGAAATAAAACCGGCAAAATAACGAGAATGTGCTGTTTTTCTTATTCCATTTCCTAAATTCGTAACCTGGATGAAGAGGCAACCATTGTTGCTCATCTGAAACTAACACGTCATTTCAATGAAAGTTGTAATTCTGGGTCCTGCCCATCCGTACAGGGGGGGGATCGCCGCCCTGAATGAGAGGCTGGCCCTCGCCATGGGGAGGGATGGGCACAACGTGAGAATCATCACTTTTACGTTGCAGTACCCCGGATTCCTTTTCCCCGGAAAAACACAGTTCACCGATGATCCGCCCCCTGCAGGGATCATCATAACCAGGAAAATCAACGCCATCAACCCCCTGAACTGGATCAGGACGGGGATCTCCCTCCGGAAGGAAAGGCCCGATTTGGTCATTGCCCGCTTCTGGATTCCTTTCATAGGGCCTTCCCTGGGGACCATTTGCAGGATCATCCGCAAAAACCGGCACTCCCTGATCCTGGGCCTTGCCGATAACATCGTGCCCCACGAGAAAAAACCGGGCGACAGGATGCTGACCGCCTATTTCATCCATTCGTTAGATGGCATCGTGGTGATGTCAAAAAGCGTCATGGACGACCTGGATGGTTTCGACCCCAATAAACCCCGCAAATACGGACCCCACCCGATTTACGACCACTATGGCCGGATCTACGGCAGGGAAGAAGCTCTGAGAAACCTTCGCCTGGACCCCGGCTACCGGTATATGCTCTTCTTCGGACTGGTCCGCGATTACAAGGGATTGGACCTGGTGATCGATGCGATGAAGGAGCCGCGGCTGAAACACCAAAACGTCAGGCTGATCGTGGCCGGAGAGTTTTATTCCGACAGGGAGAAATATCTCGACAAAGTGAAAAAATCAGCCCTGGAAGAGCAGGTTCTCTTCTTTGACCGTTATATTCCCAACAGCGAGGTGGAAGACTTTTTCAATGCCGCCGACATTGTTGTCCAACCTTACAAAAGTGCTACCCAAAGCGGGGTAACCCAGGTAGCCTATCATTTCAACAAGCCGATGCTGGTGACCCGTGTCGGCGGGTTGGCTGAAATCGTCGCACACGGCAGAGCAGGGTATGTATGCCAGCCTGAAGCCGGGGAAATCGCTGAGGCTCTCCATGATTTCTTTTCCAATGACCGGAAAAAAACGTTTGAAACCTATGTGGCTGCAGAAAAGCAGCGGTTTGGATGGGATCATTTTACAAAGCTGTTTTACGATTTAAAGGAAGAATGTGATGCGAGAAAAAATTACGGGGACCATTCGTAAGGCAATTCTGGTGAAAGAAGCGCTGCTCACTGATAGTGATCTGCTGGACAAAACGGAGGAGGCCATCCGTATCATTTCAGAAGCGCTGAAAGGCAGAAGAAGGGTGCTCTTCTGCGGAAACGGGGGAAGTGCCGCCGATGCCCAGCATCTTGCCGCAGAGCTTTCCGGGAAATTCTATCTCGACCGCACAGCCCTGAATGCCGAGGCCATCAACCTCAATATTCCGTTTCTGACCGCTGTGTCGAACGATTACGATTACAGTTACTCCTTTGCCCGCTATCTCGAAGGGGCCGCCGCACCGGGCGACGTGCTTCTCCTCCTCTCCACATCGGGGACATCACCCAATATCGTCAGGGCTGCCCGTTATGCCTCCGCAGCAGGGATCCGCACCATCGCCCTTACCGGGGCAACCGGGGGAGATCTGCTTTCGCTGGCTGACATCACCCTCCGTATTCCCTCGGCCGACACACCCCGGATCCAGGAAGCCCACATGCTCCTGGGACATGTCATCTGCGAAGAGGTGGAACAACGGATCTTCGGGAAAAACGACGGCTGACAACTGATACGGGAACCATGCAGAATAAGGCGCTTTTCCTCGATCGCGACGGAACCATCAACGTGGAAAAGAACTACGTTTTCAGAATTGAAGATTTCGAATTCAGGGAAGGAATTTTTGAACTGGTACGGGAATATTCCTCCCAGGGATATCTTATTTTTGTAGTGACAAACCAGGCAGGAATTGCAAGGGGGCTGTACACCGAAGAGGATTTCCAGCTTCTGAACGATTATATGGTCAGCCAATTCCGTGAAAAAGGGATCGTCATTGCTGACGTGCGCCATTGTCCCCACCATCCAGAATTCACCGGGCGGTGCAGGTGCAGGAAACCCGAACCGGGAATGATCCTGGACCTGATCGGGGAGTATGACCTCGACCCGGAAGCCTGTGTACTGATCGGCGACCGGATGCGCGATATCCTGAGCGGATTGCGAGCCGGAATCGGGGTCAATTATCTGGTAAAAGAAACAGGAAGGATAACCATCGAAGATGTCACTGTTTACAAAAGCTGAAATCAGGCAAATCAACGACTGTTACGATGACCTGAAAAGGGAGATCGGAAAAAGGTTCGATGCGGAACGGATGGAGAAGGTCGGCAAGGCGTTTCTTTTCGCCAATGCCGCCCATGATGGGATCCGCAGAAAATCAGGTGAGCCCTATATCATCCACCCCATTGCAGTGGCCACCGTTGTGGCGCGCGACCTCGGCCTTGGCGCCACCTCGGTCATCGCCGCAATTCTCCACGATGTGGTGGAAGATACCGACTATTCGACGGAAGACATCCGCAACCTCTTCGGGGAGAATGTTGCCAGGATCGTGGACGGACTTACCAAACTGTCGGGAGAAATGGATACCCGTCAGGCTTTGACCCTGAAAAAGATGCTCATGACCCTCTCCGACGATGTGAGGGTGATCCTGATAAAACTGGCCGACCGGTTGCACAATATGCGGACGTTGGAGTCGCTCCCCCCTCTGAAGCAGCTCAAGGTGTCGGGAGAGACCCTTTACCTGTACGCCCCGCTGGCCCACCGGCTAGGACTCTATGCCATCAAGAACGAACTGGAGGAGCTAAGTTTCAAATTCAAACATCCCGAAGATTACAAACACCTCCTGTACCAGCTTCACGACCAGGAAGAAAAACGGAATTACCTGGTCAACGAATTCATTGCCCCCATCCAGCTTCGGCTCGCCGAAGAGGGTATAGAATGCACCGTTACCCACCGGCTGAAATCGATGTTCTCCATCTGGACAAAAATGCATACCAAAGGTGTCACCTTCGATGAGGTATACGACCTGCTGGCCATCCGCATCATTCTGAAAGCCAAACCCAACATTTCAGAAAAAAGACAGTGCTTTGAGGTGCTTTCGCTGGTGACAGACATATACCCCCCCAAGCCTGACCGGATCCGCGACTGGATCACCATGCCACGCGCCAACGGATACGAATCTCTCCACGTGACCGTCATGGGCCCCCAGGGCAAATGGGTAGAAGTGCAGATCCGCACCGAAAGGATGGACCAGATCGCGGAATATGGCTTCGCCGCCCACTACAGGTACAAAGACGCCCCTGCTCCCGAAAACGAACTGGACCGCTGGATAGAACGGATAAGAGATCACCTCGAGAATTCGGAATACGATGCATTTGAATTCCTCGATGAATTCAAACTCGACCTCTTCGCTTCTGAAATCGTGGTGTTCACCCCTAAGGGAAAAACCATCAAACTCCCCAAAGGCGCCACTGTCATCGATGTAGCCTACGAAATCCATACCAACCTGGGCAACAAATGCATCGGAGCCAAAATAAACCAGAAACTGGTGCCCCCCAGCCATGTCCTTCAAAACGGCGACCAGGTGGAAATCCTGACCTCCGAAAACCAGATACCCCAGCAACAATGGCTCAGCTTCATCACCACAGCCAAAGCCAAAAGCAAGGTCAAAAACGCCCTGCGCTCCGAAAAAAAACAACACCTTGAAGCAGGCAGGGAATTGGTCGAAGAAGCCATCAAAAAACACAAAGCACCCCTGGTGGCAAATACCATAAAAAAAATCATCGCCCATTATAACCTGAACAACAAAGAACAACTCTTCTCGGAAGTGGGCATGGGTATCATCCAACTGGACGACCTCGGAAAAATCCTGTCCTTGAAATCACGCAATAAATTCATCAAATACTGGAACATCACCTTCAGGGGAAAAGATAAGGGAATCGAAATCCCGGGAGAGGAAGAACCGGGAGAAGATGCCACCGGCTTGCTGGATAAACAAAAACCATTCCTCCTAAAGGAAAATCCCGATAAGATCGCCTATAGCCTCGCCAAATGCTGTAATCCGATTCCGGGAGATGACGTCATCGGGTACATCAGCTCGGGAGACCATGTCATCATCCACAAAAAAATATGCCCGAAAGCCGAAAAACTGGTCGCCAGCCGCAGTGATAAAATCATAACCGCCGAATGGACCAAATTCAAAAAACTCTCATACCTCACCCGCCTGAACCTGAACGGATTCGACCGGATCGGCCTTGTCAGCGATATCACCACCATCATCTCCAAACTCCATAGCATCAACATGCGGTCTGTCAAATTCGACACCCACGACGGACTTTTTGAAGGAGATCTTTTCCTCTATATCCACAATACCGAAGACCTGAACATCCTCATCGGCGAACTGGCCAAAGTCAAAGGGATCAACAAAGTCACCCGAGTCGAAAACCTGAATGATTAATCGGCACTACCCATCTTTTCTCTGAAAAATATCCTATTTTTGAACGTCTATTTAAATTTGGTTTAAGTATGAATAATCAAAAGACAAGAGATACCGTAAAAACCATTTTCAGGGAATACCTTGAATCTCACGGGCACAGGAAGACTCCTGAGCGTTTCGCCATTGTGGATGAGATATATTCCCGCGACGGCCATTTTGACGTGGAATCGCTTTACATATCCATGAAGAATAAGAACTACAGGGTGAGCCGGGCTACGTTATACAACACCATTGACCTGTTGCTGGAATGCAAATTGCTGGTCAGGCACCAGTTCGGCAAAAATATTGCTCAGTTTGAAAAGACTTTTGCGACCATCCGGCACGATCATCTCATTGACATGACTTCCGGCCAGGTACTTGAGTTCTATGATCCCCGCATCCGTGAGATCATTGAAGAGGCTTGCAAAAAGAACAACTTCCGGTTATCGCACCACTCCCTGTACATCTATGGTCATCGTACCGACAGCGATCATCAGGAAGCTCCCTAAGCGTGTCGCTTGAATTTTTAACGTTTCGCACTGGTAAAAAAATACTATTTTTAACCGCTCCGATGCCGGGTTCTGCAATGCGCCCTGGCAGATCCCGGAGCATTGGTCTCCTGATAATAAATGCATATCGATGAAAGCAGACGTTTTGTTAGGCCTGCAATGGGGCGATGAGGGGAAAGGCAAGGTGGTGGATGTTCTTACCCCCGAGTATGATATCATTGCCCGCTTCCAGGGAGGCCCGAATGCCGGGCACACTCTTGAATTCAGCAATATCAAACAGGTGTTGCACACCATTCCGTCAGGGATTTTCCGCAAGAACAAAATCAATGTCATCGGCAACGGAGTCGTCATTGATCCCATTATCTTTAAAAAGGAAATAGAATCTCTGCGGGAAAAAGGATTTGATCTTTCCGGAAACCTGTACATTTCGAAAAAAGCGCACCTGATCCTGCCGACCCACCTGCTGCTTGACAAGGCTTCGGAAGAGTCAAAAGGCAAGACAAAAATCGGTTCCACGCTGAAGGGGATAGGACCTGCTTATCGCGACAAGACCGGAAGGGAAGGTTTGCGGGTAGGCGACATCCTCACCGGATTTGTTGAGAAATACAGGTGCCGCACCGAAAACCATAAAAACCTGCTCAGCAGCTATTATCACCGCGAATACCGGGAAGCCCTGGAAATCCACGAAAAAGAGTGGTTTGAAGGCATTGACGTCCTCAAATCGTTCAGGCTGATCGACAGTGAAGTTTTCATCAATCAGATGCTCGACGAAGGGAAAACGGTGCTTGCGGAAGGTGCCCAGGGCACACTGCTCGATATTGATTTCGGATCGTATCCGTTCGTGACCTCTTCGAACACCATCTGTGCCGGAGCCTGCACGGGACTGGGACTGCCCCCCGGGAAAATCGGGAAAGTCCTCGGAGTTTTCAAGGCCTACTGCACCCGCGTCGGCAGCGGTCCCTTTCCTACGGAATTGAAGGATGAGACCGGAGATCTGATCAGGGACGCCGGCAGAGAATTCGGGTCCACGACTGGCAGGCCAAGGCGTTGCGGATGGCTCGACCTGGTCGCACTCAAATTTTCCATCATGCTGAACGGCGTGACAGAACTGATTATGATGAAAGCCGATGTCCTTGACCGGTTCGAAACTCTGAAAGTGTGCGTTGCCTATGAAACCGGGGGAGTGGTTTCTGAAACCTTCCCTTTCGAAATCGAGGATGATCTCAAGCCGGTGTATGTCGACCTCCCCGGATGGCATACTTCCCTGACGGATATCCGGAACTCCGGGGATTTCCCAGGAAATCTGAAAAAATACATCCGCTTCATTGAAGAGGAAACCGGTATCCCGGTGACCATTGCCTCCGTCGGACCCAACCGGAACCAGACGATCATCCTGTAAGGCTGAGGTTGAGAATAGTGGCATAACGCCATGTCAAAATAAAGAAGGAAGAAAATCGATACATTATGTCTCCCGACAGGTATCCGTCAAAATTGCTGGAAAATGCAGTGAATGAATTTGCCCGCCTTCCGGGTGTCGGCAGGAAAACCGCCCTTCGGCTGGTTCTTCACCTCCTCAGGCAGGAAAAGGAGGATGTTGCTTATTTCAGCAACACCCTCATCAGGCTAAGGAATGAGGTGATGCGCTGCGGAATCTGCCACAACATTTCCGACACAGCCATCTGCGATATCTGCGGAAATCCTTCCCGAGATGCCGGAATTATATGCGTTGTGGAAAGCATCCGCGATGTGATGGCTATTGAAAATACCCATCAGTACAACGGACTGTACCATGTACTGGGAGGAATCATCTCTCCCATGGACGGTATTTCGCCTTCCGACCTGGAAATCGAATCGCTGGTAAAGAGAGCGGGAGCGGGCGGAATCACGGAAGTGATCCTGGCACTGCCTACCACCATGGAAGGCGACACCACCAACTTTTACATTTTCAGAAAGCTGAAATCTTTTGAGATCGCCGTTACCACCCTCGCCCGCGGAATCTCCGTTGGAGATGAACTCGAATATGCCGATGAGATTACCCTGGGGCGCTCCATCCTCAACCGTACCGAGTTTGAAAAAAGTATGAAGTAAAGACCATGAAGCTTTCCGTCATCATCGTCAACTACAATGTAAAGCCATTCCTCGAGCAGTGCCTTTATTCGGTTATGAAGGCCGCTGAAAAGATCGACGCGGAGGTTTTTGTGGTGGACAACGCTTCGGTTGACGGCTCCTGTCCGATGGTCCGAGAGAAATTCCCGTCGGTCAGGCTTTTAGAAAACAAAACCAATACGGGCTTTTCCGCAGCCAACAACCAGGCGATCAGGATCTCTTCGGGGGAATTCATCCTCCTGCTCAATCCCGACACCGTTGTAGAAGAAGACACCTTTTCCCAGACCCTCCGGTTTATGGAAGAGCATGCCGATGCAGGCGGGCTGGGGGTTAAAATGATTGACGGCAAGGGGAAGTTCCTCCCCGAGTCGAAACGCGGTCTTCCGACACCGTGGGTTGCCTTCTACAAGATTTTCGGACTCGCGAAATTGTTCCCCCGCTCCCGTCGCTTCGGGAAATACCATTTGAGCTACCTGGATGAAAATTCGACCTGCAGGGTGGATGTCCTGTGCGGTGCCTTTATGCTGCTGCGCAGGGAGGTTCTTGACAAGACCGGCCTTCTCGATGAGGCCTTTTTCATGTATGGAGAGGATATTGATTTAAGTTACAGGATTTTACAGCAAGGGTACAACAACTACTATTTCCCGGGGAGCACCATCATCCATTACAAGGGAGAAAGCACCAAGAAGGAGAGTCTCAACTATGTGAAGGTGTTTTACAATGCCATGGCTATTTTTGCCCGCAAGCACTTCTCTTCTGGAAACGCGCGCATTTTCACCCTGCTCATTCATCTGGCCATTTATTTCAGAGCTTTGATGGCCATCATCCAGCGGTTGTTCCGCCGCATTTACCTGCCTCTTCTTGACGCCCTGCTGATCTGGGCCGGATTCCTGCTGATCCTTCCTTTCTGGGAAAGGATCATGTTCGAACCGGGCTATTATCCTGCCATCTATCTCCGGTGGGTCGTTCCGGCCTATATCCTCTGCTGGCTTGTGGGAATACAGGTGTCGGGAGGGTACCGGAAACCCGTGAACCTCCTGCATCTCGCCAGGGGAATCCTTTGGGGGACCATCGCTCTACTCATCGCTTACTCACTCATCAGTGAAGAATTTCGTTTTTCCAGGGTGATGATCCTCATTGGAATGGCCTGGGCCTTGCTGGCATTGCCAATGCTCCGCCTTCTCTTCAACAGGATGAAAATCACGGGCTTTGAACTTGACATTGAAAAACCCAAAAGAATTGCCATCGCAGGAGACCCGCCTGAAACCGGCAGGGTCAGGGAATTGCTGACCCACTCTCCCGTCAGGCCGGTTGTTGCCGGTTATGTTTCCCTTTCTCCCGACGGAGAAGGCCCCGATTACCTGGGGACCGTTGACCAGTTGAAAGAGATCATCCGGGTCAACCGCATTGAGGAGATCATCTTTTGTTCCGGAAACCTCAGTTCGGGAAATATCATCAGGGCCATGCTCGATTTGTCGGACCTCGACGTCGATTACAAAATCGCCCCTCCCGAAAGCCTCAGCATCATCGGAAGCAACTCCATCCATACCGCAGGCGACCTTTACCTCCTGAATATCAACGCCATTACTCGCCGCAATAACCGGAAGGCAAAACGCATTTTTGACATCGCCGTGGCAACAGCCCTTCTCCTGTCATCAGCCGTGCTGGTATGGTTCATGAAGAACAAGATGCAATTCTTCAAAAACGGACTTTGGGTGATCAGCGGGAAACGGTCATGGGTGGGTTATATTCCCGGAAACATAGAAGACCTCCCCGTTATCAGAAAAGGAGTGCTCCATCCGGGAATGCTCTTCCCAGCCCAAAGCCTTGAACCCACCAGAATCAGACAGCTCAATATCCTCTATGCCAAAGATTACCGGTCCTGGAATGACCTCGAAATCGTTTTCCGGAACTGGAGAAAACTCGATAACGAATTCCATGAAATACCCTCCCGCCCCGGGCAGGATCTGACGGATGAATAATGATATTCTTGCATATGGCAACGTGGTCTTGCGGGCACTGGAACCCGAAGATCTGGACCTTCTATACGAATGGGAGAATGATTCTTCCCTATGGGAATTAAGCAACACCAAGGCTCCTTTCTCCCGGCATATTCTTGCCTCTTACCTGCAAAATGCCACCCCTGACATTTATGAACAGAAACAGGTCAGGCTGATCATCCAGTCACTCCAGGGAAAAGCTGTCGGGGCGGTCGACCTCTTCGACATCGATCTTTTTCACCAGCGTGCCGGAGTGGGTATCCTGATTCACAAAAAGGAAGACCGGCGACACGGCTATGCTTCCGATGCGCTGAAAGCGTTTGAGAACTACGCCCAGGAAATTGTGGGGGTCAGACAATTGTATGCCAACATTGCAGAGGATAACTCCGAGAGTATCGAGCTTTTTCAGAAAGCAGGCTATCATCTGACCGGTATCCGGAAGAAATGGCTGAACACGCTGCGCGGATGGAAAGATGAGTGGTTTTTTCAGAAGATTCTGCGCGATCCTCCGCCATATTAAAAAAAGAATTATATTTGCGGTCGCAAAATCAGATGGTGGATGTAGCTCAGTTGGTTAGAGCGTCGGATTGTGGTTCCGAAGGTCGCCGGTTCGAGCCCGGTCTTCCACCCGGGAACCGGTTGATGGCCGGTTTTTTTATAGTTTCCTCTTTTCCAGAAGACTCCCGTCCCTCTCCAGCAGGAGAGAGTACCTGTCGAGATTCTTGTCCCGGGCTATGATTTCATAAAAGAAGTTTCCCTGCCTGTTGATTTCAATGAGGTTCATCAGTTCACCCACCGCAAGCGCCTCTCTTTTAACTTCCGGAGTAACCATCGACAGGGGTAAATTGCGCTTGCTCACCAAAAGCTCCCCTTCCTCGTTGAAACAGGCGATACACTCCTTATCCTGATGATAAAAGACCGCTTCATACCCTTCTTCTTCCTTAAACCACTCCACGTTCAGCAGTTGACCGTATAGGGAATACAAAGCCTGTACTATCTTCTCGGGCGGCAAAAAATCATTCGTCGGAATAAAATGGTGAAAGATAGAAGTCATGAAATTCTTTTAGCTATTGACGCAGAAAGTGGTGAAAAGTAACGCCACCCCCACACAAATATCAGGAATAGCGTTCCCGGTAAAGGTAATAAACCCTCGTCCGGGCCCTCTTTAACCTCATTTTGACCGCATCTTCGCTGACGCGAAGGGTTTGGGCGATCTCCTTCAGGGACAGCTGATCCTGGTATTTCATCAACAGCAAAGCCTTTTCTTCAGGGTGTACCAACTCAAGGATGGCCATAACATTTTCAAAAGTAGCCCCTGACAAGTCCTCTTCCGACTCATCGGGGATCTCGGGAATGACATTCGTCTTGTTCCAGTCGGGGTAGTGGAGTCTCTTCTGCAAACGCAGATAATCAATGCAATAATTGTAGGTAATGGAATAAACCCAGGAAGAGAATGAGGAAGTTCCCCTGAAACCGGGCAACTTCTCATACACCTTGGTCAGAATGTCGTTTGAGAACTCCTGTGCGATTTTCCGATTTTTCAGAAAACTAAATACTTTATCCACAACCTTTTGATGGTAACGGCGATATAAAATCTCAAACAATTCAGGCTTGTTTTCGCTGAGGATTTTCTCAATAACCGCCTCATCTTTCAACCTGGCATTGCTCTCATTCTGTACGTTTCCCATAAAAACCGGCATTCTGCAATCCGTTTTTTATTAAAAAAAAACCACATTTCCTGTTACTTCTCCGGAATCCTTCGTCTAAATGAAGAATTCGTTCTAAATTGGCCCATCCGGTTAAACAGGATCTAATTCGATAAAATTAAATACTTTAAACAAAATTAATTTTTTTATTGTTATGAAAAACAAATTTGTACTTGGTTTTGTGATGATCAGCTTTGTAGTAATGCTGAGCAGTTGTGCCAAAGTTCCGCAAGCTGAGCTTGATGCATTAACCGCCGCCATTGAAGATGCACGTGCAGCTGGCGCCGATGTGTTTTTACCTGTTGAATTTGCAGCTCTGCAGGATTCTATGAACGCCATCAACACGATGGTTGAAGAGCAGAAAGGCAAACTTTTTGGCAATTTCAAGGCCGTCAGCGGCAAGATTGCAGAGCTTACCGCCACTGCAACTACCGTGAAAGACAATGTTGAAGCCCGCAAGGTTGAAGTGAAAGATGAAATTGACAACCTGATGGTTGAAGTCAGCACCCTGGTTGGCGAAGCCAAAGGTTTGGTAGCTAAGGCTCCCCGCGGGAAAGAAGGTGCGGCAGCCGTTGAGGCCATCAAAACCGAAATCGGCGTTGTCGAAACTGCAATCTCTGAAGCTGCCGGTAAACTGGAAAGCGGCGACCTTATGGGCACCCTCGATCAGCTGAAAGCTGCCAAGGAAAAAGTGACTGCCATTACTACTGAATTAACCGATGTTATTGCCAAGTACAAAGGCAGGTAATAAGTTAATTTGTTTATTGTTTTGTTTCATGAAATCCCCGGAGTTTGTCTCCGGGGATTTTTTTAGATTTTCACAATGGGGCATTCTATCCGCGGCAAAAGAAAAAAATGGTCGTTTTTGGCAGTCATTGTCCTTCTCTTATTGGCGGTCAGTATATATGTTTACAATCGATGGCCCGAATCCCCCGTTTTAGAAATGAAAGCCGCCGGAAACACGGTTGCCCTGGCACGCGACGCCGGTGCCGACAAATATGCCCCTGATCTTTTCCGGGAGACCTGTAAGCTTTACGACTCAGCTATGGTCTACTGGAAAACGGAAAACAAACGGTTTTTTCTGAACCGCGATTATCAAAAAACCCTCTCCTATGCCCGTCAGACCGGGGAAACGGGAATGAAAGCTTACGAAAAGGCCAGAAAAAAGGCAGGCAGCGTTCATCACACCACCGCTGAAACCCTGGCAGAACTGGAAAAAATCATGGAGGATTTCAAACAGGTCTATGGCTCCCTGCCCCTGCCCAAAAAGCTTCGTGAGAATTTTAACCAGGCAGCCATGATCATTTCCGAAGCCAAACTTGCCCGTGAAAAAGGAGATTTTCACATCGCGGAAGCCAAGCTCGAAAAAGCGGAAAAAATGGTGATGGAGGCCGAAAAGAAAGCCCGGAAAATGATTGATGACTATTTTGTATCTTTACCCCAGTGGACCTCCATGGCAGAGGAAGCGGTTAACAGATCGGCAGCACAACACTCAACGGTAGTCATTGTCGATAAAATGGCCCGCAAGTGCAGAATCTACAAATCGGGGAAACAGGCTGCCGAATTTGATGCCGAATTCGGCCCTAACTGGATGACACAGAAAATGCGCAAAGGCGATCAGGCTACCCCTGAGGGCCTATACACCATCGTTCAGAAAAAAGAGAAACGAAGAACTATTTATTACAAAGCCCTGCTTATCAATTACCCCAACAATGAAGACAGAATCAGGTACCAGCGCAATATCGCCGACGGAAAGGTTTCAGCAAGGCATGATATCGGAGGTTCCATCGAGATTCACGGACATGGGGGACGGGGATTTGACTGGACCAACGGGTGTGTCGCACTTTCAAACAAGGATATGGATGTTATCTTCAGCATGGTTTCTGAAAATACACCGGTGGTCATTGTAGGATCCGTTGAACCATTTGAAAAATATCTGAAGAATGCAAAGAAAAAACAAAACGGAGAATAACGGACAGATTCCTTCCCGCGACGATTCCTTGCCCGGGATGATAGAAACCGACCCCCTGGAAGAGGCCCCCCGGAGGAGGCGCACAGTTGAAACACTCCTGGCGATTGCGGTTTATATGGCATTTGTCCCCTTTATGCTTTATCTGTCTCCCAAGATTCCGGAAATGCTCATTTCTTCAAAACTCCCCGGAAAAAGCCTGTTGGAAGCACCGGATGAAAAAAGGGTGAAGAAATACAAAGCTGAGATTTCTGCGCTGGAAAAGAGATTTGACAGGTTCACGCCCGGCAATGCGTACCTGGTCGTCAATACCACGGAGAACAAATTCTCCCTTTACAGAAACCGCAAAATTGTCCGCGAAGGGCTCTGTTCCACGGGAAGTTATATCAGTCTCGAGGGAGAAGGGGACAAAAAATGGATTTTTAAAACACCCCGGGGGGATTTTAAAGTCAGGGGAAAAATTACAGATCCGGTATGGCGAAAGCCCGATTGGGCATTTGTGGAAGAAGGGCTGCCCATCCCACCGGCAAATCATCCTTCCCGTTACGAACGGGGAGTATTGGGAGATTATGCGCTGGCTCTGGGGGACGGTTATCTGATCCATGGGACACTCTACCAGCGATTCCTGGGGATGCCCGTCACCCACGGGTGTATCCGGATGAATGATGCAGACCTGAAGGAAGTGTATGAAACCCTCCCCGTAGGGGCCAAAGTATTTATTTACTGATGATGAAGACACAATCAAATCAGCAAAACCCGAAACAAGGCAGCACTGCAAAAACCATCTTTCTGAAAGTGATCCCCTTGGTGCTAACTGCCTGGCTGGCAATTTATACCCTGACCATGGGCATCGCAGTCCATAAACAGGTGAAAGCCTTTCAGTCACAAGGCAATCAGGGCGGCGACACACTCTCCTGGTCATCCGAAGAATGGCAGCTCCTGAAAGACAAAACCTTCCTCGAAGCCAGAATTGCACTTGCCGGGGATGATTCCATCGCCATGACCATTGATTTTCAGGACAGTATCATCAGATTGGAAACCAAGGGAGTGGTCCTGCGTGAAGTCAAATTCGGCAAGGTCGAGATTTCCCGGTTTTTCAAAGCCCTGAAACCCCTCTCTTACGCTGCGCTCTTTTCCAAACCCTTTATGATCACCGAAATCGAAGGTTCCATAGTCAAGGAACCCATCCAGGTTAAAAAAGCTCCCCGTGATTCTACGGAAGCCGCCCAAAATATTACGACCGTTGACACTTCCCGGGTGGAATTCGTGGAATGGCACCTTCAGCTCGATTCCGTGTTTGTGGTCAGCTTCGTGCAGTCAGAACGCAGTTTCGGCCAGATCGACTGGCCTACCCTGAAATACCGGCTCTCCCGCAATTACCAGACATTCGCGGAGACCAACCGGGATCTGCTCCGTTTCCGTTTACCGGCATATCAGCCCGAAGTGACCCTCTTTATCCCCGGGAAAGAGACCAAATCGTTTTACCGTGCCCTGCCTCCAAACGGTAAAGTAGCCCTTAAGTTTTAACGGGTTGCATCTTTGCCTCATTTTTGATTTCTTTGTATCCCGAAAAGGTACCAAGAAATTAAATAGTGTATATGTCCCGGATTTTGGTAATCGACGACGAGAGAAGCATCAGGAATACCCTGAAGGATATCCTGGAATATGAAAAATACGAGGTCGACCTGGCAGAAGATGGCCCCAAAGGGCTTGAAAAAATCAAAAACGGAGAATTCGACGTTGTACTGTGCGATATAAAGATGCCCGGAATGGATGGCATCGAAGTGCTGGACAAGTTATCGGAAATTTCAGCCGACCTGCCGGTGGTGATGATTTCGGGCCACGGCAATATCGACACCGCAGTGGAAGCCATCAAAAAGGGAGCCTTCGACTTTATCGAAAAACCCCTGGACCTGAACCGCCTGCTTATTACCATACGGAATGCCATGGATAAATCGGTACTGGTGACCGAAACCAAAATCCTGAAGAAAAAAGTAAGCAAGAAATTTGACATTATCGGACAATCGGAGGCGATCAAAAAGGTGATCGAAATGGCTGACCGGGTAGCCCGGACCGATGCCAGGGTGCTGATCACCGGATCAAACGGAACAGGCAAAGAATTGATAGCCAGAAGAATTCACGAAATGAGCCTTCGTTCCGCCGGCCCCTTCGTGGAAGTCAACTGTGCGGCAATCCCTTCAGAGCTTATCGAGAGCGAGCTTTTCGGCCACGAAAAGGGAGCTTTTACTTCTGCGATCAAGCAACGCAAAGGAAAATTCGAACAAGCCTCGGGAGGGACCCTCTTTCTGGATGAAATCGGCGATATGAGCCTTTCGGCCCAGGCAAAAGTGCTCCGTGCACTGCAGGAAAATATCATCAGCCGCGTGGGAAGCGACGGTGCCATTAAGGTGGATGTCAGGGTAGTGGCCGCTACCAACAAAAACCTTTCCGAAGAAATTGAAAAGGGAAATTTCAGAGAAGACCTGTACCACCGCCTCAGCGTTATCCTGATCAGGGTACCCACCCTGAATGAACGACTTGAAGACGTCCCTCTGTTGGCCAACTATTTCATCCAGCAGATCTGCAGCGAATATGGAATGCCTGAAAAAACCATCTCCGATGATGCAATCAGGGAACTTCAAAAAATTGAATGGCGTGGAAATATCAGGGAATTCAGAAATGTCATTGAACGGCTGATCATCCTGTGTGACAGAAAAATTACGGGAGCCGATGTACTCAATTTTGCAGCTCCCCTCAAATAAACGGTTTCGCCTGACGAAACCACACTGATGAACGTATACTGAAATGGGAATATCCCGGTAATAGAGTTATTTGTGTATGATAAACAATAAAAAGGTTGTCGTGGTGCTTCCGGCATACAATGCCGCTAAAACGCTGAAGATGACCTACGAGGAGATCGATTTCGACATCGTCGACGATGTAATCCTGGTGGATGACCGGAGTAGTGATGAAACGATCCGCGTAGCCAGGGAACTAGGGATCAGAAACATCATCGAACACACCGTAAACAAAGGCTATGGCGGAAATCAGAAAAGTTGCTATCAAAAGGCGCTTGACCTGGACGCTGATATTGTGATCATGCTTCACCCCGATTATCAATATACGCCCCTGCTGATCCCCTCCCTCGCCCATCTTCTGGCCAGCGGACTCTATGAGGTAGCGCTCGGTTCCAGGATCCTGGGGAAGGGAGCGCTCAAAGGCGGCATGCCGCTTTATAAATACCTCGCCAACCGGTTCCTGACATTTTTCCAGAACCTGATGATGGGGGCCAAACTCTCGGAATACCATACCGGATACCGGGCCTTTACAAGAAAAGTCCTCGAAAATGTCCATTATGAGATTAATTCCGACAATTTTGTCTTTGACAACCAGATGCTGGCCCAGATCTGGTACGCAGGTTATGAGATCGCCGAAATTACCTGCCCCACCAAATATTTCGAGGATGCCTCCAGCATCAACATCAGGAACAGCACAGTTTACGGACTGGGTGTTCTGAAAACCTCCATGCTCTACCGGCTCAACAAATGGGGAATCCTCCGTTCACTCCTATTCAAACCCAAATCTAAATAAGGATCACAGTATCAGAAGATTAAAAAATCAGGGAAGTGCCGGATGCGGTGTACGGGAAGTTACTTCAGGAACTCGTCTCCGAAAGAGATTCCCATCCTCCGGGCGATAATCACCAACGGATCATCAGGTTGCACCAGCCGGGTTTTTCCACCCACTTCGCTCAGGGGGACGGCGACGGTTTTGTTGTTGATGATCGACGCCATGGTCCCGAAATTACCTTCGGCAATACATTGGGCGGCAAAAGCTCCGTAACGGGTGGCCAGAATCCTGTCAAAAGGAGCAGGACTCCCCCCCCGCTGGATATATCCCAGAACGGTCTCACGGGTCTCCAGCCCGGTATAGGTGCTGATGGCATCGGCAATATAGCTGGCCGCTGACCGCTTGTCGGGCTTTTCAATCCCTTCAGCGACCACCACGATAGAATAAGGTTTGTTATCTTCGTAACGGCTCTCCACTTTTTTACAGACGGAACGGATATTATAGGGGAGTTCCGGAAGCAAAATGATGTCTCCCCCTCCTGCGGTGCCGGCGTACAAAGCCAGCCATCCCGCATTGTGGCCCATCACCTCGATGATCATCACCCGCTGGTGCGAATTCGCGGTGGTGTGCAAACGGTCGATGGCTTCCGTGGCGATGTCCACCGCCGACTCAAAGCCAAAGGTAACATCGGTGCCCCACACATCATTGTCTATGGTTTTGGGGATCCCTACCACATTCAAGCCCTCCATTGACAACATGTTGGCAGTTTTCATGGTCCCGTTGCCCCCGATACAAACCAGCGCATCCAAACCCAGATTTTCATAATTCTGAAGAATGGTAACGGGCTTGTCTTTGGCCTCCCCTTGGTTGTTCACCATCTTAAAGGGCTTTTCCCTGGAGGTGCCCAGAATGGTGCCCCCCAACGTAAGAATTCCCGACAACTGCGATTCCTTTAATTCCACATAATCATTGTGGATCAGTCCCGAATAGCCCGACCTGAATCCGATCACCTCCATGCCGTATTCCATGATAGCAGTCTTCCCCACTCCCCTGATGGCGGCATTTAATCCCGGACAGTCACCTCCTGCCGTCAGGATCCCGATTCTTTTTTTCTTCTTTGACATAGCTTCAGTCTTTTAAAAGGTTGGTAAATTAGCAAGCTAAGACAATCCCTAAAGTACAAAAAACAAACACAAAACAGTTGACTGATATGTAATATTTTCATAAATTCGGCAAATTGAAAAGCATTCAAAAACCTTAAATCTTTAGAAATATGAAAAAACTGCTTACCATGCTGATTTCAGCAATTTTTTTGATCTCCCTGGGATGCAAGGAGAAAGTTGTGGCTCCGAACACCCTCACCGATGAGGAAAAAGCCGAAGGGTGGGTTTTGCTCTTTGACGGAGAGACTAGTACCAACTGGCGCGGAGTTAATAAAGACCATTTCCCCGGAAACTGGGAAGTTGTTGACGGAACCCTGCACTGCAAGGAATCGGGACAGGGCGAAGCCGGTGCGATCGACGGAGGAGACATCCTCTATGATAAAGAATTCAAGAATTTCAAGCTCCGCCTGGAATGGAAGATTTCGGAAGGGGGAAATTCAGGGATTTTCTACCTGGGGAAAGAGGTTCCCGAGTGGCCGATTTATTATACGGCTCCCGAAATGCAGATCCTGGACAACCTGAAACATCCCGACGCTGAGTTGGGGGTTGACGGCAATCGTCAGGCCGGTTCCCTGTATGACCTGATTCCCGCCAAACCACAGAATGCCAAACCTGTCGGCGAGTGGAATACCGTGGAAATCACTGTTTATGACGGTACCGTTGTCCACAACCAGAACGGGGAAAATGTCCTGGAATACCACTTATGGACCGATGCCTGGAACACCTTGGTGGCTGGGTCCAAATTCCCCGCATTGAATCCCGAATGGGCCAACGTTCCCAATCAGGGGGTGATCACCCTTCAGGACCATGGCGATGACGTCTGGTTCCGGAACATTAAAATCAAGGAGTTGTAAACCGCATCTCTCCCCTTCGAAGTGAGTCCCGGGTTTTGCCAAAAAGTCAGCAGCCAGATCCGGGACTCTCTTTTATTGAGGGGCGTATGCCGAGGAATTTAATATTTCCAGGTAGTGGTCGTTTGACATCAGTTGAGGCAAGGTAACCTCCGGATTACGTTTCATATATAACCGGATGATCTGTCGTCCCAGCCATACCCCTGTCCTCCCGGGGGATTCCAAGGGAAAACCGTTGGTCGTGGGTCCATCGTTTATATACCGCACAATGTCCATTTGCCGGGTTGAAAATAACAATTCCTTTTCCACGAGGTAATTCCACATGTGTGCTTCATTCACAGCGCACCACTTCAGTTGTCTTGCCGAAAAGCCCATCCGGAGGGTATCGGCGGTACGGGGAAGCATTGCTTCCGAAAAATACATCAGCTTTCCCTCGTAGATCATATGGTCAAGGAGTGTGGTCGCCCCGGGAGAAATGGGAAACTCCGTCATCCCCCACGTGTACGCAACATCTGACGGAATCATCCCGGGATTCATCCTGCGTATTTTGTACTGCGGAAGATCAAGCAGGCTATAAAATTCACATTCAGAACCCAGGTATTTGTCCAGGCTGATCCCAACAATACCTTCGGCGGTAAAAACTGATTCGTTGAAGCCCGAAACCGTAAAAAAAACCTCAGGCAGCGATTTCTCAGGAAAATGGTAACGATAATGGCGGAACAGGCTGGTGATATCCTTTTCCTGACGAGCCAGCGAGGGAAACTGTTTATTAACTGCTTGACGAATCTTGTGGGTCGTGGAATCAGAAAGGAATTGCCGCATCATAAGCCATCCGCTGGTGTCAACCATACTTCCGGTACGCAGAATCCGGAAGGAAAAAAGATCGGCAAAACCGGGATGCCGCGAACGCAAATCCCGCAGATCCTCAAATTCCGGAGATGACCCCAGGGAAAAAAGCTCTTCGTAGAACCTGACAAACGTAATCTCGTCCTTGATATGCGAAATATTGACCTTTAACCGGTTGTTCTCACATGACCCCAGAAGGAGAAGCGGTAAAAATCCCGCGAGTAACTTTAAAAACCTCATTTTTCGTATATGTTTATCCAATTACGATAAAAAACAAACATTATTGCGAAATTGAGTGAAAAAGCAGAATTTTGCAAGGCTGTAATATTTTAAAAGTATGAAGATCGCATTGGCTCAGCTCAATTACCTGATCGCCGACTTTGAAGGGAACAGGCAGAAAATTATCACATCTATTCATAAAGCGAAAGAGCAGGGAGCTGAACTGGTGGTTTTCTCCGAGCTTTCCGTCACCGGATATTACCCGCACGACCTGCTTGAAAAGAAGGAGTTTATCCTGAAAGCCATAGACACGGTACGGGAAATTGCCGCACAGTGCACAGGGATTTCAGCGCTTGTGGGCGCTCCCGCCATCAATGACGGCGAACGGGGCAAAAAGCTTTTCAATGCCGCGTATTTCCTCCGGGATGGCGAAATCTGCGATATCTTCTGCAAAACGCTGCTCCCTACCTATGATATTTTTGATGAATACCGTCATTTCGAACCCAATCGTCATTTCCACCTGCTCGAAACAGACACTCACAGGATTGCCGTCACCATTTGCGAGGATCTCTGGGATGAACTACCCGTGCACAGCGAATTCGGGAAGGACAAGCTCTGCCAGGCATCTCCCCTGGGGGAACTAATGATCATGAACCCCGGCATGATCATTAACCTGGCGGCTTCGCCCTTTTCTTCCGATCAGGAAAACTGGCGGAAAGAGGTTTTGGCTGCCAAGGCGAAAATGACCGGACTGCCGCTTATATACGTCAATCAGGTGGGAGCGGATGCAGAGATGATTTACGATGGCGGATCGCTCTTTTTCTCTCCTTCCGGGGAAATAATCAGTGAATTGGCTTATTTCACCGAGGATTTCAGGGTGGTGGATACCGGGGAGATATACATACAAGCAGTTCAGCCTCCGCTTTCAAAAACAGAAAAAATGCGCAAGGCACTGGTACTGGGCATTCGTGACTATTTCAGGAAATCGGGATTTTCAGGAGCGGTCCTGGGATTGTCAGGGGGTATTGATTCGGCGCTGGTGGCTGTTCTGGCTGTGGAAGCCCTGGGTGCCGCCAATGTCAGGGGATTGCTGATGCCTTCAGCTTACAGTTCGCAACACAGCATCGACGACGCAGTCTTGCTGGCCCAAAATCTCGGGATCGCATACCATAGCGTCCCCATCCAGGATACGGTGGAGAGTTTCTCCGGAGCACTGGCTCCCCTGTTCGGAAACCTTCCCGCCGATGTTACCGAAGAAAATATCCAGGCCCGTACCCGGGGCTTGTTGTTGATGGCCTTTTCAAACAAATTCGGGCATATCGTGCTGAACACCTCCAACAAAAGCGAAAGCGCCGTGGGGTATGGAACCCTGTATGGAGACATGGTCGGCGGATTGGCGGTCCTGGGTGACGTGTACAAAACCGAAGTCTACCAGTTGGCAGATCTGGTGAACCGCGAAAAAGAGATCATTCCCCGCAATACCATCCTGAAAGCCCCCTCTGCCGAGTTGAGACCCGGACAGAAGGACAGCGATTCCCTGCCCGAATATAACCTGCTTGACAAAATACTCTTCCATTATATCGAACTGAACAAGTCACCCGAAGAAATTGCCTCGCTGGGAATTGATCCCGCACAGGTGCGCAAAGTCATCGCCATGGTCAACCGGAATGAATACAAAAGAGCCCAGACAGCCCCCATCTTAAGGATCACTTCCAAATCTTTCGGTTCCGGAAGAAGAATGCCGCTGGTAGGAAGGTATTGAGGATATGTAAAAATAATTACCTTTGTGATGTTATAAAACACAAAAAAAGAGATGTGGCACTTTGAATCAGGCATAAAGGAAATTCTTGAAAACCAGAAATCTGTTTTTCATGTCCTCACACCTGAAGAAAAGGAAGAGCTGAAAAACCACATCTCCCTGACCAATTACCGGAAAAACGAATATGTTTTCAAAGAAGGGGACAAGCCATCTGGATTTATGGTGCTGGTCACCGGGAAGGTCAAGATTTTCAAGGAAGGGGTAGGAGGAAGGGAACAAATCATCAGGATGTCAAAGCCCATGGGAATCATTGGTTACCGTGCGCTTTTTGCCGACGAGAACCACATCGCCACGGCGGTCACCCTGGAGGACTCCATGATTGCAAACATCACGATGGATTTTATCCTGAACAGGGCTGTTAAAAACAGTGAATTTTCGCTTCTCCTGCTGCGGAAATTTGCCCTGGAACTGGGTTTTGCCAATTCAAGGACGGTGAGCCTGACCCAGAAGCATATCCGCGGAAGACTGGCTGAATCCCTGATCCTGCTGGCCGAGAAATATGGCTTCGAACATGACAACACCACCCTGAAAGTATACATGTCGCGTGAAGATATTGCCAACCTCTCCAACATGACCACTTCCAACGCCATCCGCACCCTCTCCACCTTTGCCAACGAGAAGCTGATCACCATTGATGGCCGGAAGATCAAAATACTGGACCTAGCCCGGCTTGACAGGATCAGTAAACTTGGGTAATCACTCCTGTGTATAGATGCGTTTCACCCGCTGGGAAATCCCGGTCAGTATTTCATAAGGGATGGTGCCTGCTGCCTCGGCTACTTCCCTGATGGAAATCCGCTCCCCGAAGAATTCAGCTTCATCCCCCGGTTGGCAGGGAACACCCGTGACATCGACCATGCACATATCCATACAGATATTGCCTGTGATGGGCACATAACTGCCGTTGAGGAAGACTTTTCCGGTCCCGTTTCCCAGACGGCGGTCAAGACCGTCGGCATATCCCACGGGGATTACGGCGATTTGTGACTTCTGTTTCACCGCCCCGGCCCGGTTATATCCCACAGTTTCGCCCAACTCCACGGTCTTGATCTGGGAAATTCTGCTCTTCAGCCGGCTGATAGGTTTCAGCGGAAGGGAGGTGGTACTGATCCCGTATAAGCCGATCCCAAGTCTAACCATGTCAAACTGAAATTCGCCAAAACGTTCGATTCCCGCCGAATTCAGGATGTGCCGGTCAACAGGGTATCCGAGCAACTCCACGATTTTGTCACTCACTTCCCTGAACCTGGCAATCTGCTCATGGGTGAAACGATCCATCGCCTGGTCCTCACTGGCTGCCAGATGCGAAAAAACGGACTGAAGACGAAGTTGGGGATTCCTTCTCAATAACACAATCACCATGTCTGTCTCTTCGTCACTCTTCAGGCCGAGGCGGTTCATCCCGGTATCGATTTTCAGGTGAACGGGGAAATCGTGAACGGCACTTTGCGCGGCAATCAGGGCAAACTGCCTGGCAAGCTCCACCGAATAGAGATTGGGTTCGAGACGGTAATCGATCATCTGCTGAAAACTGTGCTGCTCGGGATTCATCACGATGATGGGAAGGCTGATGCCTGCATTCCGCAATTCTTTCCCCTCATCAGTAACGGCTACGGCAAGATAATCCACCCTGGCATATTGAAGCAATTTTGCAATTTCCACATCCCCGCTTCCGTAGGAAAAGGCTTTCACCATGACCATCACCTTGGTCCCCGGTAACAACAGTGATCTGAAAAGGTTCAGATTTTCCAGCAGTGCATTCAGGTTGATCTCCAGAATGGTCTGATGAACCTTTTGTTCCAGCACCGCCGAGATTTCTTCGAACCTGAAATCCCGGGCCCCTTTGATCAGGATGGCAGCCTGCGCAACACCCGAGAAGCCGTGCCTGCTGATAAAATCTTCCGTGGTGCCGAAAAACTGCTTCTCCATCGTGAATTCAGCCTCCGCCTTCCGGATATCATTTCCAATTCCGATAATTTTCTCAACGCCGGCATCCTTCAAAAACTGGTTCACCTGCCGGTATAATTCGCGTGCAGGCAACCCTGACTGTCGGATATCGGAAAGAATGACAATTCTCTGCAGTTGATCTTTTTCAGCCTGACGGTTCAATACCGACAGGGCAATGCCAAGGGAATTAATGTCTGAATTGTAATAGTCATTGATCAGCATGGAGCCGTTGATTCCCTTTTTTATCTCCAGTCGCATGGCGAGGGGGACCAGCCGGATGAAACCTGCCGTGACCTTATCGGAGTGAATTCCCAGGGCAAGGAGAGCCGCAAAACAGTGACAGGAATTTTCCACGGAAGAGACATCCGTAAAAGGAATCATAAACCGGGCACTCCCCCCCTCCCAGAAAGCGGTCAGAATCGTGGAACCGCTATCCTCAACGGCATTGAAAAACAACGGAGCCTTTCTTTCCGAGAGCGACCATCCCAGGGGTAAAATGCCGTTGTCGTGGCAGAAACGGGTCACTTCCCCGGCCACTTCCCGGTTGTCAAGGCGGAAAATCAGTTTCCGGCTGCGCCTGAAAAGGCATAGCTTCTCCGAAACCTTGTGGAGCGTGGTCCTGAAATTCTCCTGATGGGCATCTCCAATGTTGGTAAAAATTCCGAGGGTCGGTCTGATTATCGTTTCCAGGTTTTCCATTTCTCCGGGCATGGAAATCCCTGCCTCAAAGATGCCGAGGTTGTGGGAAGGCTGCATGAGCCACACCGACAGGGGAACCCCCGTCTGGGAATTATAACTCCTGGGACTTCTAACAATGGAAAACTCCCCGGCGAGGAGATCATAAAGCCACTCCTTGACAATCGTCTTCCCGTTGCTTCCGGTAATTCCGATTACGGGAAAGTCAAATCCCGAGCGGTGATAGGATGCCAGTTGCTGTAAGGCTTCCAGGGTATCAGGCACGAAGATGAAGGCTGAATCACCGGGATGCAGGGGAACAAAACCGGCCGACACCACAAAAATCCTCACCCCGCGGTTCTGCAGTTCCTCCACATACTGATGACCGTCGTTGCGCAATCCCCTCAGGGCAAAGTAGACCGTTCCCTCCGGGTTTAAGAGGGTACGGCTGTCGACCGACAAATGGATGACCTGATAATCGGATGGCACATTGCCGAAAACGGCGGTGCCCGACACCACCCTGGCTATCTCTTCAACCGAACAGGAAATCATTGTCTGGCGTTGGCTTGAATATAACAACGACGGCACAGCGGTTCATAAATATCCTTCTCCCCCAGGAGAACCACCTGTTCCTTTTCCGACAGACGATGGGAAAACTGGGCATTGGTACCGCAACGCATGCATACGGCATGTACCTTGGTGACAAAATCAGCCACCGCCATCAATCCGGGCATGGGACCAAAGGGATTGCCCTTGAAATCCATGTCGAGGCCGGCTACGATCACCCGTACCCCCTGATTGGCAAGTTGCACCACCACATCCACCAGATGCTTGTCAAAAAACTGGGCTTCGTCAATTCCGACTACATCCACATCGGCCGATAAGAGCAATATGTTGGAAGAATTCTCCACAGGGGTGGAACGGATGGTATTGTCATCATGCGACACCACTGCCGACTCCGAATACCTTACGTCAATGGCCGGCTTGAAAATCTCCACCTTCTGCCGGGCATACCCCGCCCGCTTTAACCGGCGGATCAGTTCCTCCGTCTTTCCTGAAAACATGGAACCTGTGATCACCTCGATGACCCCCACCCGCCTGCCGGTATTTATATCCCTTTCTGTAAACATATGCGGTAATCTCTTGAGAAATTAATATTTTTACGCAAGAAAGTTTCTGAAATACAAAGCTACGATTCCTGAAATGAAACCGGACCGGTATCGCGTGAAAAAGTTTTCCACGACCCTGTCAAACCGGCGGAAAGTTCAGGCCTGAAAAGGGAATATTAAACGTTATGGACAATAAAAAACTGATGCACATCCTTTTGCGTGATGTGCAGGAATTGGAACAATTGGTCGTTGAAATTGGGCAGGTCGGCCACTTTGACAAACTCGACATGGAACTGTTGTACACCCGCATCAAAGGGGTGCGCCACTTACTCGAAGTAGCCACGGAATTAAAAACACCGCCCTCTTCAAACCGGGAAGTACCATCTTCAAATCCAGAACCTTCCGTTCATGTTCCTGAAAAGGCTGCGTCTTCTCCTGCGCCTGCAGAACCTGAACAGGCACCCCGACCCGCAGTTCCGCAGGAAAAAGCAGTTGTTTCTTCCCCTGTGGAACCTGAGACCGGCAAGGGCGAACAACCTGCAACTGCTCCGGAAACCCGGCAGGAAAGCTCCCCGCAGGAAGAAATCCATTTCCGCCACAAGGAAGAACCTCACCCCGAAAAACAAATCCTGGGCGAAAAATTTACCGCCGGAAAGTCGGTACACGATCTCCTGATGGGTGAAAAAAACCAGAACGACCTCCGGTTCTCCATCCCGATACCCAGCCTATCCAGCGCTATCGGCACCAACGACCGGTTTCTTTTTACCCGGGAACTGTTCGACGGAAATATGGATCACTTCTCAGAGACCATCCACAAACTCGATGAAATGAAAACCATCCGTGAAGCCGTCGACTTCCTCCAGGAAAATTTTCAATGGAAAAACAATGAAACCAGCAGGAAATTCATGGAACTTGTGAAACGCAGATTTCTGTGACAAATCCGTGATTATCAGGAATTTTATTTCGAATTTTGCATTGTAAGTACGGTTAAATGTCTAAAGCGGGAAAGCTGTATATCGTTCCTACCCCTATCGGAAATCTGGAAGACATGACCTTCAGGGGGGTACGGATCCTCAAGGAATCAGAACTGATCCTGGCCGAGGACACCAGGATCTCCTCCCGTCTGCTCGAACATTACGGCATCAGGAACAAGCTGGCTTCCCACCACAAATTCAATGAACACGGCACTGTAAAAACCATCTCCGCCCAAATAGAAGCAGGGATCAACATAGCCCTCATCTCCGATGCCGGCACCCCGGGGATCTCCGATCCGGGATTCCTGCTGGTGCGCACCTGCCTCGAAAACGGCATCGACGTGGAATGCCTGCCCGGAGCCACCGCCTTCATCCCCGCATTGGTCAACTCAGGTTTCCCCACCGACCGATTTGTCTTCGAAGGATTCCTACCTCAGAAAAAAGGACGGCAAAAAAGGCTCACCGCTCTGGCCGATGAAAAAAGGACCATGGTATTCTACGAATCCCCTTTCCGGCTGGTAAAACTGCTTCATCAAATGATTTCCGTTTTCGGGCCCGAAAGAAAATGCTGCGTATCCCGCGAACTCACCAAAATTTTCGAGGAAAATGTCAGGGATTCCCTGGCGAAAGTGACCGCCCATTTCGAAAAAAACACCCCACGCGGTGAAATCGTGATCGTCGTGGAAGGAAAACCTAAGGAGAAAGAGGAGGAAGAGACGGAGAGATAGGGAGACGGAGAGACAGGGAGACGGAGAGACAGGGAGACGGAGAGACAGGGAGACGGAGAGACAGGGAGACGGAGGGAGTGAGGGACGGAATCACTGAATCAAAATTTTTCCTTTCTATGAAGCATTTTATAAAAATTTTCCCTATCTTTGACCAATTGGTTAAACCATATATTTAATCCCAATAGTTAAACCAACTGTTTAGACCATGACAGAAATTGAAAAGCTCACGGAAGAACGGATATTTGATGCCGCTACCGAGGTATTCCTGGAGCGGGGAATGGATGGCGCCCGCATGCAGGAGATTGCCGACCAGGCGGGCATCAACAAATCGCTTCTCCATTACTACTTTCGCTCCAAAGACCGGCTGTTCGACGCCGTCTTTGAAAAGGTGGCAGCCGGGATGTTCTCCCGCTTCAGCCCCCTTCTGGATCCGGAACTTTCGCTCGAAGAGAAGATCAGCTTTTTCTTCAGGGAGCATATCAGCTTCCTGGAAAAAAATCCCAGGCTCCCCTCCTTCCTGCTGAACGAAATTAACCGGAATCCGAAACGGATGAAAGAAATCATCCGGAGATTGGATATCGGGAAGATCTATGATATCCTGGAACAACAACACGGGGAAGAGTTCAAACAATTAGGGATTACCCCTTCCCTTGTACCGCAGATTATGATTTCCGTGGGCGCTATGAGCGTTTTCCCTTTTGCTGCCCGTGGAATTGTTGAAACCCTCCTTGAAAAAGCCGGACTCAACTTCAAAGATTTCATCGAAGAGCGGAAGACCTTTGCGGCCGGATTTGTAATCAGGGCATTCCACAATAAACCTACATAGAATGAAGAAGATTTGGGGGATAATAATCTGTCTGGCCGTGGCGCCCGTGCTCCGTGCCCAGGAGATTCTCACACTGAAAAGCTGCTACGAGCGGGCGGCCCAGGTTTCAGCGCTGGCGGCAGAAAAAGCGGCCCATTCGGAGATCTGGCAGCGAACCGACAAGAACCTACAAAAACAGTGGATGCCTACCATTGATGCCGGCGGCACACTCCTGTACAACTCGTCGGTGATCGACATGAAGGACATCATAGGAAGGCTGCCCCTGTCGGGGATTGAAAACCTGCTCAATCCACTTCCGCACGAACAGTATAAATTGACGGTCGACATCAGCCAGACCCTCTACGACGGAGGTGCAGTCAAAAGTGCCCGCGCCCTGGGTGAAGCTGAACTCCGCCTGAATGAAAAACAGACCGACACGGAACTCTTTCAACTCAAAAACCAGGTCAACACGGTCTATTTTTCCCTGTTGCTGATGCGCCGGCAAAAAGAGCTGCTGCACAATTACGACACCCTGATCGAAAAGCGGATCGCCTCCACGCAATCGGCAGTTGACAACGGCGTGATCCTGCAAGCGGACCTTGACGCCCTTCAGGCCGAGAAAATCAAACTCGGACAACAACTCAGCGAAAATGAGATCCGTACCGCCTCCCTCTCCGCGATCCTGTCGGACCTCACCGGGCTTCCTGTTACCCCGTCGACAGAACTTGCCTTTCCCCTGCCGGCAGAGGAAACCCTGCCGGGAATTTTCCGGCCTGAACTCGAAATTTTTGACCTGAAGAAAGAACAACTGTCGGCCAGCCTCAAATTGCTCAACAGCAAACGAAAGCCCCGTGCTGTCGGTTTCTCCACTTTGGGATACGGAAATCCTCCGGGCAATAACTTTTTCAGGGATGAATTTGCCCCTTTTTTCATCGTGGGTGCCACGGTGAAGTGGAACATCTTCGATTGGGACCGGTCAAAACGGGAAAGGGAAATCATTGGTTTTCAGCAACAAATCCTTGAGAACCGGAAGAAGGATCTTTCCGACGAACTGGAACGGTTGCTGGAGTCGAAACGGGCGGAAATTGCCGCACTGCGGAAGCTGACTGAGTCGGACGGGGAATTGATCGCCTTGCGCAAAAAGATCACCTCATCGGCGGAGTCGCGTTACAAAAACGGGACCCTTACGGCCACAGCCTATTTACAGGAATTCAACGCCGAGAAGGAGGCCGTCATCACCCGCGAGATCCACCGGATCAACCTGGCCCTGGCACAGGTCGAATACCTGACCCTCAGCGGAAAAGAGTTTTAATTTCCTTTCAATAAAATAGTTCACAACATGAAGATTACATCATTCTTGATCGCGACAGTGGTTTTGATCGCAGGTTGCCGCCACGAGAAAGAGTCGGCCGATGCCTATGGCAATTTCGAAGCCACCGAGGTCCTTGTCTCCGCGGAAACCAACGGACGGATACTCCGCTTCAGCCTTACCGAAGGATCGGAAGTTGAGGAAGGCATGGAAATCGCCCTGGTGGACACCACCTTCTTTCACCTCCAGAAGGCAGAGTTAGAGGCCAACCGGGAAAGCATCCGCACCCGGCTCCGCACCCTCGACGCCCAGAACGGTATCCTCCGGCAGCAGGTGGCCAACCTGACCCGCGAAATTACCAGGATGGAGAAGCTGCTCCTCAGCGAGGCAGGCACCCAAAAACAGTACGATGACCTCACCGGCCAGGTGGAGGTTCTCAATAAACAGATCGCCGCCAACAACACCCAAAAAGCATCGGTATGGGCAGAACTTTCGGTGGTGGACTCGAAAAAAGCCCTCCCGGATGAACAACTGAAAAGGTGCAGCATCAAAAGTCCCCTTAAAGGCACCCTTATCGAGAAATTTGCCAAAAAAGGAGAGATGACAGTTGCAGGGAAACCGCTGGCTAAGATTGCCGACCTCTCGGTCATCCGGCTCAAGGCATATGTCAGCGGTAGTCAACTGGGCAGCCTGGTTCCCGGAGCTGCCTGTACGGTCAGGGTCGATGAAGGGGAAAAGGGGTACCGCTCCTATCCGGGAAAAATCACACGGATCTCCGAAAAAGCGGAATTTACGCCGAAAATTATCCAGACAAAGGAAGAGCGGGTTACACTGGTCTATGCCGTGACCATTGAGGTGGTGAACGATGGCACGCTCAAATCAGGGATGCCTGGCGAACTCTTTTTCACCCAAACGGGAGAATAAAGCGCCATGGCCCGCACCACAAGTGACATTGCTGTGAAGCCTGCCATCGAAGCCTCGGGGGTCGGCAAGCGTTTCGGCCCAACCCGCGCGCTGCACAACATCTCCTTTTCCGTGGAAGAGGGGGAAATCTTCGGCTTTATCGGGCCTGACGGTGCGGGAAAGAGTACCCTTTTCCGCATCATCACCACGCTGATAGCGCCCGACGAAGGAAAAATCGATGTACTGGGGAACGACACCGTAAAAGATTTCCGCGAGCTGCGGAAGGTGATCGGGTACATGCCCGGACGCTTCAGTCTCTACCAGGATCTGACAGTGGAGGAAAACCTGTCCTTTTATGCGACCGTCTTCGGCGCCACCATCCGGGAGAATTACGAATTGATCCGCGATATCTATTCCCACATCGAGCCGTTTAAAAAGCGGCTGGCCGGAAAACTCTCCGGGGGGATGAAGCAGAAGCTGGCACTCTCCTGCGCGCTGATCCACAAGCCCCGGTTGCTGGTACTCGACGAGCCCACCACCGGAGTCGATGCCGTGTCAAGGGCTGAATTTTGGGAAATGCTCAAAAAGCTGAAACAGCACGGCATCACCATCATTGCCTCCACCCCGTATATGGACGAAGCCATGCAATGCCACCGGGTAGCCCTGATCCAGGAAGGGAAAATCCTGTCGGTGGATACGCCGGAAAAAATCAGGGCGGGATTCTCACGGAAACTGTTCAGCATCAGGGCGCCTGAAAAATTCAGGCTGATCACCGCACTGAAAACCTTTCCGGAGACCCTCTCGGCCTATCCTTTCGGCGATTCGGTCCATGTGACCTTCCTGAACGACACACCGGTTGATTCGCTGGCCGACCGCCTGAAAAAGGAGGGGGTGAACGGGGCGGAGATCGTGGAGACCACACCGGGTATCGAGGACCGGTTCCTGGAACTGATGGAAAAGCCGGGCGAAGGTTGAGATCGGGAAATGTTCAAACCGGAGCACAACGGAGATCCCGGCTGTCGGCGCCGGGAGGTTGAAAGGAAACAAAATAACAGAAAAACCTGTCAATGCAGAATGTAGTTATTTCAGTTAATAACCTGGTGAAGCGTTTCGGCAACTTCATCGCCAACGATCACCTTACCTTCGAGGTGTACCAGGGGGAGATTTTCGGCTTCCTGGGGGCCAACGGAGCCGGTAAAACGACCGCTCTGCGGATCCTTTCCGGTCTCTCCTCCCCCACCTCGGGCGAAGTGGTGGTAGCCGGGTTCAATGCCGCCCGGGAGCCGGAGCAGATTAAAAGAAACATCGGTTACATGAGCCAGAAATTTTCCCTTTATGAGGACCTCACCATCAGGGAGAACATCATGCTTTACGGGGGGATCTACAGGTTGAAAAAGGATCAGATCCGGAAACGGACCTCTGAGTTGCTCCGGAAACTCCGTTTTGAGGGGTACGCCGACAGGCTGATCGGGGACCTGCCCCTGGGGGTGAGACAAAAACTGGCCTTTTCGGTGGCCCTTCTTCACGAACCCAAAATCGTCTTCCTCGATGAACCCACCGGGGGTGTCGATCCGGTAACCCGGAGGCAGTTCTGGGAATTGATCTATGAGGCATCGGCCGGGGGAGTCACCCTCTTTGTCACTACCCATTACATGGACGAGGCAGAGTATTGCGACCGGGTGTGCATCATGAACGAAGGGAAAATCGTAGCCCTTGACACCCCCGCCAGGCTGAAGGAGACCTACCATGCCCATTCGGTCGAAGAGGTGTTTGTAAAAATTGCCCGTCCCACGGCAACCCACAACCCACTGCACCAAATGGCCGGTAGTTCCCTTACCTCCTTGCCGGGTGATTCACATTTAAAGAGAGTATGATATGAAACGTTTCCTGGGATTTGTAAAAAAGGAGTTCATCCATATTTTCAGGGATTTCCGGACGCTGATCATCCTGTTCGGCATTCCGGTGGTACAGATCCTCCTCTTCGGATTTGTGGTGAGCACCGAGATCAAAGATGCAGGCATTGCCTTTCTGGATCTTTCGAAAGATGAAATCAGCCGGAAGGTGATCCATAAGACCGTCAGTTCGGGTTTTTTCAGTTACAGCGGCGAACTCACCTCTTTCAGAGAGGTCGACCGGATTATGAAAGAAGGAAAGGCCAAAGCCGTGGTCATCTTTGAACCTCAATTCGGCGAAAAGTTTTTCAGGGAGAAAAGCGCGGCGGTGAGCATCATCGCCGACGGCTCGGAACCCAACACGGCCACCCTGATTACCCACTACCTGACGGCCATTATCCAAAATTACAACCAGGAGCTGACCGGAAGTCCCGCAGAAGAAATCGTGCCCGTAAAGGCGGAAGTAAGCATGTTTTACAATCCTGAGCTGAAAAGCCATTTCATGTTTGTTCCCGGGGTGATCACCCTGATCCTGATCCTGATCTGCGCCCTGATGACCTCGGTGACCATCACCCGCGAGAAGGAGTTCGGAACCATGGAGGTGCTTTTGGTTTCACCCCTCAAACCCATCCAGATTATCCTGGGTAAAGTCACCCCCTACTTCCTTCTTTCCTTCATCAACGTCATCCTGATCCTGCTGCTTTCGTGGCTGGTTTTCGGACTGCCGGTGAAGGGAAGCGTGGCCCTGCTGTTGGCCGAAAGCATGCTGTATATCCTGATGGCCCTCTCCCTGGGAATTCTCATCTCCACCGTTTCCAAAACCATGCAGCAGGCCATCTTCATCTCCCTGGTGGGATTGTTGCTTCCCACCATCCTCCTGTCGGGATTTATTTTTCCCATCGAGAACATGCACCCGGTCTATCACTGGGTGAGTTCCATCCTCCCCCCGCGCTACTTCATCACCATCATCAAGAACATCATGATCAAGGGCACCGGCCTGGGATTTGTCTGGAAGGAAACCCTCATCCTGGCCGGCATGACCCTCCTGTTTATGCTATTCAGCATCCGCAATTTCAAAACCAGATTGGAATAAGGAAGGAAACCGCATGCGTACCACGCTCTATCTCATCCGGAAAGAGTTCCTGCAGATTTTCAGGAACAAGTTCATCAGCAAAGCCATTTTTGCGGTGCCCATCGTTCAGATGCTGCTCCTGGTGCCAGCCGTCACCTTCGAAATCAAAAACGTAAACCTGTGCGTGGTTGATGCGGATCTGACATCCAGATCACAATCCCTGGTTAACCGGCTCGAAGGCTCCTCCTTCTTCAGGGTCAACCAGCAGAGCTTCAGCCTGGAAGAGGCTCAAAAACTGCTTCACCGCGATCAGTGTGATATGATTCTCCATATTCCCAGAGGTTTCGGAAGGGACCTGGTGAGAGACCAGGGCAGCAGCGTGATGGTCTCCGCCAATGCCATCAATGCTTCCACGGCCCAGCTTTCGTGGGCTTACCTCAACGGGGTGCTCCGCGACTACAACGCGGAAGTGGCGGTTGAAATGAAAGCGGCAGGGAGTTCCATGACCGCCATGGACGTTCCGCCACGCATCACCGTGACCAACCGTTACTGGTACAACGAGCTGCTCACCTACAGTTGGTTCATGCTGCCGGGCATCCTGGGCATACTGATCACGGCCATCGGATTTGTACTGGCAGGACTCAACCTGGTGCGTGAAAAAGAGGTGGGCACCATCGAACAAATCAATGTGACCCCGGTGAAAAAAGTCCAATTCATGGCTTCAAAGATGATCCCCTTTCTCCTCATCGGCCTGGTCGACCTGGCCCTGGGTCTGGCCATCGGCCGGCTGGTCTTTCACATCCCCTTTGAAGGAAGCGCCGGCCTTCTCTTTCTGGGGTCGGCCATCTATCTGGTGGCTGTGTTGGGACTCGCTCTCTTCGTCTCCACCTTTTCATCTACCCAGCAGCAGTTTATGTTCGTAGCGTTCTTCCTTATGATTCTCTTTATCCTTATGAGCGGGGTCTTCACCCCGGTGGAGAGCATGCCCCTCTGGGCACAGAAAGTCAACCTGGCCAACCCGCTGGTCTACCTCATGCGCATAAACCGGATGGTCATGCTCAAGGGATCCGGATTCGGAGATATCATCGGAAACATCGGCGCCCTGCTGATCATCGCAGCACTGTTCATGGGATTTGCCGTGCGCAAGTACCGGAAAACAGCCTGACAAAAGGTCAAGGGCTTCGGGAGTCTTTTTATTACCACAGATTCACACAGATTGATACACATCCCGTCTCTCAGTTCCCTCAGTCTCTAAGTCTCTTCGTCTTTTCGTTCCCTCGTTCTTCCGTTCCTTCGTTCAAAGGCTTCCCCGTTCCAATGCCTTCGGCGTTCAATGGCACTACGTGCCGTTCAAAAGTTCAACAATTGTTTAATCGGTCCACGTTATTTAAGCATTGACATACCGAACACCGAATACTGAATACCGAATACCGGTTACCGAATTCCTTCGTCCCTTGTTCAAAGGTTCAATGCCTTCGGCTTCGCCTCAGCGTTCAAAGGTTCAACAATAGTTCAATCATACCGAATACTGAACACCGAATACTGAATACTGATTACCGAATACCGTTTAATCCCTTGTTCCCTCAGTCTCTAAGTCTCTTCGTTCCCTCAGTCTCTGAGTCTCTTCGTTCCCTCAGTCTCTGAGTCTCTTCGTTC
>MTKX01006375.1_pt1 | contig 105094 bp, 87 predicted proteins | sample 1042771 | NCBI WGS metagenome assembly MTKX01 (sample SAMN06212183, study PRJNA360534) | anaerobic digester metagenome | biome: Wastewater treatment plant; material: sludge; isolation source: anaerobic digester fed with sludge from wastewater treatment plant | place: Denmark: WWTP Randers ...
CGCCTGGTCGAGCCGCCAGAGGCCGTAGGGGATCGGCTTGCTGCCCCTGCGCCAGGCAAAGCGGAGGGGTCCTTCCAGGGCGAGGCGGAGGCGGACGGAAACGACCTTGCGCGCGGCGTCAAAGTAGGGGATGCGCACGGCGGGCGTGCGGGAGAGGTAGACGGTCTGCAGCCCGAGCTTTTTCAGGAAGGAGGCGTCGAGGCGCTTGGCGCTTGCGTATGCGTCGAGGGTGAGGCCGGCCGGGGAGCCGGAGGGCGGGGCGGGCCGGGGATCGGGGTCGCTATCGGGCGGCTGCTCGGTGGGTTCGGCCTCGGCAGGGGGCGGATCGGCGGCGGTGGTAGGCGAGGAGGGCGACGAACAGCCTCCCTCCGCCCTCACCCTGCCCTCTCCCAGGGGGCGAGGGGACATGTTGGCGCGGGTGGCTGCCGTGAATGGGGCGCCGGGGTCAAGGCCCAGGTGGGCGGCGAGGGCGGAGAGGCCTCCCTTGGCGCCGCAGGAGAAGCAGCAGTAGCCGCGCTCGCTGACGGAAAAGCTGCCGGCGTGCCGGTCCGGGTGGAAGGGGCAGAGTGCCCAATACTCGCCGGAGCGGTCGGGCCAGCGCGCGTCGGGGGCGTCGCCCCGGGAAAGCCGGCCGAGGACGCGCTCAAGCAGAGAAGAAAGGGTGGGGCCGTCTGTGTGCATCATGCACCTCCTTGGCAAGGCGTCGCGAGAGCGGGTCGAGGGGGAGGCCCCTGGGGGGGTGTACCTCTCCCTCCAAAATCGCTGCAACAGTGCAACAGTCGAGCGCTGGGACAGGCACGAGGGACTCCTGTGCCGCGGCGGGTTGCCCGGTGGAGCGGACCGTGGGGGCGCTCATTTCTTGGGCCGGCGGGTGGGCCAGGCGCCGGTGCGACGGCGGCTCTCGTCGGCCAACCAGGGGGCGCGGGCCGCGACCTCTTTGGCGATGCGGCGGCGCAGCCACCGCACGTGGGAGGGGGTCACGCCGAGGATGGAGGCGATCTCCTTGGCATCCATGCCGTTCATGGCGAGCGTCACCAGCAGGAAGTCGCGGCCGTCCTCGCAGAGGTAGGCGATCAGCTCGGCCATCTCATCGCGCCGGACCTGGCGGTCCAGGAGCTCGTTATCCATGCCTGCTTGCGCGCGAGGAGGAGAGGAGGGCGCGCAGGTGGGGCCAGGGGGCAAGGCGGCGCCTGGCGCGCTGGAAGCGCATGGCGACGGCGGAGCGGGTGATGCCCAGGGCGGCGGCAGCCTGGCGGTTGGAGTAGCCGGCCCAGCGGAGGCGGAGGGCGTCTCGCTCCTTGGCGGTGAGATAGTCCAGCACCCTCTGGCAAGGCTGGGCGCCGGCGGGGCTTGAAAGGGGACGCGGGTCGGTCATCGGATTCCTCCTTCTGGGGTGGGGCGCTGTGCGCGCGGGGGGGACGGCGCTCCATGGTCCCCCGCGCGTCTGGGTAGTGTGCGCGTGTTTCCATGCCCCCAAAGTAGCACAAATGTTCTGGTATGTCAAGGAAAGTATGGGCTGTGGTGGAGTCTTGAGGGGACCAGGGGTTGAGACCAAGACCCTAAGGGTCTCTCAGACCCTTAGGGTCTGGCCAGGCAGGAGGTAGGGCGGGTTTCCCTACCCGCCTATCCACCCCCGCAACGCAAAGCGGCCGGGCCCCACCCTCGGGACCCGGCCGCCGGAGCAGGCAGCGAGACGCGCCCTACGGCGCGACGGCCCTCGCCGGCCCGTAGGTCTCGGTGTTGCCGTAGAGGTCGACCGCCTCCAGCCAGTAGAAGTAGCGGCGGCCCGGGCGCAGCCGGAAGGCGTCGAGGTAATCGTAGACGGCGCCAAAGGGCGAGCCGGGCGGGACCAGGCTCGGGATCAGCTGGGCGTTCAGCTTGGTCCGGAGGCCGGCGCGGGTGTTGGAGCGGTAGAGGTTAAAGCCCAGGTTGTCGATCTCCTGGACGGTCTCCCACCGGACGTGCACCGCCGGCGCCTCGGGGAAGGCCTTGAAGGACTTGATCTCCACCCCGGTGGGGGTGATGCTGGACAGGACGAAGGGCGAAAAGTCGGTGACGCCGGTCACCTGGACCCAGTTGGCCGAGGTGTCTCGCGTCAGGGAGCCGAGTTGCTCGTGCCAGGCGCCGCTTGTGCAGTGGTAGATCTTGAGGGTGCTCTCGGTGTTGCCGTTGAGCTCGGTGTCGAGGTAGTAGAGGCGGACTGTGGTGCTCGCCGAGCTGGCCGGCACGATGTTCCAGTAGCGCCAGACGGCATTGGTGACCTCAGGGCAGGTGGTGCCAAAGTCGTTGGCCGGGAAGTAGTAGCCGGCGCGCGTGGTGACGGTATAGTTGCTGCTGCCGGAGCCGCGGGTGAGCTGGGCCGTGGGGTTGGTCATGGCGGTGCCGCGCCCGTCGTTGAAGTTGATGGGCGATGTACTGACCGACCTGGTTTCGTAGTTGGAGAGCCAACCGCCGAGGTAGCTGTAGCTGCCGCCGACGGAGAGCACCTTGTAAGCGTTGACGTCGAGCGTGCCCAGCAGGTTGGTGGGCGCAGAGAGCACGCCGATTTTCAGGTTGCTGGTCACGGTGACGTTGCGGCTGGCCACCGTCGTGCTGGGAAGATCACCGGCGCCGGTGGCGCCGTCGATCGTCAGGTTGTAGAAGGTGGAGTCGGTCAGAGAGAGCAACTTGCCCTCGACGTTGACCAGGTCGATAAAGCAGTCGTTCCCGTAGCCGCTGACGCCCTCAAAGGCCACGATCACGCTGCTCGCGTTGTCGTAGGTGGAGAGATCCACCGTGTGCTCAGTCCACGCTGCGGTGGCGGCGTAGCGGTAGATCGGGTCGCCGACGTCGTTGAAGGTCGCGCCGCCGTCGGTCGACACCTCCACCTGGACAAAGTCCCCGTTGGTGTACTGGGCGTCGTGATACATGTAGAAGCGGGCGCGGCTGTTGTAGTAGCCGGTCAGATTGACGGCGGCCGTCTTGTATAGGCGGGTGGCCACGCCGTTGTAGGTCCAGGAGTTGAACTGGGCGACGTAGGTGCCGCCCCCTGGTGGCACACCGTGGGTGTTCGGGTTGCCAGTAGTACCGTTGACCCGCGCCCAGGCTCCATTGGTCGCGTAGGTGTCCACCTGCGCCCAGCCAACCGGCGGGACGCTGACCTCGAAGCTCTCCGACACCAGGCTGATGTAGGCGCCGGGCGCGTAGGTGGAGACCGTCTGGGTGCCCTCCTTGTTGAAAGTGACGGTGCTCGTGCCCGGGGTGAAGGTGGACCCGTTGTCGGTCCAGTTGCCTGCGACGTTGATCGACTGATTGCTGAGGTTGAGGGCCTTGCCGGGGGAGATGGTCAGGTTGTTAAAGTTGTTGGCTGTCGAGCCGCCGCTCACGGTCGTCGTCCCCATGAAGTTGACGGTGCCGGTGTTGCCGGTGAATGTGCCGCTGTTGGCCCAGTTGCCGCAGACGTGCAGCGTCTGGCTTCCGCCGTTGAGGGTGGCGCCGGACTGGATGGTGAGGTCCTTGACCCACGCCTCGGCGTTCAGCGTGGGGAAGCGGCCGCCGGAGGGGCTGGTGGGGATGACGACGCTGGTGCCGCAGTAGCTGAGGGGCACGGCGCCGGAGGTCCAGTTGGACGCCGTGCTCCAATCGGCGCTGGTGGCGCCGGTCCAGGTGTTGGTGGAGGGGGTGGGCAGGTTGATGCGGCCGTCGCCGTAGGTGTTGCAGTTGCCCGCCGAGCCGCCGCACGAGCCGAGCGGCCGGTCGGCTGCCTGGGCCTTGACGTAGCTGGTGAGCTGCGCCAGGGTGTAGGTGGGGTTCGCCTGCCAGGCGGTGGCTGCCAGGCCGGCGACGTGGGGCGAGGCCGCCGACGTGCCGCCAAAACCCCCGGCACCGTAGGTGGCGGTGCTGACCTGGTCGGGGGCGACGACGTCGACCTTGGCCCGGGTCGTGCCGTTGCTGGCGCCGCCGCTGGCGTTGCGCGGGCCGAGGCTGCTGAAGTACTCGAGGCCGTACGTGGGGCCGGTGCCGTCCAGGCTCCAGTCGACGGCGCCGACTGCGACGGCGCCATCGGCGTCGGCGGGGATGGTGATGCTGTTGCAGTAGTTCTTGTGCCACCACAGGTCGCCGGGGGTGTTCACAAAGCTGTAGAGGTCGAGCCACTCGCCGAAGGTGTGGGTGCAGTAGGCTCCGACGTCATCGAAGCGCTGGATGGCGAGCTGGTAGTAGCCGGCAGTGGTGGGGGTGTAGCTGATCGCCTCCGTGGGGTCAGGGGTGTTGCTGGTGCACTGTCGGGTGGCACTGGTCGCTACCTGGGTACAGCCGCCGACGCAGCTCGAGCACTTGTAGAGATAGAGATCATAGTCCTGCCTGTTAAGATTGCCTGTGCGGTCGGCCTGCCAGTCGTTCCACTCCAGAAAGACGTTGATGGTGTAGCCGGAGGGGAAGTTCCAGCAAGACCCCGAAGGTCCAAACACGTTGTACTGCGCGCCGCCGAAGCTGACGTAGTTGCCCGAGTACTGCGCCGCCGTGAAGGAGTCGTGGCTGTTTTGCCCGTTGCCGGCCGAGGTGGCGAAGAAGATGTTGTAGGTGGTGGCGGCGGTGTTGACGATGGTGTCGATCGGGCCGGTGCCGTCGTAGGGGCCGGCGTTGACCCAGCCGATCGACATCGTGGCGACCTTCTTGCCGGTGATGCCGGCGTTGGTCTCATAGTCGGCCATGGCGGTGCCGAACTCGACGTCGGTATTGAAGGCGTAGAGGTACATCCGGGCGCCGGGGGCCATGTCGTGGGCGATCTCGGCGCAGGCCGCGCCGTGATCGAAGTCACCGTAGGGGTCCTCCTGGCCGAAGGCGTAGGAGGCGCTGTAATCCTTGGCGACCAGGTTGGCGCCGCTGGGCAGGTCGCCGCTGGCCGCCAGCCCCAGGTAGCCTGTGAAGCCGAAATCGAAGACGGCGAGGTTGACCCCGCTGCCTGCGTAGCCCTGGAGGATCCAGTCGTCGGCGTTGGTGAGGGTCACGCCCTCGGAGTCGTCGTAGCCGACCTCGATGGTCCCGTCCGGGGCAGCCGCCCGGTCGGCGCCGGCCGGCGCCGGCAACTCCTGGGTCGTCGCGGCGTAGGGCAGGCGCACGCGGGCGACGCCGGGAACCTCGCTCAGCGCCACCAGGCTGCCAAAGGGCGCCAGCACCTGCACCAGGCCCTGGTAGGCGGTCTCGTACCGGGCGCCTGTCGCCTCGACCGCCGACAGGAGGTCGGCGCGGATGGCGATGGGCGGGGCGTGCTCGACCTGCGTGGTCCGGCCGCTGCCCAGGTCGATCGTCTCGATCCAGGCCGGGCCGGCCTGGTGCGCCTCGGGGTCGGCGTCCATCTCCAGGATGACGCGCGCCATCCCGGAGGCAAGGTCGATGTGGCGCTGCCCGGCAAAGGTCTCCAGGGGCCGGCCGGTGCCGAGCACGGCGGACTCGTAGAGCTGCTCGAGCTGCGACTCGAGCTTGGGGTAGTCGGTCGTGTCGACGACGGGTGCCTCGTCCACGACCTCCTCGACCGCGTCGGTCTGGGGCACGGACTCGGTGATGACCGCCGGCGGCGCGACAGGCTGCGCCGGCTTCTGGGGCTCGGCAGGGCCCTGGGCGGCGCTGGGGCCGGCCGCGAGGGGCACGACGAGCACCGCGATCATGAGGACCGCGCCAAGCGCGCGGGCTGCGAGGGTGAGACGCTTCTTCATCCTGGACCACCTCCAATGGGTTTGGGCGATTCCGAGCCAAGCGCACGCTGCCACGGCAGGCCGAGCGGGCGGGAAGGTTGCTGGTGGTGGAATTATAGCACTCTCGGCCGGCGTGTCAAATTGGCCGGCGCCCTCTCTCCCGCTCCCTCTGGGAGAGGGCCGCCTATTCGCGCCGGCTGCTGGCGCTGCCGGCGAGGGTGTCGATCTATGCGCCGTGTGTAGGGGCGACCGGCCGGTCGCCCCTACGGGTTGCGCCTCTTGCCAATGGGGTTCTCCTGATCCTCGGCGCCGGTAGGGGCGACCAGGGCGTCGATGTGTGCGCCCTGTGCCGGGGCGACCGGGCCGTGTGTAGGGGCGACCGGCCGGTCGCCCCTACGTCGGAACTGCCTGCCCCCGGCTCGCGTTAGGGGGGATATCGTTTCTGGAAAATGGGCATTTCGGGATAGTACATGCAGGTTTTTGGCAGAGCGTCAGAGCTCGGCAGCCAGACCCGCGGGGGAGCGGCGTGGTCAGGACACGCTTTGTCAAGTCCGGTAGGCCCCGAGGAGCGCGCAGTAGCGACGCGGCGCTCCATGAGATTGCGCCACGTTTCTGATTCCGGCTCGATAAGTGTTTGGTAGGCGTTCGACTTGTCAAGCCAATGAGCTTTCGTTTGCGACCACGAATCGATTCTAGGACACCTGCTCCCTGGGCAGACTACGTTTGGCACGCTGGTTCAGATGGTAGCTTTCGTCGTACGGCTTGGAGTCTTGCCACATCTTCCAGATGATGGCCAGCCACCGGTTTGCCAGGCGTCGGTAGGCATCCGAATCGGAACCAACGTGCGGACGCACCTGTCGCCAGTAGGCATACGCCCAACCGGAGCTGACGACCGACGCTTTGGCAAACTGCTGGGTGATGCGACGAAACTCCTTGTCACAGCTATACCGAAAGTGCACGACCCGCCTCCTGCCGCTCTGTTGTGTGACAGGGCAAGTGCCAGCCGTTGCCTGCACCCTGGCCGGTGTAGGAAAACGATCACGGTGATCACCGAACTTGGCCAATAGAGAGGGCGCAAGAAGTGGGCCAGCTCCAGGCAAGGAGTCGAAAAGATAGGCGTCAGGGTGCTGAACAAAGAGCTTCTGCAGAAAAGACTCCGCCGCCGCGCGCTGACGCACCTGAGGAAGGAGGAGAGTGGACAGGATCTGCACTTGGTCCCGATATGCCCTAATGGCCGCAGGGTTGGCCTCCGGAGCGGAAGCCTTCAACTGCGCATAGCGCCGAGAGATCAGACCGGGGCGGGAGTAGCGCTGCTCTCTGCAAAAGGACTCAAACTCGCTCCGCGACAACGCCTGCGCCTCCTCCGCGGTGGGGTACCTGCTCAGAAATTGGAGGCTGATCTGGGTCGTGAGCTTCCCAAACAGCCCCACCGCCTGCGGAAAGGTGCGCATCAGGATGGCCTCCAGTTGGCAGCTGTGCCGATGAATCCCTCGCCGCAGTAGCTCGATCAGCCGCACTTGTGCTACAATGTGTTGCGTGAGAGGCGAGTTGGGTTGCAGCAAACAGTGACTGTCTCGGTCAGTGCGGATGATACTGGCCAGCAGTGCAGCATCGGTGTCGTCGGTGTGGGCACCACTCAACTGACGGCGATTCCTGTACCCCTTGGTCGCCTGGGGTGGGATCAGGTACACGGTGTATCCCTGGTCCAGCAGAAAGTCGACCAAGATACTGTAGGATGTTTCAACCGCCACCAGGCACTCCGCTGCCCTGACGCCCAGCCTCTGCCGCTGGAGGTCCAGTTGGCTGAAGCCGTCCACCGAGTGCTTGATGGCCAGCTGGCTCAACACTGCGCCAGCCTCGTTCAGGATACATAGATTGTGATGATCTTTACTCCAGTCGATTCCGAGATAGAGCATCTTTCACCTCCTAAGGTGGATGCCCCATCGGAGCTTGCGGACTGCCGTGTTCCTATTATGGCGCTCATGACGCAACACGCTTTTGACAGTGTCGTCCGGCTTGCTTGGGGGGACAGTCCTGACCTGGCGCTCACAGCGCTGGAGACCGACGGTCCTCTTTCCCCAAGCGGGTCCCCGATGGGGTTAGGCCTGCAAGCAACGCCTACCACGTGCATTGCAGTCTACCCCATCGGGTGATCCGCATCAAGTATCGCTAATAGGAGACCACGCCGGAACGGGGGGCGGAGGGAGCGGCGTGGTCAGGAGACCACGCCGGAACGCAGGTTAGGGTCTGGTCACGGAGGGCGCGCGGCTAGGGGACGACGAAGGTGGCGGTGTTGTTGGCGCGGTCGGCCTCGGGCAGGGCGCCTTTGGCGTCGGCCGGGTTGACGGTGAGCGTCAGCAGCTCGCCGCGCTTCCAGAGGGTGCCGACGCGGATGGCGGCGACGCCGGTGCCGCTGCCCTGCACGAGGGGGATGGCGTCTACCACCCGGCGCCCGGCCTGGTTCTCGATCCGGATCGGCACCTTGGCGGCGTCGCGCGTCCCGAGGTTGCGCACGGTGACGAGCACCAGCCACACGCCGGGCGACTCGACACCGCCGGGCTCGAGCGCAAAGTCGTAGGCGATGCCGGACGGGGCCGGGCTGCCGGCGGAGGCGCCGGCCCGCGCGCCGGCGGCGTTGTTGGCATAGTCGTCCTCGGCCGGCGCGCCGGGCCAGCCCTCCGGGTTGATGCGCAGCGCGATCGCCTCGCCCGCCACCAGCGGCCGGTCGGCCGCCACCCACACGTCGGCGGTGCCCCCACAGGGCGGGATGGCCGGCGTGTAGGCAATGCCGGATAGGCCGGCGCCGGTCAGGACCACCGGCACGTTGTAGGCCGCCTGGTTGCCGCTGTTCATGGCCTGCACGCGGACGCGCCGGCTGCCGGGCTCGGCGACGATGCCCGCCTCGTCCAGCTCGAGGTCGACGCGGCCGGGGCAGAGGTCGCTGCGGTAGGCGTCAAAGGGCTCGACGACGAGGTCCATCAGCACCGAGTTGTCGCCGGTGTCTTTTTCGGGGTAGGGCGGCGCGGCGGAGTGCCAGGCGCCGGGCAGCCGGTTGGCCTGCACCCACAGCCGGTGCTCGCCCCCCGCCAGGTTCCAGCGCACGGGCACCTGGAGCGTCACCGGCAGGGTGGAGGGCAGGGTGACGGTGATGACCTGCATGAAGGGGGTGTAGCCGATCGCCTCCTGCTCCGGCGACAGGTGGACCATGACCGGCAGGCTGGGCACGGGCGGCCGGCCGCTGTTGCGCAGGACGAGGGTGACGGTGAAGGGGGTGCCTGCCCGCAGGGGGAGGGGCCCGACGGAGAGGTCCGTGGGCGTGAGGCGGATGTCGACGGACGGCAGGTCGGGTGTGGGCGCGGCAGGGGTCCGGCTGGGCGGCGGCCAGGGGGGACGGGGCGTCGATTGCGGCCCGCTGCCGCAGGCGACCAGCAGGAGCAGCCCCAGCAGGGGGAGCAGGAGGAGGGCCGGCCGGGCAGGGGGGCGGCTCTGAGGGGGGCCGCCCGTCACCGCGCGGGCTCCGCGCCGGGGCCGAAGAGGGTGATGCGGACCTTGTAGGTGCCGGGCAGCCGGAAGAGGGCGGTGGGCGCGACCATGTACTTTTCGCGGCAGGTGTCTGCCAGCGAATCGGCGGAGATGCGCACCAGGGTGATGCCCATGGCCGGCAGCGGGCCGGCGACGGAGAGGGGGAACTGGAAGTAGCCCGCCGGCCCGCTGATTTCCAGGTCGAACTGGGCCGAGTCGAGCGTCTTGGCCAGGTTGTTGTGCAGCAGGAGGGTGAGGGTGAAGGCGCCCCCCGGCACGATCGGGTCGGGCTCGATGAAGCTGCCGGCGGCATTGAGCGACAGGCCGGGCCGGGTGCCGGCGCCGAGCAGCGGGGGCTGCAGCTCCTCGGGGTCCCAGGGGCCGCCGGGCGCGACTTCGACCATCTGGCGGCCGGAGGGCACGAGGTGCTTGGCGGGCAGCAGGGTGACGGGGTTGAGCCCGGCCGGCAGGGAGAGGCGGCCGAGGAGCAGGAAGAGGCCGGCCAGGACGAGGAGGGCCATGGCGAGGCCGCCGGCGAGCTGGGCGGCGGCCTGGGCGCGGTGCAGCCAGATGCCCCGGCCGAGCTGCTGCTGGGCCGCCTCGCGGAAGCGGGCGCCGGCGGCGGGCGGGAGGTAGCGGTGCTGCACGGCGGCGCCGATCGCCTGGCGCACGGAGTGATCGAGGGCGGAGCGCTGGCGGAGCTCTTCGGCGCAGCGCCGGCAGGTCGCCAGGTGGTCCTCCAGGCGGCCCTGCTCGCGCGGGCTGAGCCGGCGGTCCAGGTAATCGTCGATCAGGTTGTCGGCCAGGCTGCAGCTCATGCGCGCTTCCTGCCGGTGCGCTGTTCCGCCCGGCGCTGTTGCTCTTCCAATACCAGTTTCAGGCGCTCGCGGGCGATGTGCAGCCGCGAGCGGACGGTGCCGGAGGGCACGCCGATCGTCTCGGCAATCTCCTCGTTCGACATCCCGGCGTAGTAGCGCAGGATGACGACGATGCGGTGCTTTTCGCCCAGTGAGTCGATCGCATCCAGCATCTCGGTGCGCCCTTCGTCCTGCACGGCCCTGCGCTCCGGCTGGCCCTCGGGCTCGGCCATGAGCTGCGGCTCGGGCTCGGGCCACGGCAGCACCTGGTGCGACTTGTGCCGCAGCCGGGAGCGGCAGCAGTTGACGGCGATCCGGTAGAGCCAGGCCTCGAAGCTGCTGCCCTCGCGGCGCTGGTAGCGCGGCAGGGCGCGGCAGGCGCGCAGGAAGGCCTCCTGCGTCATGTCCTCCGCATCCTGCTCGTTGCGCATGACCAGGCAGCAGAGGCGGAAGACGTAGGTCTGGTAGCGCACGATGAGCGCTTCGAGGGCGAGCTTGTCGCCCTTCTGGCAGCGGCGGACCAGCTCGTCCGTTTCCAGGGCGGCCGGCCCCTTGTCGCCGGCGCCTCCCACTTGACTAACGCCCTCCCGTCCGCGGATGTTCACAGCCGGAGGTCCAGGAGTGCCTGCACGATCTGCTCGTGGGCCTGCCCGTTGCTGGCGACCAGGCCGGAGCAGAGGGAGGTGTCGGCCTTGTTGTAGGCCAGCTCGGCGCCGCAGAGGTCGGTGAGGACGCCGCCGGCCTCGGCGAGGAGGATGTGGGGCGCGCAAAAGTCCCACTCCTTGGAGATGGTGGTCGCGAGGTAGAGGTCGTAGGCGCCCTGGGCGACGAGGCTGACTTTGATGCCGACGCTGCCGGCGCGGTGGGCGTGGGCGATGCCCAGCGCCTCGCGCGCCGCCTCGATGAAGGGGGAGAGGTGGGAGCGGCTGACGACGAGCCTCATGCGGCCGAGGGCGCGCTCGTCGGAGACGTGCAGGCGCTCGGAGCGGCCGTCCTCGAGGAGGTGGGCGCCCTGGCCGCGCACGGCGTAAAAGAGGCGCCCCCGGGCGGGCTGGGCGACGACGCCCAGCGCCGGCCGGCCGCCTATCGCAAGCGCAATCTGCACGGAGAACTCGCCGGTGCGGTTGATGAACTCGGCGGTGCCGTCGAGCGGATCGACGATCCAGACGCGCTCTTTGCCCAGCCGGGAGAGGTCGTCTTCGGACTCTTCGGTGAGGAGGCCGTCGTGGGGGAAGGCGCTGCGCAGCCCGCCGGCGACGAGGGCGTCGGCGACCTGGTCGGCCTCGGTGACGGGCTCGTCGCCCGCCTTGCGCTGGACGGGCAGGCCGGCTGGGTAAAAGCCCATGATGGCCTCGCCGGCGCGCAGGGCGAGGTGAAGGGCCACGTCGAGCTCGTGGGCCAGGTGGGCGCGTGTCACCGGGCGGTCGCCTCCATCCGCGGATTGTACTACCCGGTCCGGCCTTTGTCAAGCGCCTGCCGCCATGCTATACTGGTGCGCGTGAAGCCATCGATCATTGTCCATGGCGGGGCAGGCGAGTGGGAGCCGGATCTGCTGGAGGCGGGCCGGCGGGGCGTGCGGCGCGCGGCGGAGGCGGGCTGGGCCATCCTGGAGGCCGGCGGCTCGGCGCTGGACGCGGTGGAGGCGGCCGTGGTGGTGATGGAGGACGACGATGCGTTCGACGCGGGGCGCGGCTCGTTCCTGAACGCCGACGGCCAGGTGGAGCTGGACGCGGGCTTTATGGACGGCGCGACGCTGAAGGTGGGCGCCGTGGCCGCCGTGCAGTTTGTCCAGAACCCGATCCGGCTGGCGCGGGCGGTCATGGAAAAGAGCGAGCACGTGCTGCTGGTGGCGACGGGCGCGCAGCGCTTTGCGGCCCGGATGGGCTTCCGGCCGTGCGAGCTGACCGACCTGGCCGTGCCGCGCGAGTTTGAGCGGTGGCAGAAGCGGCTGCGCGAGGGGGCCTCCGCGGAGGGCCGCCGCCGCTGGGCCGGCGACACGGTGGGCTGCGTGGCGCTCGACCTGGAGGGGCGGATGGCGGCCGGCACCTCGACGGGGGGCACGGCCAACAAGATGCCGGGGCGGGTGGGCGATGTGCCGATGGTCGGCTGTGGCTTTTACGCCGACAACCGGCTGGGGGGCGCCTCGTCCACCGGCTGGGGGGAGGCGATCGCCAAGGTGCTGCTGGCGCGGCTGGCGCTGGACCGCCTGGAAAAGTCGGGCGACCCGCAGGAGGCGGCGCGGGCCGCCATCCGGGAGCTGCAGGAGCGGGTCGGCGGGGACGGCGGCATCATCCTCCTGGCACCCGACGGCCGGCCGGGCCGGCACCGCAACACAAGTGCCATGCCGTGCGCCTACCGGACGGCCGGCATGCCCGAGCCGATCGTCGACGTCTAGAAGCGCCGCCCGGCCATGAGCGTCGTAGACGAGGTCAAGGATCGCCTGAACGTTGCCGAGGTGATCGGAACGTATGTCCCCCTGAAGAAGGCAGGCCAGAACTACAAAGGGCTGTGCCCCTTCCACTCGGAAAAGACCCCTTCCTTTGTCGTCTTTCCCTCGACCGGCACGTGGCACTGCTTTGGGGCGTGCGGCATCGGCGGCGACGTCTTTGCCTTTGTGATGAAGCGCGAGAACGTCGATTTTGGGGAGGCGCTGCAGATCTTGGCGCGGCGGGCGGGCGTGGAGCTGACGCCGCGCACGCCGCAGTCGACGGAGGCCGACCAGAAGCTGGCGCGCCTGCGCGAGATGCAGGACGCGGCGGCGACCTATTTCCACCAGCTGCTGATGAACAGCCCCGACGCGGCGCCGGCGAGGGCCTACCTGGCGAAGCGGGGGTTCTCGGCGGAGACGCTGGCCCGCTTCCGGGTGGGCTATGCGCTGGAGCGGTGGGACGCGCTGCTGCAGCACCTGGTGTCGCGGCGGTACGCGGTGGCGGAGATTGCGGAGGGCGGCCTGATCGTGCAGCGGGAGGACCGCAGCGGGTATTACGACCGCTTCCGGGGCCGGATCGTCTTTGCCATCTGCGATCCGCAGGGGCAGGTGATTGGCTTTGGGGGGCGCGTGCTGGGCGATGGGGTGCCCAAGTACCTGAACTCGCCGCAGACGCCGCTCTTTGACAAGGGGGGCGCGCTGTTCGGGCTGGACAAGGCGAAGCAGGGCATCCGCCTGGCGGGTGAGGCGGTGATCGTGGAGGGCTACACCGACGTCCTGATGGCGCACCAGTATGGCATTGAGAACGTGGTGGCGCAGATGGGCACGGCGCTCACCGAGGCGCAGCTGCGGCTGCTGAAACGCCACACGCAGCGCTTTGTGCTGGCGCTGGACGCGGACGCGGCCGGCGAGCACGCCACGCTGCGCGGGTTGGACGTGGTGCGGCAGGTGGCGGACCGCGAGGTGCAGCCGGTGGTGACGCCGCATGGGCTGATCGAGTACGAGGAGCGGCTGGCGGCCGATATCCGCATCGCGGCGATGCCGGCGGGCCTCGATCCGGACCAGGTGATCATGGAGAGCCCGGCGCGCTGGGCGCAGATTATCGCCCAGGCGAAGCCGATCATGGACTTTTATTTCCAGGCGCTGACCGCGGATATCGAGCTGGGGACGGCCAAGGGCAAGGCGGAGGCGGTGCGGCGGCTGGGGCCTATCCTGGCCGAGGTGCCCGACCGCGTGCAGAGGACGCATTACCTGCAGCAGCTGGCGCGCATGGTGCAGGTGGACGAGCGGTCGCTGTGGGCGCAGATCCGGGCCGATGCGGGGGCGGCCCCGGCGGCGAGGCACGCGGAGCTGCCGGCGCGGAAGGAGAAGGCGGCGAGACGCCTGCTTTCGCTGGACGAGCACTGCCTGTCGCTGCTGTTGGCCCAGCCGGCGCTGCTGGAGAGCGCCGACGGCGGGCTGGCGGCGTGCGGCGAGGCTCCCCTGGCAGACCAGGATTTGCTCCGCGCCGAAGATCGGATTATCTTTACGTCCTGGAGGGAGTGGTTGGCCTCGGGGGGGACGCCTGAGGTGCGCGCCGCCTTCTATGACACGCTCGACGAAAGCCTCCAGGGGCGTGTCGACGCGCTGCTGCACGCGTGGCAGGATGCGCCCCAGGTGCCGGAAGACGCGCTGCGGAGCGAGGTCGCCGAGTCGGTTGTGCGGGTCCGGCTGCGAAACCTCCAGGCGCAGGTGGAGAACCTGCGGTTTCTGCTGGAGGACGCGGCGCACGCGGCGGCGGAGGAGGGCACGGCGGAGCCGGGGACGCAGCGCCGGGCCGGCGCGGAGGGCGCGTTGGGACCGCAGATCAACCAGCTGGCGGCCCGGATGCGGCGGCTTCAGAAGGCGTTGACGGATCGATCGACGGCCGTGCGGCGGCAGCAGGGGAGTTGAGCGATGCCCGCTCCGGGCGCCGGCGACTAGGTCCGCCCTCCCACCTGCCCACGGGCAGTGCCTGGGCGGCGGGTGGAGGAGGACGGAGGGGATGGATGGCTGAGAAACGACAGCCGAGGCGAAAGGGCCGGGCGCAGGAGCCTGAGGACCAGGACCGCGACGAGAGGGCGGAGGAGGCCGGCGTCGAGGAGGACGAGGGCCTGGACGCTGACGGGCTCCTGGAGGAGCTGCTCCAAGTGGCCGACCTTCCGCTGCCCGCCGAGGGCGATCCGGAGCCCCAGGTCCAGGACCTGCGGGAGCTGGAGGACGAGATCGCGGAGGTCGAGGAGCAGCGGCTCCTCGAGGCGCTGGACAGCGAGCTGCCGAGCAGCGACCCGGTGCGCATGTACCTGCGCGAGATCGGGCGGGTGGGGCTGCTGACGGCGGGCGATGAGAAGCACCTGGCCGAGGCGATCGCGCTGGGCGTGAAGGCGAAGGCGCAGATCGACCGGAACGGTTCGCTGGCGGAGGAGGAGCGCGCGCGGCTGGCGGCCGAGGTGCACTCGGCGGACCGGGCGCGGCAGCAGCTGGCGGAGGCGAACCTGCGGCTGGTGGTCAGCGTGGCGAAGCGCTATACGGGCCGCGGGATGTCGTTCCTCGATCTGATCCAGGAGGGGAACATTGGCCTGCTGCGGGCGGTGGAAAAGTTCGACCACCGGCTGGGCTACAAGTTCTCGACGTATGCCACCTGGTGGATCAGGCAGGCCATCAGCCGGGCGATTGCCGACCAGGCACGCACGATCCGCATACCGGTGCACATGGTGGAGACGATCGGGCACCTGGTGCGCACGCAGCGCCGGCTTCAGCAGGAGCTGGGGCGGGACGCGAGCCCGGAGGATATTGCGCTGGACCCGGAGAGCGCGCCGATGGTGGGGCTGGAGGAAGAGGACCGCGACTATATGATGTCGACGCTGGCGCGAGGGGAGCGGCTGGATGCGCTGCGGGAGCGGAAGCTGCGCCGGGCGGCCAACCGGGTCGAGCAGATCATGCGCATGTCGATGGAGCCGATGTCGCTGGAGACGCCGGTGGGGGCGGAGGAGGACAGCTTCCTGGGGGATTTTATCCGGGATGAGACGATTGCGGAGCCGGACGACGCCACGTCGAAGCTGCTGCTGCGCGAGCAGATGCGGACGATCTTGGGGACGCTGAACCACCGGGAGCGGCGGGTGCTGGAGATGCGGTTTGGCCTGCGGGACGGGCAGGGGCACACGCTGGAGGAAGTGGGGCAGGCGTTTGGGGTGACGCGGGAGAGGATACGGCAGATCGAGGCGAAGGCGCTGCGGAAGCTGCGGCATCCGCTGCGGAGCCGGAAGCTGCGGGATTATTTGGGGTAGGGGGGCGGAGCCGGGTAGGGAAACCTGGCCTACGAGCCACGTGCCGGGTATGGAAACCCGGCCTACGAGCCGGGTAGGGAAATCCGCCCTGCTGCATTTCTGACTTGACATGGGTTGGGTGGGCTTGTATAATGCCGCCACTTTCCTCGGTAGCTCAATCGGCAGAGCGGCCGGCTGTTAACCGGCGGGTTGTAGGTTCAAGTCCTGCCCGAGGAGCCAGAGAGCGCGAGCTCCCGTCCGTTCGACGGGGGCTCGTTTTGTTTGGTGGGGAGAAGGGGCCGGCAGGCGAGGAGTGGTGAGAGGATGGAAAGAGGCGAGCGCGGGGGGTGTGTGGAGCGGGTGAGGGCGGGCTTTGCCGAGCGGTTTGGCGGCGCGCCCGAGTGGATCGTGCGGGCGCCGGGACGGGTCAACCTGATCGGGGAGCACACGGACTATAACGATGGGTTTGTGCTGCCGATGGCGATCGACCGCGCGGTGTGGATTGCGCTGCGCCGGCGGCCGGACCGGCGGGTGATCGCCCACTCGCTCGATATGCCGCACGCCGCGGAGTTTGGCCTGGACTGGCTGGAGCATGGGGGGCCGGGATGGCACGAGTACCTGAAGGGGATGGCCTGGGCGATGCAGGAGGCCGGCCATGCGCTGCAGGGATGGGACGGGGTGCTGGCGGGGGATGTGCCGGTGGGGGCCGGGCTGTCGTCGTCGGCGGCGATCGAGATGGCGGCCGCGCGCGCGTTCTGTGCGGTGTCGGGCGCGGCATGGGCGCCGGCGGCGATGGCGCTGCTGGGGCAGCGGGCGGAGAGCCGGTGGGTGGGCGTGCAGTGCGGCATCATGGACCAGATGATCTCGGCGGCGGGCAGGGCAGGGCATGCGCTGCTGATCGACTGCCGAAGCCTGGAGACGGAGCTTGTGCCGCTGCCGGAAGGGACGGCGGTGCTGGTCCTGGATACGTCGACGCGGCGGGGGCTGGTGGATTCGGCCTACAATGAGCGGCGGGCGCAGTGCGACAGGGCGGCGCACGCGCTGGGGGCGGCCGCGCTGCGCGACGTGCGGATGGAGGAGCTGGACGGTGCCGGGGATGCGCCGGGCCTGCCGGACGCGATCGCTTTTCGCCGGGCGCGCCACGTGGTCGGCGAGAACCTGCGCACGCTGGAGGCGGCGGAGGCGATGCGCCGGGGAGATGCGCGGGCGCTGGGGGCGCTGATGGTCGCCAGCCATGAGAGCCTGCGGGATGATTTCGAGGTGTCGAGCGCGGAGCTGAATGCGATGGTGGCGTGCGCGCTCCGCCAGGCGGGGTGCTATGGGGCGCGGATGACGGGCGCCGGCTTTGGGGGGTGCGCGGTGGCGCTGGCCGAGGCGGGCTCGGCGGCGGCGCTGGCCGAAGGCGCGGCGGCCTGCTACCGGGAGGCGACGGGCCTCACGGCGTCGGTGTATGTGTGCGAGGCGAGCGACGGGGCGGGGGTGGTGGAGGGACCGGGGTAGGGAGCGGGCGGGTATGGAAACCCGCCCTACAGGTGGCGGGTATGGAAACCCGCCCTACGGGAGGGCCCACTCCCTGGCGCGCTCGACGGCGCGGAGCCAGTTGGCATAGAGGGCGTCGCGGCGGCCGGCGGGCATCTGGGGCTCGAAACGGGCGCCGGCCTGCCACTGGGCTGCGATCTCTTCCTGGTCGTGCCAGAAGCCGACGGCGAGCCCCGCCAGGTAGGCCGCGCCGAGGGCGGTGGTCTCGGTGACGCGCGGCCGGTGGACGGGCACGCCGAGGAGGTCGGCCTGGAGCTGCATGAGGAGGTCGTTGGAGGCGGCACCCCCGTCGGCCTTGAGCGACTGCAGCCGGATCCCTGAATCGAGCGCCATGGCCTCCAGGACGTCGCGGCTCTGGTAGCAGATGGCCTCCAGCGCGGCGCGGGCGAGGTGGCGCCGGTCGGTGCCGCGGGTGAGGCCGACCAGGGTGCCGCGGGCGTAGGCGTCCCAGTAGGGCGCGCCGAGGCCGACGAAGGCGGGGACGAAGTAGACGCCGCCGGTGTCGGGCACCTGGCGGGCCAGCGATTCGCTCTCGGCGGCGTGGGTGATCAGGCCGAGGCCGTCGCGCAGCCACTGGATCGCGGCGCCGGCGATAAAGACGCTGCCCTCGAGCGCATAGGTGACGGGGGCGCCGGGGGCCAGCTGCCAGGCGATGGTGGTGAGGAGGCCGCGCTGGGATGCGACGGCCTCGTGCCCGGTGTTGAGGAGCAGGAAGCAGCCGGTGCCGTAGGTGTTTTTGGCCTGGCCCGGGGCGAAACAGGCCTGTCCGAAGAGGGCGGCCTGCTGGTCGCCGGCCGCGCCGGCGATGGGGATTTCGGCGCCGAAGAGGTCGGGGTCGGTCGTGCCGTAGAGCTGGGAGGAGGGCCGGACCTCGGGAAGCATGGCGCGCGGGACCTGGAGGCGCGCCAGGATCTCGCCGTCCCAGTCGAGGGAGTGGATGTTGAAGAGCATGGTGCGCGAGGCGTTGCTGATATCGGTGACGTGCAGCCGGCCTCCGCTGAGGCGCCAGATGAGGTAGCTGTCGATGGTGCCAAAGAGGGCCTCTCCGCGCTCGGCCTTGGCACGCAGCCCCGGCACGTGCTCCAGGAGCCAGGCCACTTTGGTGCCGGAGAAGTAGGCGTCGACGACGAGCCCTGTCTTCCGGCGGATCGGCTCGGCCCACCCCTCGGCGCGCAGCTGGTCGCAGGCGGGGGCGGTGCGGCGGCACTGCCAGACGATGGCGTTGTGCAGCGGGGCGCCGGTCCTGCGATCCCACACGACGGTGGTTTCGCGCTGGTTGGTGATGCCGATGGCGGCCAAGCGGCCGGCCTCGACGCCTGCCGAAGCCAGCACCCGCCGGGCCGTGCCGAGCTGTGTGCCCCAGATCGACTCGGGCTCGTGCTCCACCCAGCCCGGCTTGGGATAGATCTGGGAGAACTCTTCCTGCGCCACCTTGACGATGCGCCCGCTGCGGTCAAAAAGGATGGCGCGCGAGCTGGTGGTCCCCTGGTCGAGTGCGAGAATGTAGTCGGCCATGTGCTGTCCTCCCCTGGCTAGCGTTTTTTTCCAAAGATCTCGAGCCACGCCTCCACCTCGCCGGGGGTGGGCGCGGGCTGTGTCTCTTCGTCGGCGGCGCCGGGCTGGCACGCCTCGGCGGCGAACTCGTGCGCACTGCGCGTCCGGGCGCCGAGGCGCGCGGCCCGGCCGGCCAGGTCGGCGTCGGAGGTGACGACGGTCCAGTCGGGCGGGTGGCGGGCGCGCCGGACGCGGCCCAGGATCAGGGCGTCGGCGGTGGTGCCGGGCGCCGCAAAGACGATCTCGACACCGCCGAGCCGGCGGGTGCGCGGCAGGGCGGTGGGCTCGCCGGGGTCGAAGATGAGGGTGACCTTTTTGCCGGTGCGGGAGGCGTAGGCGGCGAGCAGGCGGGCGAGCTGCTCCTCGTCGTCGGGGTCTCCGAGCGAGAGGCGGGGGCACTGGCCGATGAGGTTGTGGCCGTCGATCAGCAGGGGCATGGGGGGGCACCGGAGATTCTTCGGTCGCTGCGCTCCCTCAGAATGACGGCTCTTTGAGCCGCACCGCGTGTGGGGCTAGCCTTCATCGCCGAGCCTGTTCTCGAGGACTTGGTCGGGGCTCATGCCCTGGAGCTGGAGGTAGAACTGGGCTGCGTCGAGGAGGGCGCCGGCGGGGAGGAGCCCGACCACCTCGCAGCGGGTCACAGTGAGGCCGAAGCGTGCGGCCTCGCTGCGGATCATCTCGACGACGCGGTGGATGGGTGTCTGGCGGTGGTCGGTCAGGTTCATGGAGACCTGTGCCTGGCCCTCGACGAGCAGGCCGAGGGCCTTGACGCAGCGCAGGCCGCCGGTGGAGGCGCGAATGGCGCGGGCGATCGCTTTGGCGGGCGCGACGTCGGCGGTGTTGAGGTAGGCGTTGAAGGCGATGAGTGGGGCGCGGGCACCGATGGCGGTGGCGCCGGCGGGGCCGAGCTGGGCCGGGCCGTAGTCGGGCTGCCGGCTGGGGTTGGTCGCGATGTCGGCCTTGATGCCTTCGTACTCCCCGCGCCGCACAGAGGCCAGATCGCGCCGCTCGGGGCGGAGGGCGGCTTCTTCGTAGAGGTAGACGGGGATGCGCAGCTCGCGGCCCACGCGCTCGCCCAGCTGGCGCGCCAGTTGGACGCACTCTTGCATGGAGACGCCGCGCACCGGGACGAAGGGCACGACGTCGGTCGCGCCCATGCGCGGGTGCGCGCCGCGGTGGTGGTCGAGGTCGATCAGCTCGGCCGCGGCGGCGATGCCGCGGAAGGCCATGTTGGCGATTTCCTGGGGCGCGCCGACGGCGGTCACGACCGACCGGTTGTGGTCGGCGTCGGACTGGACGTCCAGCAGCTGGATGCCGGGCGCCTCGCGCATGGCCTGGACGATGCGGTCGATCACGTCGCGGCGCCGGCCTTCGGAGAAGTTGGGAACACACTCGACGATGGGTCTCATTGGGCTGCCCTCCCGCGTGGATTCTAGCATCAAGGGCGCGGCCTGTCAACGGATTCCGCAGTGCTTGCCCAGGGGAGCTGGGTGTGCTAGAATGGACCAGCGCCGCCCATCTGGCGTCCTGTGACAGGGGGCGGCGACTCTTTCAGAACCGGGGACGATGCTCAGCACGATACCCGCGGCGCTTCGGGCTGCCCTGTGGCCTCTGGCCGGTGCCCTGCTGGTGGTGGCGCTGAACCGGCTGCTGCCCAATTGGCTGGGGAGGCTGCTGACGGTGGCGGCGAGCGCCGCGTCGCTTGCCGCGCTCGCCTCGTTGGTGGGGCAGCCCGCGGCCGGGTTCCAGGGCACGTGGGAGCCGTTTACCTTCCTGCGCACGGCGCCGGCGCTGCGGCCCACGCCGCTGGGGGTGGGGGCCGGGATGGTGCTGGCGTCCTGGTGCGCGGCTGCTGCGGCGAGCATGCGCGGGTCGCAGCCGCCGAGGACGACGTGGTGCGGGCTGGCGCTGGTGCTGTTGGCCGGCGCGGTGGTGATGGCGCTGGCGGGGAACCTGGTGACGCTGGCGCTGGGCAGCGCGCTGCTGGACCTGGGATTGGCGCTGCTGACCGTGTCGGCGGCGGGGGGGAGACAGGGGCAGCGCGCTTGGCTGCGGATGCTGGTGCCCGGCCTGGTCTCGACGGGACTGCTGACGCTGGCGGCGCTGCGGATGGACAGCAGCAGCGGTGCGCAGTCGCTCGCGATGGAAGGGTTTGCGCCCGGGGTGCTGGCGCTGTTGGCCGCGGCGGGCCTGCTGCGGGCGGCGGTTTTTCCGCTCCACGTCCGTGGGCTGAGGACGGCGGAGCAGGCGGCCACGCTCCTGCTGCCGGTGGGGGCGGGCCTCTTCCTGGTCGCCCGCGCGCAGACGCTGGGCGGCACGCCGGCAGGCGTCCCCTGGTTCCTGGCGATCGGAGCGCTGGCGCTGGCCGCGGGAAGCTGGCAGGCGTGGAGCGCCGGCGGCGTGCCCTCGCTGCCCGGGGCGTGGGCCGAGAGCTGGAGCGCGCTGGCGGTCCAGCAGGTGGGGGCAGCGGTCCTTTTCGCTTTTCTCTTCCCGGGCGCTGCGCCCTGGCCGCTGGCCGTCCTGGTGCTGGCGCTGGGGGTGTTGGCGATCTGGTGGGATGCAGAGCAGTCGAGCGGGCCGAGCGCGCTGGCGCCCTGGATCGACTGGGCGAGGAAGCTGTGGGCGCAGGGCAGGGAGCTGCTGCGCCGGCGGGCAGGGGCGCTGCTTGGCGGGCGTGCCCAGGCGGTGCCCGCCGAGGAGGGGGACGCGGAGCCCACGGCGGAGCCTGCGGCGGGGCAGAGCAGGCTCCGCGAGGGGTGGCAGCGGCTGAGGGGGTCGTGGTTGGCCCGATATGGGGCGATGCTGCTGCCGGGGGCCGCGCTGGCTTCGCTGGCAGGCAGCCCGATGACGGCGGGCTCGGTGACTCGCTGGCACCTGTATGGCGCGCTGCTGTCGGGCGCGCAGCCGCTGCTGCTGGCTGCCCACCTGGCCGCGGATGTGCTGCTGGCGGGAGGGCTGATCCTGGCCTGGAGAAGGCTGGTGTGGAAGGCCGGCCTGCGGCGCCCGGGATGGATCGCGCTGTGTGTCATGGGGCTGCTTGCGGCGGGCATCCTCGCCCTCTGGCTGGTGCCCGGCTTGTGGGGGCGGGTGGGACTGCCTGCTTTGCCGCGTGCCGAGGCATCGTCCTGGGGGGTTGGGATCCTCTTTGTGCTGCCTTGGTTCCTGGGAGTGTGGCTGGCGAGGGCGACCGGCGCCGTGGAAGGGCTCCTGGTGCGGCTGCGGCGTGCCGTGAGCATGGAGCGGGTCCTGCGGCCGGCGGGATGGCTGGCAGAGCAGGTGCTGACGGGTGTCTATTGGCTGGGCAGTGTGGGCGAGGGCGAGGGCTGGTGGGGATGGGCCCTGGTGGTGCTTGCCCTGGGCGCCCTTTTCCTGGCGGCACGTTGAGCGAGTAGGACGAATGCAGGTCTTGGCCGATCTCTTTTCTTTTCTGACGGGGGCGCCGGCGATGGTCGGCCTGCTGCTGACGTCGTGGTTTATCTTTGTGGCGGCCGATTGGCGCGTGGCGCTGTGGGCGCTGTTGATCCAGTACATCCTGGTTGGCCTGGCGCTGGCGGGAAGCGTGCAGGTGGAGCTGGTGATTGTCCGGGTCTTGACGGGTGTCGTGGCGACGGCGATCGTGTACATGAGCGCCCGGCATGCGCCTGCCGGCGAGGAGGAAGCGGAGGAAGAAGGGGGACCGCACATTTTCGGGCGGCAGGTGAACTGGCTGGCCGGGCCGCTGGGCTTTCCGCTGCGGCTGATGGCGTCGCTGCTGGTGGTCCTGATCGTGGTGCGGGTGTTTCAGAGCTATGAGCTGAAGAGTGTGCCGATGGGGCCGGCGCTGATTGCGTTCTGGATGGCCGGCATGGGGGTACTGGGCCTGGTGCTGGGGGGCCACCCGCTGCGGGCGGCGCTGGCGGTGATGACGGTGCTGGCCGGCTTTGACCTGGTGTTTGCCGCGCTGGAGTCGAGCCTGGCGCTGGCCGGCTTTTTGAGTGCGTTCTACCTGCTGGCGGCCCTGGGCTTTTCGTACCTGGTCGCGGCGCACTACCTGGTGGGCTCGGCCAACGGGGGAGGCGGGACGCAGGGATGACACCGCTTCCCGGCCCGATCCTGCTGGTGGCGATCTTGGCGTTGGCTGCGCTGCTGGCGTTCGTGGTGCGGCGGTGGGCTCCGGCCTCGATGCTGGTCGCGGCTGTGGCGAGCGGCGGGCTGGCGGTGCTGTGCGGTTGGCTGCCGCTGGACCGATCGGCGTATGTGCTGGGCCAGGAAGTGGCGTTTGGCCGCCCCGTGGTGATTGCGGGGCGCACCCTGATTTTGGATGCGGCAGGCCAGTCGTGGCTGGCGGTGGTGTGTGGGACGGCTGCGCTGGCCTTTGTCCTGGCGTGGCGGCTGAGGCAGGGCCGGCTCTTTTTCTCCTTTGGCCTGGTGCTGCTCGGCTTTTATGCGCTGGCTGCCCTGGTGCAGGGGCTGGACCTGAGTGTGCTGGCGGTGGTGATGGGCGCGACGCCTGCCCTCTTCCTGCTGCAGGGCGAAAAGCCGGGCCCCGTGCGGGGCGGCGACCGATACCTGGTCGTCACCCTGCTGGCGGCGCCGCTGCTGCTCTCGGCGTCCTGGTTGGCGGGCCAGGGGCAGCCCGGGGCCGAGGGCTCGGCCATGGCGCGCATGGCGCTCCTGCCGGCCGGGCTTGGGTTTGGGATGCTGCTGGCGGCTTTTCCCTTTGGGACGTGGATGCCGGCGCTGACCGCGGGCGCGCCGCCGCTGTCTGCGGCGCTGGTGATGTCGGTGAGCCAGGCGATGGCGCTGTACCTGGTCGCCCTCTTTGTGCAGAAAACCCCCTGGCTCCTCCAGGATGGCGCGCTGCTGGAGGTGGTGCAGTTTGTGGGGCTGGTCACGGCGGTGGCGGGCGGGCTGATGGCCGCCGTGCAGCGGGACCTGGGCCGGCTGTTTGGGTATGCCGCCCTGTGCGATGTGGGCATCGTGTGGCTGGCCTTGGGCACGGGCGGGAGCCAGTCGATGGTGTTGGGGCTGCAGCACGCGGCGAACCGCAGCGTGCCCCTGCTGCTCATGGGAGCCTGCCTGGCCCTGCTGAGGCACCGCGCCGGCTCGGACGACCTGGCCGCGCTGCGCGGGGTCGCGCGACGGCTGCCGATCCACACGGCGGGCTTTGTGATCGGTGGGCTGGCGCTGGCGGGGTTCCCGCTGACGGCCGGTTTTGCGACGCACTGGGGGGTCGGGCGGGCGGTGACCGATGCGCATTGGTCCTGGACGCTGCTGCTCTTGGCTTCCTCGGCCGGGGTCGTGATAGGGCTCCTGCGCGCCCTGGCTGCGATGCTGGGAGAGGAGCCGCGCGACGACATGGGCAAGCAGCCGGTGGTGCGCTCGGTCCTTGTCGTGCTGGCGGCGGCGGTGGTAATCGCGCTCGGGGTGTTTCCCCAGCTCTTCCTGCCGCTCGTCGAGCGGGCGGTGGAGGCGCTGGCCCTCTTCTAGCCGGACGGCAGGTCCTGGGCGGCGAGTGAAGGGCCGCTCGAAGGCCCGTGCCGGCGCCCGCGACACGGAGGTCAGGAATGACAAAGAGCTCTCGTTTGCCCGGCTTCTATGCGCTTGGCGTGGAGGCGCGCGCGGCCTGGGTGGCCGAATGGGCCGGCCTGGACGACGCCGACCGCGAGGCGTTGGGCGGTGGGCTGGCGCAGGACCGCGCGGACAAGATGATCGAGAACGTCGTCGGGCTGCATGAGCTGCCGCTGGCGGTTGCCCCCAATTTCCTCGTCAACGGCCGCGACTACCTGGTGCCGATGGCGATCGAGGAGCCGTCGGTGGTGGCGGCCGCGAGCTACATGGCGCGGATCGTGCGCGACGCAGGGGGGTTCCAGGCGACTTCCAGCGAGCCGGTGATGATCGGGCAGATCCAGGTGCTTGCGCTGGCCGACCTGGAGGCGGCGCGCTCGGCGCTGCTCCGCGAAAGGGGGCGGCTGCTGGAGCTGGCGACGGGGACCGACCCGGTGGTGGCGTCGCTGGGCGGAGGTGCGCGCGATATTGAGGTGCGGCTTTTCGAGGAGTCACCGGCCGGGCCGATGCTCGTCCTGCACCTGCTGATAGACGTGCGCGACATTATGGGCGCCAACACGGTGAACACCGCGCTGGAAGCGCTGGCGCCTGTGGTCGAGGAGATTACGGGGGGGCGCGCCCACCTGCGCATCCTGTCGAACCTGGCCGACCGCCGGCTGGCGAGCGCGTCGTGCTGCATCCCGGCCGACCTGCTGGCGTTTGACGCGTTTTCGGGCGAGCAGGTGGCGCAGGGCATTGTCGAGGCGTATGCCCTGGCGGCGGTGGACCCCTACCGGGCGGCTACCCACAACAAGGGGATTATGAACGGCATCGACGCGGTGGCGCTGGCGTGCGGCCAGGATTGGAGGGCGATCGAGGCCGGGGCGCACGCCTACGCGGCTCGCAGCGGGCGCTATACAAGCCTGTCGACCTGGACGCGGGGCGCGGGAGGGGCGCTGTGCGGGGCGATCGAGCTGCCCATGGCCGCCGGCATCGTGGGTGGGGCTACCCGGGCGCACCCGGGGGCGCGCGCGGCGCTCAAGATCGTGGGAGCCAAGACGGCCCGGGAGCTGGCGGAGGTGCTGGCGGCGGTCGGCCTGGCACAGAACATGGGGGCGCTGAGGGCGCTGGCTACCGAGGGCATCCAACGGGGGCACATGGCGCTGCATGCCCGCCAGGTGGCGATTGCGGCGGGCGCGAGCGGCAAGGAAGTGCAGGCTGTGGCCGAGCGGATGGTGGCCGAACGGCGGGTCCGGCCCGACCGGGCGGCTGAGGTGCTGGCGGAGCTGCGGGAGGGCACCCGCGCAGGGTGAGGCCAGGGGTGCCCAGCGGCCGGGCGGCGCGCGGACCGGCGGCGGGGTGTGTCAGGAGAGCGCGAGCAGCCGGACGAACATCCCCCACTCGGCGAGGCTGAGGGTCTCGGCCCGGCGCTCGGGATCGATGCCGGCAGCGCCGAGCACGAAGGAAACCTGCGCAGCATCGAGGGCGAGGCCGGCGCGCAGGGAGTTGCGCAGCGTCTTGCGCTTTTGGCCGAAGCCGGCGCGGACGGCGCGGAAGAAGGCCTGCTCGTCGACGCCCGGCACCGCCGGCTCCGGCAAGACGTCGATGCGCAGGACGGCGGAATCGACCTCGGGCGGCGGGTAGAAGGCGCCGGCCGGGATGCGCGCAACGATCTTGGGCCGGCCGTAGAACTGGACCGAGACGGCCAGGAGACTCATATCCCCGGGCCCTGCGACAATCCTCTCCGCCACTTCGCGCTGAAGCGTCATGACGACCAGGCTGGGGCGCGGTTCATGCTCCAGAAAGTGGCGCAGGATGGCCGAGGTGATGTTGTAGGGCACGTTGCCGACGAGCTTGTAGCCGCGCGGGGTGAGGTCGGGGATCGGGACCCGGAGGATGTCGCCGGCAAGGACCTGGACGTTGGGATGGCTGCGCACCTGCTCGCGCAGGATGTCCAGCAGGCCGGGATCGATCTCGACGGCGATGACCTGCCCGGCGCGGGCAGCCAACTGCCGGGTGAGGGTGCCCAGCCCTGCGCCAACCTCCACGACCAGGTCACCCGGCAGCAGGTCGGCGGCGTCTGCGATGTGGGCCAGCAGCGCGGGATCGGCCAGAAAGGACTGGCCGAGGCGCTTGTTGGGCCGCAGCCCATGCGAGCGCAGGAGCGATTGAACGCTTGGTTGGTCGGTCATTTGCGTCAGTCCCCAGCCGGCGTGCGCGCCGCCGCAGGATGGCCGCCCGGGGGTGGCCTTTGGCTCGGCTAGCGCCTCTTGTCCGGGTACCTCGGCCAGTCGGGCAGGACCCAGCGGATGTCTGACCTCGGCGGAACAGGCGTCAGCAGGTAGACGTCGGTCCACCAGTGCCACGACTGGTAGTTCCACTCGTCAAAGCCCAGGTCGACGAACTTGCCCTTGACGCCGCCGCCGGTGTCGCCCGCCCGCGCAAGGCCGTAGCCCGGCACATAGAGCTTGGTCTTGAGCGGGATGACGGTGGGGTCTGTGGCGACGACGCCCTTTGTCAGCCACCAACCCAGCCGCGTATAGCCGTAGCGCGGGTGCGTGCGCGGCTTGCCGCAGGAGGCCGCCGTGTAGGACGTGGTGTAGACGCGCATCTTGCGCCAATACTCGATCGTCGTCCCGTCGGCGAGCGCGAGGGTCCGGACGACGATCTTGGTGCCGTAGGCGAGGGTCTTGGTGACCGGCTCCTGCTCCTGCCAGGCATCTTCCAGGGTGCGCCCCACTTCGTGGCCGTTCTCGTAGCGGATCCGGTAGCGCCGCTTGAACATGCCTTCCTGGCCTTCCTGTGCCAGGCGGGTGTGGTCGATCTCGAGCTCCGGGTCGGATACCCAGATCGTCACGAAGGGCGTCTTCTCGAACTCGACCTCGATCGCTTCGCGGACACGGGTGATGCGTATCGTCATGGCGGAGCGGATGGGGGCCGAGAGGGCGGGCCGGACGACGTCCTGGCCGACCAGGGCAAGGCCGGCCTCGGTGAGGGCTTCGGCCACCGTCTTGGAGAGGGTGCGCGCCCGCAGGGTCCGGCCGTCCACCTCGAACTTGACGGGGAGCGAGCGCTCGATGGCGATCGTGATGCCCTCCTGCAGCCGCTCGTCCAGGGCCGGGCTGACCCGATCTTCGGGGAAGAGGGCAATCCCCTGGTGCTGCAGAAGCTCGCCGACGGTTTCGTCGGTGGTGTGCAGGGTCTGGCGCCCGTTCCCGGACCGGATGGTCACGGTGTGCGCCCGGCGCAGCCGGATGGCAGAGTCCACGCCAAGGGGGGCAGCAGCGGAAGATTGCGCGCCGTTGAGCCAAATCTCGTCGCCTGGGCCGGGCGGCACCCCGGCCTCGGCCAGCAGGTCCCCTACCGTGACGGCATGCGTGCGCAGCCGGCGGTCCTGGCCGTCGGCGGTCAGCGTGACCGGCATGGCGCGCTTGACCTGGATGACCAAGCCCGGCTGGACGGCCGCATCGAGGGGCGGAGTGACCCTGTCTTCGGGGTAGAGGCTGAGGCCGGCGCCGTGCAGCGCCTCGCCGACGGTCTGAGCGTGGGTGTGCAGGTGGGTGGGCGTGCCGTCGTCGCTGATGTGGAGCGGCACCCGGGTGGCGCGCAGGCCGAGTGCCAGCAGGAAGAGCACAGCCGCGGCCAGGGTGAGGGCCAGCAGGCTGCGCAGCCAGGCGGGAAATGCCCAAGAGACGCGCCGAACGGCCAGGCCCTCAGTCGCCATGGGGGACCTGCTCGGAGGGGGGACGATGGACGATCGACGATGGATCGCCGTGGGCCGGCCTTTGGCCGCCGTCGGTGACGCCGGCTGCGGGCGAGGCGAGGAGGTGCGCGGCTGCCGTGCCGGCAACCCAGCCGGTGGAGAAGGCGGCCTGGAGGTTAAAGCCGCCGGTGCCGGCCTGGAGGTCCAGCACCTCTCCGGCAAAGAAGAGGCCGGCGATGAGCTTGGACCCCATCGTGCGCGGGTCGACCTCGCGGGTGTCCACGCCGCCGGCGGTGAGCATCGCCTCGTCCCAGGAGCCGTGGCCGGCGACGATGAAGCGGAGGTCCTGGAGCATCCTGCGCAGCCGCTCGCGCTCGGCAGAGGAAAGCTCGCAGGCGGGGCGCGCCGGCGCGACGGCCGCCCTCCGTAGGAGGAGGTCGGCCAGCTTGGCGGGTGCCCAGGCCCTGAGCCAGGTGCGCGCCGAGCGCTTGCCGGACCTGGCAAGGCTGTGGGCGAGGCGGGCGTCCAGGTCGTCCCGGCTCAGGGAGGGCCAGAGGTTGAGGGAGACCTCGACCAGGCCGTGCGCCGACGGGGCGGTGGCGGCGCCGCTGACGGCCAGGATGGCCGGCCCGGAGAGGCCGTCGTGGGTAAAGAGGAGGTCGCCCGTCGAGGCGTCTATCTCGGTGCCGTCGAGCAGGAGCCGTGCCCAGATGCCGGTGAGGGATAGGCCGGCGAGGGCGCGCGGCTCGGCGCCCTGCACGATGAGAGGCGTCAGCGCAGGGTGGATGGGCACGATGGTGTGGCCGGCGGCAGCGGCGAGGCGATAGCCGTCGCCGTTGGAGCCTGTCTTGGGGTAGGAGGCCCCGCCGGTGGCAAGGATGGCGGCTCGGGCGGGGAGCGTTTCATTCCCCTCGAGCCGGACGCCCTGGAGGCGTCCCCGGTCGTGGAGCAGGCCGGTGACCCGGCTGCCCGTCCGGACGCGGACGCCCTGCTCGCCGGCGTACTTGATGAGCGCCTCCGCAACCTGGTGGGCGGAGCCGGAGGCGGGAAAGACGCGCCCATCCGCCTCCACGCGCAGCGGCACGCCGAGAGTCTCCAGGAAGACGATGAGGTCTTGAGAGGAGAAGCGGGCCAGGGCGTTGCGCAGGAAGAGGGAGGGGCCAAAGTGGGCCAGGAAGGCGTCGATGGGGGCGGTGTTGCTCAGGTTGCAGCGGCCGCCGCCCGACAAGCGCAGCTTGGTGCCAAGGAGGGCGGTGCGCTCCAGGAGAAGGACCGGGGCGCCGAGTGAGGCCGCCCGGGCGGCCGCCAGCAGGCCGGCCGGCCCGCCGCCGATGACGACGACCGGAGTGTGGCCGGCTGCGTGCTTGGTTGCTGCCTGGTTCGCTGCCTCCAACCGAGATCCTTCGCTCCGCCCAGGATGGAAAGGCCGGTGCCGGGAAATGAACGAGCCGGGCGGCCGAGCCGCTTCCGCCCGACCTTCCGATCGGGCGGGTGGATCGCGCCACCCAGCTCTGGATAAGAACTGGCCGTGCACCCCCTGTCGAACCGAGCCACCCGGCTTACTGGACCAGCCTGCTCCGGCCAGGCACCCCTGCGGCACCCAGGAGAGATCGCTTACCGTTGCTTCCTCCCGGACCTGGCGGGGTTCACGGGCTCCTGCCGCGCAGGACCCAACCTTCAGCGCCACTTAATCCAGCAGTCCCGACTGACCACGAGCCCTCGAGGGGGAGTTCGATCCCGCTACGGCGGATTCTGCGGGTACAGGGCACCGCCAGCTCCCCATCTAGCACGGCCGAGGGAAATGTACCACACAAGGCGGCCGGGGTCAAGCGGGGGGTCGAGGATAGGATAGAGGGTGGAGGGCGGCGGGTTGCCCATGCCGATGAGCTGTGCTACGATTGCCCTGCAGCAGCCGCCCAAGCTCTTCGAAAATCTGCCGTTCGGAACGACAGGTTTTGTCGCATCCCTGTGGTATGATCGAAGAAGATCAAAGGGACGAAAGGAGACACAGAGATGCCGGACACCCTCCGCAGCAAAGCTGCCCGACTCCAGACCATCGTGCACCTGCTGTATCGCAGCCCCCTCGGGCTCAGCACCCGCGAGATTGCCCGCCACTGCGGAGTATCGGCCCGCACGATCCAGCGGGACCTGCTCGACCTGGAAGGCACGGGGATTCCCGTCTGGTCCGAAGGGAACGACGGGAAACACGGCATCCTTTCCGGCTACTACCTGCCGCCAATCCACTTTGATCTGCAGGAGGCGGGCGCGCTCTACCTGGCGGCCCGCCTCCTGGCCCGTTACAGCGACGAGCACAACCCGGTGATCGTGGAGGCGCTGGCGAAGCTGGCGGGGGCGATGCCGGAGGCGATCTCGAACCACATCCACCACACGATCCGGGCGCTGGCCTACCGGCCGGAGAACCAGGCGTACACGCGGGCTTTCCAGGTGATCCTGCTGGGGTGGGCGACAGGGCGCCAGGTGAGGGCGTGGTACCGCTCGGCGGAGAGCGAGGTGGAGCACGAGACGACCCTGTCGACCTATTTCCTGGAGCCGACCAGCACGGGCTATTCCACCTATGCCATCGGGTACAGCAGCGCGCACGGCGAGGTGCGTACCTTCAAGCTGGAGCGGGTCACACAGGCAGAGCTGACCAGCGAGACGTTCGAGGTGCCGGAGGGCTTTGATGGGGCGGCGGCGCTCGGGAACGCGTGGGGCGTGATGTACGGGCCGGCCGGGGAGGAGACGGAGGTGGTGCTGCGATTCAGCCCGGCGGTGACGCGGCGCGTGCGGGAGAGCGTGTGGCATCCGTCGCAGGTGCTGGAGGCGTGCGGCGACGGCGGGTGCCGGCTGCGGGTGCGGGTGGCGATGGCGCAGGAGATGAAGCCGTGGCTGCGGTCGTGGGGGCCGGACTGCGTGGTAGAGTCGCCGGCCTGGCTCCGCGCCGAGATTGCGGATGAGATGCGGCGGGCGGCGCAGGGGTATGGATATTGACGCTGTCATGCTGAGACGCAGCGCAGCCGAGGCGAAGCATCTCCCCCCGGCCACAGGCGAGATCCTGCGGCCCGGGGCCTGCCCTGAGGCACGAAGGGGGGCCTCAGGATGACAGGTTGGAGAGAATGCAGCATCCGGAAGGGCGGACGCGAGGCGCTTGACGAATGGGCGGCGACGTGCTATAATGAGGCCGTCACTGGGGCTGGGCGGCCGTGCAGCCGGCCATCGGTGCTTGCCCGTGCACTTGCCTGCCGGGCAGGCGGTCAGCGGTCTGGGTGAGTTGCTCAGGAGAAAGGAGTCCACTCTATGAAGTTCGCATCCCTCTGGCAGAAGGCCCTTGTCGTCACCCTGCTGACGCTGATGCTCTTTCTGGTTGTCCCCGCCAAGGAAGCATCGGCCTGCTCAGGGTGTGGCTGCCCGTCATACTACAAGGTGCGCTACGGCGACACGCTCTACTCGATCGCCCGCTGGTACGGCGTGACTGTGGGACAGCTGCAGAGCTGGAACCACATCTCCAATCCGAACCGCATCTATGCAGGCCAGTGGCTGGTCATCTATCCCGGCTGCGGAGGCGGCCACGGCTTCTGGTACGTGGTCCGGTGGGGCGACACGCTGTGGAGCATTGCCGCCCGGTACGGCACGACGGTGTGGGCGATTGCCCATGCCAACGGCATCGGGAACGTGAACTATATCTGGGCCGGTCAGCATCTCTGGATCCCGTGAGGGTAGGGATCTCATCCGCCTGGCCCCAGGGACAGCAGAGGGCCGGTCATCCGACCGGCCCTCTGTTTTTCTAGGGAGTGGAAGAGACCTGTCAGGTCTTGATGTGACGGAACCCGCTAATAGTACATACCGACCGGTCGGTTTGACAAGGGAGCGCACACCTGATAAGATACCGACCAGTCGGTATGCTTTTTTTGGGGGAAGCCATGAGTATGCAGCACCGGGGCGAAGAGACCCACCAGCGCATCCTGAACGTGGCGCTGGAGGCGTTCGCGCGGCAGGGCTACGATGCCACCGGCGTCGCAGAGATCTGCGAGCGTGCCGGGGTCACGAAGGGCGGCTTTTACCACCACTTTCGCACCAAGCAGGATGTCTTCCTGGAGCTGCTGGAGCGCTGGCTCAAAGAGGTCGATGTGCAGATGGCGGCAGCCCGCAGCGGCGGGGGGACCGTGGGAGAGGGCCTGCTGGAGATGACCGGGATGATCCAGCGTGTATTCCTGGCGGCGGGCGACCGCCTGCCCATGTTCCTGGAGTTCCTGGTGCAGGCCGCGCACAGCCCGGTCTTTGGGCAGGCGACCGCGGTGCCGATCCGGCGCTACGTGGGCTTTTTTGCCGGGATGATCGCAGATGGGGTCGAGCGGGGGGAGCTGCGTGCCGTCAAGCCGGATGTGATGGCCCGGGTCCTGCTGGCCTTTGCCATGGGGCTGCTGACCATGGGCCTGTTGGAGCCTTTTGGGGCCGACTGGGGTGAGGTGGCGCGCGAAGGGATGCAGGTGCTGTTGGCGGGGATGCGGACGGACCAGGGATGATAGGCGTCGGACGATGGACGATGGACGATGGACGATGGACGATGGACCAGGGACGACAGACCACGGACGATGGACGATAGACCACAGACCATGGACGATGGACGATGGACCACAGCCTTTGGCGTGTGGTCCATGGTCGCTCGTCCAGCATAGGAGAATCGCATGAGAGTATTGGTCACGGGTGCATTTGGCAACATTGGCACGAACACGGTCAGGGAGCTGCTGGCGCAGGGACACCTGGTGCGCTGCTTCGATCTCAAGACCAAGGTCAACGAGCGGGCAGCCAAGCGCTTCGGCGGCCTGGCGGAGGTGGTGTGGGGAGACCTGCGCAAGCCGGAGGACCTGGCGGACGCAGTGAAGGACCAGGATGTGGTCATTCACCTGGCCTTTATTATCCCCAGCCTGTCGGCCACGGGGGTGGATTCGGAGAAGGAGCCTGAGTGGGCGCGGGCGATCAACGTCGGCGGGACGGGCAACCTGCTGGAGGCCATCAAGGCGCAGCCCAAGCCGGCGAGCATCGTTTTTGCCTCGTCGATGCACGTCTACGGGCGGACCCAGCACCTGGCCCCGCCCAGGCAGGTGTCGGATCCCCTGGTGGCGACCGAGCACTATTCCCATCACAAGATCGAGTGCGAGAGGATGGTGCGCGCCTCGGGGCTGAAGTGGTGCATATTGCGCCTGGCGGCGACGCTGCCCATCTCGATGAAGATGGACGCCGCCATGTTCGAGGTGCCGCTGGACAACCGGATGGAGTATTGCCACACGCAGGACGTGGGGCTGGCCTTTGCCAACGCCGCCTCCAGCCGGGATGTCTGGGGCAAGGTGATGCACGTGGGCGGCGGGCCGCGCTGCCAGCACTATTACCACGAGATCGCGCGGGCGGTGCTGAATGGGCTGGGGGTGGGCATGCTGCCCGCGAAAGCCTTCACGAAGGTGCCCTTCGCCACCGACTGGCTCGATACGGCGGAGAGCGAGCGGCTGCTCCGCTACCAGAGGCACACGCTGACGGACTATGTAGGGGACATGCAGCGCATGCTGGGGTTCCGGCGGCGCTTGGCCCAGCTCTTCCGGCCGATCGTGCGGGCGATGCTCTTGAGCAAGTCGGCCGTGCTGCACCCGAACGGGCGGGCCGGTGGGCGCGGGGGGCTGAGCACGGCGAAGCAGGGGTTGAAGGCCTCCAAGCGCCGGCCGACGCACGTCAAGATCGGGTGACGTAGGCCGGGCCGCCCGCAGGCAGCCCGGAACTGCTCTCTCGTGACGCCGCCCTCTGCAGTGCGCAGAGGGCGGCGCCGCTTTTGGTGGTGGTCGCGGACGCAGGCTCCAACCCGGCGCAGTGCGCACGTGGCTCCTCCGGGAAACCTCCACAAAACCTCCAAAGGATGTCCGCCAAATCTCCATGGCCTCCTGGTAGGATGACAATCAGACCGCGCAGGAGCGCGGAATCCAAGAAGACGAAGGGAGAGATCTATGAAGCAGGGTTGGAAGATCGCGGCAATCGTCGCGATGGTAGCCATCCTCGGTGTGGCAACGGTGGGTGCCGTCGCGTACGCCCAGGAGGCAGAGACCGGCTCGAGTGCCATCCTGGACCTCGGCCAACGGGTCAAAGAGGCGATCGCCGAGGCGCTGGGCATCAGCGTGGAAAAGTACGATGAGACCGTCACGGCTGCCAGGCAGTCGGTCCTCGACGAGGCGGTGGCGGCAGGCGAGATCACACAGGAGCAGGCCGACCGGATGCAGAAGCGCCTGGAAGGAGCCGGCGGATTCGGCCACATGGGCAAGATGGGCCGAGGGCCCCGCGGAGAGAGCGTGCTGCTGACGGTGGCAGCCGAAAAGCTGGGCATGACCGGCGATGAGCTGATGACCGCGCTGCGTGACGGCAAGACCATCGCCGGCCTGGCAGAGGAAAAGGGTGTCGATACGCAGGTCATCACGGATGCTTGCCTGGCCCAGTGGAAGGCAAAGCTCGACGCGCAGGTCGCGGCGGGCACGCTGACCCAGGAAGAGGCGGACGCCAGGCTGGCGGAAGAGACGGAGGCACTGCCCGATCGCCTGACCTCCACTTGGGAAAGGCCCGAAGGTCCGGGCCATGGCCGGCACGGCGGGCAGCCGGAGGGTGACGAGGACACGAGCGGGACGGGAGACCTGTAGGCTCGGGGCGTGATGCCCGTCCGAAGCCGGAGATCGCGAGGGGCGGGGGGGATCTCCCTCGCCCTTCCTGGAAGAGGCCGAAGGGGGGTGATGGCGCATAAGAGAATCTGAGCCGTCAGGCTGTGAGAAGTCGGGGGCTGTCCCGGTGGGCCGGGGCAGCCCCTCTGTCGTCGGGGACGGGCCAACGCGGGGCCAGGGCTCTTGGGCGCGGTCGAGATGTGGTAGAATGGGGAGCAAAGCGACCGGAAGGGAGATCTCCCCAATGCTCGAGATCGTCGGAGTCGATGCCTGGAAGCTGACCATCCCGCGCACGCGGCCCTTTGCGATTGCGCTGGGCATCATTTCGGGGGCCGAGAATATCCTTGTCCGCGTGCGCGCGGCGGGCGGCGCCTACGGGCTGGGCGAGGGCTCGCCGCTGCGCTACGTGACCGGCGAGACGCAGGGCACGGCCTTCCTGCTGGCGCGCGAGCTGGGGCGGCTGCTCCTGGGCAGCGACGCACTCGCGCTCGGCGCGCGAGCCGCCGAGATGGAGCGTTTCCTGGCCGGCAACCCCACGCTGAAGAGCGCCTTCGACATGGCGCTCTATGACCTGGCGGCGAAGCAGACCGGCCTTCCGCTGTACGCCTTCCTGGGAGGGGAGAGGCGCACCCTCTGGACAGACGACACGATCGGGCTGGACACGCCCGAGGCGATGGCCGAGGCGGCACTCGATGTGCGGCGGCGCGGCTTTCCCGCCGTCAAGGTCAAGCTGGGCACCGGCCGCGAGGAGGACGTGGCCCGAATCCGGGCGATCCGGCGGGCCATCGGCGATGGTGTCCCGCTGCGCATCGACGCGAACCAGGGCTGGGACGCGGCGACGGCGGTACAGGTGCTGCGCGAGATGGCGCCCCTTGGCATCGAGTATTGCGAGCAGCCGGTCCCGCGCTGGGACCTGGACGGGCTGTGCCGGGTGCGGGCAGCGTCTCCCATCCCCATCATGGCCGACGAATCGCTCTTTGACGCCCACGACGCGCTGCGCCTGGTGCAGATGGGGGCTTGCGACCTGTTCAACATCAAGCTCGCCAAGTGTGGGGGCATCCACGAGGCGCTGCGCATCGCCGCCGTGGCGGAGGCGGCCGGTATCCCGTGCATGCTGGGCTGCATGTGGGAGACGCGCCTGGCCTTGAGCGCGATGGCCCACCTGGTGTCGGCGAGGCCGGCCTTTGTCTATGCCGACCTGGACGGCCACACCGGCCATGGGGAGGACCCGATCCTGGGCGGCGTGACCTACACGGGCGGCCGCATGGAGCTGCCCAGCACGCCGGGGCATGGCGCCGAGGTAGATCCGGCCTTCCTGGCGCGGTTGGAGGGTTGGTCCGTTGGGGCGGAGGCGTGACGGTCCGGCCGGGCCGGGGGACGATGGGCGACGGACGATGGACGATGGACGATGGACCACGGACCACGGACGATGGGCCACGGGCGACGGGCGACGGACGACGGACGACGGGCACGAGGGGCTTGCGCCTTTGGGGCGGGGCGGCTAGAATGGGCCGGCCGGTCGGGGCCGGGGGGTGCCGCGCCGGCGAACCGTAACCAATCGCTAGAAAAGGAGCATCTGCCGTGGAAGAGGTACTGAAAGAGCTAAAGGCCCGCCTGCTGGAGATCGACGATCTGGGCGAGGCGGGCTCGGTGCTGGGATGGGACCAGCAGACGTACATGCCGAAGAGGGGAGCGGAGGCGCGGGGCCGCCAATCCGCGACTCTGAGCCGGCTGGCGCACGAGAAGCTTACGGACCCCGCCATTGGCCGGCTGCTGGACCGGCTGGAGCCGTGGGCCGAGGGGTTGGGGCACGACTCGGACGAGGCGGCCCTCATCCGAGTCACGCGCCGGGAGTTCGAGCGCTGGACGCGTGTGCCGGCCGACTTTGTGGTCCGGCAAGCAGAGCACGGCGCCCGGTCCTTCGCAGTATGGGCCGAGGCCCGTCCGCGCAGCGACTTTGCCGCCGTCCGGCCCTTCTTGGAGAAGACGGTCGACCTGAGCCGCGAGTACTCCGAGTTTTTCCCTGGGTACGACCACGTCGCCGATCCCTTGATCGACCTGGCCGACTATGGGTTGAAAGCCTCGACGCTGCGCGACCTGTTTGGGCGGCTGCGGGAGCAGCAGGTCCCCCTGGTGCGGGCCATCGGCGACCAGCCGCCGGCAGACGACTCGTGCCTGCGCCTGGGGTTCCCCAAGGCGGGGCAGGAGGCGTTCTTCCGCGAGGTGGTCCAGGCGTTCGGGTTCGACCTGGAGCGGGGACGGGTGGATGTGGCGGCCCACCCTTTCACCACGCGCTTTGCGCTGGACGACGTGCGCTTCACGGTGCGCTACGACGAGGGCCACCTCGGCATGGCGATCTTTAGCGCCTTTCACGAAGCGGGCCATGCCCTCTACGAGCTGGGCAGCAACCCGGCCTACGAGGGCACGCCGCTGGCCGGTGGATGCTCTTCGGGCGCCCACGAGAGCCAGTCGCGGCTCTGGGAGAACGTGGTCGGGCGCAGCCGGGGCTTTTGGACGCATTACTACCCCAAGCTGCAGGCGATCTTTCCTGCCCAGCTGGGCCAGGTGCCGCTGGATACCTTCTACCGGGCGATCAACCGGGTCAAGCCCTCGCTCACGCGCGTGGAGGCGGACGAGGTGACCTACAACCTGCATGTAATGCTCCGCTTTGACCTGGAGCTGGCCCTGCTGGAGGGAACGCTCGCCGTCCGCGACCTGCCCGAGGCGTGGAACGCGCGCTATGCGTCCGACCTGGGCGTGGCCGTGCCCAACGACCGTGACGGGGTGATGCAGGACGTGCACTGGTACTATGGTGTGGTGGGCGGCCTGTTCCAGGGCTATACGCTGGGGAATGTCCTGAACGCCCAGTTCTACGAGGCAGCCCTTGCGGAGCACCCGGAGATCCCGGGAGAGATCGCCCAGGGCCAGTTCGGCACCCTGCACAACTGGCTGAAGAGCAAGATCTACTTCTTAGGCAGCAAAGTTACGGCGTCCGAGCTGGTGGAGCAGGTCACGGGTGGGCCGATGCGCATCGAGCCCTACATCCGCTACCTGCGGGGCAAGTACGGGGAGCTGTACCAGATATAGACGGCGGCCGGGAGGGGCGTCTCCCGGAAGGCAGAAATGAGTGATGCTGAGCCTGCGCTGCGCAGGCTCAGCATCTTGCACCTGCCGCAGGCGAGATTCTTCGGTCGCGGAGCCTGCCCTCGAGCGGAGCGAAGGGCTCCCTCAGAATGACGGATCACGGGGCCGGCTGGACAGGTGCGGTGGGACCGGGTAGAATGCCCCTGCGATGCAGGGGGCAAGAACGAAGCAGACACCACCGTACGCTGCAGCCGGCCTCCTGGCCCTGGCAGCTCTTTTCCTGGCAGGGTCGGTGATGGCCTGCCGGCCGGCCGGCGGGACGGGATCCCCTGCCGCCGCCAGCCAGGCTCCCGGCCTGCCTGCCGCCCCAACCGCGACTGCCACCGAGCCGATCCTCCCGCCGCCGCCCACGCGCACGGCGGCCGCCGCGGTTGAGGTCACTCCGCTCACCCCTTCGCTCACCGATCTCTGGAGCCGGCCGTCCGAGCCCGCCGTGCCGGCCGGCTCCGCCACGACGGCCGCGCCCAGCCGGACGGCGACTCCGCCGCCGGCAGCGGCCCCCAGCGGCACCCCGGCGCGCGCCGGCCTCTACACCGCCCGCCAGCGCCTGGGGCTGGGGGCGGCGGGCCTGGCCGTCACCCGTGAGCTGGCCGAGAGGCTGGGCCTGGGCTGGTACCTGGATTGGGGCGTGCGCCCGGACAGCTACCGCTCGGCCGAGGTCGAGTACATGCCCATGATCCGGGTGCCGGGCGGAGAGCCGCAGCCATCCCTGGAGGCGCTGCGCACGCTTGTGCCGGCCCTGCCTGGCGCGCTGTGGCTGATCGGCAACGAGCCTGACGTCCCGTGGCAGGACAATGTGACGCCGGAGGCCTACGCCGCGGCGTACCATGACCTCTACTACCTCCTCAAGTCGCTCGATCCCACCTGCCGGGTGGCGATCGGCGGTGTATCGCAGCCGACGCCGCTGCGGCTGCGATACCTGGAGCGGATCCTCGCCTCGTACCAGGCCCAGTATGGCGAGGCGATGCCCGTTGATGCCTGGAACGTGCACAACTTTGTCCTGCGCGAGGAGCGCGGCAGCTGGGGGGTGGACATCCCGCCGGGGATGCCGGAGGCGAGCGGCACGCTGCGCGAGATCGACGACCACGACTCGATGGTGCTCTTCCGGCAGCAGATTGTCGACTTTCGCCGCTGGATGAAGGGGCGGGGCCTCCAGGACCGGCCGCTGATCGTGACCGAGTATGGCATCCTGATGCCCAACGACTATGGCTTTCCCGAGGAGCGCGTCGAGCAGTTCATGCTCGATACCTTTGCCTACTTTGACTCGGCGGTCGATCGCGAGCTTGGGATGCCGGCCGACGGATACCGCCTGGTGCAGCGCTGGTGCTGGTTCAGCCTCGGCGATGAGCGCTACCCGACCGGCAACCTGCTCGAGGCCGAGGGCACCCTCACCCCGCTCGGCGAGGCCTTCGCCGCCTACGCGAGGCGTGCTCGCTGACCTCCTGCACCAAGATTGCCAAAAGCCCCCCAATCGGATATACTCCTCCTCGCAGCCATGCCTGCAATCCAATCCCGACAGGAGGCGCACCCATGAAGCAACCGATCCGCATCGAGCCAGGCACCAAGGTCCGGCTGGCCGATTTCGACCCCGGCTTCACCGGCGACTATTCCGGCAAGGAAGAGGGCAAGAAAGTCACCAAGCGCAACATCAAGCGGCTGCGCAAGCTGCAAGATGTCCTGTGGGCTGAAGGCAAGCACGCCGTGCTGGTGATCCTGCAGGGCATCGACTCGGGGGGCAAGGACGGCACCATCGAGCATGTGATGGCCGGCATCAACCCACAGGGCTGCCAGGTCACGGGCTTTAAGGTGCCGACCGCCGAAGAGATCGCCCACGACTACCTGTGGCGCATCCACGAGCACACCCCGCGCCGCGGCTACATCGGCATCTTTAACCGCTCGCAGTACGAGGATGTCCTCGTCGTCCGGGTCCACAACATCGTCCCACCCGCGGTCTGGTCGCAGCGATACGACCAGATCAACGCCTTTGAGAAACACCTGGCCGAATGCGGGACGACGATCTTGAAGTTCTTTCTCTTCATCTCGAAAGAGGAACAGAAGAAACGCTTCGAGGATCGACTGAAGGATCCGGCCAAGAACTGGAAGTTCTCGATGGGCGACCTGGAGGAGCGGGAGCTGTGGCCGGCGTACATGGAAGCGTACGAAGAGGCGCTGACCCGCTGCAGCACGCCGTGGGCGCCCTGGTACCTGGTGCCGGCCAATCGCAAGTGGTACCGCGACCTGGTGGTCTCGCAGGCTCTCGTGGACACGCTGGAGAGGCTTAACCTGCAGTACCCGCCGCCCCTCGAGAATGCGGACCAGATCGTGATCCCGGATTGAACCAACCGGCCGTTCCAGGCACCATCCTCAAGGGCACCTACCGGATCCTGCGCTACATCGGCGGAGGCGGCTCGGCCTGGGTCTACCAGGTCGAGGAGCTGCCGGCTGGTAGCGGCCGCCTCTGGGCGCTGAAGGAGCTGCGCCCGCAGACGGATGACCGGACCCAGCAGGCGGCCAATCAGAAGCTCTTTGAGCAGGAGGCGCGCCTGCTGCGCGACCTGGACCACCCGTCCATCCCCGACATCGCCGACTATTTCGAGGAGCAGGGGCGTGCCTACCTGGTCATGGAGTTTGTGTGGGGCGAGTCGCTCGAGAAGCGCCTGGAGAAGGCGAATGCACCGCTCCTCGAGACGGAGGTGCTGCATTGGGCGCTCCAGCTGTGCGATGCGCTCGAGTACCTGCACGGCCGCCAGCCGCCGATCATTTTCCGCGACCTGAAGCCCAGCAACGTCATGGTCGCCAACACCGGGCAGGTCAAGCTGATCGACTTTGGCATCGCCCGCACTTTTAAGGTGGGCAAGAAGCGCGACACGATCGCGATGGGCTCGGAGAATTATGCCGCGCCCGAGCAGTGGGGCAAGGGGCAGACCGATGCCCGCTCCGACGTCTATGCGCTGGGCGCCACCCTGTACCACCTCCTGGCCAACCTGGCGCCGACGCCGGCCTTTCTCCCCTCGGAGCCCCTTCCGCTGGCGAACTATAACCAGGCCGTCTCGCGGCCGACCGTTGCCCTGATCGAGAAGGCGATGGCCCGCGACCGCGCCAGGCGCTTTCAGTCGATCGCCGAAATGCGCCGGGCGCTGATGGCGGCCCTGCCGGCCGACGAGCAGCTGGCGGCGATGGCGCGGCCGCCGGCTGCCGGAGGTCCTTCTCCCTCTCCCTCGCAGGGAGAGGGCCGGGGTGAGGGTGGTTCTCAGCCATCCGCTGCGAGGAAGCCGGCCAACGTGCCGCCGCCCGCCACCTCGAGCCCTGCCACCCTCCCGCCTGCCGCAGCGGGGGGAACACAGGGGGGGCATTCCGACTCCCCCGGGCAGGGCGGGGGACAGCGTGAGGCTGCCGCACCTTCCCCTACCGTCCCGTGCCCCGCCTGCAGGCGCCCGAACAGGGCCGGGGCGCGTTTCTGCGTCGGCTGTGGCCAGTCGCTCCAGGTGCTGCGGCCCGCCGTCCTGCGGGTGGTAGAGCCGGTGCGGGCGGCCTGGGAAATGCCCATCGCCCGCAGCCCGATCCTTTTAGGCCGCGTTTCCGAGGCGGAGGAGTACCGGCCCGATTTTGACATGGCCTTCTACGACGAGGGCGGCTACGTCTCCCGGCGCCACGCCCAGATCACGAAGGACGCCGCCGGTTATCTCATTTCCGACCTGGGCAGCAGCAACGGCACGCTTCTGAACGGTTTTCCGCTGCTGCCCAACCGTCTCTACCGGCTCCGCAACGGCGACCGGTTCAAGGTCGGGCTTGTCGTCATCGAGTTCCGGATGCGATGAGCCGAGGAGGGAGCGACGCATGACCTGTCCTGGCTGTGGGGGCGACAATCGAGAAGGTGCCCGCTTCTGCCGGCACTGCGGCACCGAGCTTGGCCCAAAGGCCGGCCGGGAAGAGCCGGGTGCTCCTGGCAGCGGAGCGGCGGAGGGAGCCGGCCCGGGTACCGGCCCGGAAGCTCCGGCGGAAGAGGCCGCCGGCACGGAGGCTGAGGCCGGCCTGGAGGCGGGCCCCGCCCAGCCGGAGCCGGCGGACGAGGCTGGGGAGCTCCCGGCCGGCCAAGAGGACACAGCCCCTGTGGAGGCGGTCGAGGACGGGGCCCCGGCCGAGACGGCTCTGGCGCCGGAGCCCGAAGGTGAGGAGGTGGCTGGGGAGGCCGGCGCTCCCGCCGAGGCCGCTGCTGAGCCGGAGCGCCCGGCGAGTCCTGGCGCACCCGGCGCCGCAGCCGAGACACCCTCCCCTGATGAGCCGGCCCCGCCGGATGCCGTGCCGCCGGTGGAGGCGAAGGAGCCCTTCCTGGTGCCCTTCCCTCCGGGCGTTGTTCTCGACGGCCGCTACCTGGTGCTCGAAGTGGTCGAAGAGCAGCCGGCGCAGGTCCGGTATGCCGCCCGCGACCTGGGCCGCTGTTGGCAGTGCGGCTTTGCGGCCAACGCGCCCGACGATGCCTTCTGTGCCCAGTGCGGGGCCTCACTGGCAGGCGGCAGGGCGCTCGTGACCCTGCTCCAGGCCGGCACGCCCCAGGCTGCGGCCCCGGAGGGCGAGACGCCTGCCGCCCGCTTTTCGGAGTGCGACGCCCACTTCCTCGTCCTTCTGCCGCGCGCGCCGGTGCGCGCGCCGGCCCCTGCGCCGGCAGGCGGCCTCCGATTGGCCGTCGGGGGCGCCACCCACCCCGGGCAGGCGCGGCCCCTGAACGAGGACAGCCTGCTCACCCTGATGCTGGAGGGCTCGTCGCTGCGCACGCAGCCCGATGCGAGCCTGGGGCTCCCGCTCTTGCTGGGCCTCTTTGCCGTGGCGGACGGCATGGGCGGCCACGAGGGAGGCGAGGTAGCCAGCAAGTTGGCCCTGCACGTCTTTGGGAGTGAGGTCGTGCGGGCGATTTTCCTGCCCGCGGCAGCAGGCCGGGAGGTGCCGGCTGGGGAGGCTGCCGCGCTGTTGGCGCGCGCCGTGGAGGCGGCCAACGATGCCGTCTACCTGGCCCGCCAGAAGCGCGAGAATGACATGGGGACCACGCTGACGGCAGCCCTGGTGCTGGACGGGCGGCTCCTGCTGGCCCACGTCGGCGACTGCCGGGCGCTGCGCTGGAATGCGGCCGGACTGGAGCAGCTCACCGCAGACCACTCGCTGGTCGCCTCGCTGGTGGCTGCCGGCCGCGCTGCCCCTGACGAGGTCTACACGCACCCGCAGCGCAGTGCCATCCTGCGCTGTGTCGGTGACCGGCCCACGGTCGAGGTCGATACCGCCGAGCTGTCGCTGGCTGCCGGAGACCGGCTGGTGCTCTGCTCGGACGGCCTGTGGGAGATGCTGCGCAACGAGGGAGTTGCCGATGTCCTGATGCAGGAGCCTGACCCGCAGGCGGCCGCAGGTCTTTTGGTGGCGCGCGCCAACGCAGCCGGCGGCGACGACAACATCACCGTGCTTGTCATCCAAGCCGAGCCCGATTGAGGGAACTTGGCGCGCGCTTTCGCGTATAGAGTTAGGACCCGGAGGTGAATATGCCGAATGAAGTAACCTTGACTTGCCGGCTGAACAAAGCCAAGCTGCCGGTAATGGCGACCCAACAGCTCGTCTACGTGCTGATCGAGGCCGCCACCAGCCCCACCCTGACGCAGGTGGATCGACCCCTCAACCTCAGCCTGGTGCTGGACAAGTCCGGCTCGATGGAGGGCGCCAAGATCCAGAACCTCCGCGAGGCGGCCAAACGTGTCGTCGACCGCCTGGGGCCGGACGACCTCCTCTCCATCGTCGCATTCTCGGACCGCAAGTATGTGATCGCCGAGTCCCAACCGGTGACCGACCGCGAGGCGCTGAAGAAGCAGATCGACCGCATTCGCGACGGTGGGGGCACGGCCATTTCCGGCGGGATGGGCCAGGGGCTGTACGAGCTGGAGAAGGCGCTCAGCCCCGAGCGTGTGAGCCGCATGCTCCTGCTGACCGACGGACAGACCTTTGGCGACGAGGAAGCCTGCCGGCGCCTGGGCAAGAAAGCGGCCGGCGAGGGGATCGTCGTCAACGCCCTGGGCCTGGGCGACGACTGGAACGAGGACCTGCTGGATGAGATTGCCGGCGCCAGCGGCGGCGTGGCCGACTTTATCGACTCGCCGGACAAGATCGAGCGCTTTTTCGAGCAAGTTGTGCAGTCGATGCAGGATACCGTCGTTCAGAACGCGGCGATTTTGCTGCGGCTGGCGAGCGGCATCACGCCTCGCCAGGTCTGGCAAGTGCTGCCGATGATCGCCAATCTCGGCTACCGGCCGATCTCGGACCGCGATGTCCAGGTGACGCTCGGAGAGCTGGAGAAGGGGCAGCCGCACTCGCTGCTGGTCGAGCTGCTGGTCGGCCCGCGGTCCGAGGGCAGCTACCGGCTGGCACAGGCGGAGATATCATACGATGTCCCCGGCCTGGGCATCAAGGGTGAGAAGGTGCGCAGCGACATCCTGCTCGACTTTACCGGCGACCCTGCCCAGGCGAAGCAGTACGATGCCGAAGTGATGAACATTGTCGAGAAGGTGACCGCCTTCAAGCTCCAGACGCGCGCCCTGGAAGAGGCCAAGAGCGGCAACGTCGCCGGCGCCAGCCAAAAGCTGCGCGCGGCGGCTACGCGGCTGCTCGAGCTGGGCGAGGATGACCTGGCCCGCTCGGCGCTCGAGGAGGCCGAGAACCTGGAAAAGACGGGGCAGATGTCCGCCCGTGGAACCAAGAAGCTGCGCTACGAGACGCGCAAGCTGACACAGCGTTTGAACCCCTAAGGTCGAGAAAGAGGAGGGTCTGACCATGACGACTTGTCCCAATTGTGGAAACAAGCCCGGAGAGGGAGCGGTTTTTTGTGACCGGTGCGGTGCCCGCCTGTCCCAGGCTGCGGCAGCCGCTGCACCGGCAGCCGCCGCACCTGCGGCGGGGGGCAGCATCATCTGCGCTGCCTGTGGGGCCGGCAACGTGCCCGGCGAAGCTTTCTGCGAGTTCTGCGGTGCGCCGCTCGCAGCACCGGTGCCCGAGGCCGCCGTGCCGGCTCCCGCGCCGGTCCCAGAGCCGGTCCCCGAGCCGGCAGCCGCGCCTGCCGCGGCCGCTCCCGGCCCGGTCTGCCCGGCGTGCGGCGCCGCGGTGGTGGCGGGTGAGGCCTTCTGCGCCGACTGTGGTGCGTCCCTCGCCGAGGCGCCGCTGCCGCCCGAGCCGGTGCCCGAGGCCGCCGAGCCGGCCCCTGAGCCGGTGGTCGAGCCTGCGCCTGCGCCGGCCCCCGAGCCGGTAGTCGAGCCCGAGCCTGCGCCGGCGCCTGAGCCGGTGGTCGAGCCTGCGCCGGCGCCTGAGCCGGTAGTCGAGCCTGCGCCCGAGCCCTTGCCCGTGCCGGTAGTCGAGCCTGCGCCCGAGCCCTTACCCGTGCCGGTAGTCGAGCCTGAGCCTGCGCCGGCGCCCCTGCCGGAGAAGCCGGCCTGCATCATGTGCGGCGCGGAGCTGGAACCGGGCGACAAGTACTGCTCCGACTGCGGCGCGCTGCAGCCAGCCTCCACCTTCCTTCCCCCGGCCGCAGTGGGGGGGAGTGAGGGAGGGGCCGCACCTGCCCCGGAACCCGAGCCTGAGCCGGCTGCCGCTGTGGTGCCCGTGCGCGGGCCGCGCCTGGTGGTGACGGCCTCGGGCGCGGAGATGCCGCTGCCGGCCAAGGACGAGATCCTGATCGGCCGCGAGGACCCGGTGAGCGGCATCTTCCCGGACGTCGACCTGACGCCGCACGGCGGCGAGGAGGGGGGCGTCTCACGGCGGCATGCGCGCATCGTCGTCGAGGGCGGCGTCTACTACCTGGTGGACCAGAACTCGACCAACTTTACCTACCTGAACAAGCAGCGCCTGGCACCCGACACGCGCCAGCCGCTGAAGGATGGCGATGAGGTCCGCTTCGGGCGGATCGCGCTCCTCTTCCTGCTTGGTGGATAGAGAAGAATCCGTTCTGCCGGGCAAGGGGCTGCCCTGCCCCGCCCGGGACTGCGGTCACGAAAACAGGCCCGGCGCTCGCTTCTGCGAGCGCTGTGGCCATTCCCTTGTGGCCGCACACTGGACGTCGTTGTCTCCGGGCCAGGAGATGCGCGGCGGCGCCTATCGCATCCTCCGCCGGCTGGGTGCCGGGGGCATGGGCGCTCTCTACCTGGCGGCGGACACGGGCGCCTTCGACCGCACCTGCGTCGTCAAGGAGCTGCTCGACTATTACGACCCGACGGACGCCGAGGAAGCGCGCCGCGCCGAGGCCCGCTTCGAGACTGAGGCCCGGCTGCTGGCCCAGCTCAGCCACCCCGGCATCCCGCGCATCTACTCCTACTTCACCGAGGCGGGCCGCCACTACATCGTCATGGAGTACATCGAGGGCGACACGCTCGAGCTCGGCGTGACGCACCTGGACGAGGATGGCCGGCGGGTGCCGGCACGCGCGCTGCCGGCCGAGACCATCATCCGCCACGTGATCACTGCCTGCCGCGTGCTCGAGTACCTGGGCAGCCGGCCCACGCCGGTGATCCACCACGACATCAAGCCGGCCAACCTGATCGCCGACCGGACGTCCGGCGAGGTGCGCCTCGTCGACTTTGGGACCGCGCAGGTGCGCACCTCCTGGGCGGCCCAGTCGCGGGCGGGGCGTGCCCTCTCTTCGGTCTTTGGCACGCAGGGCTATGCGGCCCCGGAGCAGTTCGAGGGCAAGTCGGAGCCCCGCTCCGACGTCTTTGCCCTGGCGGCGACGGCCTATCACCTCCTGACGGACGACGATCCGGGGGATCATCCCTTTCAGTTCCCCAAGCTCAACAAGCTCCCCGCTGCGCTTGGCGACGCGCTGGGCCGTGCACTGCGCCCGAAGGTGCGCCGCCGCTCCACCGCCGTCGAGCTGCGGAACGCGCTGGAAGCGTGGCTCATCCCCGAGGACGGCGCCGTGCCCTTTGTCTTCCGCGATGGCGCGGTGGCGCACACCACGGAGCAATTGGTGGCGCTGTGCGAGCAGCGGTGGCCCGAAGCCCGGAAGCACCTGCGCGACGGCGACCTGGACCGCTGGTTCCGTACCCGCAACCGGCATGACCTGCTGGCCAAGGCCAACTCGGCCCGCCTGGAGGCCGATCCCGATGCCGCGCTGGAGTCGTTCCTGCGCCTCCTCAACCCGCGGCTGGCTGCGCCGCGCCTCGCCGTCGAGCCGGCCAGCCTTTCCTTTGGGCGGGTGACCCGCCGTGCGGCCGCGTCCCAGCGCCTGGTGATCCGCAACGTGGGCCGCGGGTATGGCCAGGTGGGCTTTGCCGCCTCCGTCCCGTGGCTCGACTTTGAGCCGCGCCGGGCCGGCTGCCTGGCCGGGCAGGAGGTTGCCGTCCAGGTTGTCCTGGATGCCGCGGCGCTGCCGCTCAGGCCGGACCACCAGGCGGTGATTGCCTGTACCTCCGCGCGCGGCCAGCGCATCTCGATCCCGGTCGAGGCCCAGCTCAGCCTGTGGGCCGAAGCCGCGTACCGCGTCTGGTCTGCCCTGGCCGGCTCGGTCCGCCTGGCGCTGCGCGGCATGCGCTGGGGCCTGGCCCAGTGGCACGCGGTCCTGCGGGAGGCATTCCGGCAGAAGGCCGGCCCCGGGGTCCTCGTGTCGGCCGTGCTGGCCTTTGCACTGGTAGCTGCCATCCTCTGGGCAGACTGGAATGCAGTTCCTCTCGGGTCGGAAGCGACGCTCCGGCGTTTCCTGCGCGCGCTGCCGCTGTCCACCCTGGCGATCTACCTGGTCCCCGCCGTGCTCTTCGCTGCTGCAGGGATTGCGCGCGAGGCATTCCTTTCGCTGCGCAGGGGGCGTGGGGCATGAGCACCGCGCCCTGCCCCAACTGCGGCCGGCTGAACCGCCCCGGAGCCCGCTTTTGTGCCTCGTGCCAGGCGCCGCTCATGGGCGACCCGGCCGTGCCGGCCGGCGCGTCCACCGGCCAGGCGGCAGGCCCGGGGGCGCCGGTCCAGGCGGCAGGCAGCCCCGCGGCGGGAGGCCCGCAGGCCGGGCAGCTGCTTGGCGGCGGCTACCGCGTCGTGCGCCGGTTGGGCAAGGGAGGCATGGGGGCGGTCTGGCTCGTTGCCCAGACGCGCGCCTTTGACCGCCTGGCCGTCCTCAAAGAGGTCATCGAGTACTTTGACCCGGCTGATCCCGATGCCCGCCGGCGGGCCGCAGAGCGTTTTGAGACCGAGGCGCGCACGCTGGCGGACCTCAAGCACCCTGGCATTCCCGACCTGTACGCCTTCTTCTCCGAAGCGGGGCACAACTACCTGGTCATGGAGTACATCGAAGGGCAGGACCTGAGCAAGGGCCTCACCCGGGAAGACCGCGACACCGGCACGCTGCTGCCGGGCGCCTCGCTGCCGGCCGACCAAGTCGTGCACTACACGATCGAGATATGCGAGGTCCTGGCCTACCTGGCGGGGCGGCAGCCCCCGGTCGTCCACAACGACATCAAGCCGGGCAACATCATCATCGACTCGAACAGCGGGCGCGCCGTGCTCGTCGACTTTGGCACGGCACGGACCCGCTACCTGCGTGCCGGCGGCCGGCCCGACCCGGGCAAGGAGTCGCTCTATGGGACGGTCGGCTACGCTGCCCCCGAGCTGTACCAGGGCCACTCAGAGCCGCGCTCCGATGTCTACTCCCTGGCGGCCACGGCCTACCACCTGCTCACCGACGATGACCCGGGCGACCACCCCGGCGAGTACCCCAAGCTGGATGCGCTGCCGCGTGCGCTGGGCGACCTGCTGCGGCAGGCGCTCGCCGTGCCGATCGACGATCGCCCCGACGCCGAAGGGCTGCGCCGGTCGCTGGAAGGCTACCTGGCCGGCAAGGCTGCCCCAGCCCGCGGCCTCGTCTTTCCCGACCGCAGCGAGGTCATTACGCTGCCCCAGCTGGTGCTGCAGGCGGCCCGCCACTGGCCCTACACGACCGGCATCCACCAGGACGGGACGCTTGCCCGCTGGCTGCGCGCCACACTCCGCGATGCGTCGTCTGCCCGCGCCGCCGACGATGCCGTGGCCCGCTGGCCCGGAAACCCCGATGCCGCCCTAGATGCCTTCCTCCGGCAGGTGGCGCCCGGCGTCATGCCGGCCGGGCGGCTGGAGCTGCACACGACCAGCCTATCGCTGCAGCCGGCCGGCCCGGCGCAGCCCGTCGCCGGGCAGATCGAGCTGTCCAACCGCGGCGCCGGCTACCTGCGCGGCAAGGCGTTTTCCACCATGCCCTGGCTCAAGGTCGGGCAGAGCTTTGGCTGCGCGCCGGGCGGGCGGGCCGTGCTCCAGGTGGAGGCCGATCCCGCCGGCCTGGCACCCGGCATCCCACCCATTGCGGCGGTGACGCTCGAGCCCGAGGGCGGGGCGCCGGAGGTGGTGCCCGTCCAGCTCATGCTGGCTGCCGCGCAGAGCCCCGCGCCCGGCGCGCGCGTGCAGGCCGCCATCCGCGTCGAGCCCGACCAGGTGGACCTGGGCCGCGTCTCGCGCACCAGCCTCTCCACCGGCCGTGGACGGGTCGTCGTCACCAACCTCTCCCAAGCGAAGGTCCGCTGCCGGGTCGTCGATATCCCTGCCTGGCTTCAGGTCAAGCCGGTCGATTTTCGCCTGGCTCCCGGCAAGGGCGAGACGCTCGACCTGGTCGGCCGTGTCGGCAAGATCCCGGGCAGCGGCGCAGACGCCACCCTCGGCATCGCGGTCGATGGGGGCCCCAGCCGTCCCCTGCGGGTCTCTGTCCGCCTGAAGGGCCGGTCGTGATCGCGCATCTGGCTGTCGGCGGCGCCACGGACCGCGGCCTCCAGCGCGATCTGAACGAGGACCGCTTCTACTTCAAGGTGGTGCAGTCCTCCGACGAGGCGCCGCTGGCCCTGCTCATGGTCGCCGACGGGATGGGGGGCCAGCTGGCCGGCGAGGTGGCCAGCGAGTGGGCAGTCCAAACCCTCCGCCGTGAGCTGTCGGTCCTTTTCCGTCCGCAGGACCCTTCCATGACGCGCCGGCTCGATGCGGAGGACCTGGCGGCGGTCGGCAGCGGGTCGACCGTCAAGCTCCAGGAGACCGACATGGCGCGCCTTCTGCTCCACGCCATCGAGAGGGCCAACCAGGTCCTGCTGGGATATGCGCACCGCTATCCGGAGGAGGCCGGCGACCTGGGGACGACGCTCACGCTGGCCGTGGTCGAGGGAGACCGGGCCACGCTGGCGCACGTGGGCGACAGCCGCGCCTACCTGTGGCACGACGGCGTCCTGCGGCAGCTCACCGAAGATCACTCGGTCCCCGGTGCCCTGCTGCGCCAGGGCAAGATCGCGCCGGAGGAGGTGCACGACCATCCCCACCGGAACCTTCTCTACCGCTGCCTGGGCCTGAAGCCCGGCATCGAGGTGGACGTCCTGCCGGGCATCGCGCTGCAGCCGGGTGACCGGCTCCTGCTCTGCTCCGACGGGGTGTGGGATATGGTCCAAACGCCGGAGCGGCTGGCGTCCCTTGCCGGTGCTGCCGGGCGCCCGGCGGACCTCTGCCGGCGGATGATCGAGGCGGCCAACCAGGCCGGCGGCGAGGACAACAGCACAGCCCTGCTGGCCTGCCTGGAGGGCAGCGATGCCTAACTGCCCAGATTGTGGGTCGGCGGCCCGGCCCGCCGCCCGCTTCTGCACCAGGTGTGGTGCTTCGCTGGGGCTGAGTGAGCCGCACTCCGGCGCGGCGCGTGCTTCTCAGAGCGCGCTGCTGGCGGGCCGCTACCAGGTAATCGGCCAGCTCGGCCAGGGAGGCATGGGCGCCGTGCACCTGGCGCGCGACACGCAGCTCTTTGGCCGGCTGTGTGTCGTCAAGCAGATGCACACGGCCTTCCTGAGCCAGGGCGAGCGCCGCAAGGCCGAAGAAGATTTCCGGCGCGAGGCGGCGGTCCTTGCCCGCCTCAACCAACCCGGCCACCCCCGCATCCCCGAGGTGTATGGCTACTTTGTCGAGGGCGGTGACCACTACCTCGTCATGAAGTATGTCGAGGGGGAGAGCCTGGAGGGCCGCCTGGCGCGGCTCCGCGAGCCGCTCGCCGAAGCGGAGGTGATCCGCTGCGCGGCCGAGGTGGCGGATGCCCTGCTCTATCTCCACAGCCGCAAGCCCGAGCCGGTTGTCCACCGCGACATCAAGCCGGCCAACATCATCCTCGACCCCGAGGACCGCATTTGGCTGGTCGACTTTGGCCTAGCCCGCGCCATCACGAGCGCCGGCGCGCGCATCATGACCGCCGGCGGGCGCACGGTGGCAGCCGGGACACCCGGCTACACGCCGCTGGAGCAGTGGCAGATGCAATCCTCGCCCAAGTCGGACATCTATGCGCTGGGCGCGACCATGCACCACCTGCTCACCAACCGAGACCCGCGCGACCGCTTTGCGGAGTACGACGAGCTGAACCTTGGGCTGCTCCGGTCGCTGTCGCCCCTGCCCTCGCTCGGCTTGGTGCGGCCCGACGTGGCGCCGGGACTGGCGGCGTTGGTCAACCGCTGCCTCGATCCGGAGCCGCGGTCGCGGCCCTCGGCGGCGGAGCTCAAGGCCGAGCTCGATGGCCTGGCCCCGACGGGCAGCCGGTTCTTCGAGACGGTCAAGCGCTGGAGCCCGACGCTGGGCGAGATCATAGGCGTGGCAGCAGCCTCTTTCGTGCGCATGCTCTTTGGGCGGCCCGCCCGCTCCGCCCAGGAGGGCCGGCGCGACACCGGGACGGAGGGGAGAGGTGCCCGCCCCGTGCGCAGCCCTGCCCGCCGCCGGGAGCGGCAGGGGGGCATGGAGCTGCCGTGCCTCCTCTGCAACGGGCAGGGCGTCCTCCGCGACGGGCGCGAGTGCCCGGTTTGCCGGGGCACCGGCCACTGGTTCCGGGAGTAGTCCGGTCCCCTCTCCCCAAGAGGGAGAGGGCTGGCGTGCGGGTGAGAGCCTGCCCTCCGTCTCCTTCTCATCTTGCCTCCCGCCCGCGATGGGGTATAATCCTTGTCACACGGCCGCCAATGGGGACGGCCAGGCATTTTTTGCTGCAAGGGAGGAGCAACGTGGACCTGAAACTCGACTCTGAGCACAAGATGATCCAGGACATGGCGCGCGACTTTGCGCAGAAGGAGATCGCGCCCATTGCCGCCCACATCGACGAGCAAGCCGTTTTCCCGCATGGGACCGTCAAGAAGATGGGGGAGCTGGGCTTTATGGGGATCGAGATCCCCGAGGAGTACGGCGGCACGGGGATGGACTGCCAGGCGTACGTGCTGGCGATGATCGAGATCTCCAAAGCCTGCGCCTCGCACGGGGTCATCATGTCCGTCAACAACTCACTGGTCTGCTATGGGCTCTTGCACTTTGGCACAGAGGAGCAGAAACGGGCTTTCCTGGTGCCGCTGGCGAGCGGCGAGAAACTGGGCGCCTACTCCCTGACCGAGCCGCAGGCCGGCTCCGACCCTGCCAATATGCGCTGTACCGCAGAGCTGGATGATGCGACGGGCGAGTATGTGATCAACGGCACCAAGGCGTGGGTGACCAGCGGCCCGGCGGCCGACTATATCATCCTCTTCGCCATGACCGACAAGTCCAAGGGCACGCGGGGCATCTCGGCGTTCGTCGTGGACACGACCCTGCCGGGCTTTAAGCCGGGCAAGGTGGAACCCAAGCTGGGCATTCGAGCGTCTCATACTTCGGAGCTGATCTTTGAGAACTACCGGCTGCCTGCCTGGCACCGCCTGGGCGACGTGGGGGCCGGCTTTCGCATCGCCCTGGCGATCCTGGATGCCGGGCGGATCGGGATTGCCGCACAGGCGGTAGGCATCGCCGAGGCGGCCTTCGAGGCGGCGCGCGACTATGCCAAGGAGCGCGAGCAGTTCGGGCAGCCGATCGCCGCCTTCCAGGCCATCCAGTTCATGCTGGCCGACATGAAGACACGGATCGAGGCGGCCCGCCTGCTCACCTTCCAGGCCGCCCTGGCGAAGGACGAGTCCAAAGAGACGGGCCGGCGCTTTTCTGTCGAAGCCGCCATGGCCAAGGTCTTTGCCGCCGAGACGGCGATGTGGGTCACCACCAAGGCGATCCAGGTCTTTGGCGGCAACGGCTACAGCAAGGAGTACCCGGTGGAGCGCCATTTCCGGGACGCCAAGATTACCGAGATCTATGAGGGAACCAGCGAGATCCAGCGCATGGTGATCGCGCGTGGGATCCTCGGTTAGGGAGCAGTGCTCGATCTGGCCGTCGTCATCGTAAGCTACCAGGTGCGCGACCTGCTGCGCGACTGCCTTGCCTCCGTCCTGGAGAGCCGGGGCGGGGTCGCCTTTGAGGTCTGCGTCGTCGACAACGGATCGGGCGACGGCAGCGCGGAGATGGTGGCGGCCCAGTTCCCGGCGGTGCGCCTAATCCGCGCTGAGAACCGCGGCTATGCCGCCGGGAACAACCTCGGGCTGCGCGCCTACGGGTTCGACACAGGCGCGCCGGCGGCCCGGTATGCCCTGCTCCTCAACCCCGACACGGTGGTCGCTCCGCAGGCACTTGCCGACATGATTGCCTTCCTGGAGGCGCGGCCCCAGGCCGGCATTGCCGGCCCTCGCCTGGTCCGCGAGGACGGCAGCCTGGACAAGGCCTGCCGGCGGGGCTTTCCGACGCCCGAAGTGGCCTTTTACCGGATGTCGGGGCTGAGCAGCCTCTTTCCAAAGAGCCGCCGCTTTGGCCGCTACAACCTCACCTACCTCTCGCCCGACCTCACCACGGAGGTCGACTCTGTAGTCGGCGCCTGCATGCTGATCCGCGGCCAGGTCCTGGCCGATGTGGGCCTGCTGGACGAGCAGTACTTTATGTATGCCGAGGACCTGGACCTCTGCTACCGCGCCAAGGAGCGCGGTTGGCAGGTCTGGTACAACGCGGCCGTCACCGTCCTGCATTACAAGGGCCAATCCAGCCGCCAGCGCAGCACCTTTGCCAACGTCCAGTTCTACAAGACGATGCGCCTTTTCCATGACAAGCACTTCAAGGAGCGGTCCTCGGCCCTGACCAACGGGGTCATTCACGCTTCGATCGGGCTCCTGGGCGCCCTGGCCATCCTGCGCGACCGGCTGCGCCCGGCGGAGCGGCGGGGCGTCGCTTCGGCCGTGCCGCTCGATGGGAGGAACGAACCACGATGAAGCGCCGGGCGGATGCCATCTTCACCCTGCTCCTGGTCGTGACCGATATCGTGGTTGTGGGCCTGGCCTTCTACCTGGCCTACTGGCTTCGCCGCTGGGTGGCCTTCCCGCCGGCCGTGTCGATCGCCCCCTTTGCGGATTACCTGCCGATGATGGCCGTCCAGATCGTCACCATGGCGGTGGTCTTCTTTTTCTCTCGCCTGTACGATGTCAAGCGCGCGCTGGCGCCGCTGGACACGCTCTACCTGGTCTTTGCCGCCGTCTCGATCGGCACGATCAGCACCATCGCCTTCACGACCCTCCTCTTCAAGAACAGCGCTCTGGAGCTGGACTTTCCGCGCGTGATGACGATCTATGCCTGGCTGGTGACGGCGCTCCTGGTGATGGCAAGCCGCTCGCTGCTGAACGCGCTGCGCAACCGGCTCCGCAAGAAGGGCGTGTGGGCCGAGCGCGTCCTGATCGTCGGCACCGGCGACGTCGGCCGCATGATCCTGCAAAAGGTCCGCCAGGTCCCCAGGCTGGGCTATCGCGTGGTCGGCTTTGTCGATGGGGATCTTGAGCCTCCGCAGGAGGTCCTGGGCGTGCCTGTGCTGGGCGAGGTCGACGACCTGCCCAGGCTGATCCGTGAGCATGGCGTGGAAGAGGTGATCATCGCCCGGCCCGAGCTGAGCCACCAGGAGATGCTGACGATCATCTCGCGCTGTGAAGAGGGCCAGGTAGCCATCAAGATCTATCCCGATCTCTTCCAGATCATAGCCACCGAGCTGAGCATCGGCGACTTGGGCGGCCTGCCTCTGCTGGCCGTGCGCGACGTTGCCCTGCGCGGCTGGAAGCTCACCCTGAAGCGGGGCGTCGACCTCATCGGCAGCGGATTGGCGCTCATTTTCCTGTCGCCCTTCCTGCTCCTCATCGCCATTGCCATCAAGCTGGATTCCAAGGGTTCGGTGTTCTATGCCCAGGAGCGGATGGGGTTGGATGCCAAGCCCTTCTGGTGCCTCAAGTTTCGCTCGATGCGCACCGATGCCGAGAAGAATGGGCCCGGCTGGACGACGGCCGGCGATTCACGCGTCACGCGGCTGGGGCGGATCATCCGGCGCCTCAACATAGACGAGCTGCCCCAGTTCATCAATGTGCTGCTCGGCGACATGAGCCTGGTCGGGCCGCGGCCGGAGCGCCCGGTCTATGTGGAGCAGTTCCGGCGCTCCATCCCGCGCTACATGGACCGCCACCGGGAAAAGGCCGGCCTGACAGGCTGGGCGCAGGTGAATGGGCTGCGGGGCGATACGTCCATCGCCGAGCGAACCAAGTACGATCTGTGGTACATCGAGAACTGGTCGCTGTGGCTCGACTTCAAGATCATGCTCCGCACGGCCCTCAATACGCTCTTTGGGGGCGACCGGAACGCCTACTAGGGCGCACCGGCATAGGGCGTTTGCGCCCGCCGTCTTTCTGGGCACGATGGCCTCAACCGAGCGCGCAAAAGCAAGTACCGTCCGCGACTCCGGCTACACCCACAGCGATGCCGAGCTCGATGAGCTGCGCGAGCTGTGCCTCGCCGGCTATGCCACCGCTCACAAGCCCTCCAACTGGCGGGTGGCGATGCTGGAGAACTGGAGCTACGCGTCGCGCTACCTGGAGCCCCTCGAGTACTTTGCCGGCTGCCTGCACACGTGGCGCACGGCCACAGGGCAGCTGGCCGGTGCGATCATCCGCTACTGGGGCCTGGCCTGGCTCCAGCTTCTTCCGGGCTGCGAGTACTTGGCAGACGCGATGCTCGGCTGGGCGGAGCGGAACTGGGGCGGTGGCGCGGCACAGATCGAGACGATGGCCTACGACCACGACGCGGAGCGGCAGGCGCTGCTGAGGGGACGGGGCTACGCGGACCAGGGCGCCATTGAGATCGTGCGGGTCTACGACCTTCGCCGCCCCTGCCCGGCGCCCCAGCTGCCACCTGGCTTTCGTTTCACGACCCTCGCGCAAGACGGCCGTTCCCAGGAGCGCATCGCCCTGGAGAACGCCCTGTGGGGAACGTCGCTCGACGAAGCATGGTTCCGCGGCAAGTCCTCGGCTCCGCACTACTCCTTCGACTGGGACCTTCTGGTTCTATCGCCTGAGGGCCGGCAGGCCGCCTGCTGCCTGGCCTGGCTGGACCACGTCAGTAGCATTGGAGAGATCGACCCCATCGGCACCCACCCCGACTTCCGGCGCATGGGCCTGGCGCGGGCGCTGGTGGCCGAGTGCCTGCGGCGCATGGGCGCTGCCGGGATGCGAGTGGGCTTTATCGCCTGCGATGCGGACGACCCGGTGGTGAACCGCCTCTACGGATCGTTCGGGCCGGCCGAGACCTACCGGGGGAACCGCTGGGTGAAGCGGTTGGCGGCGGGGGCGCCTGAGGCACCCCCCGTGGGTTCGGGGGCATAGGCCAGCCTGCTCGACCTGGGGCCCAGGGCGGGCTGTGCAGCGATGTGAGGCCAGCGATGCAGATTGTCCCCTATTCACATGACCTGGCAGCGCGGATTGCCGGCCTCTTTCCGGCCGATCCGCCCGTACCGACGCGCCTCTGGGCAAACCTGGACGGCACGATCCAGGGACGTATCCTGGTGGACGAGCCGGCGAATCCCACGGTTGCCTTCCTCCAGGACCTGGCCGAAGGCCCGACCTACCTGGGCGGTGCGCTGTCGCCGGACATCCTGCGCGATGGCTTTGCGATTCTGCGTGCACACCAGGAGGTGGTGGTCTGCCTGTGGCCCGACGACCCGTTGCTGGCGATGCTCCCCGGAGGGAACTATTACGCGGGCGTTGCCGTCGACTTCTGGGATCGCTCGCCCACCGTCGATCTCGACGGGCTGGCCGTCCTGCCTGAGGGCTATACCATGCGGCGGATAGACAGCGACCTGGCGCACAGGGTGGAGGGGTTCGCCGAGTACTACGGGTCGATGTACGGCTCTGTCGAGAGGGCCGTGGAGGGGATCATCGGCCATTTCCTCATGCACGGCGATGCAATCGTGTCGGAAGCCGAGGCTGGGCCGCTCACTCGCGGCGTGGCGGAGATGGGGATCGAGACGGAAGAGGCCTACCGACGGCAGGGCTTTGCGACGATCGCGGCTGCGTACGTGATCCGGGCGTGCGAGGCGCTGGGATACCGCGTCTTCTGGAACGCTGCGCAGCTGAATGAGGGATCGGTGGCCCTTGCCCGGCTTTTGGGGTTCCGGAGGGAGCGGCCGAGCGCGGTACTGGCGTGGGCGGCCGGGCCTACCTCGGCGCCAGGAGCCGGTCCACCTTCGACTTGACGAACAGGCCAATGAGGGCCGGCCACTTCATCCTGCCTCGCGCCTGGCCCAGCCGGATGGCCGAATCGACCACGTCCCGGGGCACGAGTGGCTGCTCTGACGCGGGCTTGCGGGCCAGGCGCAGGGAGTTGGTTGGGCAAGTCGTGACGCACAAGCCGCACCCCAGGCAGCGCCCCGGCTCGAGCACCGCCTTTTCACCTTCGAGCCGGATGGCATCCATCTGGCAGCGCGCCGTGCAGATGCCGCAGCCCTCGCACGTCTCCGGGTTGAGCGCGGCCACAAAAGGGGTGGTCAGGTAGCGCGCCGGGTCGGGGTAGCGCTTCAGGGTGCGCAGCACGCCGCAGCAGCAGCCGCAGCAGGCGCAGATGTTGAGTGAGTCACGCGAGTTGCCCGGCTGAAGCACCAGGCCGGAGGACTCGGCCAGGCCCAGGACGGAGAGCGCTTCCTCCTGGGTGATGGCCCGGCCCAGGCCGTTGCGCACATAGTAATCGGACGCAGCGCCAAAGACGAGGCACGTCTCCAGCGGCTTGTCGCAGCCCTCGCCCACCAACCGCTTCTCCTGGCGGCAGATGCAGGGTGCGACCGAGATCCTGCCCTGGCCTCGGACGATCTCCTCGGCCCTCTCGTAGCTCAGGACCTCGAGCCGGGCGTCCACAGCCTCGCCCACCGGGACGGTGCGGAGCTGGGGTGCCTTTCGCCAGACGTCGGCCTGGGAGAGGATGGGCAGGTACTCCTCAAAATCGCGGATCAGCTCCGGCGTGAGCCTTCCTACCTGGTACTCCCAGATGCCGATCACGAACTGCGAGGCCATGTAGCGCGGGCCGCGGCGCCGGGAGTGGACGGCATAGATCAGCCCCTTCTTTTCCATGGCCTCCAGGCGCGCGGCGGCCTCCTCCGTGCCGATCCGCGCCCGGCGGGCGATTACCCTCGGCTCTTCGGCGAGCAGGGTCAGGCTCAGCGCCAGCTCGGCCTCCTCGGGCGCAAAGAGCCGCCGCAGGATGCGCAGCTCGACACCGCTCTCTGTGGCCGGGTAGCCGCCCGGCAGGCCGTCGAGGTGTTTGGCAAGTCTCTGGTACACGTCGGTCGCCATCTCTCTGCTCCTGGTATGCTTTGGCCAGGCCGCTGTCGACCTGGGTATGGCCTCGAAGGTCTCCCCGACGTGGGGTCCGGTAGACGCAGCCGCTGCTGCCCTCTGGCGCCGTCCGCCGGCCGCACGCACGCAGAAACCAGATTCCGGTGAAACCCCAGCGCTACCTGAATAGGTCCGAGTGCGAGCCCGTCCTGATGAGCACGATCTCACTCTCGGCCTGCTCATAGATGAGCAGCCAGTCAGGCTCGAGGTGGCACTCCCGTGTGCCCTTGTACTGCCCAACCAAGACGTGGTCTCGAGCCTCGGGAGCCAGATCCTCCCCCTGCACAAGACTCGCGAGCACGCTCTTCAGCTTGTCCATGTCCCTGCCCTGCCGCTGCATGCGCTTGACATCCTGCGTGAAGTGCAATGTCCGCCTGATCGCCTTCATCCGATCCCGAGGTCCTCGAGCAGGTCCGCGAGCGTGTTAAAGCTCTCGAGCCCTTGGCGGGTTCTTGCCAACTCGAGCGCGTCCGAGGTCTCGTCGTTGGGCAGCCGCACGGCGAAGGGTAGTCCCTGCTCCAGCTCTACCTGCCTGTAGAAGAGCGTGATCGCCTGCGTAACAGTGAGGCCCAGCTCCCTGAAGACGTCTTCTGCGTCATGCTTGAGCTCGGGGTCAATCCTGGCCGAAATGACCGCGGTCTTGGGCACAGTCGCGCACCTCCCCTATCAATGTATTGCGGATGTATATACAGGGTAGCACGGTCCTGCGCAGCTGTCAAGCGAAGGGTGCCGGGCGGGCGGGGGGGTGTTCCCAGGCGGCTGCCTCTTCCACCCGCGCCCCACAATTGACACCGCCTTTGCAGTGTGGTACTATCAGCCACTGCGCGGTTGGCACTCGGGTGTTTCGAGTGCCAACGGCCAGATTCTAAGATGGTCATGGGGATGCAGGCAGAACTGACTTCTAGACAGCAACTGATCCTGGGGCTGGTGGTGCGCGAGTACATCGCCACCGCGCAGCCCGTCGGCTCGCGCGCGATCGAGGGCATTGGCCTCGGCGTCAGCTCCGCCACTATCCGCTCCGAGATGGGGCTGTTGGAGGAGCTGGGCTACCTGACGCACCCGCACACGTCGGCGGGCCGCGTGCCCACGGAGCGGGGCTATCGCTACTTTGTCGAGCGCCTGATGCGCGAGTCGCAGCTCCCGGTGGAGGAGCAGCGGATGATCCGCCACCAGTTCCACCAGGTGGGGGTTGACCTGGAGCAGTGGATGCGCCTGGCGGCCTCTGTGCTGGCGCGCGCTTCCGAATCGGCGGCGGTGGTGACGAGCCTGCGCACCGACTTTTGCCGGCTCAAGCACGTCGAGTTTATCGCCCTCCACGAGACGATGGCGCTCCTGATCGTCGTGCTCGAGGGGGGCATCGTCCGGCAGCAGATGCTCGCACTGGAGGAGCCGGCCGGCCAAGAGACTCTGACGCAGATCGCCAACCGGATCAACGACCAGTGCTCCGGCCGCTCGGCGATGCGCGTGGCAGCCTGCGGCTCGCAGATGGGCGCCACCGAACAGCGCATCCTGGGTGCCGTGGTCGAGATCATGCTGCGCATCGACGATCAGAAGAATATGCATCTCTACCGTGACGGCCTGGTCAACATCCTGCACCAGCCGGAGTTCAGCGAGGGAGAGAGCGCCCGGCAGATTGTCCAGGTGCTCGAGGACCGCACCAGCCTGGAGCAGCTTCTCACCGAGATGCTCGAGGTAGGCGGCGTCCAGGTCATCATCGGGGGCGAGGGCCGCTGGCACGACCTGCGCGAGTGCAGCCTGGTCGTCGCACCCTACGGGGTCACCGGCACGGCGACCGGCGCGCTCGGCGTCATGGGGCCCATGCGGATGCCCTACAGCCGGGCCATCTCGACCGTGCGCTACGTGGCATCGCTGATGAGCGACCTCTTTGCCGAGCTTTATGGTGTGGAGGCGGAGGCCCCTCTCTAGCGCGAAGAGCTGCCGGGCAGGAACCCCCGGTCTACCATAGGAGGAAAGAAACGTGAACGAAGAAGGTGCCACTGCGGCTGCCGATCAAGCGGAGCCGCCGGGCGACATCAATTCCCTCCGGCAGGAGCTGGAGGCGACCAAGACCAGGGAAGCCGAGTACCTGGATGGCTGGCAGCGCTCGCGTGCCGAGCTGGCGAACGCCCGCAAGCGTTTCCAGCGGGAGCAGGAGCAGGCCTATGCCGGTGCTCAAGCCGACCTGCTGATCCGCCTGCTGCCCGTCGTCGATGACTTTGAGCGAGCCCTGGGGACGCTGCCCGCCAGCCTCTCGGGCCTGACCTGGTGCCAGGGCATCCTGATGATCGAGCGCAAGCTCCAGTGGATCCTGGAACAGGCCGGCGTGTCGGCCATAGAGGCGGCAGGCAAGGAGTTCGACCCCTTCCTGCACGAGGCCGTCACTCACGAGGCGTCCGCGGATGTGCCGGCAGGGTACGTCATCGCCGAGCTGCAGCGGGGGTACCGGATGGGCGAGCGTATCCTGCGCCCGTCGATGGTGCGGGTCTCATCCGGCCCGGAGCAGTCGGCCGAGCCGCAGCAGTAGAGAGAAGGAGCGAACTCGTGGCGAAAATCGTAGGAATTGATCTGGGCACCACCAACTCGGTGTGCGCCGTCATGGAAGGCGGCGAGCCGACCGTCATCTCCAGCTCGGAGGGTGGGCGCCTTTTCCCTTCGGTGGTGGCTGTGAACCCCAAGACCGGTGAGCGGATGGTCGGCCAGGTCGCGCGCCGGCAGGCCGTCACCAACCCCGACAACACCATCTACTCGATCAAGCGGTTGATGGGCCGCCGCTACTCCGACCCGGAGGTATCCAAGGCGCGCAAGATGCTGCCCTACCGGGTGGTCGAGCAGCCCAACGGCGATGCCTGGGTCGAGATGGGCGGCAAGCCCTTCTCGCCGCCCGAGGTCTCGGCCATGATCCTGCAAAAGATCAAGCAGGATGCCGAGGCCTACCTGGGCGAGCCTGTGACCGACGCGGTCATCACCGTGCCGGCCTACTTCAACGACAGCCAGCGGCAGGCCACCAAAGACGCCGGCCGTATTGCCGGGCTGAACGTGCTGCGCATCATCAACGAGCCGACCGCTTCCAGCCTCGCCTATGGCCTGGGCAAGGGCGTCGAGCAGCGCATCGCCGTCTATGACCTGGGCGGAGGCACCTTCGACATCTCGATCCTGGACGTCGGCGACCAGGTTTTCGAGGTCAAGTCCACAAATGGCGATACCTTCCTGGGCGGCGATGACTTTGACCAGCGGATCATCCAGTGGGTGGCGGACGAGTTCCGCCGCGAGAGCGGCATCGACCTCCGGCAGGACCGGATGGCGCTCCAGCGACTCAAGGAGGCCTGCGAAAAGGCCAAGATCGAGCTGTCGACCACGGTGCAGAGCGAGATCAACCTGCCCTTCATCACCGCCGACGCCAGCGGCCCGAAGCACCTGCAGCTCACCCTCAGCCGCTCGCGGCTCGAGCAGCTCGTCGACGACCTGATCCAGCAGACGCTCGGCCCCTGCCGGCAGGCGCTCGAAGACGCCCGCCTCTCGCCCTCGCAGATAGACGAGGTGCTGTTGGTGGGCGGCATGACACGCATGCCCGCTGTGCAGGAGGCGGTGCGCAAGTTCTTTGGCCGCGAGCCGCACAAGGGGGTGAACCCCGACGAGGTCGTCGCCCTCGGCGCGGCCATCCAGGCCGGCGTGCTGAAGGGCGAGGTCAAGGACGTGCTCCTGGTCGACGTGACACCGCTGACGCTCTCCATCGAGACGCTGGGGCATGTGGCCACAGCGCTGATCGAGCGGAACACGAATATCCCGTACAAGAAGAGCCAGGTCTTTTCGACCGCCTCCGACGGCCAGACGCAGGTCGAGATCCACGTGCTGCAGGGCGAGCGCCCGATGGCGGCCGACTGCAAGTCGCTCGGCCGCTTTAACCTGGACGGTATCCCGCCCGCGCCGCGCGGTATCCCGCAGATCGAAGTCACCTTCGACATCGACTCCGACGGCATCCTGCACGTCTCGGCGAAGGACAAGGCGACGGCACGCGAGCAATCGATCACGATCACGGCCTCCAGCGGGCTGGACAAGGACGAGGTGGAGCGCATGGTGCGCGACGCCGAGCACTCCCGGCAGGAAGACGAGCGGCGCCGGCAGGAGGTCGAGCTGCGCAACAACGCCGACTCGATCTGCTACCAGGGCGAAAAGCTGCTCCGCGAGCAGGGGGACCAGGCGCCGGCCGACGTCAAGAGCGAGGTCGAAGGGCGGATTGCCGCCTGCCGTTCTGCGCTCCAGGGGCAGGACGTGGCGCAGCTCCAGCGCGCGGTGCAGGAGCTGACCCAGGCGCTGCAGAGGCTGGCGGCTTCCATGCCCAAGCAGCCCGGCGGCGCGGGCGACCAGGCGGGCGGCCCCTCCGCGCCCGGCGATGAGGATGTGGTGGACGGGGAGTACACGGAAGCCTAGCCCGGTGGCCCGGCAGGGGATGCAGGTATGAGCGCCAAACGCGATTACTACGAAGTGCTCGGCGTGGGCAGGCAGGCGACCGAGGAAGAGATCAAGAAGGCCTTCCGCCGCCTGGCGCGCCAGTTTCACCCAGACGTCAGCCAGGAGGACGGGGCCGAGGCCAAGTTCAAGGAGATCAACGAAGCGTACGAAGTCCTCTCCGATCCCGAGAAGCGGGCCAGCTACGACCGTTTCGGCCACGCCGGCCCGCAGATGGGCGGTGGCTGGCCGGGCGCCGGCACCGGCTTTGGCGGTATCGAGGACATCTTTGAGAGCTTTTTCGGGGGCGTGCGCGGCGGGGCGGCCGGCCGGCGAGGGCCGGCTGTCGGCGCCGACCTGCGCTACGACCTGACCATCCAGTTCGAGGAAGCGGCCTTTGGCTGCGAGAAGCAGATCAACATCCGCCGCAACGAGACCTGTACGCACTGCCAGGGCCGCGGCGCCGAGCCCGGCACCCAGCCGATCCGCTGCCCGCAGTGCAACGGCACGGGCGAGGTCCGCCGCCAGCAGCAGACACTGCTCGGCTCCTTTGTCCAGGTGTCGCCCTGCCCGCGCTGCCAGGGGGAGCGTGAGATCATCACCACGCCGTGCACCGTCTGCCGCGGGCAGAAGGTGGTGCCCGTCGAGCGCACCATCTCCGTGCGGGTGCCCGCCGGCGTCGACGAGGGCACGCGCATCCGGTTGTCCGGCGAGGGGGAGCCGGGCGAGCGCCGCGGCCCGGCCGGCAACCTCTACGTGGTCCTCCACGTCAAGCCGCACACCTATTTCCGCCGCGACGAGAACCAGGTATTCCTGGAGCTGAGCATCAACGTCGCCCAGGCGGCGCTGGGGGCCAAGCTCAGCGTGCCGACGCTGGACGGACCGGAGGAGCTCAACATTCCGCCCGGGACGCAGCCCGGCGAGACGTTTCGCCTGCGCGGCCGGGGCATTCCCTTCCTGCGCGGCAACGGCCGCGGCGACCAGCTGGTCGTCGTCCAGGTGGCGACGCCCACCAAGCTGACGGCACGCCAGCGCGAGCTGCTGTGCGAGCTGGGCGACTCGCTCGGCAAAGAGCAGGTCCAGCAGTGCGAGAAGGGCTTTTTCCAGAGAATACGGGACGCGATCGGTATCTAGAAGAAAACAACCAGACCTGACAGGTCTCCCAGACCTGTCAGGTCCACCGATGGGTCAAGCTTAATGGACTGGCTCGAATACTCTATCACCACCGACAGCGAGACCGCCGAAGCGGTCATCGAGCTTTTTAACCGCTACGGCCACGGGGGGGCCGTCGTCGAGGCGCCCGTCGATTGCATCGAGGACGATCTCGCCCAGGCGCCGCCGCCGGCCCACGTCATCGTTCGCGCCTACCTGCCTGCCGAAGAGCTGGAGCAGGCCGCCGGCCCAGGCAAGAGCCCCAGCCGGCTGCTGGAGGAGGGCCTCTGGGCGCTCTCCATGATCCGCCCGCTGCCGGCGCCGGAGGTGCGCCGGCTGGCCGAAGAGGACTGGGCCAACGCATGGAAGCAGCAGTACCACGTCCTGCGCATCGGCCGCCGCACGCGGATCGTGCCCGCCTGGGAGGCGTACGAGGAGGGGCCCGGCGAGGTCGTCGTCCGCCTGGAGCCCGGCATGGCCTTTGGAACCGGGCTGCACCCGACCACCCGGCTCTGCCTGGAGGCCCTCGAGGACTCGGTGGTGCCCGGCTGCTCCGTCCTCGATGTGGGCACCGGCTCGGGCATCCTCGCCATCGCCGCGGCGCGCCTGGGAGCGGCCTCCGTGCTCGCCCTCGACACCGACCCGGTGGCCGTCACGGTTGCCCGCGAAAACGCAGAGCGCAACGAGGTCTCTTCTCTGGTGACCTTCCGCCAGGGCTCGGTGGGGCGCGCGCCCGGCTGGTCCCTTGGCGGCGCAGGCGATGCATTCTTCCTCCTGGAGGAGGGCACCTTTGACCGCGTCGTGGTCAACATCCTGGCGCCGGTCATCGTCTCGCTGGCCGGCGGGCTCGCAGCCCGCACCGCGCCCGGCGGGGAGCTGATCGCCTCCGGTATCATCGAGACGCAAGAGGCGGACGTCCTGGACGCGCTGGCCGCGCGCGGCTTCCGCTTCGCCGCCCGGTCCCAGGAGGCCGACTGGGTCGCACTGGTCGTGCGGCGGGAGGGGTAGTCATGCACCGATTCTTCGTGCCGCCCGCTTGGGTCCAGGGGGGCGAGGTGTCCATCACCGGCGCGCAGGCACACCAGATCGCCGACGTGCTGCGGATGCAGGCCGGCGATCGCATCCTGGTGCTGGACAATTCGGGCTGGGAGATCGATACGCGCCTCACCGCCGTCGATCGCCACACCGTCCGGGGAGAGGTCCTCAAGCGGCGTCTGTCCGAAGTGGAGCCCCGTACCAAGGTCAGCCTCTGCCAGGGGGTCCTCAAGGGCAAGCGGTTCGAGTTCACCCTGCAAAAGGGCACGGAGCTGGGCATCGTCGAGTTCGTCCCCGTCATTGCCAACCGCTGTGTGCTCTCCGAGCTGGCGTCGGTGGAGCAAAAGCGCGAGCGGTGGGAGTGGATCATCCAGGAGGCAGCCGAGCAATCGAACCGGGGCCGCAAGCCGGCGCTGCGGCCGGCATCGCTCTTCCCCCAGGCGTGCGAGACGCTGCAGGCCTCAGGCGGGCTGGCGATCATGCTCTGGGAGGAGGAGCGGCGCACGACGCTGCGCGACGTGCTGCGTCAGGCACCGCCCGGCTTTGCCGGGCGTTTTCCGCCCTTTACCGTGCACCTGATGGTGGGGCCCGAGGGCGGATTCACCCCGGAAGAGGCGGAGATTGCCCGCAGCTATGGCCTGGTGACGGTCAGCCTTGGGCCGCGCATCCTGCGTGCCGAGACGGCCGGCGTCGTCGCGGCAGCGCTGGTGCTCTACGAGCTGGGCGACATCTAGCCGGTAGATGTCTTTCCCCGCCGTCTCCCCTCACTATTCCGGCAGCTCCGAGACAAGCTCGTCGATCCGGTCCAGCCTTTCCAGCACTTGAGCCCACGGACCGGCGGCCGCACCCTGGGCCAGGCCAAAGTTGGCCTTGGGCTTGGCGGCGGGCGGCGTCCAGAGCCAGACGCCGTTCAGGTGCCGGTTGCGCGTGCCGGCGAGCAACCCCACTCGCCAGAGGAGGTCGCCGCGCCCCTGGGGCCAGATGCTCGCCCGGCAGCTTCCCGGCGTGCAGGGCGCGCCCACAGAGGGGAAGGAGATGCGCCCATCGGCGCCGGTCCTGCGGACGATGCCCCGCGTGTACCACTCGGAGGCGGAGCCGGCGAGGCGGGCCGGCATCAGGGGGGCGCCGGGATAGTAGTAACAGAAGAGAACGCCTTCCACCGGCAGCCCCTGCCCGTCCACCACCAGGACGTCGAGCGTAGCCGGCCCCTCATACTCGTGGACCTCGATCAGGCGGAGCGATCCCCGGCCGCGCCGGTACCGCGTCCCGTAGGTCGATCGTGCCCAGGCCCAGGGGCGGGTATCACCCTCCAGGTCCATGACCAGCGGCTCGCTGCGCGGCTTGATCTCCTTGGGCGGTGTGGACTCGAGGGCATCGATCACCGGCTTCTTGCTGCCGTACAGGTCGCCGTAGGCCCAGCCGTGCCAAGCATCGTAGGGCCAGCCGCTGGCGCCCATGTCCTCGCACGCCAGGAGCCAGGGGCAAATGGCGAAGAAGGGGGAGGGGGTGTCGTACATCTGGAGTGTCTTCTTGGCGACCATGCGCGGCGTCGTGTGCGGCACGCGGATGTCGGTATCGGGCCCGGTGCCGGGCCGGTCGCGCGGCACCCACCCGCCCTCGGTGAGTGCCATCGGCACGACGTAGCCAAAGGTCTCCAACGACCAATAGGCGACCTTCTCCCAGCCGCGCCAGCAGACGTCGTCCTGCAGGGCCGTGAGGCCGGGATTCTGAAGCTCCTCTCGCCGCTGGTTCATCAGATCGAGCGGCTCTTCCTGCCATCGGCGGTCCCCGGCCATGTCGTCCAGCAGCCGCGCGTAGGCCTCCTCGGTCAGCCTGGCGCCGTAGCGCGTGACGGCGTCGTAGGGATAGTCGCGGTGGCGGTTCTTGCCATAGTGGTGGCCCGTGAAGAAGCCGAGGCCCTGGTCAAAGATCCACTGGCAGTCATAGTCGCGCAGGCCCTCGAATGGATTGAACCGGTAGTAGGGGCCGTCGGGAAAGCCGACGTAGCCGCCGTTGGAGGCGATGAACCTGGCCGCCTGGGCCCAGACGGCAAAGACCGTCTGCCAGGCGTCCGCCGGCACCTTGTCGTCCTCCCATTCGCGGCTGTCGTACGGCTCGTTGCGGATGATCCAGAAAGGCTTGAGCCCATAGCGGCCGTACAGCTCCACGGTCCAAAGGAAGGTATCTCGCTCGGTGAACGGCAGGGGGAACTGCTTTTGCTCGCGCACGATGGGAATGATCCCGGCGTCCAGGAGCACTTCGAGCGGATTCAGCCCATGGTGCTTCTGGCGCACCGAGTCGCCGTCCGTCAGGATGACCGCCCAGGACATGCCCATGCTGGCCATAAGGTCGGCCCAGTACGAGGCGCGGTTGAGCCAGTCGCCATGGTGGCCAAAGGGCTGCAGGTGGACGCCGCGGTTGGTGACGGGGCGCCCGCTCACCTGCGATGGGATCTCGATCTGCCGCCGGGGCAGAACCTTCACGGCATCCACAGCGCCCCCGTCTCCTCCATCCAGTCCGCAATGCGATCGGCGGCGCGCGCCACATCGCCGTCGGAGACGTCCAGCTCGAGCGTCGGCAGGGAGGAGGCTTTGACGAGGCGGCGGATCAGCTCCTGCTCCTCGACAAAGACCCCCAAGTCGTCATACTGGGCCGGGTTGCCCGATACCTTGAGCCGCTCAACGCGCGCCTCGGCAAAGGAAGCGGGCGTCCTGGTGCAAAAGACCAGCCTGAAGCCGAGGCCCGCGAGCCCATCGTCCAACCAGGCAAGGTCGAGCTCCCTGCCGTGCGCCTTCGATTGGTAGGCCTGGGTCGAGATGTGGAAGCGATCCACGATCCAGGAGTAGTAGCGCAGCAGGCCAAAGAGGTGCAGCCAGGTGCGGTAGGTCTCCATGGCGAGCGCCTCTTCCTCCGGCAGGTAGTTGATGAGCCCGCGGCCCCACGGCACGTTGGTGAAACCGCACCACTCGGCCGAGACGAGCGGGGAGTGGTAGCGGTACCTGCGCGGGCCGACGATGCGCGGGTGCTCGTTGAGCGCGAAGGCGATATCGGTCTTGTGCGTCAGGCGGGTGCCCTCCAGGATGATCTTGGGACACATCTTGGGCATGGCTTAGCTCTTCCCCCTCTCCCTACCGGGGAGAGGCCCGCGGCGAGGATGGCTCCTCTCCAAGGGTCCCCCTTACTCCAGCGCGGCGACGATGGCCGGCAGGATCTCGGTCACGTCCCCATGGATGACGACGCGGGCGTGCCGGTCGAAATCGGTCGGCTGAAAGTTGACGATGATACCCTTGGCGCCGTTGGTGATGGCGACGAAGGGGATGTCGGCCGCCGGGATTACCTCCAGCGACGAACCCGCCACCAAGAAGAGGTCGCTCTGCTTGGCCTCCTGGAGGGCGGCATTGAACACGCGGATGGGCAGCTGCTCGCCGAAGAGGATCACGTTGGGCTTGAGCGCGCCGCCGCAGGCACAGAAGGGCACCGTGCCCTCGGAGAGGAGCGGCTCGATCAGGGGATCGATGGGCACAACCTTGTAGCAGCGCACGCAGGTCGCTTCGCGCATGTGCCCGTGCAGCTCAAAGACCTTCTTTGATCCCGCGCGCTGGTGCAGGTTGTCGATGTTTTGGGTGATGAGCGCCTTCAGGAAGCCCCGGCGCTCCAGCTCGGCCATGGCAACGTGAGCCGCATTCGGCTGCGCCTCCACCATGGTGCGCACCAGCGGCCGCAGCCACTCGTAAAAGCTCCGCGGGTCCTGGCGGAAGGACCAGATCGAGGCCACGGCCATCGGATCGGACCGCTCCCACAGCCCCGAAGTGGGGCTGCGGAAGTCGGGGATGCCGGATGCGGTGCTGTGACCGGCGCCGGTCAAGGCCACCAGGTGGTGGGAGGTGCGGATCAGCTCGGCGGCTTCTGCGATTTCGTTCTGGAAGCTCATGCCCCCTGCCTGTCTTGCTGCCTGCTCCGGGCGTCGCCAGGGGGAGGCACCATTGCCTCCGCGCGGCCGGCCATCTTGTGCGCGCGGCGTGTGGTCTCGGGCAGGCGCCGGCCGCGCGCGCAGCAGGCCCGCACCAGATCGACGGCCGTGGGGAGGTCGACGCGGTGACCGACCGACACGTACACCGGCCTCTTGCCCTCTGCCGTGCGCAGCACGGCGCCGATGGTCTCTTCTCCCTCCAGGAGCGGAGCCCACTCCCCGGCCGCCCGTCCCGGCTCGGCCGCCCGGCCGCACAGCCTTGACTTGGCGCAGCCAATGCTGGGCCAGTCGAGGACGACTCCCAGGTGGGCAGCCAGGCCCATTCGCCGTGGGTGGGCGACTCCCTGCGCGTCAAAGAGGAAGAGGTCGGGCCACGTTTCGAGCGTTTCGAGTGCCCGCAGGACGGCCGGCGCCTCCCGAAAGGCGAGCAGGCCCGGCACGTAGGGAAACGTGACGGGCGCTTCGGCCAGCGCCGAGTCCACCGGCTCCAGCTCGGGAAAGCTCAGCACGACGACGGCGGCACGGGCCCGGCCGTCCCGGAAGCCGACGTCCACGCCGGCAACGCTGCGCAGGCCGGCCGGGGAGAAAGTGGTACGGGATATGACCTGCCCGGCCAGCCGCGCCTGCACGGCCCTGGCTTCCTCCACCGGCAGGTCCCAGGCATGGGGAAGGGTCCATCTTGCCGCGTGTCCTCGGACGACCAACCTCGCTCGCCCCCCTTGGCTGCCAGAAGGATACCACACAACGGTGCGTGTGACAAGCCCCGGGTGGGCACTCCGTCAGAATGGGTTCTGAACCTGGACCTGGTGGTAGGCCTGCCCTGGGCTCAGGTCCTCAGACCAGATGACCTGGCAGCCGAGGGCGACCGCGCTCGCAATCACCGATGCATCCCAGAACGAGACCTGGAAACGCTGCTGTATGTGGATTGCCTCCAGGATATCGTTGGCCCTGGGGCAGTGCACCTCCCAGGACGAGAGGTCGGCCACTATCTGCGCGGCGATTTCGGCCGGCAGGGGCTTGGCTATCTTCCGGGTCACGGTGACGTAGAACTCCTGCAGGACCTGGATGCTCACGCACCCCTGCCCCGATTCCCACAACTCCTCGAGCAGCTGCCGTGCGCGGAGCTGTTTCTGCCCGGCCGAAATGTCGTGCGCGTAGACCAGGATGTTCGTATCGACGAACTGCCGGGAACTAGGCTCGCTCATGAAGCTCATCTCGACTGCACGAGACGCGGCCGCCCGTGCCGAGGTCCATCGGTTGGCGCAGCCTGTCCACGTGGCGCCGGCGCGCCTGGGCATAGTTGTTCTCCTGCTCGACGAGCCTTTCGAGAGTTTCCGTCAGCAGCGCGGAAATCGACGTTTGCCGGTGTACGGCCATCAGCTTGACTTTGAGCAAGACGTCCTTGGGCAGCGACAGGGTGATGTTCTGTGTTTCCATCGCATCCTCCACGTAAAAGAGTGTACCACGAAAACGCGTGGAAGTCAACTCCTGTACAGCGGCGCTCGCGTAGGGCGGGCATCCCTACCCATCTCCGGCTCTGCAGTCAGGGCTCTGCAATCTTGCCCGGTGCCATCACTTCGGGTACGATAGTGCGGCAAACTTGCCCGGAGTGAGACTTGCGCTCGTACCTGCAGTACATCGCCTATCGCACCATCGCCCTGGCCGGGTACCTGCCGCCCCGCGTCGGCTACCGGGTGGCCGAGTGGGCCGGCTGGCTCATCTACTGCCTGATGCCGAAGCTGCGGCGCGTCCTCACCTCCAACATGCGCCATGTGCTCGGCCCCTCCGCGACCGGGGACCAGGTGCAGGCAGTCATCCGGCAGCAGTGCGTCTACGTCGTCAAGAACCTCTACGACCAGTTCCGGCTCGGGCACGTGACGAAAGAGGAGGCACAGCGGGTCACCCGCATCGAGGGCCGCGAACACCTCTTGGCGGAGCTGGACAAGGGGCGGGGCGTGGTTGCGATCTCCGCCCACCTGGGCAGCACGGAGACGGTCGCCCAGACCCCCCTGACCCTGGGCGTGCCGATCACCGGCATGGCCTTGAAGGCAGGCCCGGAGCGGCGTTTCCGCTTCATTCTCAACCTTCGGCGCAGCCAGGGGGTGAACCTGATCCCCACCGGGGAATCGCCCAAGGCTCTCTTCCACGCCCTCAAGCGCAACGAGATCGTCTGCCTGCCGTGCGACCAGGACCTGACCGGCAGCGGGCGCGATGTGCCCTTCTTTGGTGCGCGCACGCGCCTGCCCGACGGGCCGCTGCGTATTGCCCGGCGCGCCGGTGTGAGCGTGCTGCCCGCCTTTGCGCTGCGCCTGCCCGGCGACACCTTTCTGCTCGAGTTCGAGCCCCCGCTGAGCCTGCCCGAGACCGGCGACCGGGAGGCGGACCTGGAGGCGGGGATGACAGTCCTTGTATCGGCCCTGGAGCGCCGCATCCGGGCCCATCCTGAGCAATGGCTCGTGACCGGCCCTGTCTGGCCGGAGGAGGAGTGAAGCATGTCCCTGATAGAGCGCAAGGCCCGCGACGTCAGCCGCCCCACGCTGGAGGCGATTGGGCGAGGGCTGGCCCGCACCCCACTCACGCCCGATTCCATCACGCTTCTGGGCCTGGTGCTGACGGTGGGCGTCGCCGCCTTGGCGGCCGTAGGCCAGATCCGCTGGGCGGGCGTCGCCTACATCATCGCCTCCCTCTTTGACTCGCTCGACGGAGCGCTGGCCCGCGCGCGCGGCGGCGGCAGCCGCTTCGGCGCCTTCCTCGACTCGACGGTCGACCGCGTGGAAGAGGCGCTGGTCTTTCTCGGCCTGACGGTCTACTACGTCCTGGCGGGCGGCCGCTGGGAGCCCCCCCTGATCCTCTTTGCCACGGTGATGTCGTTGATGGTCAGCTACACCCGGGCGCGCGCCGAGGGGTTGGGCGTCGCCTGCAAGGACGGCCTCATGACCCGCCTTGTGCGCCTCGTCGTCCTGATCGCGGGCATGATCCTCGACCAGGTGCTCATCGCCGTCATCCTCATCGGCATTGGCAGCCTGGTGACGTCCATCCACCGCGTGGTCCACGTCCGGCAGATGACCGGAGGGGAGAAGGGCGGGTGGGGCCCGGTCAAGCAGCCCTACACGCCCGGCCCGGCCTCTGCCCCTGCACCGAGCAAGAGGGAGTCGCTGCCATGAAGATCCTGTATGGGCTGCTCGTCTTTGTCGTCGTGGCGGTCTTGGCCGAGATGTTGGGCTGGAGCCCTCTTCTCGTCTTTGTCTTCTCCGGTTTGGCGATGGTGCCCCTGGCCGGGCTGATGGGGGAGGCGACCGAGGTGCTGGCCGAGCACACCGGCCCCCGCATTGGCGGGCTGCTCAACGCCACGCTGGGGAACGCCGCCGAGCTGATCATCACGCTCGTTGCCATCCGGGAGGGCGTGGTAAACCCCGCCGTCCGGGAGCAGCTGATGGAGCTGGTCCGCGCCTCGCTCACCGGCTCGATCCTCGGCAACATCCTGCTGGTGTTGGGCTTCTCGATCCTCCTGGGCGGGCTCAAGAACGGCCTGCAAAAGTTCGATCGCAGCCATGCCGGCATCAACTCCACCATGCTGCTCCTGGCGGTGGCTGCCCTGGTCATCCCCTCTATCTTTGGCCACACCATCGACGTGGTCAACCACAACGCCGTGGAGTATCTGAGCTTGGGTGTGGCCGGGGTGATGATCGTGCTCTATGCGCTGTCGCTGGTGGTCCAGCTGCGCAGGACCGAGGGCGAGCCACGAGCAGCCCACGCCCCCAAGGCCAAAGCAGCGAAGCGTTTCTGGCCCCTCCCCGTCGCCCTCGGCGTGCTGCTGGGAGCGACGGCGCTGATCGCCTGGATGAGCGAGATCCTGGTCGGCTCCGTCGAGCACGTGATCGCCCAGGTGGGCATCAGCGAGTTCTTCTTGGGGATTATCATCATCCCGATCATCGGCAACGTGGCCGAGCACCTAGTCGCCGTACAGGTGGCGCGCAAGAACCAGATGGAGCTGAGCCTGGCCATTTCGGTGGGCTCGAGCCTGCAGATCGCGCTCTTTGTCGCGCCGCTGCTCGTCTTTGTCAGCCTCATCATGGGCAACCCGCTCACCCTGATGTTCAACCAGTTCGAGCTGATCGCGCTGATGGCGGCGGTGCTGATCGGCGGGCTCGTCTCGCTGGACGGCGAGTCCAACTGGCTGGAAGGGGCGATGCTGCTGGCGATCTATGTGATCATCGCCCTGGCGTTCTTCTGGCTGCCCACCTAGGCGAGAAGCCAGGCCGCGTTACGGGTAGATCCTGCCCTGCAGGCGGGGGTAGGGGATGGCCTCCTGGGTGCTGCCCAGGCCGCAGATCCAAGCGACCATGCGCTCCAGCTCCAGCCCAAAGCCCGCGTGGGGCACTGAGCCGTAACGGCGCAGGTCGAGGTACCATTCGTAGGCTTCCCTCGGCAGATCGAGGCGGTCGATCTGCGCTTCCAGGAAGGCCAGGTCGGCCGATGGCTCGCTGCCGCGGGCCATTTCTCCGTACCCCTCCGCCACCAGCAGGGCCGATGACCGGGAGGTCTCGGGCCTGCCCGGCTCCTGCGTGACATAAAACGGAGCGGCGGCGCTTGGGACGTGGTGCACAAAGAGCGGGCGGCCCTGCTGCGCTGCCACGTACGCCGACTGGGCGCGGCTCAGCTCGGCACCCCAGGCAATCGCCTGCAGGGGTCCGTCCCCGGTGGGCGCGGCTGCCCCCTCGGACGCCGCCCTGTTGATCAGGGCCACCGCATCGTCGTAGTGCATGCGGGAGAAGGGCGGCACGACATCCTCCAGCGGGGCTGCATTTCGCCCAAGCAGCGCCAGCTCGCTGGAGCGGGTGTCCAGCACCTCCCGGACCACACTGGTGACCAGCTGCTCCTGGAGCTCCATGTTCTCCCACAGGTCGGCAAAGGCCGCCTGTGCCTCCACGCCCCAGGTCTCCTGTGGGTGCCGGCGGCTGCCGTTCTTGCCGTTGTGGAAGGTGGGGCCGAAGGCGTAGACCCGGCCAAAGGCCATGATGTTGGCCTCTCCGAACAGCCGCGCGGGATAGTCCGCGGAACCGGGCGTGCGGAGACCACTGCCCTCCAGCAGGCCCTGGGGCTCCTCAAAGCCTGCCGGCTCGGGGACCGGCGCGTCCACGGGCAGGAACCCATGCTCGTCCAGCCATCGGCGAATGGCCTGGATGACGGTCGCCCGGACGCGCAGGGTGGCCCACTGCCGAGCCGAGCGGATGGAGAGGTGCCGGTTCTGTGCCAGGAACTCGGGGCTGCGCTCCTGGAGGCTGAGGGGGTAGGCGCCTTTGACCGCCTGGATCACCTGCAGGTCCCTCACCCCCATCTCGTACCCGCCGGGGATGCCGCCCGCACGCTCGTCGGCGCGGATGGTGCCGGTCACGACCAGCGAGGACTCTTGCCCCAGGTCCTGCGCTGCGCCAAAGACCTCTGGGGACATCTCTTTCCGCATCAGGACGCACTGCAGGACGCCTGTGCCGTCGCGGACCTGCAGGATCTGGAGCTTGCTCTTGCCGTTCCTGGAATAGAGCCAACCCCGGACTGTGACCTCGCTGCCGGCATGGGCCGCTACCTGTTCGATGGTGATGATATCACTCACGGTCTATCTATCTCCTTGCATAGCGAAAAAGCGGCCGCCGGCCATGGCCGGTGGCAGCCAGAGGACGATACCATGCGGGCCCGTCTTTGTCAAGAAGGCGTACTTTTGGTACCCTGGGGGCGGTAGGCGGCGCGGGACGTGCGGGCTCGCCCCGGGCGGGCCGCAGCGGGCGGAACCGGCCGGCTGCGGGCGGCGTCTATGAGAAGATCATGGCACTCATAGGAGGAAGCGAACGTGACGGTCCATCCGGCGCAGCCGAGCCGTTGGAGTGATCCAGCCAGTCCCTCATTCCCTTTGCCCACAGGAGAGGTTCCACAGCCCGGGAGGCAGCGCCGCCTGGTGCTGACGGGCCTTTTCCTGGGCATCCTGTCGCTGGCCGTGTTGTGCGTGGCGGCCTACCTTGTCGTGCGGATCTTTGCTCCCGGCTCCTTGGGCGGGCTGGGCAGAGGCGGTGCGCTCCCCACGAGAACCGCGGAGGCAACCGGCGTCACTCCGACCGGCGAGCCGGGCGTGGCGCACATCTCGATCAGCCCCGGGGAAGGTGCGCCCGGGGTGCTCATTGCCGTCAAGGGGACCGGTTGGCTGCCCAAGGAGCCCGTCTTTGTCTTCCTGCGGTCGCCCAGCGACCCGGAAGGCAAAGGCTACTCCTACGCGGCGGCCGTCGCCGACGATTCGGGCGCCTTCTCGACGGGCTTTACCTTTCCCAACGAGACCCGCTGGCTGGGCGCGTCGTGGGCAGACGTGATCGCCCAGGGCATCCGGTCCGCGCGGCAGGCAACCGTGCGCTTCCACCTGCTGCTGCCGACACCCACCAGCACCCTGGTGCCGACGGTGCGCCCGACGCTCCAGCCTACCGAGACGCCGGCGCCCACCCCGACGCCCTCCCCGGTGGTCGTCATCACCGAGTGGCGGGGCGAGTACTACGGCAACGCCGGCCTGGCCGGCAGCCCGGCCCTGCTGCGCAACGATTGGGCCGTCAACTTTGATTGGGGAGAAGGGGCCCCGGCAGCGCCGCTGCCCGCCGACCGCTTCTCTGCGCGCTGGATGCGGCAGATGGGCCTCCCGGCAGGCATCTATCGCTTCACCGTCGGCGCGGACGATGGCGTGCGCCTCTGGATCGACGGCCAGAAGATCGCCGAGGATTGGGCCGACGGCGCCTTCCGCACGATGAGCGTGGACGTGGCGCTGACCGGAAGCCAGCACCTGTTGGTGGTCGAATACTACGAGGCCACCGGCAGCGCACGCGTGCTGCTGGAATGGCTCCGCCTCGAGCCGACCGCCACGCCCTCCCCCACCCGCTCGCCCTCGCCGGTGCCAACCGAGACGCCGCCGCCCACGCCGACCATGACGCCCGAGCCCAGGCCCACCGACACGCCCAGCCCCACCCCGGGTGTGACACCCGGCCCGGCCGGCGAGTGGCAGGGGGAATACTTTGACAATCCCGAGCTCTACGGAGAGCCGCTGGTGGTGCGCACCGATCGGACCCTCTCCTTTGACTGGGGCTATGGCCCGCCCGACGTCCGCCTGCCGCTCGACCACTTTTCCGCCCGCTGGCTGAGGCGGAGCTGGCTTGCCGGCGGCAGCTACCGGATAACGATCAGCGTGGACGACGGCGTCCGCCTCTGGGTGGACGGAGCCCAGCAGCTGGACGAGTGGCGTCCCACCGGCGGAGCCAGCTACCAGGTCGAGCTGTCGCTGGAAGAGGGGATGCACGACTTCCAGGTCGACTACTTCGAGGATGCCGGCCTCGCGCGCATCGACCTGGCTCTGGAGCAGATCGCCCGGACGCCGTAGGCCCCGTCTTTTGGCCGGCTGCCGCGCCCATGCTATAATGGCAGGCACGGTGAGCAGACCATGCAGCACCCCGAGGGGAGTATCCGCCTTTCGGCTGTGGCCCATGGGCGCGTCCAGGGCGTCGGCTTTCGCTACCACACGCGGCGGCGGGCCGTGGAGCTGGGGCTGACCGGGAGTGTCCGCAATCGCTGGGATGGGAGTGTCGAGGTGATGGCCGAGGGGCCCCGCCATAAGCTGGAGGAGCTGCTGGCGTTCCTGAGCGAGGGACCACCCTCCGCCTTTGTCACCGAGGTCGAGGTGCAGTGGTCGGCGGCCTCGCACGACCACGCCACTTTCGAGGTGCGCGGCTAGATGCGCAAATCCCCCGAGCGGACGGCCTGGACCGTCCTCATCGCCTCCTTCGCCGTCTTTTGCCTGCTGGTGAGCGGCATCCCCCTGGGCATCCGGGCCTATCTGCGCAACGCCCGGACGCAGCAGGATGCCCTGATGAAGGTGATCGAAGGGACCGTCCTGGTGCAGCAGCGGAACGGCCCGGCCCCCATCGGGGTGACTGCCTCAGCCTCCGCCTGGGAGCTTTCGCGCGGCGACAAGGTGGTCACCGACGGCGCTTCTTGGGCGACGCTCGACCTCTTCGACCGGAGCAACGTCATCCTGTACGGCAACACCGGCGTCGAGCTGATGAGCAGCAACGCGCCGCGCTTCCGTGCCGGCAGGCGGCCCAACGAGATCGTGCTCGGCCTGACCGGCGGCCTGATGCGCGTGGGCGTTGCGCTCCCCGGGGAGCGCGCCACCGAGCTGCGGGTGCACACACCCCACGCCGAGATCTCGCTGGTCGAGGGCAGCTACCGGATCGAAGTGTACAACGATGGGACGGAGCTGACGGTTGTGCGTGGTGAGGCGCTGGTCGGCCTTGGGGCCGACGGCGTCACGGTTCCCCAGGGCACGCGCACTCGCATCGACCTGTCGGGTGTGCCCGGCGAGCCGGGCCCGGCAGAGCGGAACCTGATCCTGAACGGTGACTTTCGCGATCCGCTCCCCCCGGCCTGGACCGCGAAGCCGGACACCTTCGGCAGCCCCATCGCACCGCCAAAAGTCGACGTCGTCCAGCTTGGGGGCCGCAGCGCGGCTCACCTGCTTCGGCGCGAGCCCGACGACGGCACCCACACCGAGGTGTCGATCGAGCAGGCTCTGAACCTGGACGTGCGCGACTACAGCCGCCTCGTGCTCTCCTTCGACGTCCTGCTCAGCTTCCAGAGCCTCTCCGGCGGCGGCCAGCTCAGCTCCGAGTTCCCGATCCAGGTGCGCATCGACTACAAGGACCGCTACGGCAACGACAACTTCTGGACGCGCGGCTTTTACTACCGGAACGAAGACGGCTACCGGATCGTGCCTGACGCGTGGGGCCAGCCCATCGGCACCCAGATCCCCCAAGGCGTCTGGTATCCCTATGAGACGGAGAACCTTCTCGAGATGCTGGGGGAGAGCGGCCCGGCCTACCTCACCCGCATCAAGATCTATGCCGGGGGCTGGAACTATGAGGGCTACGTCTCCGAGGTCCGGCTCATCGCCGAGTAACCTGCCCCTCGCCTGAGCTGGGCACGGTACCGCTCGCGTATCTCCCCGAAGAGGCGGCAGTACTCCTCGCCGGCATAGTCCGGGTAGGTCCAGGGCCAGGGGCGGAAGCGGCCGCCCTGGAAGACCAGCGTCACTTCCCCGTAGATCCCCTGTCCCAGGTAGAGCCGGTGGGCATAGTCCTTCGTGGTCGCCAGCACCAGCTTGGCCTGCGAGACGTAGCCCGGATCGAGGTTGGCGGTGCGCCGGCCCTCGACGGCCATCGATTGCTCGATCTCGTTCGTCGTGAGCTTGGCCGCCGGCAGGTCCGAGGGCAGCACCAGCGCCTCGAAGGTCACCACCTGGCGCACCAGGCCGGTCCCCATCTCGGCTGCATAGTAATCGGTCTGATGGAAGGGCAGCAGGCCGCTCTGGAAGTCGATCTCGCCCAGGCGCGCCCGGAGGGCCGCCCGCGCCTCCTCCAGCACGGCGGCGCTGGCTGCCAGGAGGCTCGCCACCAGCTTGACCGGGTAAGGATCGCGGGCCGTTCCCATGCGGCAAGGATACCGCCGTGCCGGCACGCTGTCAAAGCCGGCTTCCGGTCCGGCGATGCAGGGACGACTTTGCCCGGCATTTCCTCACGATACCCACTTGGTTCTTGACAAGATTCACAACTTTTGCTATAATTTCACTGCAATTCACCCGGGCTTTGTACCGGCTGGCAAGGAGGAAGGCTCATGAATCGGTTTGCGCTGCGGGTCGTCTCCCTTCTCGGGACCTGTGTCCTGATCCTCGTCCTGTTTGTACAGCCGGCGATGGCCGCCGGGCAGGTGCACGTCGTCCAGCGCGGCGAGACGCTCTGGTCGATCGCCGCCCGCTACGGCACGTCGGCCAACGCCGTTGCCCAGGCTAACGGGATCTCCAATTGGAACCTCATCTACGCAGGCCAGCGGCTGACCATCCCCTCCGGCGGCTCCTCGGGCGCGGCCTCGGGCTCGACCTACACGGTGCAGCCGGGTGACACGCTGAGCGGCATCGCCGCGCGCTACGGTACCAGCGTGGCCGCCCTCGTGCAGCGCAACGGCCTGGCAAGCGCCAACTACATCTACCCAGGCCAGCGGCTCATCATTTCCGGCGCGGGCAGCTCGGGCGGCAGCTCCGGCGGCGCCGCCGGGGGGACCTACGTGGTGCGGCGGGGGGATACCCTGGCGGCCATCGCGGCGCGCTACGGCACGACCGTGTCGGCCATCGTGCGGGCCAATGGCATCGCCAACCCCAGCCTGATCGTCGCGGGGCAGCGCCTGACGATCCCCGGTGCGTCGAGTGGGGGCAGCGCCGCGCCCGGTGCGGGCGGCACCGGTCAGCGCATCGTCGTCGACCTCTCGGACCAGCGGATGTACGTCTATTACAACGGGCAGCTCGTCTGGAACTGGGTCGTGTCCACCGGCCGGCCAGGCCAGTCCACCGCGGTCGGCCACTGGAAGGTGCTCAACAAGATCCCGAGCGCCTGGGCCTCGACCTGGAGCCTGAAGATGCCCTATTGGCTGGGGATCTACTGGGCCGGCAGCCTCCAGAACGGCATCCATGCCCTGCCGATCCTGCCCAACGGCCAGACGCTCTGGGCGGGCTACCTGGGCACGCCCGTCTCCTACGGCTGCATCATCCTCAGCACGCAGAACGCCCAGACTCTCTACAACTGGGTGGGGATCGGCACACCGGTCGACGTGGTCTGGTAGCACCGGCGCTCCCTCTCCCTCCGGCGGAGGGCATACCAGATGGGCGAAGGTCCCTGACCGCGCTCCCTATTGTCCCCGTCCTCCGATTTCGCGGCCGGCCGCAGGTGTGGTACAATGCGGCCGGTGCCACCATGTCCCAAAGATACCGCCGGCTCGAGACCACGCGCGACCTCACACGGTTGATGACCTGGTACTATGCCACCCGCAAGGTCGCCGGCAAGCTGCGGCCGCTGGCGTGGGTGACGAGCGGCGTCCCCGTCGAGCTCCTGGTGGCGATGGGCGTCGAGACGGCCTATCCCGAGAACTATGGGGCCCTGCTGGGTGCCCAGCGCGCGGCGGTGCCCCTCGCGCAGGTGGCGGAGGAGCATGGCTTCAGCCCCGACCTCTGCTCCTATGCCCGCAGCCACATCGGCTCGGTGCTCGATCCGCGCCACGCGCCGCAGGGCGGTCTGCCCAAGCCCGACCTGCTGATCGCCTGCAACAACATCTGCGGGACGGTCCTCAAGTGGTACCAGGCGCTGGAGCAGCTGCTGCATGTCCCGCTCTTTTTCATCGACGCACCCTACCAGCACGAGCCGGGCCTGCAGGAGCACGCCGTGGAGTATGTGTCCGCCCAGCTGAACGAGCTGGTCGGCTGGGTGACGCACCACACCGGCCGGCGCCTCCGCCAAGAGAGGCTCGAGAGGGCCATCCGGCTCTCCAACGAGGCGGTGTCGCTGTGGCGCAGCATCCGCGAGCTGTGCCGTGCCCGGCCGTCGCCGCTCAACGCGCCCGACCTCTTCACGACGATGGCGCCCATCGTGGTGCTGCGCGGGACGAGGGCGGCCGTTTGGTACTACCGGAAGCTGCAGGCGGAGGTCCAAGGCCGCGTGGCGCGCGGTCAAGGCGCCCTCATGCAGGAGGAGCGCTTCCGGCTCTTGTGGGACAACATCGCGATCTGGCCGCAGCTCTTCCGTTTCTTCAACCTCTTTTCGAGCGCCGGCGCCTGCTTTGTCGTGGACACCTACACGAACGCCTGGTCGCTCTCGGTGGATGTGGGTGAGCCGGTGCGGGGACTGGCACGCACCTACTCGTCGGTTTGGATCAATCAGAGCCTCCAGGCACGCGCAGCCCAAATGGTCGAGATGGTCCGCGACTTTTCGGTGGACGGCATGGTCTTTCATTCGAACCGCTCGTGCAAGCCCTATTCGCTCGGGCAGTACGACTTGCTCGACATCGTGAGCCGCGAGACAGGCATCCCGGGGTTGGTGATCGAGGCGGACATGTGCGACACCCGCCTCTACGCTGAAGAGCCCACCAAGAACCGGGTCCAGGCCTTTCTCGACCAGTTGGAGGCTGCTTGACCGCGGTTGTCGTCTCGCTGTCGAGCGCGCTGCTGTGGGCGATCTCCTCGGTGCTTTTTGCCATCAGTGCCAGGAGCCTGCACGTGATCCCGCTAAACCTGGTGCGGGGCCTGGTGGCGACCGCCTTTTTCTGGGCGCTCCTCCCCTTCTACGGTGGGCTGAAGGCGCTGGGCACCATCCCCTCCTCGTCATGGCCCTGGATTGTCGTCTCCGTGGTTGGGCTGCTGGTGGTGGGCGACACGGTCTACTTTCGGGCCATCTCCCTGGCTGGCGTATCGTGGGCAATGCCTGTGGCATCGATGAATACGATCTGGGCGGTCCTGCTGGCGGGCCTGGTGCTCGGGGAGCCGCTGACCTGGAAGCTCCTGGGCGGGGCCATCCTGGTCCTCTCCGGCGTCCTCCTCGTCGGGCGGAACGGGGCCCGCGACACAGGAGGGCTCCCGGCGGACGGCAAGGCGCGGCGGCTTGGGCTGCTGCTGGCGTTCGTGACGTCGCTCTGCTGGGGCATCGGCCAGGTGGCGCTCAAGCCGGCCACGGCCGGCGTGGAGGCCGCGGTCGCGAACGCCGTGCGCCAGCCGATGGGCACGGTAATGATGCTGGGGCTCACGCTGGCGACCGGCCGGCAGCGCGACCTGCGCGGGATTGGCCGGCGCTCCTGGCTGATCCTGCTCCTGGCGGCCTTCCTCGGGACGGCCGTCGGCTCGCTGCTCTTTGTGATGGCCATCCAGATGGCAGGCGCGGGACGGGCGGCCGTGCTCACCACCACGGCGCCGGTGCTGGCGATCCCTTTCTCCTTCCTCTGGCTGCATGAGCGGCCCAACCGCTGGACGATCGCCGGCACGCTCCTGGTGGTGACCGGCGTCGCGCTGGTTGCCTGATGGGAAAGGAGCCTCTCCCCGTGACGGACAAGCTGCGGGCATCCTTCCGCCGGCTTGCGGCGTCGGCGCGCGCAGGCCTGCGCAGCTACGGACGCATCCTGGCCTACGTGCGGCCCCACCGCGGCCGGCTGGCCCTGGCCGCAGCCATCCTGGTGCTGGTTGGGCTGCTGACGCTCGTCCTGCCCTGGGCCGTGCAGCGGCTGGTGGACGGCGTGGTCGTGGCCCAGGACGTCTCTCAGCTCGACCTGATCGCCGGTGTCCTCTTTGGCACCTTCCTTCTCCGCAGCCTGCTCGGCTTCGCCTCGACCTACCTCCTGGCCTGGGTGGGGGAGCGAGTGGTCGTCCGGCTGCGGCGCGACGTCTACGAGCACCTGTTGGCACAGTCGCTTGGCTTCTTCTCGGAGCAGCGCACCGGCGAAATCGTCTCGCGCATCAGCAACGACGTGCTGGTCATCCAGTACGCCGTGACGGGCAACCTGGTGGGCCTTCTCCAGCAGGTGGTGACCGCGGCGGGTATCCTGGTGGTCGTGGCGGTGATGAACTGGCGGCTGACGCTGGTGATGGCGCTTGCGCTGCCGGGCATGATGCTCGTGGCGCAGCTGCTGGGCCGCCGCATGCGGAGGATTGCCAAGGTGGTGCAGAACACCCTGGCCCAGGTGTCGGCCGCCGTCGAGGAGACGGTCGGCGGCATCCGCACCGTCAAGTCCTTCGCGAGGGAGGAGTACGAGCAGGGGCGCTTTGCGGACAAGGTGGACACGCTCTTCGAGGCTGCCATGCAGCGCACGCGCCTCAACGCCGCGCTGGGCCCGCTCATCGGCCTCCTGTTGTACGGCAGCATGGTCCTGGTCCTCTGGCTGGGCGGCCGCGAGGTGCTGGCCGGCCGCCTGACGCCCGGGCAGCTGATCAGCTTCCTCTTCTACGCCGTGCTCCTGATCGGCCCGCTGGGTGGATTCGCCGCCTTCTACGGCCAGGTGCAGAGCGCGCTCGGCGCGACCGAGCGGGTCTTTGAGCTGCTCGATGCCCAGCCCGACATCGCGGATGTGCCCGGCGCGGAGGACCTCCCCGCTCTCGAGGGCCGCATCGTCCTCGAAGAGGTCAGCTTCGAGTACAGCCCGCGCCAGCCGGTCCTCGACAGGGTAAGCCTGCAGGTGGAGCCTGGGGAGGTGGTGGCGGTCGTTGGACCGAGCGGCGTCGGCAAGACAACGCTGGTGAACCTGGTCCCCCGCTTCTACGATCCGAGCGCCGGCCGGGTCCTGGTCGACGGCCGCGACGTGCGGCAGGTGACGCTGCGCTCGCTGCGCGACCAGGTTGGCATCGTGCCGCAGGACACCCTCCTGTTCAGCGACACGGTGGCCGCCAACATCCGCTACGGCCGGCTCGACGCGTCGCAGCCAGAGATCGAGGAAGCGGCCCGCGCGGCGAACGCGCACGACTTTGTGCTCGCGGACCTGCCCGACGGCTACGAGACGCAGGTGGGCGAGCGCGGGATCAAGCTCTCCACGGGGCAGCGCCAGCGGATCGCCATCGCGCGCGCGATCCTGAAGCGGCCCCGCATCTTGATCTTGGACGAGGCGACCTCGTCCCTCGACACCGAGGCGGAGCGGCTGGTCCAGCAGGCGCTGGAGCGCCTGATGCACCCCGGCGGCTCGGCGCCGCGGCCGACGACCCTGGTGATCGCCCACCGCCTCTCCACGATCGTCAACGCCGACCGCATCCTGGTGCTGCACCAGGGGCGGATTGCGGAGCAGGGGACGCACCAGGAGCTTCTGGCGCGCGAGGGCGGCCTCTACCGCCACTACTACGCGCTGCAGTTCGAGTGGGGAGACGAGGAGAAACAAAAGGCCTGACAGGTCTTCGAGACCTGTCAGGCCTTGGTCGGTCCCTGCGACTCGCTTACTCGCTTGGATCCACCACCCGTCCCATGAAGAGGATTGTGCCCGTCTTGACGTCGCGGACCAGGAAGACGAAGGGACGGTCCACCCTCACCTCGACAGGCTCGACCGGGTTGAAGGAAGTCAGGCCCACCACGACGGCCGTCGCCGCCGCGGCCTCGGTGCCATTCTCGTCCACTTTCACAAAGGCCTTGTGAAAAACGTCGGAGATGAAGAGCTCCCGCTCGGCCGTCATCCCGGTAAAGTCGGCGTCCGCGGAGAAGGCATTCGGCATGCCCATCTCCGAGAGCGTCTCGCGCAGCGAGAACTGGGCGTCGAACTCGAACTTGGGCATGGTCAGCTTGACCTGCTGGGGCGCGAGGCCCGCCAGCAGCTTTTCCACGGTTTCCGCACTCAACGGCCGGTCGTAGACGTCCAGCCTGCCCGGCTCGAGCAGGACGATCACCATCGACATCTCGCGGCCGTCGTAGGGCAGCTCCACCGCCAGGAAGCCGCTGTCCACGGCGTAGTTGAGCCTTTCGGTCTGGCTCATCATCGGGACCTGTACCTGGCTCCCGTCGAGCCGGTTGAAGGGGCCATCCGCGGTGCGCGCTTCGTCGAACTGGGTCGCCCAGGCGGCGTTGAAGTAGATGGCGTTGGTGAGCACCAGGCGGGTCAGTTCATTGACGCCACCCTGCGGGATCAGGTCCTGGATGCGCTCCTCCGTCTTCCGGCTCACCCAGTCGTTGATCTGGCCGCGTGCCTTCTCCGCCTGCGAGAAATCGACCCGCTCCATCCCCGCGCCGTAGTGGGCCGACAGCAGCTCCAGGTAGCTCTCCAGGAAGGTGTAGCCCTCCTGCCCCCACAGCGCGTTGGCGATGTTCAGCCGGAACCCCTCGCCGTCGCTCGCCCTGGCTCCCTCGCCGCGCTTTTCCAGCTCGGCGGCCAGTGCCTGGAAGGCGGGGTGCAGGCCTGCCTGCGGCAGGGCAAAGCGCAGCGTCTTGGCCATCTGTGCTTCTGTCTCGCCCCGTGCCCCTGCATAGGTCATGGCCAGTGCCGCCGAGATCGAGTAGGGCGAGAAGAAGAGGTTCTGATCATCGGACCGGAGCGCCTCGTAGAGCGCCAGCGCAAAGGCGTTGTTGCCCTGCACCAGCTTGGGCAGGCTCGCGGTGCCGGTCGATGCCGAGGGCACCGGCGAAGGCTCGGGCAGCCCGCCCTCGGGTGTGCCGGGCGCCGGTTCGACCGGCTCCTCGCCCGGGCCGAACTCGATGACGTCGCCGAAGGCATCCACGTCCGCTTCCCACTCCGAGCCGCTTGCCTGGTTGCTCACCTTGACGGCGTAGAGCACCTGCTCCAACGAGGTCACCGCATAGGCGACCGTCACCGTCCAGTCGCCGGACGTGTACCTGCGGCCCTCGGCGCCGACCAGCCCTTCCGGCGTGATCGACTCCTCGGTCCAGGCGGCGTCAGGCGCCGGCGCGTTGGCGGGGTCGTTCTCCGATAGGTAGGCGAGGGCCACGTCCCGCGCCTCGGCCGGCCCGGCCACCGCCACTTCCTCGGCCGGCACGGGCTCGGCGCCGTTTTCCTCCGTGGGCACCGGGCTCACCTCGGCCGGGCCACTGGTCGGCTCGGAAGGGGCAGGGGCACAGCCCCCGGCGATCGACGCCAGCAGTGCGACTGCCAGGCCCAGGCTGACCAATCTGTACGCTCTCTGAGCTTGCATCTTCTCCTCCATCTCTGGTTCCCCCGGCAGGCCGCACCTCCGGCCCGAGCAGGCTCGGTGCGCCGGCGGCCCGGCGGGGTCATTCCACCCTATAGACGCAGCGCGGCGGGATCGGGTTCCCCTCTTCCTGCCTGCCCGGAAGCTTCCGCACCCTCTTTGACAAGCGCGCTCCTCCCGTGCTACACTCCCAACCGGAGTATACACCGATGGACTATTACGTCGAAACCCTGGGCTGCCCCAAGAACGAGGTCGATAGCCAGGCGATGGCCCGCGAGCTGGCGGCCATGGGTCACCGGCAGACCGAGGACCCGCGCCGGGCAGCCGTCCTGATCGTGAACACCTGTGGCTTTGTCGAGGACGCCCGCCGTGAGTCGCTGGCTGCGCTGCGCCGCCTGGCGCGCGCCAAGCGCAAGGGGCAGTGGCTGGTCGCGGCCGGCTGCCTGTCGCAGTTCTGGGGCGAGTCGCTCTGCAGGCGGGTTGCCGGCCTGGATGCGCTGCTCGGGACGCGCCGCTGGAGCGAGATCGGCGCGCTGCTCGGCGAGCTGGAGAGGGACAAGCTGCGCCGCGGCAGAGAGGCCGTCCTCTGGCTGGGTGACCCGCCGGCTGTGCCCGAGGGGAGGGCCGGCTTTGCGCGCCAGGGCGCTTCGGCCTACGTCAAGATCGCCGATGGCTGCTCGGCGCCCTGCGCCTTCTGCGCCATCCCGATCATCAAGGGGCCCGCGGCAAGCCGGCCGGCTGGGGAGATCGCCGCCGAGGCGGCTTCCCTGGTGCAGGAAGGGATCCGCGAGATTGTCCTCATCGCCCAGGATACGACGGCCTACGGCCGCGACCGGGGCGAAACCGATGCCCTTCCCGGCCTGCTCGACTCTATCCTGCAGGCGGCGCCCGGCTTGACCTGGCTGCGTCTCATGTACGCCTACCCGGGCCACGCCACCGAACGGCTGATCGAGCGCATGGCCTCGGATCGGCGCATCTGCCACTACATCGACTTGCCGCTTCAGCATGCCCACCCGGCCGTGCTGCGGCGCATGCTGCGGCCGCCCGACGTGGACCGCACCCGGCGGCTGATCGACGACCTGCGCGCAGCCATGCCCGACCTGGCACTGCGCTCGACCTTTATCGTCGGGTTCCCCGGAGAGACGGACGCCGAGTTCGAGGCTCTGGCTGCCTTCCTGGAGGAGGTGCGCTTCGACCACGCCGGCGTCTTTCTCTACTCGCCCGAGGAGGGCACGGCAGCCGCTGCGCTGCCCGGCGCCGTGCCGGAGCGCATCAAGGAGGAGCGGCGCGAGTGGCTGATGGGGCTCCAGCAGCAGATATCGCGCGAGCGCAACGCCGCCCAGATCGGCCGCACACTCGACGTGCTCGTGGAGGGGCAGGGCGACGGCCTGGTCGCGGGCCGCTCCTACCGCGATGCGCCGGAGGTCGACGGCTTGGTCCTTTTCCCGGGCGAAGCGGAGACGGGAGCGGTCGTGCCCGTCCAGATCACCGGGGCGGCGGAGTACGACTTGTTCGGAGAGCCACGGGGCGAGACGTGATGCCGCCCAGGCCCTAGCCGTCCCGGACCGGGCCTTCCTCTGCGCCGATCACGCGGTAGGGAGCATCGATAGTGTCCCCCTCGGGATCCATCTCCCCGCCCGCCCCAGGCGCACCCGAAGCCGCCTGCCTCCGCTGTTTCTTGCCCATCACCTGCCCGAGGTGCTCGCGTACGACCTCCGCCGGGCTAAAGTCGACCAGCGCCTTGGCCGACAGCAGCAGGACGGCCAGGTCGTCCATCTGCCCCAGCCCGGGGATGAGCAGGTCGGGCAGCAGGTCGACCGGCGAGACCAGGTAGGCCACCGCGGCAGCCGGTATCAGCTTGACCCAGGTCGGGACACGGCTATCCCTCAGCAGCCGCCATGCGAGGCGTGCCTGCACCAGCACGTTGCCCGCGAATCCAACACTCTCCCGCACTTGTGCCTGCGAGGGAAGCTTGCTCATTTTCTACCTCCAAGTTTGCCCGATCGGGGCATGTTGAGTATTATAGGTCCACGAAGGGAGCTCGGCAAGGGGAAATGGCCGGTACGCAGCGCTTCCTGGTCGACTATCCGATGGCGATGCTGCGGGCCGTCGCCCAGGCCCGCGGGCTCCAGGTTCCGGCGGGCCGGCAGGCCGAGGCAGCCGGCCAGCTGGCTGCGGCCATGCTTGACCCCTTTTCCGTGCGGGTGGCGCTGGCCCAGCTCACGGAGGACGCCCGCCGGGCGCTGGATGCCCTCATCGCCGCGGGTGGCAAGATACGCGCGCCGCGTTTCGGCCGGACCTTTGGCGAGGTGCGGCCGGCCGGCCCGGGCCGGCTGGAGCGAGAGGCTCCCTGGCAGGAGCCTGCCAGCCCCGCCGAAGAGCTGGTCTACCTGGGCCTGGCCTTTCGTGCCTTTGACCGGGACGCGGCCGGCCCGGGCGAGTTCTACCTCATCCCGGATGACCTTCTGCCGCTGCTTCCCTCTCCGGCCGGAGAAAAGCCCGGCTTTCCCGTCGATGCGGTGCCGGACCCCGCCCGGCCGCGCGAGGGCGGCCCGGCACTGGTCATGGACCTCTACTCCTATCTTGTTCACCTTCAACTTCATGATGTGCGCCCCTACGCCGACGGGCGGCTGGGGCGCCGGGACCTGGCCGAGCTGCGCGTCCGGCTGGCCGATGCGGACGAGCGCCGCCTGGCCTTCTTGCGCCACCTGGCCCTGCGGCTCGGCTTTGTCGTGCGCCGCGGCGACCTGCTCCACCTGGACGCCGCGCCGGTCAAGACCTGGTTGACTGCCCCGCCCGCTGCCCAGGCGCTCGCCCTGGCCGAAGCCTGGCGCGATGACCCCACGTGGAACGACCTGCGTTACGTGCCTGGCCTTGCCTTTGACGACGAGACAGGTCGTCCCCTGCGCAACGACCCGCTGGCGGCCCGCCAGGCCGTCCTGGCGTTCCTGGCCCGCTGCCCGCGCGGCCGGTGGTGGAGCGCCGCTTCCTTCGTCTCAGCCGTCCGGGGCTGCGAGCCCGACTTCCTGCGGCCCGACGGTGACTATGGCGCGTGGGCCGTCCGGGATGTTGCCTCGGGTGCGTACCTCGCAGGCTTCGAGTCGTGGGATCGCGTCGAGGGCGCACTCCTCGCCGACCTGCTCTCCGGCGTTCTCTATTGGCTGGGCATCGTCGCCCTCGGCGCCTCCGAATCCGGCACTGTCTGCCGGCTGACAGAGGCCGGCGAGCGGCTGCTCGGCCTGGTCGAAGAGGAGCCGGAGGCGCCCGCGCTGCTCCCCATCCAGGTCGGCCCCGATCTGCGGATCGAGGTGCCGGCCCCGTGCAATCTCTATACGCGCTTCCAGCTCGAACGGTTCGCCGACCTGGAGAGTGCCGCTCCCTGCCGCTACCGGCTGACGGTGAGTGCGTTGGGGAGGGCGCTGGCGCGCGGGCTTCGGGTAGAGCAGGTGCTGGCCTTCCTGCAGCAGGCGAGTGAGCAGCGGCTGCCGGCCAACGTCCCGGCGCAGCTTCGACTGTGGGCCGGGCGGTACGACTCGGTGCAGCTCGATGAGATGGTGATGGTGCGCGTCACCGGCGAGCGGGTGCTGAAGGAGCTCCAGATGCTGCCCGAGACACGCGCTCTGATCGAGCAGATCGTTACGCCGACCACCGCGCTGGTGCGCCGCGAGCACCTGCCCCGCCTGCGGCGGGAGCTCCAGGCGCTGGGCTACCTGCGCCCGCCGCGCGAGCCGGCAGACGACTAGCCCCCTCTCCCTGGAAGGGAGAGGGTTGGGGTGAGGGTTGACCTCCCGTCTTCCCCCTAGCCCCCCCAGTCCTTGCGGGCGCGTATCCGCATGAACGCCGCCGACGTCGTCTGCTTGGAGGATGCCGGCGAAGCGGTCAGCGAGTCGAACTGCTCCTCCACCTCGCCCATCTCCTTCTCCGCCCGACCTTCCCCGAGCAGCTCGGCGTAGGCACGCAGCCGGCTCAGGATCGATTCCGCCTGCCGGCCGGCGTCCTGCGGCCGCGTGGCCAGGGTGCGTGCGACGCCCAGGACACTGGCTGGCTTCATCTGGGCAAAGACCCGCTCGGCGACGGGGAGCACCACGCCCTCGCGCATCTGGAAGGCGCCCTGGGCCACGAAGCGCACGGTCACACGGTTGACAGGGACCTCGATCTCGTGCCCGGCCGGCGAGCGAAAGGTCAGCGTCCCCTCGACGCTCAGCTTGGTGTCGGCGCTTTGGGCCAGGAGCGCCAGCCGCAGCGGGATCTCCAACTCCGTGTCGCAGGGCATGTCGCCCACCGAGACCACCGCTTCGCCCGCCGCCTGCTGGACCGGGAAGGCAGCCGAGAGCGGGAGGAGGGTCGCTCCGTCCGGCACGTGCAGGCGGAGCTTGACGTCCCGCGCCGCCAGCATGGCCACCTCGCCCAGCTCGCCCGCCAGGTAGGCCGGGATCTGCCGCGCGCTCGTGACGTGGTAGAAGCGCCCGCCGCCCTGGGTCGCAATCTCGGCCATCAGTGCTTCGTTATAGTCCAGGCCGATGCCCAGCGACGACACGATCTGCCCCTGTTGGCGGGCCTGGTAAGCCCGGTGGCCGATCTGCTCCAGGTCGGTCTCGCCCACGTTGGCCTGCCCGTCGCTCAGGAGCAGCACCAGGTTGGTGTCCTGCCTGCGGGCAGCCGCCTTCTCAATGCCCGCCTCCAGCCCGCCGCACAGGGCGGTCATGCCGCCGGCCGAGACCTTGCCCAGCGCCTTCTTCACCGCATCGTACGTCTTGGCATCGACCCCGGCGGGCTCAAAGGGGCAGCCCACCTCCTGGGCAAAGGTCACCAGCGAGAAGATGTCCCCGGCGCGGAGGTACTGGACGGCCTGCTGCACCGCAGCCTTGGCCTGTGCGATCTTGTCGCCCTGCATCGAGCCCGACACGTCCAGCACGGCGGCAAAGTTCACCGGCGGGCGCCCCGTCTCGGTGGGGGCAGCTTCGTCCGGCGGGACCTCCTTGGGGGTGCGGACGGTAACCAGCAGGTAGCGCTCGACGTTGATGTTGGCCGGGGCAGCCACCTGGTCGAGTTCCATCTGGACCTGGACGTAGGTCGCCTTGGGCGGCCGGACCTCGAACTCCAGCGGCCCGCCGCAGCGCGAGCACGACTTGACCCCCTTGGGCTCATCTTGCAGCAGCCCACAGAAAGGGCAGTGCATCACATTCGACATGAGACCTCCCCCCGCGCCCTGGGCGCGGCCGTTCTAGTAGCCCTCGTGCACGAAGCGGCCCGTCGGGCTGAAAAAGATGTAGACGTCGCGGTCTGCCGTGCCGGCGCTGTCGCGGAAGACAAAGCCCTGCTCCATCTCCTGGACCATCGGGTCGCCACTGCCGGCGCCGTGGCCGGCCTCCTCTGCCAACCCCCAGCCGATGGGAGCAGCGCCTGCCCCCATCGCGCACCAGACCTTGCCAAACCCGCGCCAGGGCTGGACCAACCCCGCCGGTGGCGTGGCGGCGCAGGAATAGACGGGGTCCCCCTCGTCCCAGGTGTCCGTGAAGACGAGGAAGGTGCCGTCCAGCGCTCCCCCCTCATACACCACATAGATCTGGAGGTTGTCCGAGCGCCACAACATCCGGCCGCGCTCAAACGCCTGCTCAGCGTCCTGAAGGACGGCAGCCTGCCGCGAGAGAGGGCAGCCGAGCTGCTTCTTGTACTTTTGCCACACGCCGGCGAATTCCCCCTGCGCGTCAAAGGCGCAGACGGCTCCCGTGGGCGTCGGAGAGGGCGTCCAGGTGGGCGTCGGAGTGGGTGTCCGTGTGGGCGTCGGGGAAGGCGTCCAGGTGGGCGTGGGCGTGTGGGTCGGCGTGTCCGTCACCGGCAGCACAATCTGGAGGGGCAGGCTAAAGTCGATCACCGTCCACGTCTGGTCCACGATTGTCTTGCCAAAGACCTTGGCATAGGCATCCACGACGGCGCGCAGCCCGGCATCCAGGCGCAGCGGAGGCTTCTCCTGGAGGTTGGCGTGCAGCGCAAAGTGCGCGCTGAGGACGGCCTTGAGGCTGTTGTCGCCAAAGAACTGGGCACCCACCTCCAGCTCGCCGGACGCGGCCACGTCCAGGTTCCCGGTCAGCTTGGCTGGGTAAGGCTCAAACGCCTTCTCCAGGCGGCCGATCGGGGTCCACTTCTTGTCGGCATATTGCACGCCCGCCGTGGCACTGAACGACTGCTTCACCCCGGCCTCGAAGCCGACAGAGGCGCTGCCGTCCACGTTCACGGTCACGTTCAGGATCGGCTTGATGACCACGGGGATGGGGCCGATCTTGCGCTCCATGCCCTTCAGGACGTAGGTGCCAACCTTCTTCGAGACATGCGGCGCCGCCAGGCTCAGCTGGCCGCCGATACGGATATCCACCGCTTCATCGGCTGTGCCCGCCAGGTACAGGTACTTGAGCCCCCAGTCAAAGTCGAGTTGGACGTCCAGCGCCATGTTGAACCGGATCGACCCGTCGGCCCACACCTGGTCGTCCGTCGTCTTTACGCTCTTGTCCAGATCGAACAGCACCACGTGGTCCAGCCTGATCTCCCAGCCATAGTCCGGGTTGCCGACCAGGGGCACCATCAGGGCCGAGGCCAGCTCGACGCCGGGCTGAACATAACCGCCCTGCACATCGGCCGGCAGCAGCTCCTCGCTGACCCGCAGGCTGCCCATGGTGACGGCTTCCTCCAGGGTGGCCGGCTCGGTCTGCACCTCTACCTGTCCCCCACTGGCAGTCACCGAAGCAACCTTGCGTAGGAACCCGTCCGGCGCCTTCTCGGAGATGCCCGCCACGATCACATCGCCCTGCTCCAGGGACCCGAGCTGCTCCGTCGTGCCCGCGAACGTCAAGACGGATCTGTCTTCCGAGACGCTGTCGAGGCTCAGGACGGTGGTCCCCGTCAGCACCTTGGTCGTGTCGGGGATGATGACGTCGCCCACCGGCTGGGCAGTCGGCGTCGGCTCGGGCGTGGCGGTGTCGGTGGGTGGGAGGGCTTCGGTCGGCGTGAAGGTGGCGACAGGGGTGGGCGTAGCCTGCCGGCCCTTCACGTAGAAAAAGCCAAGCACACCCAGTGCGGCAACCAGGAGGACGAGAACGGCTACCAGGACACCGATGAGGCCTTTTGACTTCATCACGGTCACTCCTTTCCCATGCCCCATGCTCGCCTACAGCATACTACCATTCCGTCCGCCTGTCAACCGAGGGCAAAAGGGCTTGGAAGGCCCGTGCTCGGCCGCGTCCTGTCGCGAAAACTGGTTGACATTCGCCCCTGACCGGTGTATCATGGGCTCCAGTCTCGCAGAAGGACTTACATGGAAGAGCGCGAACCGCTGGCTTCGATCATCATTCCCGCCTACAACGAAGAGCGGCGTATGCCGGCAAGCCTGGAGCGCATCACGACCTTCCTCCGCAGCTTCCCTGCGTCGGTCGAGGTGATCATCGTCGACGACGGCAGCCGGGATGCCACGGCCTCCATCGTCGAGCAGTTTGCCCAGGGCAATCCCTTCGTCCGCCTGGTCCGCAACCCCCATGGCGGCAAGGGTGCCGCCGTAAAGGCCGGCGTTGCCGAGGGCCGCGGCCAATACCTCGTCGTGAGCGATACCGACCTCTCGGTGCCGATCGAGGAGCTGCCCAAGTTCCTGCCGCCGGCGCTGCCCCCCTACGACGTGGCGATTGCCTCGCGCGAGGTGCCGGGCGCCCGGCGCGTCAACGAGCCGGGCCACCGCCACCTGATGGGCCGCGTCTTTAACCTACTCGTCCAGATCGTCGCCGTGCCCGGCATCCAAGACACCCAGTGCGGCTTCAAGGCCTACCGCCGCGACGTGGCGCGTGCCATCTTCCCCTTCCAGACGATCGAAGGCTGGGGCTTTGACGTCGAGATCCTCTTCCTCGCCCGCCGCCACGGCTACCGCATCGTCGAAGTGCCGGTGGTCTGGTACTATGGTGAAAAGAGCAAGATCAACCCGCTGCGCGACACGATCCGCATGACGCGCGAGGTCCTGCAGGTTCGCATCAATGCCTGGAAAGGCCGCTACCCCGTCCCGCAGCCGTAGCCCGCTGCGCCGCTGCCGGAGGGCACTCCCCTCCGGGTAGGTCATGCACGAGACAGACTATGGGAACCCTGAACCCCGACATCCCGTCCGAAGAGCTGACCCGCGCACTGAACGATGCCGCCCGCATCATGGGCGGCCTTCGACAGCAGGTGCTCCTGCCCGAGCATCTGCTGCTTTCCTTCCTTGACGGCAAAGAGTATGCCGCCCACAAGCTCCTCCGGCGCTGCGCCGGCGAGCGGGCCTTTAGCCTGGAGGACCTGACCCGCGCTGCGGAGGACCAGGCGCGTGCGCGCCAGGCCACGTCCGTCGACTTTGACTTTGTCGCGCAAAACGGCACCCGTGTGGCCCTGAGCAGCGAGATGCTGGTCGTGCTGGACGAGGGCAAGGCCATTGCCCGCGCCCGCGACGAGATCTGGGTCGGCACTGAGGACGCCCTGGCAGCGATGAGCCAACGGGGCGTCTCCACGGCCGGCCTGCTCCAGCAGCGGGGCGTCACCCCGAGCGCCCTGAGCCAGATCCTGGCCGAAGACACCCTTGCCCGCCAGACCACCGCGCGCGACCTGGTGGCCCTGGCGCGCTCCGGGCAGCTCCTGCCCGTCTACTACCGCGAGGACCTGCTGCGCGACCTGCTCAACATCCTGAGCCTGTCGCACGACCGTCACGTGATCCTTGCCGGCCCTGCCGGCGTGGGAAAACGATCCCTGGTCCACAGCCTGGCGCTGCTCATTGCCGAGGGCAAAGGCCCGCGCAACCTGGGATCGGTGGTAGAAGTGACCGAGCCGGCGCTCCTGGCCGATGCCGTGGCTGCCCTCCGCGCCGGCCGGCGCCGGGCAGCCGGCGGCATCCTCTTCCTGCCCAACATCCAGCGCTTCTTCGGCACGCTGCTCCAGGCAGAGTTTCCCAAGGCCCAGCCCGAGGTTCAGTCGGCTCTCCTGGCTGACTCGCAGGCGGCCGCTGCCAAGGATGGGCGGGCGATCGTCGTCATCGGCACCGCCACCGAGCCCGACTACCAGTCGCGCCTGGCCCCGGTGACGGCTCTGTCGGAGCACAGCCACCTCCTGCGCGTTTCCGAGCCCGACCACAAGACCACCGTCGAGGTCCTGGGCGTCCACAAGCGGCGGCTGGAAGCAGACTATGAGCTGACACTGGCCGAGGACGCCCTGCCGGCGGCAGCCACGCTGGCCAAGCGCTACGTCGCCGAAGCCGTGCTGCCTGCCGCAGCACTTCATCTCCTGCACCGAGCCTGCGCGCTGGTGCGCATGGGCGCCCAGCCCGAGGCCTCCTTCCGGCCCGCTTCCGCCTCCGATACCCGGGTCGATTCGGACGACATCACCCTGGCAGCCAGCCTGATGACCGGCATCCCGGTCTCCAAGCTCGGGGCCGACGAGCGCAGCCGGTATGCGCACATGGTCGAGTTCCTGCACGAACGGATCATCGGCCAGGACGAGGCAGTACTCGCGGTCAGCCGCGCGGTCAAGACGGCGCGCGTGGGCCTCAAGGATCCGAAGCGGCCCATCGGCTCCTTCCTCTTTCTCGGCCCCACCGGCGTGGGCAAGACCGAGCTGGGCAAGGCCCTGGCCGAGTTCCTCTTCGGCGACGAGGAAGCCACCGTCACGCTGGACATGAGCGAGTACCAGCAGGATGAGACCGTCAACCGCATGATCGGGGCGCCGCCCGGCTACGTCGGCTACGAGGGGGGTGGTCAGCTCACCGACGCCGTGCGCAAAAAGCCCTACACCGTCGTCCTCTTCGACGAGGTGGAAAAGGCGCACCCGCGCGTGCTCGACGTCCTGCTGCAGGTCATGGAGGAGGGTCGCCTGACCGACGGCCAAGGCCGGCCGGCTTCCTTCAGCGAAGCGGTCATCATCATGACCAGCAACCTCGGCTCCGCGTTCTTGACCGAGCCGGTGCTGTCCGACCAGGTGCGGGAGCAGGTGATGGATCTCGTGAAAACCACCTTCCGCCCCGAGTTCCTCAACCGGCTCGACGAGATCCTCCTCTTCCATCCCCTCACGCAGGACCAGCTGCGGCTGATCCTGGGGCTCCTGCTCAAAAAAGAGGCCAGGCTTCTCGAGCCCCGCGGCGTTTCGATCGAGATCAGCGAGGCTGCCCGCTCCTGGATGCTCGCGCAGAACGATCACCCGGAGTGGGGCGCGCGGCCCCTGCGGCGCATCATCGGCCGCTCGCTGCGCGAGCCGTTGGCCGACTTCCTGCTCTCCGCCGACCCCAAGCCCGGCACCCTCGTCAAAGTAGATGCAGGCGACCAAGGGCTCATCTTCACGCCCTCTTCTTAGGGGCACGGCCGGTGTGCGGGTCCGTCTCCCTCTCCCTTCAAGGGAGAGGGCCGGGGTGAGGGTCCGTCTCCCTCTCTCTTCAAGGGAGAGGGCCGGAGTGAGGGTCCGTCTCCCTCTCTCTTCAAGGGAGAGGGCCGGAGTGAGGGTCCGTCTCCCTCTCCTTTCTAGGGAGAGGGCCGGGGTGAGGGTCCGTCTCCCTCTCCCTTCTAGGGAGAGGGTTGGGGTGAGGGTCGTATCTCTATTGCAGCACAACAACATGACAAAGCAACCCTACCGAATCGACCCAGGCGCCCTTGCCCATGCCAGGGAACTGCGCCGCGAGCAGACCCCTCTCGAGAGCCGGCTCTGGGCACACCTGCGCGATCGGCAACTCGCCGGGCTCAAGTTCCGCCGGCAGATGCCGATCGGCCCATTTGTGGTCGATTTCTGCTGTCCTGCCTGCCATCTTGTTGTAGAGATCGACGGCGACACACACGTCGAGCAGGAGCGATACGATCAGGCACGGACCGAATGGCTCGGAGAGCAGGGGTTCCGAGTGATTCGTTTTGGCAATCGCGACGTGCTGCATCGAATGGAGGGGGTGCTCGAGGTGATCCTGGCGGCTTGCGGTACGCCGGACCTACCCTCACCCCCGCCCCTCTCCCTGGAAGGGCGAGGGGAGACCGGCGCTCCCTCTCCCTCGCGGACGAGGGAGCAGTGAGCGCAAGGCCGACCCTTCGGCCATGGCAGATCCTTTTCGGAGGCATAGAATGATCCAAGTTCGCGACTTCCAGGATGTCGAAGCCCGGCCGGTGGGCGAGGGCGTGACAATGCGCGTCGTGATGGGCCCTGCGCAGGGAGCGCCCTTCTTCAACATGCGCGTCTTCGAGGTGCAGCCCGGCTGCGCCACACCGCTGCACAGCCACTGGTGGGAGCACGAGGTCTTTGTGCTGTCCGGCAGGGGGGTTGCCAACACCGGCACCGAGGAAACCCCTCTTGAGCATGGCAGCACCGTCTTTGTGCCGGGTGGGGACCGTCACCAGTTCCGCAACACCGGCGACGGCGTGCTGCGCTTCATCTGCGTCGTGCCGCAGGAGTGGCTGGAGGGCGCCTCGGCCCTCTCCCTTCCAGGGAGAGGGTAGGGTGAGGGTGGATCCTGGCATAGCCCGCCTAGCGCTCCTCACGGGTCCCGTCGGCATCGGCAAGACGACGGTCGCCGCGCGCGTCGTCGAGCTGGCCCGCCGGCGCGGCTTCGCCTGCCGGGGCGTGCTGGCACCGGCGCAGCGCGATGCCGCCGGCCTCAAGATCGGGATTGTCGGGATCGACCTGGCGACGGGCGAGCGCCGCACTCTGGCGCGCACCGGCTGCGAGATGCAGGGGCCGCGCCTCGGGCCCTATTCCTTCGATGCCGCTGCGCTGGAGTGGGCGACCGCGGTCCTTCTCGGCGCGCTGGCCCAACCGCCGCCTGCCGACGGACGTGAGCACTCGGCGCTGGTCGTCGTCGACGAGATAGGCAAGCTGGAGCTGTGGCAGGGCCAGGGGCTGGCAGCAGTCCTGCCCGCCCTGGCCTCCGGCCCTGCGGCCCACGTGCTGGTGATCGTGCGCGAGTCGCTCCTCGAGGAGCTGTGCGCGCGCCTGGGAGACGAGCGCCCGCACGTCTTCTGGGCCGACGAGCAGAACCGGGATGCCCTGCCCGGACGTATCGCGGAAGATCTCCTCTAGACCGCCTACCTGCGCTCCGGAGCCTGCCGGCGCTTCTGGCAGTGAGTGCAGAGCTGGACACCTTTCGAGTCGGTGTCGTCCAGCGTGCCGGAAAAGTGCATCACACAGCGCAGATCGGCGCAGTGGGCCAGGTTCCACGTGTGGCCCAGTTCGTGCACGATCTCTTTCAGCACCCGCACCGCGTACTTGGCCGAGTCGGGCGGCTCACCGTAGTACGATGGCCGCAGCCGCGGAAGGGCCACGAGCGCCATCCGGCCCCCTTTGGCCGCCAAGCCGTAGACAAAGTCATGCCCCGGCGTGTAGCAGTCGGCATCCACCAGCGCCACGGCCTGGCTGCCGGCGGGCAGGGGAAGCTTGTACAGCGCCTCCAGGATCGACTCCCCAAGATACTGGCCCCGCAGCGGCTGGAACGCCTCGGGCGGCAGGGCACCCGGCCGCCCCACGGTCACAGGTTGGCGGACGACCTTGGCCAGTTCCTCGCGAAGCCATTGCAGCAGCTCGGTGGGAACCCGTCCCATCGGGACCAGTGTGATGCTCGCGCGCGGGCTCGATTCTCTCATCGTCCAAGCTCCTCCGGGCCTGGGTGTCTTGCCCGGCCCCGGCCAACGTGTGATATGGATCAGTGTATCATGCTTGGGGGAAAAGAGCAATGGGCAGCGCGGCTTGCCCCAGGGCCGTTGCATTCTCCCTGATCTGTCATCCTGAGGAAGCGCAGCGACCGAAGGATCTCGTTTGTGGCAGGCACGCACCCGAGCCCGTAGTATAGGGCCTTGTGCCCGTCCCACCGCCGTTGTGCAGGGCCTTGTGCCCGTCCCACCGCTGTAGTGTAGGGCCTTGTGCCCGTCCCACCGCCGTTGTGCAGGGCCTTGTGCCCGTGTCGCTGCTCAGGCGGGGCGATGCGGCATCTCGCGCGGTGCCGTGTAGAGCGCGACGATATTCTCCAGCGGCGTGTCGGCCTGCAGGTAGTGCGCCGAGGTGCAGATGTAGCCGCCGCCGCGCGCCAGCACCTCAATGCGGTCGCGTACCTCCGACTGTACCTCCTCCGGCGTGCCCAGCGGCAGCGTGTGCTGGATGTCGATCGCGCCGTGGAAGCAGAGCCGGTCGCCGAACTCGGCCTTGATGCCGGCCATGTCCATCCCGGCGGCGCGCGGCTGCAGTGGGTTCAGCACGTCGATGCCCATCTCGTCGATGAACGACGGGATGAACGGCACGATCGCGCCGCACGAATGGTACATGATCTTGACCGGGTAGCGCGCCGCGCGGATGGCCGCGTTCAGCCGCTGGTGGCGCGGCAGGATGTGCTTCCGCCACATGCGCAGCGACATCAGCGGGCCGTTCTGGATGCCCACGTCGTCGTAGGTGTACACCATGTCCAAAAGCCCGCCGGCTGCCTCGATCACGCGCACCGTGTTCTCGATGTAAATGTCCGTGAAACGGTCCATGATCGCGCCGGCGACGTCGGGCTTTTCCACCAGGTCAAACAGAAAGCGCTCAAACCCGCGCAGTGCCCAGGCCCACTCAAAGATGCCCCCCACCTCGTAGCGCAGGTGATGGCGCGGCCCTGCGTTCAGCCGCTCGCACTGCTCGCGGATGCCCGAGACATCCCAGTCGTCAGGGTTGGGCCAGTCCCAGCCCAGCACGTCGCCGGCGGTCTCGGCGAAAGCCAGGGGATGGCTGGCATACTCCTCATAGGTCGAGAACTCGTTGATCACCTGCCGGCGGTGGGTGCCCCAGGCGTCGATCCGCGTGCCGTCGGGCAGCGTCCGTGCCCTGCTGCCGGCGTAGCGCGCCGCCACCATCCGGCAGTCACTGCCCAGCAGGCGCAGCACCGTCTCGTCGTCGGCGTCCAGCGCCTGCCGCAGCTTGGCGCACACCTCCGGCACCGCCCAAAAGTCAAAGGGCACCCGGTCCGGCTCCCGGTGAGCCAGGGCCGTCTCGACCCGCTGCCAGGGCGACATCGCGGCCGCCTCCGGGCGGCCGTACCATCTTTCCAGATAAGCGCGGAGATCACCAGGATTGTCCGTCAACCCCTTCCCCTCCGGGTTCGTGGGGCTGGACCGCAGGCCCAGCCCCATGAACCCTACCCTATTGTTTCTCGTACGGCTTCCCCTCAGCCGCGGGCCCGATCGCCGAGCCGATGGCGCCCGCCAGGACAAAGATCGTCAGGATGTAGGGCGTCATCTGCAGGAACTCGGGCGGGATGGGCACGTTCGCAAAGGGCAGCAGCGGCGCGATCGACTGCATCTTGACCTGCAGCGCGTCGGCAAAGCCGAAGAGAAGCGCCGCCCCAAAGGCGCCGACCGGGTTCCATTTGCCAAAGATCATCGCCGCCAGGGCAATAAAGCCCGCCCCGCGCGTCATGCCGTCCTCGAACGAGCCCACCTCGCCGACGGAGAAGTAGGCGCCGCCGATGCCGGCGATCATCCCGCCCAGGATGACGCCGATGTAGCGCATCCGGTTGACATTCACGCCCACCGTGTCCGCCGCGCGCGGATGCTCGCCGCAGGCACGCATCCGCAGCCCCCAAGGTGTCGAAAAGAGCACGAACTGCACCACGGCCAACAGGATGAGCATGATGTACACGGTCGGCTGCTGGTTGAACAGGATCGGCCCCAGAACAGGGATCTTGGACAGCACCGGGATGGCGATCGGGTCGAATTTGCCCGGAGAGCTCATGCCCGCCGGGTCGGCCAGGCGGACGTTCAGGAAGCGCGTCGCGCCCGCCGCCAGGATATTGATCACGGTGCCCGAGATGATCTGGTCCACCTTGTACTTGATCGACAGCCAGGCGTGCAAAAGGGCCATCAAGCCGCCGCTGATGACCCCGACCAGGATGCCCATCCACAGGCTGTCAAAGATGCTGGCGAAGCAGGCGGCCGAAAAGGCCGCCGTCAGCATCATGCCCTCGATGGCGATGTTGATGATGCCCGAGCGCTCGCAAAAGATGCCTGCCATCGCCCCGAGCACCAGCGGGGTTGCCAGCTTCAGCGTGTCCTGCAGCATGCCCGACAGGTTCAGGCTTGTGCCGCTGGTGACCCACACCAGGAAGGCAAAAACGACCGCCGCCGCCAGCCCCCAGCCCAGGACAGACCGCAGCGAGCCCAGGCTGCGGAACAACCGCAGCCCACCAAAGAGCAGGGCGATCCCCGCCAGCGCATACAGAGTCGCCTGCGAGGGCAGGCTAAACAGCCTGCCCAGCTCCTGGTCGGTAAAGACCGCCGTCTCACCCGGATCGGCCCCATACCGCCCGAAGAAGAAGAGCACAGCCCCAATGGCGATGATGCCCACCGTCATCAGGAGGTCCTTTCGCACAAAGCCGGTCGCCCGTCGAGCCTGGATGGCGTCTGCATTGGCTGCCATGGTCTCCTCCTATGCCCCCCAGCCGCGGGTCACGATGGTGGCTTGCGTCTCCTCGTGCTTGAGCTTGCGCAGCCGGAAGATCGACTGGATGATCGCCGGCGCGGCGATAAAGACAATCACCAACGACTGCACGATCTGCACGATCTCCGTCGGGACCCCCGCCATCGACTGCATGCGGCTGGCTCCGGCGCGCAGCACGCCGAAGAGGAGGCTGGCGCCCAGCACGCCGATCGGGTTGCTCTTGCCCAGGAGCGCCAGCGCGATCGAGTCAAAGCCATACCCGGCCTGAAAGCCCAGCGCGATGTTGTGCGTGATGCCCAGTCCCTGGCTCACCCCCGCCAACCCTGCCAGGCAGCCGCTCAGGAACATGGTAAGGACGATCGACTTGGCGACGTTCATCCCTCCATACTTGGCCGCGTGCGGGTTCGCGCCCACCGTGCGCAGCTCAAAGCCCCACGTCGTCTTGAACAGGTACCAGGCCGACACCAGCACGGCGATGATGGCGAGAATAAAGCCCCAGTGGACCGTCACCGGATGCCCCAGGAATCGGGGCAGGAACGCTGCCTCGGCAATGTCCTGCGTGCGGCAGGTGCCCTGCACATTCTCCAGCGGCCCGCACAGCAGCCACTCGCTCAGCCGGTAGGAGATATAGTTGAGCATGATCGTGGTGATCACCTCGTGCGCGCCGGTCTTGGCCCGCAGCCAGCCGGCGATGCCGGCCCACACCCCGGCGGCGAACATGCCGGTCAGGACGGCCAGCGGCAGCAGGATGTAAGCGGGAAGGCCCCGGAGCGAAAAGCCGACGATGACGGAGGCCAACCAGCCGATGCCGATCTGCCCCTCGGCGCCGATGTTAAAGAGCCCTGCCCGGAAGCCGATAGCCACCGCCAGGCCGGCAAAGATGTAGGGCACCGACTGGACGAGCGTGTCGCTCGGCCCGCGTACCGCGCCCAGCAGCGGCTGCAGTCCCTCGCCGCCCAAGACGCGGCCAATCGCCGTCAGGATGCGCACCGGGTTGCCCAGCGCTCCCTCGTACAGCGCCCAATACGCCTTGCCCCAGTTGGCAAAGGCCAGGCCAAGCCCTTGCAGGATCTTTCCTTCGCCCATGGCGGCAAAGACCGCCTTGTCGGTGACCATGAGGATGACGCCCCCGATCAGGAGCGCCGTCAGCACGGCCAGGCCGGGCAGCGTCAGGCTGCGCAGCCTCTCCCGCAGCCAGCTCTTCATCCACGGCCAACCGCCGCGCCCCCTCGAAAGGAGCGCCAAAACGCCCAGGCCCAGCAGGAGCACGGCCGGCCACAGGCCGAGCGCCACGAGCAGCAGCAGGATGAGCCACTTGCTGAGGGCCACCGCCGCCGCCACCAAGATCGCCAGCAGCAGCAGCCGATTCCAGGCCGGAAGTGCCGCAAGCCGCGCCTTGAGTCCCGATGGTCTACGCTGCTCAGCCAACGGTCACCTCCTGTCGTTGCGACTCGGGTTGGGAGCCACACATCAGCAGCCCCAGATCCTCGCGCGTTACTCTGCTCGCGTCTGCCGTGCCGGCAATCCGGCCCTCGTACATCACCGCAATCCGGTCCGACACGGCCATGATCTCGTCCAGCTCGGCCGACACCAGCAGGACCGCACAGCCCTCGTCGCGCTTCTGGATCAGCCGCCGGTGGATGTACTCGATCGATCCCACGTCCAGGCCGCGCGTCGGCTGGGCTGCGATCAGCAGCTTTATGGGCCTGGAAAGCTCGCGGGCCACGATCACCTTCTGCTGGTTGCCGCCCGACAGGTTCTGGGCTGGCAGCGTGGTGCTCGGCGTGCGCACGTCGAACTCCTCCACCATCCGGTCGGCAAAGGCATGGATCTCGTCGAACTGCACCAGCGGCCCCTTGGCAAATGGCTGCTCGTAGTACGTGCACAGGATCAGGTTGTCGTAGATGGGGAAGGAGAGCACCAAGCCGTCCTCCTGGCGATCCTCCGGGATGTGGGCCACCCCCAGCTCGGTCACGTCTCGTGGATGGGCATTGGTCACATCGTGTCCCAGCATGCGCACCGAGCCGCCCGTCGCCGGCTGGAGCCCGGTCAGCACCGCCACCAGCTCCGTCTGGCCGTTCCCCTGGACGCCCGCAATGCCGAGCACCTCGCCCGCCCGAATAAACAGGTCGACGCCGCGCAGCGCTTGCTGGTGCCTCTTGTCCACGGCGGTCAGGCCCGAAACCTCCAGCACAACTTCGCCGGGGGAGGCCGGTCCCTTCGCCACGACCAGGTTCACCTCGCGCCCCACCATCATCTCCGCCAATTGCTCTTCGGAGGACTCGGCGGGCCGTGTCTCGCCGACCACCCGGCCGTTGCGCATGACGACGATGCGGTCCGAAATCGCCATGACCTCTTTGAGCTTGTGGCTGATAAAGATGATCGACTTGCCCTCGCGCACCAACCCGCGCATGATCGTGAACAGCTCGTCCGTCTCCTGGGGGGTGAGCACCGCCGTCGGCTCGTCCAGGATCAGGATATTGGCCTCCCGGTAGAGCGTCTTGATGATCTCCACCCGCTGCTGCACGCCCACGGGCAGGCTCCCCGTGCGGGCCTCTGGCTCCATGGCCAGCCCATACTGGTCCGACAGGGCGCGGATGCGTTTCACGGCCAGCCTTCTGTCGAGCGCCGTCGTGACCACGCGCAGCATGGGGTGGGTGACCGCCGCAAAGAGCAGAGCCAGGATGACCAGCAGCGGGATGCGCCCCGGGGCACCGAGAAGCAGGGCCAACCCCACGAACAATGCGATGCAGGCGGCACCCACCACGCCAAAGTAAAGCCAGAACCTCCTGCGCGATAGGAGGCCGAGCAGGGTGACCAGCCCGTACAGCCCGGCCACGACCGCCGCCGCCACTGCGCCGGCCAGCAGCCAGCGCAGCACGCCGTCCAGGGCAAAGATGCCGCCGATGAACCCCAGCACGCCGGCCACCGCGGCCGCGCCCCCCAGCGCCTTCCAGGAAAAAGCCAGCCGGGAGGGCTCCGTGCCCATGACGATGTTCTCTGCCACTGTAAAGACGGGGACCAGCTGAAAATGCTGGTGGACCATGCCGATGCCCAGGCGTATGGCATCGTTCGGATCGTGAATCTCGACTTTTTCCCCGCGGATGTGGATCTCGCCTTCGTCGGGGGCGTACAGGCCGTAGAGGATGTTCATGAGGGTGGACTTGCCGGCGCCATTCTCGCCCAGGAAGGCCAGCACCTCCCCCTCGTCCAGGGAAAAGCCTACATGGTCGTTGGCCAGCACCCCGGGGAACCGCTTGGTTGCGTTGCGCACCTCCAGAATCGGGGCCATCCTCGCTCCTTCCAGAGATCAGTGCCGGGGCCGGCTGCCAAAAGCCCCAGGCGCTATCAAAAGGCGGTGCTGAGCATGCGCCCAGCACCGCCAACTTCTATTGTACGCTGCTGCTTCTACCAGCCGGTATCGATCGTCCCGTCGGCGATCCCCTTCTGGATGGCCTTGACTTCCTTGTCCAGCTCGGCTGGGATCTTCCCCTCAAAGTCGTGGTAGGGGGCCAGGCCCACGCCGTTGTTGCTGGCGGTGGCGACATAGTTCGTGCCGCCGGCGAACTTGTCGTCGACCAACGCGTTGACGACGGCGTACACCGCGTTGTCCAGCCGCTTCATGCACGAGGTGATCAGGATGTCCTTCTCATTCGGCAGCGTAAAGTACTGGTCGACGTCGACGCCGACGCCCCACTTGCCCGCTTCCTTGGCCGCGGTCAGGCCGCCGTTGCCGGTCTTGCCGCCCACGCCAAAGATGACATCCACGCCCTCGTCGATGAGCGACTTGCCGGCCTGCTTGCCCTTGTCAGGCGACTCAAAGTCGCCGACGTAGACGCCCGAGCACTGCACGTTGGTGCCCTTCTGTGTGTTGTAGTAGGTGGCGCCCGCGCAGTAGGCCACGATGAACTGCTCGACGGGCGGGATCTGCATGCCGCCCACGTAGCCGATCTGCGGGTCCGCGGCGTCCTTCAGGACGGCCCAACCGGCAGCCAGGTAGCCGATGGGGAAGGCCGCCTCGTCGACGTTGAAGGCAATGCCCTGGACGTTCGGGATCGGCGGGTCATAGGTGACGTCGACGA